>Ga0209060_10003006_pt1 | contig 14745 bp, 10 predicted proteins | sample Coa_R1_8_FD_187155 | JGI IMG/M metagenome (GOLD analysis project Ga0209060, IMG submission 187155) | Surface soil microbial communities from Centralia Pennsylvania, which are recovering from an underground coalmine fire - Coalmine... | ecosystem: Environmental > Terrestrial > Soil >...
TCAGCGCAAAACCGACGGCGCCGGCCATGAACGGGGCGGTGCAGGGCGCCGCGACGGCCACCGCGAGCAGGCCGGTGAGGCCGGCGCGAACGACTCCCGCGCCGTCCCCCCGCGCATCGGGCGCGCGACCGGCGGCCGCCTGAACGCTCGCGCCGACCTCGAACACGCCTGAAAGATCCAGCGCTACGGCCAGCATGACGAGCGCGAGCGCCGCGACCACCGGCGGAGATTGCAGCTGGAAACCCCAGCCCACCGCTTCGCCGGCCCCGCGGGCGGCGATCAGGCCCCCGCCCAGGGCGAGGAAGGCGATCACGACGCCGCCGAGATAAGCCAGGCCCTGCAGCCGCGCGCGCCCGGGCTCGTGCGCATGCCCGACCAGCGCGCCCGCCTTCATGGCCAGCACCGGAAAGACGCAAGGCATCAGGTTGAGGATGAGCCCGCCGAGGAAGGCGGCGGCGAAGGTGAACGCGAGCGCGCCCGCGCCGGCCGGCGCCGCCGGCGGTCCAAGTCCGGCCGCGCCGGCCAGCGGCGGTCCCGCAGGCGCCGTGACCTCGAAGGTGCGGCCGCCGACATCGAGAACGCCGGCGAGCGCGGACGGCGGCTTTCCGGTCTTGAAGGCCGGGCCGGGCGTCAGCGTCAGCGTCAACCCCTGCGGTCCGCGATCGATCGACTGCGCGGCCGCCGCATCGATGGCTTCGCCGTCGTAAGGGTAGAAGTAGGCTTGGCTCGCGCCGGCCGCCGGCGCGCCGGCGATGCTGAGCTTGATCAGCGGCCCGGCCGCCGTGAAGGCCGCCTTCAGCGCGCCGGTCGGATGCGGCGCGGCGGCGAGCGTGGCGGCGATGCGCGGCCCCCAATGCGGATCGGGCGGCGGAGCGCCCTCGACAACGGGCAGGTTCAGCACCAGGTCGGCGTCCTCGGGGACGCAGACGTCCTTGCAGACCAGGAACGAGGCATGCGCCTTGAGCGCGGCGACCGCGCCCGGCCGCGCGTCCTTGGCCGCGTTCATTGTGAGCGGCAGCAGGACCTCGCCGGTATAGCCGTAGTCCATCAGCGGACCGGTGGGCAGCTTGGTGGGGGCGGGCCAGACGATGGGGCCGGGCGTCCACCCGGCGGGCGCGCTCCAGGTCAGCGTCGTCGCCTGGCCGGAGTCGCCGGGGTTGCGCCAGTAGGTGTGCCAGCCCGGATCGATCGCCTGGCGCAGCGCCACTTCGATGCTCCCGCCGGGCGCGATCGCCGCATGGTCGGCGACCAGCTCGGCCGACAGATGCCCGAGGCGGATGGGCGCGGCGCCCGCCGGCGCCGCGAGCGACAGCAGCAGTCCCGCGAGGCCGACCCAACGCGATACAACCGAAAGGAGGCTTCCGTTCACGACGCGAGAGCTATAGGTCCGCCGTTCAGCGGACAAGACGTCTGGGACGCGGGAGCGAATGCCGGCTCATTTCGAGGACATCGAGGTCGGCCAGGTGGTCGCATTGGGCTCGATGCGCCTCAGCGAGGATATGCTCGAGGCGTTCAACGCCGCCTTCGCCCCGGATCGGGACGTGGCCGCGGGCGCCAGCGACGCGCTCGTCTACGCGGTGTGGGCCAGCCTCGACGGCCGCTCGGCGGCCGAATGGCCGCAGACCAAGCGGCTTGGCGTCGATGCGTTGCGCTGGGCGCGCAACCCCCCGGCCGGCGACGTGCTGCGCGGGCGCATGACGATCATGGGCAAAGACCCGGTCGGCGCCGGCAAGGGCATCGTGTTCGCGCAACACGACCTGTTGGACGGGGCGGGCCGCCTGGTGTTCTCCTGCCTGACGCGCAGCGTGTTCGCGTGCCGTGACGCCCCGGACACGGATGCCGACGAGGCGCGCGACTAGCTAAGCATCGGCCGTCTGGGCGGCGGCGCGGCGGGCCAGCGACTCCGCGATCAGGCGCTCCCAGCCGAACAGTGACGTCATGTGGGCATAGATGAGCGGCAGCGCGCCGTTGTCCCTCAGCTCGGCGAACTTCGCCGCCGGAAGATCCTTCAGCTTCTGCTCCGACACCGCGAAGAACTCGGCGACCATCTGCGGCTCGCCCAACACGTTGTTCTCCAGCCTGGGCGTGAACGTCGCCTGGCGCGTCTCGAACAGGTCCAGGTCGCGCAGCAGCTTGATGAAGAAGTCGCTTTGGGCGCGGTCGTTGTCGAACTGGCTGCAGAACTCGATGCAGCTCTTGGTGAACTCGGTCGGTTGCCCGTTCTCGAACAGCATGACGTCAGCCTTGCCCTCGACCCAGAGGTCGGAGGCCCGGTCGATGCAGACGATGGTCCGCTTGGCGTCGTCGTCGCGTGCGCCGACGAACGGGTAGCGCCGGATGAAACTCGGCACGTAGACGCCCGAGCGGTAGAGCCCGTCCTCGCTGATGAACAGGTTCTCTCCGGTCGTCAGCCCCATGACGGCGAGCGGCGCGTAGTCCTGGCCGGCGAAGATGATCGGATAGCTGATCGCCGCTGGCCCGAACTCCCCGGCGTGCAGCGGGATGAAGTGTTGTTTGGCGGCGAAGGAAAACGGCCGGTCCGTCGTGTTCATCCCCAGCCGGCCGTGGCGCTGGGCGTCCAGCGGTTCCGGCTGCGAATAGAACAGCACCTGGCCGCTGATGGGGTTGATGTTCGGGAGGACTTGGCCCGTCATGCGCGCGCCCTGGCAAACTGTGAGAGAGGGGAGACGGCGCCCTAAGGTCGGGCGGCCGCCAGCGGTCGGCGGCTTCTAGCGAATCGGTCCGGTGGCCGCAATGCGATGTCCAGGCTCACTCGCCGGCGGCCACGCCGAGCGCCTTCAGCTCGGCGCCCTGCGTTCGCTGGATCGCTTCCACCAGCGCGCCCGTAAACGCGGCCCAGTTGAGCCGTCGGTCATAGTCTCGCCGCGCCAGCGAGGCCATGCGCGCATAGAGGCGGCGATCGCGCCAGGCGCCCTCGATCCAGTCAGCGATGGCGCTGGCGGGCGCGCCGGGCGGAAACGCATTCGCCCAGCCGGCGTCGCCGGCTATCTCAGGAATCCCGCCAACCGATGTGGTGGCGGTGGGCAGCCCGTACGCGGCGGCCTCGCTGAGAACGATCGGGGTGCAGTCGGCCCGGGTCGGCAGGATCATGAAGTCGGCCCGCGACAGCAGGCTGGCGAAACGCTCGGTTTCCTGCTTGCTGCTGCGCCGCAGGAATCCCCACGCGCGCACCCAGTCCGGTCGGTGCTCAGGAGGCTCGCCTCCGACCACGTCGAGCTCGCATGGGACGCCTCGGTCGTTCAGCTCCTGGGCGACAGCGATGGCTGCGTCACCGCCTTTGCGTCGCCAATCGACGCCGACGAAGATCAGCCGGCAGGGGTTTTGCCCGCGCTCGGCTAGCGCGCGGCGCAACGCCGTCGATGTCGGAAGGCGCCTGAGGTTGGCGCCGAAGGGATGTACCGCGAGCTTGGCGCGCGGCGCACCATAGTCACGTTGCGCAGCATCGGCGGCCCAGCGCGAGGAATAGATCACAACGTCGGAGTTCTCGAGCGCGGCCCGATCCAGCGCTTCGCCGGCTTGGATGATCGACTGTGCGAGCCGCCTGCGCTCATAGCGGGGATAGAAGTCCAATAGAAGGCGCCAGGTCGCGTCGTGCACGAAGATCAGCGGGGCAGCCGCCGGCACGATCGCCGCGTCCGCGGCATGGCAGGCGATGACCGCATCGTACGGCTCGAGCGCCCGCAGCGCCTCGGCGAGCGGCGCCTTGCGACGCTGCAGCGCCGCAAGGTCGCGGATCGCAGGGTAGTACTTCCCGTCCAGCCCGTGCCACCACGCCTTAAGCTGGACCAGACCGGTGTCGATGCTGGGCAGGGGACCAACGGTGCTGACCTGGTGGCCCGCCGCGCGCAAACCGGCGATCATGGCCTTCGGCGTCCCCGACCAGGTGTCCTCGGAGCCGGGGTCGAGACCGCCGACCACGACGATGTGCATCGCGTGGGATTTGCTGGCGCTCAAGCGGCGTCCTAACGACCGCCGGAGACGCAACACGGATCGGCGTGCGTACGCGGAGGAAGACGGTTCTTCAGCCAGCAAGCCGCGTGGGCGCCGTAGAGCGCAGGCTTGACGAAGGTCCAGGCAACGCAAGCCTGGTCCCGGAGGCAGGAGTCCTCGCACAGGCGCACGCTCGATCTCGGCAGGTCGAAGTGGCGATAGTCAAACCCCGGCATGTCCAGGTTGGCCCTTTGCCAGGGAGCTGCGAGCCCCGTCTGCCCCGTGACGAGCAGGCTCGCGGAGACCATCCCCAGCAGCAAGCGTGGAAATCGCGGCCCACGCCCCCCGGCCTGCGGCAATAACGCACACTCCGCCCTCAGCCCAATCACGCCGCCGGCTGTAGTGTATCGCCGAGTTTCGGTAAAGACGGCCGGGGGGTCGTTGCCAGCGCATGCCTTCGCGGCTTCGTGTGTTCATTTCATCGCCGGGAGATGTGCCGGCCGAGCGCCTCCGCGCGGCGCTCGTCTTGGACAAGCTTGCGCAGGATTACAGCCGCTTCTTCGAGATCGAGGCCTATCGCTGGGAAAGCGAGCCGATGCTGGCGTCCGGCCACTTCCAGGACGTCATCGAGCCGCCGAGCAGACACGACATCGTCATCTTGATCCTTTGGTCGCGACTCGGCACCCCGCTGCCGAAGAAGACCAAGACGCGCGAGTACCGCGGCCTGGACGGCCGCTCGCCGGTCACCGGCACGGAGTGGGAGTTCGAGGACGCTCTGCGGGCCGCGCGCGAGCACGGCGCGCCGGACATTCTGGCCTTCCGCAACACCAATCCGGCCCCGATCGATACCCAGGACATGACGGCGCAAGCGCGCAGCCTCGAACAGCTCAGCGCGCTGAATGATTTCTGGAGCCGGCATTTCCAGGACCGCGGCGTCTTCCTGGCGGCCTACGATAGCTATCACACGCTCGACGACTTTGCGCGGCTGCTGGAGGAGAAGCTGCGCAAGCTGCTCGAGCGGCGCATCAAGACGCTGGACGCGGACCTGCGCGACCAGCCGCCGCTTTGGCTATCCACCCCGTTTCGGGGTCTCGAACCTTACGAATTCGAGCATGCGGCAATCTATTTCGGCCGCGATGCGCTGGTAGCGCGCGCCATCGAGGCCCTGGCCGCCCGCGCGCAGCAGCAGACCGCCTTCCTCCTGGTTTGCGGCGCCAGCGGCTCGGGGAAGTCATCCCTGGTCAAGGCGGCGGTTGTTCCGCGCCTAATGAAGCCACAGCGGATCGAGGGCGCCGCTTTCGTGCGGCGGGTGGTCTTCCGGCCCAGCGACGGCGGCGGTGACGTCATCCTCGGTCTTGTGCAGGCGCTGACCCGCGGCGACGGTGCCGATGGGATCGGTCTGCCGGAGCTGCTGGCGCCAGGCCAAACCGCCGAGGCGCTGGCCAAGGCCCTGCGCGACGCGCCGGATGAGCCGAACTTCATCTTCGCCGGCGCGCTTGGCCGTGTCAGCGAGGCGCTCCGCCGCGAGGGACGAATCCTCGCCGTCGAAAGCGCCAAGCTGGTGTTGATCCTCGACCAGCTCGAGGAGCTGTTCAACATCGCGGCCATCGACGAGACGGAACGGCGGCTTTTCGCGCGACTGGTGGGCGGACTGGCGCGCTCCGGCGAAGTCTGGGTGATCGCCACCATGCGCGCGGACTTCTGGCATCGCATGGCGGAGGCGCCAGAGCTGCTGGCCCTATGCGAAGGCGCGGGTCGCTTGGACGTGGCTGCGCCCTCGCTCGCCGAACTGACCGAAATGGTGCGCCGGCCGGCCGAAATCGCCGGGCTCGTGTTCGAGCAACACGCAGAGCGTGGCCTCAGGCTAGATTCCGTCATCGCCGAACGGGCGGTCGCAGCGCCGGGCGTCCTGCCGCTGCTTTCCTTCACCCTGCAGGCGCTCTACGCCGAGGACGTCGGCAACCGCGGCGGCCGCGTCCTCACCTTCTCCAGCTACGACGCGCTGGGCGGTCTTGACGGAGCCATCGCGACCCGGGCCGAGCAGACCCTGGCGGCCCTGCCGCCTACCGCCCGGCAGGCGCTACCCCGAGTGCTCCGGGCTTTGGCGACGGTCTCGGCAGCCTCGGACCAGCTGGCGGTCTCACGCGCTGCGCCGCTCGACTATTTCAAGACGGGCAGTCCGGCGCGAGAGACCCTGGACGCCCTGATCGCCGCGCGCCTCGTGGTCGCGTCGGAAGAAGGCGCCGCGCCGATGGTTCGCCTGGCGCACGAAGCTCTGCTGAACCACTGGCAGCGGGCGCGCCTGCAGCTGGCCGCCGACCGCCGCGACCTGGAGACGCGCCGCGTGATCGAGGCGCAGCACGTGCGCTATCAGGCTGCAACGACGCTGCGGGGCAAGCGCCAGTTCCTGCTGCGAGATCCCGATCTCGCGGTCGCGCTCGATCTGGAGACGCGCTGGGGCGACGAGCTGCCCGAGCCGGTGCGCACGTTTATCGCCGAATCCGACGGCGCCGCGCTGGCGGCCACGCGTCTTCGCTGGGGCGCTGCCGCGCTCATCATGCTCTGTCTGTTCGCAGCGCTATACGCCGCAAAGCTGACCGGCGACGGGGCGTTGATCGCGCAGTCTCGGTTTCTCGCGCGCGATTCGCGCACCGCGACCGACTCCGGCGACAGCAGGCTGGGCGGCATACTGGCGCTGGCCGCGCTGCCGCCGCACATCGCCAACCCATCGCGCCCATTCATCAATGCAGCCGAGTACGCGCTCGAGCAGGCTTGGGCCAATCGCCGGTTGCAGGTCGCCTACCAGGGCCATACCGGACCGGTGGAAGACGTCGAGTTCTCCCACGACGGCGAGCGTGTGGTGACTGCTGCCAGCGACGACACCGCGCGCATATGGGACGTCGGCCGCGGCGCGGCGCTGACCGTCCTCAAAGGGCATACCGACCGGGTATGGACGGCGCGATTCTCGCCCGACGGCCAGCGAGTTGTCACCGCATCTGAAGACCACACGGCGCGGCTCTGGGACGCACGCAGCGGGCGGACGATCGCCGTGCTGCGCGGCCATCAGGACGCCGTGACCGTCGCCGCCTTCTCGACGGACGGCAAGCGCATCGTCACTGCCTCGGATGATGGGACCGCGCGTCTGTGGGACGGCCTGACCGGCGCGCCGATTACGGTGCTGAAGGGGCACGACGGCGCCGTGCTCGACGCCGCCTTCTCGCCGGACGGCAGCCTGGTCGCCACGGCCTCGGACGACGAGACCGCGCGGTTGTGGCGCGCCGACGATGGCCAGCCGGTCCACGTGTTGAGGGGGCACGCGGATTTCGTCAGCAGCGTGGCCTTCTCTGGCGACGGCAAACGGCTGGTGACGGCGTCTTGGGATGGCACGGCGCGGGTGTGGGACGTCGCGTCCGGCGCCGCCGGGACGCCGTTGCGCGGCAAGCATGAGGGCAAGGTCTGGCGCGCGGTCTTCTCGCCAGACGGCAAACGCATCCTCACCGCTTCGGAAGACAACACAGCCGGGCTGTGGAAGGCCGACACCGGCGACCTCATCGCCCTCCTGAAGGGTCATGAGGGGTGGGTTCGCAGCGCCGGCTTCTCGCCGGACGGCGCCCTGGTCGTCACCGCCTCCGACGACAAGACTGCGCGACTCTGGGACGGCAAGACCGGCGCGCCGCTGGGCGTGCTGCGCGCGCACGATGATCTGGTGAACTGGGCGACCTTCTCGCCCGACGGAGCGACCGTGGCCACGGCGTCGGACGACAACACGGCAGACCTCTGGAACGTCGAAACCGCCGCCGCGGCGGGCGTGTTGGCGGCCTACCCTGTCGACGACCCCGACGACGACCTGCCGCTGCCGCCGAAGAAGCAGGTCAACTTCGCCGAATTCTCGCAGGACGGAGGCCGCGTCGTGACGGCGTCCTACGACAAGCTCGTCTACATCTGGGACGCCAAGACCCGGGCCAAGCTGCGGACCCTGCAAGGTCACACCGATACGGTGTGGACGGCGCGCTTCTCCCCGGACGGCAGGCTGGTCGTCAGCTCTTCCGACGACAAGACCGCCCGCGTGTGGGACGCCGCGACCGGAGCAGAGCTCTTCCAACTGATGCACGACGAGCGCGTCGACTACGCGGCCTTCTCCCCGGACGGCAAGCGCATCGTCACCGCCTGCGACGACGGCAACGCCTATGTGTGGGACGCGGCGGCAGGCGGCGCTCACACGCGGACCAGGCCGCTGATGACGCTCAGCGGCCACACGCACTGGGTGACTTCAGCGGTGTTCTCGCCGGACGGAAAGCGGATCGTCACCGCCTCGTACGATGAGACCGCCCGGATCTGGGACGCGACGACCGGCCGGCTGCTCCAGGTGCTACGCGGGCACAAAGGGAGGCTGAACGGGGCCGCGTTCTCGAGCGACGGCAAGCGGGTGGTCACGGCCGCCTGGGACAACACCGCCAGGGTCTGGGACGCCCAGTCCGGGAAGCAGCTCGCCATCATGATCGGCGATACAGACTGGGACATCGATGCGGTCTTCTCGCGCGACGGCAAGCGCGTCCTGACCGCGTCCCGCGATGGCACGCTGCGGCTGTGGGATGCTTGGACCGGGGCGCCGATCATCGTCTTCAATGGACACCGGGCCTGGGTCACCTACGCATCGTTCTCGCCCGACGATCGGGAGATCGTATCCGCCTCCTACGACAAGACGGCGCGCATCTGGAAGGTTCCGCCGCGTTGCCAACCGCTTATCGACGCCGCCCAGACGGGTTGGCCGCTCGAGGCGACGCCTGCCGAGGACGAGCGCTACTTCCTCGACGCGACCAAGCCCCGCTTCTCGCTCCAGAACCTGGTCATGCGCCTGTTCTCGCCGTTCCTGCCGCAGGTCAGCGACGTCTGCAGCTAGGGCGGGTTGAGGAAAGGTGGGAACCGCCTTCCCGCCGCAAGCCGCTCAAACTTTTGATTCCAGAGCACGATTGAGCGATTCCGCGCTATCCCCACTTCGCCCTAGGCCGCGCCGCCGGCGGCTTTGGCTGCTGGCAGGGGCGAGGCGGATGTCTCCTCGGCGCCGTAGGTCCTGTGGAGCAGCAGGGCTTGCAGCGGCACGACCGCCAGGGGCAACAGGAACGTCGCCGCGAGAGGCGCCCCGGACGCGCAGAGGGCGGCGGCCGTCAGCGTGACAACGAACCCGCCGACGTCCCAAGCGCCTTCGGAGGCGATCTGGAAGCGGAGAACTGAGGGCGAGCGCTTGGCTGCGTTGTAGAAGGCGATCATCAGCGCCGGGGTGTAGAAGCCGGTCAGCAGGCTCGTCCCGATGGTCACCGTCAGGACGACGGTTGAGCCTTCCCCGCACAGCATCTTGAGGATGAGATTGGCGGCGAAGGCAGCGGCGCTGAACCACAACGCCTTGCGCGCATGGCCCATGTCCACGAAGCGCCCGAGCACCGCAGCGAACACCGCGCCGGCCAGGGCGGCCGCCGCGACAGCCCCGCCGAAGGCGTCGAAGCGGCCGCCCAAACCGCGGAACATGATGAGGTTCCACGAGAGCAGGGAGACGTTGCTGATCCAGCCGTCTGTGGCGAACAAGAGGGCGCCCGCGCCGACGTCGGCGAACCAGCCGCGCGCCGACCTTGCCGGCCCGGGATCCACTTCGTCCAGGCCAAGGAGGGGGACGATCGCCAGCAGTTCCAGGACGGCCGCCGCCCCGAAGGCGGCCCAGGCGCCTGCGGTCGCCAGGACCACCCCGCCCACCGCCGGTCCGGCGACGGCGGCGGCGGTCATCAGAATTTGCCGCCATCCAACCTGTTCGCCGCGTCGCCGCGCATCGCCCAGCGCGCTGAAGACCGCGTGGTAGCAGGTGAAATAGAAGGCCGCGCCCAGCGCCGAGGCGGCGCAATAGAGCGCCAGCGCGGGGCTGACGCCGTGAACGAGGGCGAGTGCCGGATAGGGCGCAGCCTGCAACACCGTGGCCAGGATGAGCGTCCGTCGCATGCCTAGCGCGGCGACCACCGGCGCCAGCAGCGAGCGAAAGAGGAAGCGCAGGGCCAGGATCGCCGCGAAGCACAAGAAGATTTCGGGCAGGCCGACGCCCTCCCGATAGAGGTACACGGCCAGAAAAACGCCGGATCCGCCCCAGGCGAGGCGGTGGAGGACGCCGTGAGCGATCAGCAGGCTGATGTTTTGCCTATCCGACAATGGCTCTTCGGCTCGTGATGGCTCAGGGGCGCGTGCAGGGCTCAGCTTGACCGCCTTGTCTGCGCTGCTAGCGTCCGGAGCCAAGACCTGCTTGTCAACGGGGGAAGACGAGGATGCTCAAGTGGATGCTCTTGCTCGCAGCTGCGCTGGCCGGGAGCGCCGCCGCAGCTCCTGCGTGGGCGCGGGTCACCTGGGTGGCCAGTCCCAGTCAGCCGCCGCACGCGCTCGAGGCGGGTTGGGAAAAGGGCGGCCCGCTCTTCCTTTGCCAGGCGCACTACGGGAACGCCGTTTATCCGGGCAAGGTGATCAACGGCAACCGTTGCAACGTGGGCTACGGAGGGGCTGAGTACCGGGTCGAGACCTTCCGTTGGGCCGTCGGTCGGGGCGACTGGGCCTCGCCGGGCCAAGGGGCGCGTCCCGTTATCGGCGGCTACGAGAACGGAGCGCCGCTGTTCGTATGCAAGGCCCACTATATCGATGCTGCAGGCGTCGATCGCGGCTGGCATCCCGGCAAGATCATCAACGGCCGCTGCAACATCACCTGGGGCGGTGCGGAGCTGCCGCAGCAAGTCTACCTGCAGCTCTTCCAATAGCGCCCTCATCGGGCGTCGGGACCGAACGAACCGGCCTTGTGACCGCAAACTCGTCGCGCGGGGCCGCTCGGTGTCTGGGCTTGCCTGCCCCGGCGTCGCCCGCCTTCAATGGCAAGACCAGAACGTAGACGGGAGGAACATCGCCATGCCCATCGACTATCCGCAGGTGCTGGAGCGCCGGACCGAAGGGGAAGGCGCGTGGACCAACCAGGAAACGATGCTCTACGCGCTGGGGGTCGGCATGGGCGCTGATCCGATGGACGAGAAGGAGCTCGCCTTCGTCTACGAGCGTAATCTGAAGGCGCTGCCCAGCTTCGCGTCCGTCGTCCGCAGCCGCCCGGTGACCTCGACCGGGCCGGAGGCGCGCATGCAGCTCAACCCGGTGCTGATCGTCGACGGCGAGCGCAACATCACCTTCCACAAGCCGGTCCCGGCCGCGGCCAAGATCAAGACCAAAGGCCGGGTGCTCGGCGTGTTCGACAAGGGCAAGGACAAGGGCGCCGTCGTGGTCAACGAGACCATCATCACCGACGAGAGCGGCGATCCGATCGCCACGATCCAGGCGTCGCTGTTCGCCCGCGGCGACGGCGGCTTCGGCGGCCCCGCCGAGGGGCAGCCCGAGCCCCACACCGTGCCCACGCGCGCGCCGGACCAGTCGGTCGACATGCAGACGCTGCCGCGCCAGGCGCTGATCTATCGCCTCTCCGGCGACTTCAACCCGCTGCACTCCGACCCGGAGTTCGCCAAGCGGGCCGGCTTCCCGCGCCCTATCCTGCACGGGCTCTGCACCTACGGCATCACCTGTCGCGCGGTCCTGCAGACATACGCCGACTATGATGCGGCGGCGTTCAAGAGCCACGCGGCGCGTTTCTCGGCGCCGGTGTTTCCCGGCGAGACGATCACGGTCGACCTCTGGCGCGATGGCCCGGTGATCAGCTTCGAGGCGCGCATCAAGGAGCGCGGCGTCACCTGCATCAAGAACGGGAAGACCGTCCTGGGCTAATGCCGTTGTGAAGCCGTTGGGCGCCATAGCGGCCCGAAGGCCGCCTGGCTGACCAGGCCTCGGCGCACCCGCCCTACTGACCGGCCGGCCGTCGCGCGACGTAGACCACGTGCCAACGCAACGGGTGGTCTGCCGCCAGGGCGGGGTGGTCGAAATCGTGCTCGGGCGACCGCGTCATGCCAATGCGCCGCATCACCGCCTGCGAGCGCAGGTTGCGGGTCGCCGTCCAGGCGTAGATGTCCGGCGCCTGCAGCGTCTCAAAGCCCCAGCGCAGCATGGCGGCGGCGGCCTCGGTCGCATAGCCGGCGCCCCACGCGGGTCGGGCCAGCATCCAGCCCACCTCGTGGACGCCGGCGTACGGATGCTCCCACTCCGGCGGCTGCTGGCGGCAGGTGACGCGACCGACGACGAGGCCGTCGCTCCGCCGCTCGACCGCCAGATGCCCCTGTCCGCGCTCGACCCAGAAGGCGCGCATGCGGTCGAACTCTTCATCGGCCTGGCTCGGCGTACGAGCGCCGCCCAACCAGTCGCCCACTTCCGCATCGGTGATCATCGCGGCGAAGGCGGCTCGGTCGGCCTCGCGCCACGGCCGCAGGACGAGGCGCTCGGTGTCGATCATGTCGGGCGGGGATCGACGAGCGAGCCGTAGAGGTCGGGACGGCGATCGCGGAAGAAGCCCCAGGCCGCGCGGTGGGCGGCCAGGAAGTCGAGGTCGAAGGTCGCCAGCGCGAAACCCTCTTCGTCCCGGCCCATGTCGACCACGAGGTCGCCGCGGTGGTCGCAGATGAAGCTGGAGCCGTAGAACCGTTGTCCGCCGGCGGGATAGTCGTCCCACGGCTCGAAGCCGATGCGGTTCGCGCCTGCGACGGGTATCACGTTCGAGACCGCATGCCCCTGCATGGCGCGCCGCCAAGGCGCTGCGGTGTCGAGGGTCGGATCGTGCGGCTCCGAGCCGATCGCCGTCGGGTAGAGCAGCGCTTCGGCGCCGGCCAGCGTCATCGCCCGCGCCGCCTCCGGGTACCACTGGTCCCAGCAGACGCCCACGCCGATGCGGCCGAACGGCGTCGGCCATACCTGGAAGCCGGTATCGCCGGGGCGGAAGTAGTACTTCTCCTGATAGCCGGGGCCGTCTGGAATATGGCTCTTTCTGTAGAGTCCGATCGGGCGGCCGTCCGGCCCCAGCATGACCAGGCTATTGAAGTAGTGCGGGCCTTCCCGCTCGAAGATGGAGACCGGTATGGCCACGCCGAGCTCGCCGGCGACCGCCGACAGGCCGGTCACGCAAGGATGCTCGGCCCAGGGGTGCGCGCGGGCGAACCAGCGCTCCTCCTGGCGGACGCAGAAGTAGGGTCCCTGGAACAGCTCCGGCGGCAGGATCACCTGGGCGCCGCTCGCGGCGGCGGCCCGCACGAGCTCTGTGGTGCGGGCGATGTTCTGCGCCTCGTCCTCGCCGTAGGCCCCCTGCAGCACCGCAAGCGTAAGCGTGTGGCTCACTCAGGCTCCTCCTTGCTGATGCAATGGAAGGAGCCGCCGCCGGTGAGCAGCGCCCGCGATGACAGGCCGATCACCGCGCGCTCCGGGAACAGGCTCTGCAAGGTGTCGAGCGCAAAGGCCGAGGCGCGGGTTTCGTAGACCGGGGCGATCACCGCGCCGTTGGCGATGATGAAGTTCATGTGCGAAGCCGGCTCCGGCGCTCCTCCATCGCCCTCGATGAAGCCGGGCGAGGCGACCCTGACGACCGTCAGCGCCCCGCCGCGAGCGTTACGCATGCCGGAAAGCAGGCGCGCCGCCTCGTCGTAGATCTCGGCGTTGGGGTCGGAGGCGCCCCAGGCCACCGGGCAGGCCACGACGCCGGGGGCTACGAAGCGCGCCAGGTTGTCGACGTGGCCATCGGTGTGGTCGTTCTGGATCCCCTCGCTCAGCCAGAGAACCGCGCGCGCGCCCAGGCTGTTCGCCATCGCGGCCTCGGCCTCGATCTCGGTCCAGCCGGGGTTGCGGTTGGGGTTTAAGAGGCATTGGCGGGTGGTGAGCACGGTGCCCAGCCCATCGTGGTCGATCGCGCCGCCCTCGAGCACGAACGGCTCGCTGGTCAGCGGGGCCCCGGCGGCGGCGGCGATGTGCTCGGCCACGCCTTCGTCGCCTTCCAGCACATACTTCCCACCCCAGCCGTTGAAGCGGAAACCCTCGGCCGCGAAGGCGCCGTCGCGCTCGACGAAGATCGGACCGGTGTCGCGCAGCCAGACGTCGCCGAAGCGGCCGCGCACGATCTCGACCGGCTCGCCGTCGAGCAACGCGCGGGCGGCGGACTCGGCCGCATCGCCGCAGACCAGGAGGCGCACGCGCTCCTCGCCGGGGCCGGCGAGCGCCTTGGCGACGGCGGCGACCTCCTGCTGGGCCGGCTCGAGGTCGTCCTCCCAGAGGTTCGCGTGGCTCGGGAAACCCAGCCACATCGCGCGGTGCGGCGACCACTCGGCGGGAACGGGCGCGATCATGCGCGCGTCATAGCGCGCCGCAGGCCTGGACGGGAGCGGTTCGCCGTCTCAGTTGAACGCGAGCTTGCCCCAGATGTGGCGCACGACGCCGTCCTTGCCGCACCCGATGCGATACTCCGCATAGGCGATGACGTTCTTGTCGGCGTAATGCTGGTGGTAGTCCTCGGCCGGCCAGAAGGTCTCGGCGTCGCGGATCGGCGTGACGATGCGCCCCTTGAGCGCCCCCTGCTCCAGCGCGGCCTTCGACGCTTCTGCGATCTGCCGCTGCTCCGGCGAGTTCACGAAGATGGCGCTGTGATACGAGGCGCCGCGGTCGCAGAAGGCGCCGCCGGCGTCGGTCGGGTCGATGATGTGCCAATAGCGCTGCACGAGCTGCGCGTAGGAGATCCTCGCCGGGTCGAACCAGACCTTGATCGATTCCAGGTGCCCGGTGGTCTCGCTCGACACCTGTTCGTAGGTCGGGTGCTGGACGCGGCCGCCGGTGTAACCGACCTCGGTCGAGACCACGCCGGGAATG
>Ga0209060_10003007_pt1 | contig 14743 bp, 9 predicted proteins | sample Coa_R1_8_FD_187155 | JGI IMG/M metagenome (GOLD analysis project Ga0209060, IMG submission 187155) | Surface soil microbial communities from Centralia Pennsylvania, which are recovering from an underground coalmine fire - Coalmine... | ecosystem: Environmental > Terrestrial > Soil > Unclassified...
GTCCTGGTTACCGGGTCGGCCGACAAGATTGCTCAAGCCGAAGCCATCTTGAAGACGATCGATGTGCCGCAGGAGAAGGACCAACAACCGATCCGAAGGGGCCCCGCGGTCCTCAAATCCTATCCGGTGCCCGACGGCAACGCGGGGGTTCTGGCCAAGAGCTTGCAGGAAATCTACAAGGACGTACCCGAAATCCGTATCGGTGCAGTGACGAATCATTCGATCATGGTCTGGGCGGGGCCGAGGGAACAAGTGGAAATCCTTGGGCACATCCGAGCATCCAAGGCACCGGAAAGCACTGTGGAAGTCATTCCGCTGCATTCGCTTTCGGCCGGGGATACGGTGGACACGCTCAAAGGGATGCTGGGCAGCGATGCCAAGCCGGGCGCGACGTTCCTCCAGGCGGATACGAAGCGGAACGCGATTGTCGCCAAAGGCACACGGCAGCAGATCGGCGATGTGAAATTCATGCTCAAAGCCCTGGGGGAAGAAAACGCACCCCCGCCTTCAGGCACGCTTGTCCTGACGATTGAGCAGGGGAGCACGGCGACCCAGAGCGTTGCTGAAGCGTTGGAACGCGTGTTGCCGCAACTCCTGCAAAATCCCGTGCAGATCCAAACCTTCGGCGGCCACGAAGCCAAGGGAGAACGTTCGAAACCAGAATCATTGCCACGCTAACGCGTTCGCTTTCTCCCAGCGCGACCTGTCATTTCCGATTGCCCCGCGCTTTCTGTTCGACTTCCCCGAGCAACTGCTTGAAGTCCCCGCGCTCACGCAGCGACTCGAAATCCGTTTCCGTCTTCATATCCTCGGGATGCTCATCCCCTTTTTCCACCGCACTTCGCAACAGCGCCACCGCACGCGCAGCATAGCGCTCGGCCTGCTCACGATCCAAATCGGGTAGAGCGGACGCAACCGCAAAGACACGTGCAGCGCTGTAGGCGGTCCAAGCGGAGCTGTCCTGCTTCAGCTCACTCTCCGCTACCTCGGTCGCCTGCCGGTGCTGGTGCATGCGCGCTGCGGTCAGCGCTCTCCCAACACGCAAATCGCCTTGCGAAGGACCGGGGGCCGCAAGCGGAATGGCTCGATCCCAGGATTTCAGGGCCTCTTCATATCGGCCCAAGCGCGTGAGCGAACGGGCCACTCCGTCGTACATCCGAATGAGCTGGTACCTGGCACGCTCATCCTGAGGCAATTGTCGGTGAATCGATTCCAGTCGAGCCGCCCCCTTGCCATACCACTCCAATGCAGCCGGCGCCTTCCCAGTCTTGAGGTGCAAATCGCCCAGGTCCCCGTATATCTCGGCCAAGGAAAGGGAGTAATCCCATGCCTCCTGGTGGGCTTCGGCGAGGTGTTCGAACCGCTGGACCGCTTCGAGGTATTCTTGCTCGGCCTTGTCCCATTGGCCCCGCTCTCGATAACTCACGGCCCGGTCACTGTGAAGGAGCGCCAACTTGGCCTGATAATCCGGAACGTGAGGCCAAGCAACGACCAGCTGTTTTTGCAGGTTGAGCGCTCGCTCTTCGTATTCCGCTGCGCTGGCCCGCTCATTTTTCTCGCTGTAAAGCGAACCCAGGTTGGCCAATATCTGTACCAGATGCACTTGATAGCGCGGTGCATCCGGGTGCCGATTTGCAAGGGGTTCACTCAGCTTTCGCGCAGCTTGAAACGCGGTCTCCGCCTCTGCGAACCGGTGCAGGCGAGCATAGAGCACACCCAGGTTTTGATGGCAGAGCGCCAATTCGATCTGATAATCCGGGTTCTGCGGATCCGAGTCGACGAGCTGGTGATGGAGACGGAACGACGCGCGCAGAGTTTGTTCAGCTTCGGATTGCCGGCCCTGGAATTGCGTCAGATATAAGGTACTCAAATCGCCCTGAACCTGGGCGAGGCTTTGGATAAGCTTCGGCCGCTTCGGATAAGTGTCCAGCAGAGGCGTTTGTAGGGCGATGGCCTGAAGATATCGTTGCTCGGCCTCGGTCGGCTGCCGCCGAGTTTGTGCCAACCACCCCTCGTAGAACAGCACTTTCGCCAAGCCGAGGAGATAGTCCAGTTCTTGGGGAAACTCCTCCATCAAGCGCTGGTAAAGAAAATGCGCCTGGGTGTAAGCTTCCTGGGCTTCAGCAAGCTTCCCGTTCTTCTGCAACATGTGCCCCAGCCGATTGGAGGCCAACGCCAATTGGTTGCGGTACGTTGCTTCCTCCGGGCTGCGGTCCACCAGCTTCTGAAGAATGTCGCGTCCGCTCTGAACCTGGTCGATCGCTTCGCGGAGTGCACCCATTTCTTCCCGAACCATGGCCAGGTAAACATGCGCCCGGCCGAGTTCGTATTCGAGGCCCGGCTCCTGACCCCGCTCCTGGATGAAACGACTATAAAACTGACCCGCTTCCTCGAGCAACTCCCGGCGCAGCCCGCGCAGGCCGGCTTCTTTCAGACGAGGGTTGTCCGTGATTTTCACGAAATATTGTTCGACCGCATCGCGGGCCAGCTGAAAATTGGCCTGGGCCCGGTTCCGAGCGGCCACCGCTTCTTGCTCTTTGCGGCCAAGCAAGACCAGGCCAATGCCCAACGCGGCAACGGCCGTGAGCAGAAGCGCTGCCATGCCGGTTACCAGGGTTCGATGCCGCCGTGTCCAGCGACGGAGCCGGGCCAACACCGGCTCGCGATGAGCCAGGACAGGCTCGTCAGCCAGGTAGCGTTGCATCTCCTTCGCCAGCTCCCCTGCGGACGGGTAGCGGTCCGCTGGTTTCTTGGCCAATGCCTTCAGACAAATCGCCTCCAGCGCTCGTGGGGTGCTTGCGACAACCGCGCGCGGTGGGATGGGCGGCTGGTTCATCACGTTCCACTGGATCTGCTCCAGGGTATTGCCGGTGAACGGCGGCTGGGCGGTCAGGATCTCGTAGAGCAGCGCGCCCAGCCCGTAAACATCCGTGCGCGGATCGATCTCGTTTTGCCGTCCCGCGGCCTGCTCCGGAGCCATGTAGCCTGGCGTGCCCAGCACCTGTCCTGAAGCGGTGGTCTCTCGCGAGGCGTTCGTCTCCTGCCGCGCGCCGCGAGTCGATTCCGGCCCGGTCGCTCCTGGCTCGCCCTCCTTCGTCGTCCCGTCGCCCCGGATCTTGGCGAGGCCCCAGTCCAACACAATGACCTCACCGAAATCTCCCAGCACGACGTTTCGGCCCTTGAGGTCGCGGTGAATCACCCCGCGCGCGTTGGCATAGGCGACCGCGTTGCAGACGGCGACAAAGGCGTTCAGGAGATTGACCTGTTCGAGAGTCCCGGCTTGGCCGCGTTGGCGTTGCTGGTGATAGCTTTGGGTCGCTTCACTCAGCGTCCGTCCGTTGATGAAACGCATCGTGTAGAAGGGCCGTTGATTGTCCGGACGCTGGGCCACTTCGTAGACTGGAACGATTCCGGGATGTTCGAGCTGGCCGGTGATCTTGGCCTCTTCGAGGAAGCGCGCTCGCAACGGAGGATAATCCACGCAATCCGGGCGCAGCTCTTTGAGAGCGACTTCCCGGTCCAACGTAGAGTCGCGGGCCAACCAGACCTGGCCAAGCCCTCCTCGGGCGTGCAGCCGATTCAAGGTGTAGCGTCCACCCGGCCCGGCCATGACCGGCGGCGTGAACGCGCGGGGCCGCTCAGCCTGGGTCGACTCCGCCATTTCTCTTGGCGACGACGGTGCTACAGGAGAAATCTGATCCGGCCGTATTGTGGGTGTGTCAGGCGCTGGTCCGACAGAGTCCGCCGCGTTTCCAGGCGGTGACGGCGAATCGATGGTTTCCGGCTCCCCGGCCAAGCCCGCGCTTTGATTGAGCCGGCTGGAAGCAAGGGCCCGGTGAAGTTCGAGCTGCTGGCGGAAGCGATTGGCATGCTGGGGAAAACGCGCCAGATATTCTTCCGGCGCTGGTGTTTCGCCCAGTTCCTCGCGGAGTAAGAACTCGCCGTAGACCAGCTCCAGCGCCTTCTCGCCATCTTCCTGAAGCAGAGGATACAACTGGAGGTAGATTTCTGCCGGGATGCGTTCGCCGCTCTGCCAACGCTCCCGTTGATCGACCGCCAGCACCGCGGCCACCTGGGCCGGAGATAGGATGCCGGCACTGGCAAGGAATGCGTGGACGTCCGGCCGTTGGCCCTGCCGCCAAAGTTGCCACAAGTCCTGGTCGGGGGCGTGTAGCCCCTGCTCTGATTCACGCATGGCGATCCTCTTCCAGGCTAAGCGGTCCCGCGCCGCGCTCCCCAGCGCGGCTCAACCCGCCGGGGGTCCCGGCTCTGCGTTTGCCGGCCCCCGCGTGGTAGGCGACCTTGTTGCGAACCATCACCACGAGGCGCCGGAGGAGCTGGTCCGGCTGTTCCAAGAGGACGGGTTGGCCCTTCTTTTTGTACCGGCCGTGCCTGGACGGGGCCAGCCCGCGTTGTTGAGGTGCGTCGGCTCGCTTTCAGCAGGCATCGGGACGGGGAGCCGTGAGGGAAGCGCTTGGTCAGGTCGGATGCAAATTAGCGCCGAAGACCTTCCATGGCCTGATCGACTTCTTCTATTGCACGTTGCCCGGAGATGAAGCCATTGGCCAACGACGGGTGCTCCTGGGATGCTGGGCCGTCGTTGCGAACCAGGACAATTGCGACTGCACCTATGCCCGGATCGAGGCATGGGGCTGGGCAATGTTTGTTACGCCGGATACTAGGAATCCTGTCCCGTATCGCTGCTTGTATCGCTGCTGCCGTCGCGACAATCAGAGCCAGCCCCATCAAAGGTTGCTATCGTGCCGCTGTCATTGGAACCGTTGTCCAAAGTGCTCGAATCGGTCCCGGGATCGTACGTGGTTGTGTCGCTCTGGCCTGGATCGACGACAATCGGCGCAGTCCCACAGAACGGATCTCCGAGGAACGGATCACAATACGGTTCAACTGAAGTTGAAGTATCACCGGAACCATTGTCGGGTGCCGAAAGCGCAGTGGGCATATCCAACGTCCCATGAGCCGTGAGGGCGATGAATTCATCGGAACTGGCGATGCTTGCCACCAGGTCTGACGGAGACAAGCCTTGTTGGAGTTTTGCAACCCAGGCGGTCAAACCGAAGGCGTCGGGATTGCGCCGTAAGAGGTCCAGGTAAACACTGGCCACCAGCCGGCTATCCGCTTCCGGGCTATCGACAATCGCCAGGGCCACCGCCGCACGGGAGAGTCCGGCCTGGAGACTTTGGCTCCAGGCAGCCAGGCCAACGGAGTCGGGGGCTCGGCCGAGGACCTTGGCATAAACGCCCTTCAGCCACGGCACGGCGCTGCCGCCTTGATGGCTGAAGAATTCATCCGAAGCGAGAAAGCGGCTTTCCACCTGCTTTTCGCCGATCCCTGCTTGAAGCTGCTGTAGCCAACCAGCGGCCTCCGCCGGCGCCGGTTGCCGGTCCAAAATGAGGGTGTAGTCGGCCCGGATCATGTTGGTCGAGTACTCCAAGCTGCTCGTGAAAGCCAAGGCCACCTCTTGGGAGCTGGCACCGGTGTTGAGCGTGTTAACCCAACTGGCCACCTCGGCCGGGGATGGAGTGCGGTGCAAAATGGCTCCATACAATCCGGTGACATATTCCGCCGTGGAAGGAAGGCATCGCGCTTCCAAGGCTTCGACTTGCAAGGCCACGGGACGGTCCTTGGATAACGTGGTACACCGCATGGAAGGCTCCTCATGTGACATCGGCGATCAGGGTGAGGGGTCCGTTGTTTCGGCCGCATCTCCACTTCCGCCAGAAGAACGCGGCAAACCGCGCCGCTTGCGCTTCGATTGTTCCTTGGCAGCCTTTGGCCATAGAATGAATCGCAATCGCCGCCTACACGAGGAGATGATTCAGATGCGTCACGTATTGCTTTGCGGCTGGCTCGGGATCTTGACGTCCGCCATGCTGGCCGTCGCGTCGGGATCTGGAGCGAACTCGCAGCCTGCCTCGGGCCCTTCTGCCCTGGATCAGGACTCCAAGGGGTGGGTCGATTTACTATCGGGCAAAGACTTGCAGGGCTGGAAGCGAGTCCCGATTCCCCCCGACAAGACGCTCAATGCGAAGAACCCCTGGAGTTTGGCCGATGGCGGCCGGACGCTGCATTGCGACGGGGTCGGCGTCAAAGAGATGTTTTTGCATGAACACGTTCGGGGCGACGGGATTTTCCATGTCGAGTGGCGCTTCCAAAAGGTCGCCGCAAAGACAGGCTACAATAGCGGCGTCTACGTGCGGACCGCGGCGGATGGCACCGTTTGGCATCAGGCCCAGGTGGCACACCTTGACAAGCCACCGTTGTTAGGAGACCTATTCGGCGAGACGCGGGTGGACGGCCAAATGAAACATTTCCAGGTCTTGGGGCAGGGCTCGAAGCTGGCCCGGCCGCCGGGGGAATGGAACACCTATGAGATCACCTGCAAAGGCAAGACGATCACGGTCCGGGTTAACGGTACTGTCGCCACCACCTGGGACGATTGTCAGGTGCCGCGGGGCCACGTCGGCTTGCAGGCGGAATTCTTTGTCATCGACTTCCGCAACCTAAAGTTCAAAGCGTTGCCCTGACCGGAGGCGCGGCCAAGGCTAGCCGGGTTTCTTCCCGCCGTTTGGGTTAATTCCTGGCAATTCGGGCGTGTCCTCGGTAATGATTTTCCACGAAGCGCCCCTCTCACGCAGCGCCCGGAAATCCACCGGCTGGTATGTGAACTCCAGATGGGGCGTGGCCAGGCTTTTCCCCTCGGCCCGCGCATGCATGGCCGCGTCCAGTACACCGCTCACCAGCAAGGTCCGCTCTACCGGGTAGGACGGTCGAGACGTATGGATCATCTGCTGGATGGCGTGCGCCAGCGCCTTGAACAGGTTGCGGTTTTGCCAGGGGCCCACGTAAAAGCGCGCCGCTCTGGGTTTCGGATCATTCTTGAGCCGGCAAGCAAAGTTCCAGCGCGTACTGCTGCTGCCGATCTTCAAAACCATGGCACGTAATCCGTCGTGGTAATGCAACAGAATGCCATGCGGCTGGGCGCGCCCAACGCCTGCGGCCGAGTTCAAACTTGCCGAATTCGTGCCCAGCTCCGCCGCCATTGCCGCCTCAGCCAAATCCTTCGACCACTGGCCGCCGGCCGCCGCTCTCCAGAGTCCGTCTCCTTGGAGAAACGTGACGCGCGCAATCCCTGACTCTCCACCCTTGCGGGCTTCGACGAGCGATTGCAACACTTCCAGGGCGTGAAAATCGTACGATTCCAAACCGCCGCCGTGGATTGACACAGCCTCGACGATCTCCGCCCCCGGCTGCAGCTCCAGCGGCGGAATGCGTTGCGCCAACGGCACCGAACTACCGGCCATGAACGGGATGCCCAGCGCCTTGGCCGTCGCTACCATCTCCTTGGCCCAATCCCACCGGTAGGAGAGATGCTTATCACTAAACAGCGGAACAAACCGCTTCGACCGCCGCATGACGGCCACGATTTCATCGAAGAATCGCTTGCGTGGATACTCGGTCTGTCCGAGTTTGTTGACCGGGTAGGTGCCGTGTTCCCCGATCGATAGCACGGCATCCACTGCCAGCTCCTTGCCACCCAGGCAGAGCGCTTCTTCGATCGTCTTGCAAACCCGCACCTTGAACTGCCCGGCCACGTCCTCCGTCATATCCCCTTGCTTCGCGCGCTGGTCGGCATAGAACGAGACAACCTCCACACCGGGATCGGTGAGCTGGCCATTGAAGTAATAGGGTGCCAGAAAGTTTTCGAGAAGAACGTGGGCGTGGGAGCGGTGGTGGAAGACGGTGTAAATCGCGGCCACCCGGGGTCGTCTTGGCGGCTCGGCGGCAAGCATGCGCTGCCATGGCCACCCGGTCAGGGCCGCCGCCGACAAGACAAATTGGCGGCGCGTCAGGCCGAAGGATCGTGGAATCGGCATTGCTACCCTCTGGAAAGGGACCGTTGCATTGTTGGTCATGACGAGATTATAACCGAAGGATCGGCGGCGGCCAGGAACCGGTACAATGGTGCCCGTGCGCGTCTTCGACGTGAGGGAGGAGCATGCTGACTGGTAAGCTGGTCCGGGTGCGTTTTGCGCGGAACCGGATCATTCCCCATTACCTGGATGCTTCGGACCCAACCTGGCTGGCAGTGGCCGAGCGTCTCCTGGAAGTCTTTCGCACCCAACAGGGACGGACGCGCGGCTGCCTGGAAGAAGACTTGCGCGAATCCTTTGGCAACGATCCTTCTCAGCTCATTCATCAGGGTCTGGCCAAGCTGCTAGAGGATCGCTGCACGTTTGAAGTCGTGTCCGGCCAGCCGCCGGAACAGCTCCGGGAGGCTGTCTTTCGTAGGGCCACCGCCTACCGAAACCGAACCCGGGAGCAGAAGAATGCAGGAGCGCCGGAACCCTTTCCGCGCGCAGCCGTCCTTCAGGAAGTGGCCGACACGCTCGGGTTGACACCGGAGCTAGTCGATCAAGGCCTATTCGCCGATCTCAAGAGTGAGCAGCGCCTGGTCGGCTTCAAGGACACGACACCCGTGCGGTTGCTCCATCGCTATAATGTTGCGCTGGCCCAGGCTGTACTGCTCCGCTCGACGCAAGTGCATGTGGTCATCCGCAATGCACCGCCGCAGCGCTATCGACAGCTGTTCCGCTTGGTGAAGTTTCATCGCCTCGTCTGTGCGATCGAGTCCACCGGGTCGGAGAGCTATCAGCTCCATCTCGATGGCCCCATGAGCCTGTTCACGGCTACGCAGAAATACGGTCTCCAATTGGCGTTATTCTTGCCAGCCGTCCTGTTGTGTCGCGATTTCGACCTGCGTGCAGAGCTCAACTGGGGACCGCAGCGCAAACCCAAAACGTTTACGTTGGCGCCGGCGGATGGCCTGGTGTCGCACTACGCCGACACCGGGACCTATGTCCCGCCCGAAGTTGCAATGTTTGTGGCTCTCTTTCGGAAAAAGATTACGGATTGGGATATCGCCGAAGAAACGGAAGTCCGCCGGCTGGATAACGGCTTTTGGGTCCCCGATTTTCGCTTGATCGAACGTGCCACCGGCCGCAGCGTGCTCCTGGAGATCCTCGGTTTTTGGCGCCGGTCTAGCGTGGAACAACATCTCCAGCGTCTGCGTGAACATGCTCGTGAACCGTTTCTGCTGGCTATCTCGGAGCAGCTCCGCGTGGATGAGGCGGACCTGGTCGGGCTACCGGCCGGCATCTATCGCTTTCGCCAGATGCCGCTGCCCGATGAGCTGGCCCGTCTGGCTCAGGAAGTGCTCCATGCCGAATGGGACAAAGGGAGTCCGCCGCTTCGCTAAAATGCATACTCAGAAAGGGAGCGGACTCAACCGCTCTTCGGCGTCCTGTTTGCCGTGTGGATCTATGCTGCGCGAACTTTCGGTCCAAAACCTTGCCCTGATCGAAGATCTCCGCATCGAGCTTCAGCCGGGGTTCTGCGCCTGGTCGGGAGAGACCGGCGCGGGCAAAACGCTGCTCTTGGAAGGACTCGGCCTCCTTCTGGGCGAACGGGGCTCCGCCGAAATCTTACGGTCCGGCGCCGATGAGCTTCGTGTGATTGGCCGATTTGAGCTGACCAGGGCCGAGCTGCGCACCGAAGCCCAGACGATCCTTGAGCAAGAACTCGATGAACCGCAGGTCATCCTCGCGCGGCGGCTTACTCGTGCCGGCCGCAGCTATGCCTACGTCAACGAGCAGCCCGTGGCCCTGTCCACGCTGCGGCGGCTGGGCGCAATCTTGGTGGACATTCACGGCCAGCGGGAAACGCAGTCGTTGTTGCAGCCAGCTTATCAGATGCGTCTTCTGGATTCGTTCGGAGACCTGGATGCCCACCGCCAACGGTACGAGGACCTGGCCCAGACGGTTCGCCAGTTACGGCGGCAGCTGGACAGCCTGGACGATCAGCGCCAACGACGCCAACGGGAGCTCGCCCTCCTGCGATTCGAACGGGAAGAGCTGGACTCGGCCGCCCTGCAACCGGGCGAATTGGCCGAACTGAGCCGGGAGCGGGAACGCCTGGCCAATGCGCAGACATTGCAAGCATTCGCCGCGACCGGCTGTTCCGAGCTGTATGATGCCGACGGGTCCTGCGTCGAGCGGATGGGAAAGCTACTGCGGGAAGCGGAAGATTGGGTGCGCCTCGATCCGGCCTTGGCGGAAGTTGTCGCCCGGTTAAGGAGCCTGTGCGCGGAAACGCAAGATGTAACGCAAATCCTGCGGGATCGGGCGGCACATTGGGAAGCCGACCCGGCCCGCCGCGAGGAAGTGGAAGAGCGGATCCGACTGCTGCGCCGCCTGGAAACGAAGTATGGCAAAACCGTCGACGACCTCATCGCCTACCGTGCCACTCTCGATGAACAGACGACGCGCTTGCAGTCCGAAGAGGATGACCGCGCCCGAATCCAATCAGAGATGGTCAAAGCATTCGGCAAGTTGCGCAGCGCCGGCGCCGAGCTGAGCCGTCAGCGGCAACGGGTAGCCAAGCGTTTCATCACGGCGGTGCAGCGCGAATTGGCCGACCTCGGCATGGCGGAAGCGCGGCTGGATGCTGTGCTGGAGCCCTGCTCACTGGGAGAAGACCCGGCGACGGCAGAAGTTCCGGTTGCGGGCCTGGAGCAGATGGAATTGATGTTGGCTGCCAACCGCGGCGAGCCGGCCCGGCCTTTGCGGAAGGTAGCCAGTGGCGGCGAGCTGTCACGAACGATGCTGGCTCTGAAAACGGTGCTGGCGGCCCATGACCGGGTCGGCACCCTGGTATTCGACGAAATTGACGCCAACGTCGGCGGCCGGCTTGGCGATGTGCTTGGAGAAAAATTGGCCGCCCTTGGCCGGACGCATCAGGTCATCTGTGTAACGCATCTGCCCCAGGTCGCCAGCTTTGCGCGCCATCAGTGGACGATCCGCAAGGTCCGCCGAGGCGTGCGCACGACAACAACGATCGAGCTGCTTGGTGACCCCGAGCGATTGGACGAGCTGGCCAGCATGCTCCGCGGAAAATCGCGCGGAGAGACAACCCGACAGGAGGCCGCGGCCATGTTGGCGGCCGCCAAAAGGAGATGGTGAATGCCCGCCCTACTGAATCTCCCGTAGCTGAGGCCGGAAGGTAACTCAGCGGTGATCAAACGGGTGCTTTGATCATCCTCCGCGGCCTCACGACCCACCCACACTGCCCCTCGTCCCCTCAGACCGCCAAACTTGCTCTGGGATATCCCTGTCCAGGCCAGTAGAATACTCGCTTGGAATTACGCATTTCCACCGGAATCGGTGAGGAAGCCGATGAGTGTCCCCCAACGTCGCCGGGTTGAACCCCCTAAACCGACAGCCCGCATGCGCAAGGCCGACCGCAAACAGCAGCTCCTCTCCCAGGCCAAGCACCTGTTCGTCACTCTCGGCTATCAGAATACGACGACGGAAAAAATCGCGCGGGCGGCAGGGGTGTCGGAACCGGTTCTGTACCGGCACTTCGAAAGTAAGAAAGCCCTGTTCCTGGAAGTCTTGCGCGAAATTCGCCAAGCCACGCTCACGCGCTGGCATACCGACACTGCATCACTGACCGACCCTCTCGCCAAGCTGCACGCCATCATCGATATGTATCTGGGCACGACCCGTGCACACGCGCTCGAATTTCGCATCATGCACCGGACCCTCATCGAAACCAACGATGAGGAAATTGCCGCCTTTCTCCGCTCTTTTTACCTAGATAGTCAGAATTTGCTTGCCCATGTCATCAGCGACGGCCAGCAGACCGGTGTCTTCCGGCGCTCCCTCGATCCGCGCGATGGCGCTTGGGAAATCATCCGCACGGCTCTCGGTTACACGCTGACGCTCCCCTTGGGCATTCCGCTCTACGAGGAGCCGGATTACATTCCGCGCGCGGTTGACTGTATGCTGCACTGTTTGCTCAAGACCGATGTGTGAGCAGGGCCGGGGCAGCTGACTAAAGCGTTTTCAGGTATTCGATCAACGCCATCCGTTCCGCTTCCGTGAGGTCGTCGCCGAAAGTGTGCCCACCATTGCCGCGGCCCGGAAGGGCCGTATCGTAGATTTTGCGGCGTTCGTAAGCCGACGCGGAACGATCCGTGGCCGGCTCGACAAGCTGCACTTTCCAACCGAGCTTGATCGGATCATAATCGTCGGACCCGGTCCGGTAGGGGCGCGTGAATCGCCGAGGGCGAGTCTTGGAATTCAAGACATCGTAGACCGTGGGCGCGGACCCGTTGTGGAAATAGGGAGCCGTAGCCCAAATCCCATCCAGCGGAGGCGCCTGGTACCCGGCCGTCGTTCGCGCTTTGCAATCATCCGCCAGCCAGCCCGGCTGTTCGCGGCCGAACCAGCTCCGGTTGTAATGCGCCCCGAGAGCGGCGGAAATGCCGTAATAACGATTCGGATCCGTACCAATCTCTTCAAGCGGCACGATTTTGTTGGGATACGTCCAGTGTTCCCCATAAGTGCCATGACAGCGGGCGCATGTCCCGGAGAAAATCTTTTCGCCTGCCTTCGCCCGCGCTGAATCAATCGGAAAGGGATATCTGGGCGGTTGCAGGTCGAGAATGTAAGCCTGGATGTCCCGGAATGTGGGCTCTTCGCGATCGAACGTGGAAGGGAGCGTGAGCGGACTGAGCATGAATTGCATGAGTGAGCGCACCGAGCGGGCGTCGCCGCTGCCGGTGTAGTACATCGTTTTTTTCTTCTTCAACAGCCACCACGCGGGCACGTCCTCGCACAAGTCATCGCGTAACCCCAGCTCGAGCCGGGTTGTGCGCATGGTGAGGTCTGGTTCGCGCCAGCCAAGCAGATAGGCGGCCATGGCCCCGGCTTCCGAGGTGCCGCGCACATTGCTGAAGGTGAAGGGAAGTTTCGGCGATCGGCCATCGGCCGCAGCCAGATCCTCGAACAATGCCTGGATATCGAGGGAAGCATTCCCCAGGCCAACATAGCTCTTGCCGGCAATGGAGCTAGCGTGACAGAGCAGGCAGTCGGTGGCGATACCCTTGGTGAGCAGGCTCTTCCCTTCGCGCAGTCCCATGGGATAGTCAGCGTTGGGATAGGGAGCGGGGTGCAAGCCATAGTGCTCTCGAAACGCCGCGGCATACGACTGGGGCGCTCGGCGAAGCGTACCGTCCCAATGGCGCCAGGCATTTCGGTACGCTTGCGCCGACCAGGACGGCGGATTGAAAGCCTGCGTGAGCAGTGCCGTTTCGCCACGCTCTACCGCGCTGGGATTCGCTGCGTTGAGCGCGGAAAGCATCGCCAATCCCGATAAGGCCGCGCCGGCGGCCAATTTTCCCAGGGCCATCGCTACCTTCTCCGTACAGAAAGCGAACTGGCTCCAGTCGCCAGGTCCCAAGTTGCACCTTCCTCATTCTAAATCCCCCTGGAGATTTCGGCAGGGGCAAAGGGCAATGGATTGCTTCCCCCTGGCATTTGGTTACGGAAATAGTTCCAAAAAAAACTGATTTTGGTGGTGACAAGCCCAGAGCCGGGTCAATTCCCAGGCGTAGTCGTGAACGTAGGGACGTTGACGACAACCGGCCACACCAACGAGGTTCGGTCCAATCCTGCCGACATTTCGCAGGCGATTCTTCCCCTGGGCGCGAACGGGTTCAATATCCCGTCGTTGCCAAGCCTGCATGAAACCGCGCCATACTTCTACCGCGGCCTCGCCCAGACGCTCACGAACGTCTTGGATGGGTCACAGGAAGGCAATGGCGGGACGCAGGTCCAGTTTGACGCCAACGCAACCCAGCGTGCGCAGCTGGTGCAGTTCCTGCGGTCCATTGCCCAAAGGACGCCGACGTTCCCATGATCGGTGCGATCCAAAGCGTGTGGGTGAACAAGCGATTGATTAAACTCGACCGTATTCACCCGGTTGGTGAGGAACGGTCGCATGGCGCGGGTGCCCCGAGGAAGCGGCCGAATCGATCCGCACGCTGATGCCCTCGCCGGCACCAATTTCCTGTTCCACCGGCATGCTCTCGCGGAATCCATCGTCGGCAATCAGGCAAGGGTGTTTGTATTGCTCCATCGCTCCCCCTGTGCGCGCCAACCGCTCTCCAGCCCACGACTGCCAGGTGCCTTTGGGCAAGAGCTGTAACCGAACTGCGCCCAGCCGGGCTGTATCCCGTTTGCTGGCGTATTCGCAATTAATCTGGCGGAGCTGTTCGTCCAGGATTTCCACGAGTTGCGAACCTTGTTCCGGGCTGACCAAATCCCCGCGCTCTACGAATAGCCCATAATACGGCAATTCCTCGTGCCAACACGGGGCAAGACTGTAAGCGGTCAACGATACATTCAGCGTACGGAGCACTTGCTCCATGGCTTGCGTGACGTGATATTCGGAGAGTTTTTCTCCGGTAATGTTGGCGAAATGGGCGCCTTTGCTGAGGAATTCGATCAGCGGCGTCTGGTTATAAAAGCCGGTGACCCGGACCAGGTCGGAAATGTGGTAGCGGTACAGGCCAAATGCGGTCGTGGGCACGATGAAATACGTCTTTCCCTCCTGGACTTCATGGGCGGACAGGACCGTCGGGTCGGCCAGGCCGGCTTCTTCCTCCGGGATGAATTCAAAAAAGTGGCTGGTGATATCCAGGACGCCGCTCGGTGTGGCGTCGCTGAAGGGAATCGTCATGCGTCCCTCGCTCGCGATCAGGCCGACATCCCGCACGGGCTTGTCTCCGTAATAGCGCGGATAATGGCGGAGGTAGGCCCGGACACTGCCGCCGGTCCAGTTGCCGAGCAGACAGTGCGGCGGCCAGTAATCGCGCGGG
>Ga0209060_10003008_pt1 | contig 14742 bp, 16 predicted proteins | sample Coa_R1_8_FD_187155 | JGI IMG/M metagenome (GOLD analysis project Ga0209060, IMG submission 187155) | Surface soil microbial communities from Centralia Pennsylvania, which are recovering from an underground coalmine fire - Coalmine... | ecosystem: Environmental > Terrestrial > Soil >...
TCTTCCTGTTGGCCTTCGCTATTTCGCGATTCAAGCTACCTGTTTTGGCGAACATAGAAGAGGGCCGTTCGCACGATTCATCCGCGACGGGCGATAGCGCCTGGAAGCATCCGCATCTGGTGCTTGGGGCCATTGGAATTTTCATCTACGTCGGAGCCGAAGTTTCGATCGGCAGCTTTTTGGTGAACTATTTCTCGCAGCCGGAAATCGGCGGCCTTTCGCCGATCGACGGCGCCAAGCTGGTGTCCTTCTACTGGGGCGGGGCCATGGTGGGCCGGTTTATCGGATCCGCGCTCATGCAGAAGTTGAATCCCGGGAAGGTGCTGGGCGCGGCCGCAATGCTGGCGTGTCTTTTGGTGACCGCGTCTATCCTGACCAGCGGAAGTATCGCGATGTGGAGCATCATCGCGGTGGGATTGTTCAACTCGGTGATGTTCCCGACCATTTTTACGCTCGGGATCGACGGGCTTGGGAAATTAACTGGACAAGGATCGGGGATTTTGGTGATGGCGATCGTCGGCGGGGCAATTATTCCACTTGCGCAGGGTGCCCTCGCCGACCGGATCGGCATTCATCTGGCGTTCGTGCTGCCCGCGGTTTGCTACTTGTATATCGTGTACTACGGGCTGAAAGGCTCCAAGCACGCGTAAAAGGGCAAGTGGGAGACTTGCCCCACTCAAGCTAATTCTTCGTTGCCGGAGCTGGGGCAGGAGCGGGCGTCTGGCTGGCGCTGGCGGTGCTCGCGTCCCAGGTTCCTTTATTGGAATTGGTCTTCCAATACCGGTCGCCCCACCATTCCTTCGCGTCGGCGGCGGCGGTTGCGGCATCAGGAAGGGCCTTCACTTCCGCTATAGTCTGCTGCACATTGGCCGCGATCCGAGCGCTCACATCGAAGCTCAATTTTCCGGTTTCGCCGGCTGCGTCCTTATAGCTGATGGTCAGCGTTTCTTTCCGCCGGCCGAAATTCGGAACCGTGAACTTCTTAATGCCGTGGCGCGGCTCGCTCTTGGTGACTTCGGTGCCGGTGATCTGCTCATACGGCAGCTTGTAGGCCGTCGGACCGTAGTTGAACTTCAACACCTTGGTATCGTCCACGTTGAGGAAGCCGATGGTATTCATCGGAATGGACTTCACCGTCCCTCCGACATACTCGGCGGTGTCAGCGGCGCGCAGCGCAGCGGTTGGAAGGATCGCCAACGCGATCGTCGAAAACAGAATGTGGCGGATGGACATCTAGTACCTCTCCTTGTGGGTACCATCGGCAAGATCGCTCGCCGACTTTAGCAGGTGCGTGACTTTACAATGAATTCAGCATGTCCATCTATGACGACCGTCGCGAGGAGCTGGAAAAACAGGAGTTTATGTTCGGGCCCGAGCGCGGGCGGCTGGCCGTTACGCTCGATCTCCTGACGGATGCGCTGGTCCTGGTCGGACAGCACGGCGTCTACTGCCAAAGCGCGCGCCAGCCGGGCAAACCAGCCATGGATATTCAAATGATCTCCAAATGCCTGGTCGACGCCAAGGAACTGGTTTCGAACGTCATGGATGAGATCAAGCGCAACAAGGCTCCCCAGTGAAAGTCTCGATTCTGGACGACTATTTCGACACGCTGCGAACGCTCGCTTGTTTTCGCAAGCTTGACGGATACGACGTGGAAATCTGGAACGGTCACGTGGACGATATCGACGTACTCGCGCAATGCCTGAAAGATGCCGAAGCGCTGGTTTTGATTCGGGAGCGCACCAAAATCGCGGCTAATTTGCTGGTACGCCTTCCCAGGCTCCGGCTCATCAGCCAGCGCAGCGTCTATCCGCACATTGATGTCGAAGCGTGCACACGGCTCGGGATTATCCTGTCGTCTAACATGCATGCTGGAACGCCATCGTACGCAACGGCTGAGCTGACCTGGGGACTCGTCCTCGCCGCGATGCGCCAGATTCCGCAGCAAGTCGCGGCGCTCAAGGCAGGCATCTGGCAGACCGGCATCGGACGGAGCCTGCGCGGCTTGACGCTCGGCATCTACGGATATGGCCGCATCGGCGAGACAGTCGCCGGGTATGGCAAGGCGTTCGGGATGAATGTGCTGGTGTGGGCGCGCGAGGCTTCGCTCGATCGCGCGCGAGCCGCCGGTTATGCGGCCGCGCCATCCAAGGAAGATTTTCTCGCAACGTGCGACATAGTCTCGTTGCATATGCGTCTGGTTGACGCGACGCGCGGCATCGTGACTGCGTCCGATCTGGCGCGCATGAAACGGACGGCGTTGTTAGTGAACACCAGCCGCGCCGGGTTGATTCAGCCGGGAGCCCTAGCGCATGCGCTCGATCAAGGCCGTCCGGGAATGGCCGCTGTCGATGTTTACGAGACTGAGCCTTTGCACGACCCGCATCATCCCCTATTGACGCGGGACAATGTCGTCTGCACGCCGCACATCGGATACGTCACGCGTGAAGAATACGAAATCCAGTTTGCGGATATCTTCGATCAAATCGTCGCGTACGCCGCAGGCAAGCCGATCAACGTGGTGAATCCAGCGGTTCTCGCGTCAACTCATTTCGGCGCCAGCCAATAGAAAATCCAAACCGCGATCAGCGCCGCCAGGCAGAGGAAGAACATGAAGATTTTCCGTCCAGTGCTTGGTTGATAACCAGGGCCTTTCAATGGGGAATTATCGTTGTCGTCGGCCATCTATACTCCCCTCAGAAAGGGATTTCTCTCCCGCTCCCGGCCGATCGTCGTATTTGGCCCATGCCCTGGGATCACCACGGTCGTTTCATCCAGCGGCAGGAGCTTGGTGTGGATCGACCGCAGAATCTGCTGCGTGTTGCCGCCCGGGAGATCGGTTCGGCCGATGCTATCCATAAAGAGCGTGTCGCCTGCTACCAGTTTGCCTTCCGCCGGGATCCAAAGGCTGATGCTCCCCTGCGTGTGGCCGGGAGTTTCGAGGATATGGAATTCAGCCGGACCCAGCTCCACATGATCGCCTTCGCGGGCGGTCACATCGATCTCAGTCTTTTCGGGAGTCTGAATGCCAAGCCATCCCGCCTGCGTATCCAAATGATCGTAAAGCTCTTGATCCTTCGAGTTCATGTAAACCGGCGCTCCAGTGGCGGCTTTTAGCTTCTGCGCGCCCCCGATGTGATCGATATGCGCGTGGGTGATAATAATGGCCTTGACGCGCAGTTGATGCTTGGCGAGCTTAGCCAGGATGAAGTTGATCTCGTCGCCGGGGTCGATCACAATCGCTTCGCGGCTTTGTTCGTCGCCGAAGATCGAACAGTTGCACTGCAGCATTCCCACCGGCAGGATTTCGTGAATCATAGGAATCCGTAGTTTATCGCACCAGAAACTTTGAACAAGACAGTGGAAATCGGAATATCCAATATAGTGGTAATCGATGACGACGCGTTCCACAGTCCACCCCGCAGTTTCGGCGATCGGGACCGGCGTGTCCTCTGGTTCCAGCAGTAGCCGGGAACGGCTGGAAGCCGAAGTGGTCGCGCTTTTTGACGAGCTGCGGGACCCGCTGCTGAGGTATCTGGTAAGTTTTGGCTTGGTGACGGCGGACGGCGAAGAGTTGTTACAAGAGGTGTTTCTAGCTCTGTTTCAACATCTTAACCAAGGTAAATCAAAGAAAAACTTACGCGGCTGGTTGTTTCGTGTAGCGCATAATCTGGCCCTGAAACATCGTTCCAAGACGCAACGGGATTTCGCAAAACGAACCCAATCCCAGGCTGCGGAGTTCGCTCGAGAGCCCGGTCCCAATCCGGAAGATCAGGTACAGCGCAGCCAGGCGCAGCAGCGTCTTCAGGCAGTGGTCCACGCTCTGCCGGAACAGGATCGCCTCTGTCTTTTCTTGAGGGCTGAAGGATTGCGGTATCGGGAAATCGCCGGGATACTTGATATCTCCCTCGGCGCCGTTTCCATTTCACTGGCTCGCTCTTTGGGGCGCATTGCGCGTACCGCGGAACGTTGAACTCATGCAGCACCAGGATAAGCACATTTCCGATCCAGAACTGCTTCAGGACATCGAGAACGAACTGTCGGCTCATGCTCAAAAACAGGTGCGGGCGCATCTGGATCTTTGCTGGCAGTGCAGGACGCGGCGGCAGGAACTCGAGACCGCGATTGCCGATTTCGTGCGCGCCCATCAACAGGAATTCGAGGCGATACTTCCGCCTGCGACGGCGCCGCGGGCGATGTTGAAGGCCCGACTGAGCCAGGTGCCCCGAATCGAGCGCGCCGCGAGTTCGGACAGGCGTTTCACGTGGGCCATCTTGGCCATGGCGGGTGGATTGGCGGCCTTCATTCTCTATGTGGGCCTGGCACCCCGGACCTCGAGGCAGGCGATTGTACTTTCGGCGCCCGATGCGCGGCTGACTCCCGGCGCAACACTGCTCGAGAATCGCCAAGCGGTATGCGCGCAAGCAAACATCAAGAACAAAGCCGTTCCGGTGGCGCTACAGCGCGAAGTTTTCGCCGAGTACGGGGTCCGCGGCGAATCCCACGGGTATGAGGTAGATTATCTCGTTACCCCGGCGCTCGGCGGAGCCGAGGACATCCACAATCTCTGGCCGCATTCTTATTCCGCGACGGTTTGGAACGCGAAGGTGAAGGATGAATTAGAAGACCGGCTGCGCGAAATGGTCTGCAATGGAAGTTTGGATCTGGCAGAAGCGCAGCGGGAGATTGCATCCAACTGGATCGGCGCGTACAAGAAATATTTCCATACGAATGAGCCGCTGCAGTGATCAAGCTCGCGGCCTTCCTTTTGAGTGCTTCCGCGCTCATCGCTCAGGTCAATACCGGTGAGTTGCGCATACTTGTTACGGATCCGGCCGGCGCTCCGGTTCCCGCGACCGTAAGACTGCTCAGCGAAGTAAATCAGTACGACCGGACATTCACGGCCGATTCGCAAGGCCGTTTGGATGCCAAGCGTTTGGCGTTCGGAAACTATACGGTTGCGGTGAGTCAGCCCGGATTTTCGCCTTCTCGAACATTGGTGGAAATCCGGTCCGCGTTTCCTAAGGAATTGAACGTATCCCTTCCGCTAGGCGCGTTGAAGACCAGCGTCGAAGTGAGCAGCAAGGAAACGCTGATCGATCCCTACGCCACCAGCAGCACGAACCAGATCGGCGGTAGCGCGCTGCGTGACCGCCTCACCAGTGAGCCTGGCCGGGGTTTGTCGGAATTAGTGAATCAGGAACCCGGTTGGGTTTTTGAAGCCAACGGAATTCTGCATCCGCGCGCGGAAGAGTATCAAGTGCAGTATGTGGTGGATGGAATGCCGCTGACTGAAAATCGTTCTCCTGCGTTCGTTGCCGACTTCGATCCAGGCAACGTTCAGGAGATGACCGAGATGCTTGCCGGTTTTCCCGCCGAGTACGGACGCAAACTGGGCGGGGTGATTGAAGTCGAAACCACCCGCGACACACGTCCGGGGATCCATGGAAAAACGGCGCTGGGCGGCGGAAGCTACGACACTCTGAGCGGCTTCTTCGAAACGCAGTACGGATTCGGCTCAAATACTCTCACAATGAGCATCGCCGGCGCAATGACGGATCATTTCCTCGACCCGCCCACCACGCAGAATTACACCAATCACGGAACCACCGCAGGATTCATGGCGCACTTCGAGCGCGATATCGATCCGAACAACCGCATCAGCGTGATTCTGCGGCGCGATCAGTCGAAATTCCTGGTGCCGAATGAAATCGAACAGCAGGACGCCGGACAACGGCAAGACCGGGAGAGTTTCGAGTCGTCCGCTCAGGTCGCGTATCAGCATATTTTTTCGCCGAACGTGCTCGGGAGTTTTCAAGGAATGGCCCGCGACATCACGGCGGGCTTTTGGTCGAACGATCTTTCGACGCCGATGATCGCGGACCAGGATCGCGGGTATCACGAGCAGTACGTTAAGGGCGCCCTTTCCGTTCACGCCGGGATTCACGAGTTCAAGTTCGGCGCCGAGGCGGATTTCGCGCAGATCGAGGAATCGCTCAACTACTTAATCACCGATCCGTCGCAGTTCGACGCTGGTACCCCGTTAGCGTTTCGTTTCTATGGCCACTCGCCGGATCGTGAGCAGGCCGTGTTCGCGCAGGATGAAATCCATTGGAAGAATTTCGCGCTGAGCGGCGGACTTCGCTTCGATCATTACCATTTGGAGGTGGACCAGGTGGCTTGGAGTCCGCGCGTCGGCCTGGCTTACTACATCCCGAAGTGGAAAGTGAATTTGCACGCCTCGTACGATCGGGTGTTCCAGACTCCGCCGTTCGAAAACCTGCTGGTATCGAGTTCGCCGGCGGTGACCAGTCTGTCTCCCGACGTTTTGCGTTTGCCTGTCCAGCCGGCGCGAGCCAATTACTACGAAGCCGGATTCGGAGCGGCGCTCTTCGGCCATCTGCGTTTTACCGGCAACTTCTTCTGGCGGCGGTATCACAATTATCCGGACGACGATCTGCTTTTGAATACGGGCGTCAGCTTCCCGATTACGTTCGCGCTCGCGAATATTTATGGCGAAGAGGCAAAACTTGAAATTCCGCGCTGGCGCCGCTTGTCCGGCTACGTCAGTTGGACCAATGAACGCGGCAATGGATATTTTCCGGCGACCGGCGGGCTCTTCTTAGGCGACGACGCTGCGGCAGCGATTCAGCAAACCAGCGGCGTATTTCCCGTTTCACAAGAGGAGCGCAATGCCGTCCGCGCGCGCTTCCGATACGATCTGACCTCGCGATTCTGGCTGGCGTTCGGTGGAGCCTACGACAGTGGATTGCCGATCGATTTCGGCGGAACGCGTGCCGATGCGGCCGCGCAGGGTTATCCGCAGGATATTTTGAATCGAGTGAATTTTTCCGATTTGCGGCCGCGCCCGCAGTGGTCGTTGAACGCGTCGGCCGGCGTGATCCTGTGCAAGAGCGAGAAGTATCCGATGCGATTCCAGGTCGACGGAACAAACCTGACCAATTCCCTCAACGTGATCAATTTCGACGGTCTCTTCTCCGGCACCGGCCTCGGGATTATGCGTTCGGTGAACGCGCGCCTGTCCCTCAACTTTTAGCCCATCTTCTTCAGATTGTCGATCAGGTGCTCGCTCGACCGCAGCGTGAATGCCAGGATCGAAATCGTTGTGGTTTTGTCCGTGCAGTTCGGGAAGACACTGGCATCGCAAACATAGAGATTGGGGACATCGTGCGCTTGGCCGAAGCGGTTGGTGACGAACTTCTTCGGATCGTTCCCCATGCGCAGCGTTCCGGTCTCATGCAGGCTGGTGCCGGGCATGTCCGGTTCTTTTGCGGAACCCTGATATTCGGCGCCGCTCGCACGCAGCAACTGCTCGCAGGCGTGTTTGCCGTGTTCCCACATCAGCAGCGTGTTTTTGTCCCACTCGAAGTGCAGGCGCGCGCATGGGATGCCGTAAACGTCCTTCGCTTCGGGATCGATATCCACAAAGTTGGCGTCGCTGCGCTGCGTGGGCGCCTGAATGTAGAAACTCACGGGCGTCGGATAACGACGCTTGATCTGCCGCTTGAAATCGCTGCCGAAACCGTCAATCTGATCGAAATACCAGGGGAACTCGGAGCATCCACCGTCCGGATAGACCGAGTAACCGCGGATGAACTTCTCCTGATGCGGATTATCGAGATTCTGCCAGCGCGGCATCCAAGCGATGGTGCTCGAAGATACGTTGTCGGGAAAACTCGGCTGTCCGAGCAACTGCGGAAGGTAGCCGCGCGCGGTGGTTCCGTAAAGATGATCGCAGAGATTGCGCCCGGCCTGGCCGCTCGAGTTCGCAATGCCGTTGGGCCAGTGCCGCGATTTGGAGTTCAACACGATGCGCGCGGATTCGACGCAGGATGCCGCGACGACCACGGCTTTCGCGTAAACTTCAATTTCTTTTTTCGTGGTGCGATCGATGTATGCGACGCCTTTGGCGCGGCCGTTCTCGTCCACCAGAATGTTCTTGCAAAGCGCGTTGGTTCGTAGATCCAGATTGCCGGACTTCTCCGCCGCAGGCAAAAAGAACCACGGCGTAGAGAAGAACGAGCCGACGTCGCAGCCTTCGGTGCAGTTTGCGCAGTAATGACAGGCTGGATGCCCGTTGTGCGCGGTCGTTAGCTGAGCGATGCGATCCGGAAGATACGGAATGCCGATCTTGCGGGCGCCGCTTTCCAGGATCCGATCCAGGCAGCGGAAATTGAACGGCGGCAGATACTCGCCATCCGGATTGCTGGGCCGATTCTGCACCGTGCTCGCGACGCCGATCATCTTTTCGACCCGGCTATAGTAGGGCGCGATCTCGTCGTAGGTAATGGGCCAGTCGACATCGTAGCCATCGCGGCTGGCCGCACGGAAATCGATATCGCCGAAACGCGCCGACGATCGTCCCCAGAAGTTGGTCTTGCCGCCCACCGCGAAGCAGCGCCGCCATGTCCATTCGGTGCCCGGGGCGGTGGTGAAGGCGATCTCGTGCTCCCAAATGCCTTCGGTGTATTCGTTGTCCATGTAGCCGATCCATTTGTCGCGCTTGGTGGGATCGCCGAAGCCGCGGAACGGCATGTTGTAGGGCTTGCGATGGTTGCGAAAATCCTTGCCCGGATTCAGGCGGCGGCTGGCGTTGAGCGCGCAGACCTTCGCGCCGGCCTGGGTCAGCGTGTGGATGGCCATGCCTCCGCCGGCTCCGGTTCCGATTACAATCACGTCGTAGATTTTGGTTGGCATTAGAATCTGGGTGCGGGCAGATGCAGATGTTCCGGATCGTTGATGTGCGGACACGATGGTGATGCGCTGTACATTTTCAGACCGGGAAAATCGAGTTCCTTCATTCCGACCGCACTGGTGTAGTAGCCCATCACCGTGTAGCGCCGGATGAGGCGGAAGAAATCGTGGCCGTCAGCGCCACGCACCGCGGCGCGCTTCAGGATTTCCGTCTGCTGATCGGGCGACAGTTTGAGGAAGGTGGTTTGACCCGCTGTATCGAGCCACTTGAGACCATCCCGCATCGGCTGTTGAACTTCCTTCTCGCCGTGCGCAGCCATAAAGTCGATGAACTCGCTGACGCCAGCTTCCTGGGCGCCCGGTGTGTCGTCTTTAGGGATGATCAAGGCCGTAAGAGCGTCGATGGTCCGATATTCGGCAGGTGAGAAATAAGATGGCTGGTAATTCGGTTGGCGCGCTGGAGGCGCCGCGTCCGCATGATTGTGCTGCTGGCCGAATACCCAGCGGCTGAATCCTGGAAACTGGCTCGCGACAGCGGCTTTTGCAAGCATCTCAAGGACTTCGCGGCGGTCGGCTCCTTGGTTGGCCATTTATTCATTGTAGATGGGACCTTGCGGCGCGCGGCGAGCCTTATACTCGAACTATGGACCCAACTTTGCGCGCGGTACTGGGAGTGTCGATGCGCTGGATTCACGTGACCTCGGTGATCACGCTGCTTGGAGGATTTATCTTCGCGAGGTTCGCCCTGGCTCCGGCGTTGGCCGGAATCGCAGAGCCTGAGCGCGGGACCATCGGCAAAAGCGTCGTGGGGCACTATCGCACTCTGCTCTATGTCGTGATGCTTGCCCTGATCGGTTCCGGGCTCTACAACTATCTGTCGAAGGCCAGCTATCCGCCGCACTACCACATGATCATCGGGATCAAGTTTCTGTTCGCGATGCACATTTTCGCGGTTGCGGTGTTGTATACGATTCCGGACGCCGGTGAAGTGAAGCGCAACCGCTGGTTGAACGGCATGATCGCTTCTGGTTTGATCATTGTGGCGCTTTCCGCGTACCTGCGCTGGATTTCGCTCCGATGATTGGTTACGAAGCGCTGCGACAGCATGCTGCCTGGCTGGATGTTTCGCCGCGCGGCAAAATAAAAATGCTGGGTGAGGATCGGGCGCGTCTGCTGCACGCGATGACGACGAATCACATCCAGCAACTGACTCCGGGCACGGGTTGCTATGCGTTCTTCCTGACTGCGCAGGGAAGGATTCTGGCGGATGTAAATGTGCTGTGCCGGCCGGATTATCTTTTGCTCGACCTGGAAGCCGAAACGCGTGAGAAGGTTTTCCACCATTTGGACCACTACATCATTGCGGACGATGTGACGCTTGAAGATGTCACGGATGCCTGGGCGGCGATTGCGGTTGAGGGGCCAGAGTCGGCTGAGGTGCTAAAGAAGATTGGCGCGCCGGCGCCCGAGGCCGATTATGCGAGCGAAGAATGGGGCGATCGGTTGGTTGCGCGTTTGAACACGACAGGAAGCACGGGATTCTTCGTTTACTTGCCGGTTGGGGAGCGGTCGGGCTTGATTTCCCGGCTCGAAGCAGCGGGCGCTGAGGCGGGCGATGCGGAAGCGTTCAACGTGGTGCGCCTAGAGCACGGCAAAGCTCGCTACGGCGCGGATATCGGTGAGCGATTTCTCGCGCAGGAAGCGAATCAGCCGCAGGCGCTGCACTTCAGCAAAGGATGTTATCTAGGGCAGGAGATTGTAGAACGCGTGCGGTCGCGCGCGCAGATCCATCGCGTTTTGACGCCGCTGGTTTTGGAGGGCAGGGAAGCGCCCGCGGCCGGAACCAAGCTCGAAAACGGCACGGAGTTTACTTCCGCGGCCTATTCGCCGGCGCTGGATAAAGTTGTGGCGCTGGCGTACGTCAGGAAGTAGCGCACGCACTTTGCGTGCCGTGTTTGCACTCTTGCGAACACCAAAACGAGGAAGAACCACATTCAAGGCGTTCACAGGAGTGTGAACGCGGCACGCACGAGTGCGTGCGCCACGTCAGGTCAGGCGCGCTCGCTTGGTGCGGACGTATTCCGAGACGTGTCCGTTGTATTCGCCTACATGTGCGGTCAAATAGTCGGTTCCGCGAATGGTCCCGCGGCAGTTCCGCGATCCGCAAGTGCAGCGAAACGGCTCCAGCGTTTCGTTGCAGAACGTCCCGTAATCCATGGTGATTTGCTCGCCCAACGCAATGGGACGGCGCGCGGTTAGATTCAATCCATCCAGCCACGCATTCGGATCGCACGAGTGATTAATCGGCTTCCACTGGTCCGGATCGCTGCTCCACATGGCGTACACTTCGTCCGAAATCGGATAGGCGTAGCGGCGGAACAGCAGCTTCTGCGTGGCGTTCCAATGCTCGTCCACATGCGATTTGCTGACCAGCACGTGCTGCTGCTCTTCGTAGCGTTCGATCAAGCCACCGGCTTCGATATTCATCGCCGCATACATTCCGTAATGCCGCTCGGGATTCTTCCGGACGTGCCACTTCCGCGTCTCGCGCATGGCGCGCTTCTTGGCGGATCGCAAAATGGTATCGACGAATCCCTGGTGACCCGCCGGATCGTTCAGCAGAATGAAATCGGCGCAGCCTTCATCGCCCGGCGGATAAAAGATCTCGCAGTTCGGATTGATCTCGAGCATAAACAGCTCGCCCTCTTGATCCATGCGGATGTCGCAGCGGCCGTAGCCGGTGCCGCCGAGTCCGACGAAAAACCGGCGCGAGATTTCCCGGATGCGGCCCGCCAGAATCGGATCGTCCACAGGAACGCACGACATCCGCTGGTAGTCCCGCCATTTGAGATCGAAATGTTTGAACGATTCACCTTCGGGAAAGCGGAACTCGACTGGCTGATAAACGATTGGCGAAAGTTCGTCGTCCGGATTCTCAGCCACCAGCGCGGTGAACTCGCGTCCTTCGATGAACTCCTCGATCAGCGCATCGCCGAATGCGCCCACCGTTTTGGCGGCTTCCACGCGCAGCTCGTCCGGCGTCTCCACGCGCGATTGCTTGGTGATACCGATACTCGCGTATCCGCAGGGATGCTTCACTATCAGAGGGAAACGTAGCGACGCAGCGGCCGCTTCCACACCTCCGGGGTCGGAGGCGAAAAAGTAGTTGGGGCTCGCGACATCGGCATAATGGCAGATCCGTTTCATGGTTTGCCGCGTGGGCTCATAAAAGCGGGACGATGCCCCGGTAAAGGGAACCTGCAGCCGTTCCAAAACCTGCACCACTTCGATCCCCGGACGGTCTTCATCCCAGGATCCATCGCACAGGTTTAAAAACACGTCAAAGCCGCGTTTGGAAAGATCGAGCACTTGACGGACAGCGGTAGCTTTATGCAGGAAGTGCCGCTCGGCTTCGTGCGCTTTTAAGAAGCGCAGCGGATCGGGCAGAAAGTCGAACTGCTTAAACGGTGTCTCGGACTGCTCGTAGGAGTCGTCGAGGACGCAAATTTTCATGAATGCTGTGGAACAACGTCCACGACGCTCCGCCGTTTGAATTTAGTTTCTTTGATTTAGCACCTTCGGTACTGCCAAGTATCCCGCGATCGTATCTTTACTTACTTTGTTGACCACTATTTCGTAAGGCTGCTTCGACTTGGAAGTGATGAACTGCACTGGCTCGTTCATGACCTTGTCCTTCTTTTCCACGGTGGAATCGTCGAAGGTCAGTGCAATGGTATAAGTGTGCTTCTTCAAGTCGGCCTTCTTCAGAAGGATTTGAACGTCCTGCACTTTGGAAGAGGTTTTGGATTTGGTAACGGTGAAGTCATAGTAGTTGCGTTCGCCGAGAGTGCGCAAAGCGGCCAGCTCCTTCGCGTTGGTAGCGATGAGTGTGCTGTGACCATCGATGTCCCCGGTAGCGCGCTTCAGATCCGCGACCGTTTTCTCCAACTCGGTTTTGGTGGCGCCCAGGTCCGTCTTCACGCTGCTGACTTCGGTGCCGACGGCGGAGATTTTGGAATCGGACGCTTCCTTCACCTGCGAGATGTCGGACTTGAGTTCCTGTTTGGCCTGGTTCTGGGCGGCTTCTAACTGAGAGCGGGTTTCGTCGACTTTCTTGAGAGCTTCTTCTTTCGCGGCGCCGGCGGCCATCGCGGCTTGACGGCGGGCGCGCTCCAATTGGTCCTTCAACTCATCCACGCGGCGGCTGTTGGTACGCGTGTTGAGCGATGCAGCTTCACCCAGCTTGTCGATCTGTTGCTGGATGGTTGTGTTGTTGGCGGCAACATCCTTCTTCACCTTGTCCAACTGCACGTAGAGATAAACGACCGCTGCCAGAAGAGCCACAATGGCGCCGTACAGAATCGCCGTCTTCGCACCACCTCCGCTCTCGGCTGGTGGCGGAGGAGGCGGCGGATAATACGGAGCCTGAGCATAGCCGGGCGGCGGCGCACTCGGTGGAGGCGGCGCGGCAGGAGGATTTGCAGGCGGCTGGTTGCTGCCGGTCGGGCTCGGGTTCGGGAAGATCGACATAATTCTCCTAGTTGAGTAGGTTAGCAGGAAATCTAACGATTTAGAAGTACCAATTGAAGCCTTCGTTTCAAGTTTCTGCCTTAACCGCCTTAGGGCGCGCGAAGTCCAGGTATTCCTGCTTGGGGATGCCCGGTTCGAAACAGCGGCGGCAGCGCGCTTCGTATGCACCTGCTGCTCCGACGACGATCAGTTCGGAAGATTCAACCAGCCGTTGTGTATGCTTAGCGGGATTCCCGCAGCGAACGCAAATCGCCAAAGTCTTGGTGATGGATTCAGCCAGCGTCAGTAGATCGGGCATGGGAGGAAAAGGGCGGCCCATGTAATCCGTATCGAGCCCCGCCACGATCACCTGCTTGCCGCTGTCAGCGAGGTGGCTTGCGACCTCGACTAATTCCTGGCCAAAGAAATTTGCCTCGTCGATGCCCACCACTTGCGTTCGCGGGTCGAGGCGAGTGATTACTTCCGAAACGCTCGTGATGGCTTCGGATTTCATGCGCTGTGCGGTATGGGAGACGATTTCATCGTCGGAATAACGGTTGTCGATGATCGGCTTAAACACTTGAACGCGCTTGCGGGCGATCATGGAGCGGCGCAGGCGGCGCATCAATTCTTCGCTTTTGCCCGAGAACATCGGGCCGCAAATCGCTTCGATCCATCCAAGGCTGCCAGAGACAAAATCCATAGCGAGGGGCGAGATACCTCGCCGCATCTTATCATGGGTTGGTGGTGAATCGACATCGAATCATCGTGCCGGAAAAGCTGGATCATGCCGGCCGCGAAGAGGCGCTGGAAAACCTGCAGGATCTGGTGCGTGTCAACAAATATTTCGGCGGGTATGGCACGCTGCGCAAGATTATCGGAGAGTTCGCGCGCCCCGGCGATGCATTCTCGCTGTTGGATATCGGCGCCGCCTCAGGTGACATGGGAGCGGCGTTGCGGCGCAGTTTTCCCCGGGCTGTGGTCACTTCGCTCGATCGCAAACCGGATCATTTGATTCATGCGGCGTTTCCCAAACTGGTGGGCGATGCGTTTCGTTTACCCTTCGCGGAGCGCAGCTTCGATTTTGTATTTTCGTCCTTCTTTCTGCATCATTTTTCGGATGAGGAGATCGTGCGGCTGCTGGCGAGTTTCGGCGCGGTCGCCCGGCGTGCGGTGCTGGCTATCGATCTGGAGCGTGGCCCGCTTGCTTATCATTTCATGCCCGCCACGCGTTGGCTTTTCAGCTGGCACGATATCTCGATGCACGATGGTCCGGTATCGGTGCAAGCGGCGTTCAAGCGGGATGAACTGGCGTCGTTGGCCGAGAAAGCGGGGCTCAAGAAGGCGCGGGTTTCGACGCATCGTCCGTGGGCGCGGTTGTCACTGGTAGCGCCGGTTTGACGGGCCGGGTTGGCATAATAAAGTTTGTCTCGAATTTTCTGCATCCTGTTCGCGGCGGCGCTTTGTTCCTGCGCGCGCTATCCGGAAAGTTATCCGCCGCCGGAGCAACGGCATCCA
>Ga0209060_10003009_pt1 | contig 14732 bp, 9 predicted proteins | sample Coa_R1_8_FD_187155 | JGI IMG/M metagenome (GOLD analysis project Ga0209060, IMG submission 187155) | Surface soil microbial communities from Centralia Pennsylvania, which are recovering from an underground coalmine fire - Coalmine... | ecosystem: Environmental > Terrestrial > Soil > Unclassified...
AGTCGGGAGCAGATCCGCAAAGAACCCGCCACCACCGCGACGGACGTTTTTCAGCTCGGAATTCTGCTCTATGAATTGCTTGCCGGAGTTCATCCGTTTCAATCCGCCCAGGATCTCCCCCATCAAATGATGCGCGCGATTTGCGACGAAGAGCCGCCGCCGCCGAGCACGGTGGCGCACAAGGATTCCAAGCAACTGCGCGGCGATTTGGACACCATCGTTCTGAACGCGCTCCACAAAGAACCGATCCGCCGTTATCTCACCGTCGAGCAGCTGGCGGCCGACATCGAACGCTATCGCCGAGGCTGGCCCGTCTTGGCGCGCGGGAATTCCGCCTCCTATCGGCTGAAGAAATTCGTTCGCCGGCAATGGCTGCCGCTGGCCGCGGGTGCAGTTGTCCTGCTCTCCCTGACAGCGGGTCTGCTCGCCACGCGATATCAGGCTCAGAAAGCGGAACTGGCGCGCGCGGCCGCCGAACGCGCCCGCAATCAGGCGGAACAGGAGCGCATCGTCGCCGAGAATCAACGAAAAATCGCCGAGCAAGCTCAATCGGTGGCCGTGGAACAGCGCGCGGTCGCCGACGCCCGCACCAAAGAGGCGGAGACGGAACGCAATCGCGAGCAGGTGCGGTATCGCGAGGTGCGCTCGCTCGCCTCCTCTATGCTGTTCGATCTTTACGACGGCGTGCGCGATCTGGCCGGCTCTTCCACTGCGAAAAGATTGATCGTCGCCAAGGTGCAGCATCAGCTGGAGCTGCTTTCAGCGGAAAAAGGCGACTCCATCGGCCTGCAGCGCGATCTCGCCGCTTGCTACGAACGCATGGGCGAGTTGCGGATGGATCCGGGAAGCGGAAAAGCGGGCGCGAACGCGGCGGTCGAATCGTATGAGAAAGCAGTGGACCTCCGCCGCCGCATCGCAGCGCGTTCCGATTCCGAATTGGCCGACCAGCGCGATCTCGCGCGTGCGCTCGCCAAACTCGGCGACAGCCAGTTCCTCGCAAGCGCGAATAAAGCGGCGCTGGCTTCCCACGAATCCGCACGGTCGCTGGCTGGGTCATTGCGAAAATCGCATCCGCAAGACGCATCCATCCAGCAGACTCTCGGTTGGATCGAGGGAAAACGTTGCACGGGTATGATGACAATCGGCGACAGCAACTCGGCTATCGATGCCTGCCAAAATGCAATTTCGCTGCTCTCGCCGCTGGCCGCGAGCGGGACGGGCGATATCGAGGTCCAACGAACGCTCGCGATCACGGAATCGGCGTATGCCAACGCTTTGCGGCTTACCGGACATCCGCAGGACGCTCTCACCCATACGCGAATGGCGCTTGATTCTTTCCATCGCCTGGAGACGCTCGCCCCGAACAACGCCGAGTATCGGCGGCTTTCTTCGTCGGCCCAGTTGGTCCTGGGTAATTCCTACGCCGCGGTCGGCGATTGGCACGCGAGCCTCGAGGCGTTCCGGAGCTCTGTTCATTCCATGGAGACTGCCATCGAAATCGACCCAGCGGATTTGAGCGCACCGCTGCGCTTAGCCTATGCGCTTCGCATCTTCTCGCACCGCCTGGCCTCAGCCGGCAATCGCGACGAAGCCCACGACGCGGACCGCGAAGCGTTGGATCTGCTGAAAACCGTTTCCGAACGTCCCGGCGCGGGGCCAGTCGAGTGGAACGAATATGCGGACGCGCTGCTCAAAATCGAATGGCCGGATCTCCGCCGGTGGAAGGAGGCGCTAATGCTAGCCGAACAAGCCGCTACCAAAACGCAGCGCAAGAACCCGATTCTCCTGGACACGCTGGCCTGGGCCTATTATCGGAACGGGAAACCGGCGGAGGCCGTGTCCACCGAACGCGAAGCCCTCGCGCTGCTCCCCGCAAACGCGCACGGCGGCTTGCACGACGAACTGGAGCGCGGTTTGAAGACCTTTCTAACGCCCGACACGAAATAGCCGGTCCGGCGAATGTGGTGGCAGGCTCGGATTTCCCGCGACCAAGTGTCCCGAGATAATCACGTTGACGATGCCGCCCTGCGCCGCCTTCACGCGCAAACCTCCGGCCAGTTACTCGCATCGGCGTAAGTTTGTAGCCTCAATGAGCGCCGGCTCTTCGTCGGCTGGAAATGTGATGGTCTTACCGTCAATGAGCTATCCGGTCGGCCATTCGCGCAGTACAGACAGGAGATTTGCGTATGACCAGACTTCTCTTTCCTACTGCATTCGCATTCGCCGCAACAGCTTGGACGCAAACCATGCCTCCCGGCTGCAAGCCGGTTTTCGATGCGATGGCCAAAATCTATGCTGTTCCCGTTCACATGTATTCAACCGAAACGGCGGGATACTTGGCCGGGAAAACACGGACTAGCGAATCCATCTACCTCAATCACGCGGCCTACATCCAAGTCAATGGAAAGTGGCGCACGAGTCCGACGACACAGGAAGATCTGCGAAATATGAAGAAAGACCAGCCGGAAAAGAATGTCACCTGCCGGGCGGTGCGCGACGAATCCGTCAGCGGCGAGAATGCGGCTCTTTACAATGTGCACCAGGCCACGCCCGACTCAACCATCGACACTCAAATCTGGGTCTCGAAATCGCGCGGTCTGCCGCTCAAATCGGAAATCAACATGGATGTCGGCGGAAAATTCGGAAAAAGCCATCGGATTACGCGGTACGAATACACGAATGTCCAGCCCCCGGCGGGCCTTCACTAAGCATTAGTCGTCGAAGGCATTGCGCCGCTCCTGCGCCTGGGACATAATCCCAGATCGAATGGAGCGCGAATGGGACACGCGGCTTTTTAGTTACGCACTTGCTCTCGTGCGTCGTCTCATCTGGACCTGTCGAGCCGATCAAGTCGACGATCTTCCTTTTGATAGTACCCGCATCGATTGTGACTCGACGCGAAGGAGTTACGGGCGTTGCTTAGGGATAGCATTCGTGCGCTGATCCCTGGCGCTCGAACGGGTAGTCTTCCACTGTAGGGAAAACGTTGAGTGAACTTCAAAGTACCCACCTGCGCAGGAACTGAGAATATGGCGGGGACGACGGGGCTCGAACCCGCGACCTCCGACGTGACAGGCCGGCGTTCTAACCAGCTGAACTACGTCCCCTTTGAGGTGTGAACTACGTCGGCAATGTCATCTTAACATAACGCGCGCGCCGTCAATCGAAAAGCGAAGCCTGCCGCCGCATCGCCACCGGAGCCGCCCACTCGCGCCATCCGCCGAGCAGGGGAAAATACAACGCCAGCCGGATCGGCCGCGCATCCCGCTGCGTCATCAAACGGGCGTAGCGCTCCAGTTGCTCGCGATAGCGCTCCTGCTCCTGATCCAGGAATTTCTCCAGCCCGCCGCCTTCGTGGGTGCCGGTTTTGTAATCGATGATCCAACGGACGCCGCTTTCATCCACAAACGTCCGATCGATCACCGTCTCATACAATTTCCCGCCCACCAATCCACTGATGGGCAGCTCGCATTCGCCGTCGGAGTGCCGATCCAGAATCCAGCGCCCCTTCGGATCGCGCAACATTCGCAGAATCGCGTCTTCTACGCGCTCGGCCGTTTGCGTCAACTCGCCCGGCGGAACTCCGAGGTTTTCAAGAATCGCCTCATACAACCCGCGGCGCGATCGCACCGCATCTTCGCTCCACGCGTCCAGTCCTTCGCGCGCGATCCTTTGCATCAGCCCATGCAGCGCCGTTCCCGCGTAGCGCGCGCTCTGGCTCGCCCATTCAAAGGTCACGCGCGCCGGTTCGCTCGCCTCCACCTGCTCGCGGGTCCATTCCACGGCTTCAGGCGGCGCTGGGACTCTCCATCCAACCGGAACCCGCCGGATTTTCCGTTCGCCTCGCGCCTCTTCCGCAATCTCCGCGCGCGAGAGATTCTCGAACGCCCGCCCCACCGCCGGCCACAGCAATTTCAAAAACGACTGAGCCGGCGCATCCGCGAGAGTCCCGTCTTCCTTCAGCCTCACCGTTCCCAGCAGATGCAGCCGGCCGCGCGCCCGCGTGCTCGCGACATAGAGCAGCCGCGCCGTTTCGCGCCGGATTTTGCGCTCCTCCACGCGCGACAAATAGTTGTAGATCGGATCCGGATCGCGCCCGGCCTCGGAAATCGGCGCCAACAATAATGCGCCGTTCTGTTCCAGCCACAAAAGTAGCCGCTGCTCTTCCGATCGCGGAATCGCGCCGAGCCCCGGCAGAATCACGGTGTCGAACTCCAAACCCTTCGCCTTGTGGATGGTCATCAGTTGCAATCCATCGCCGGCGCAGGTGTCCGGCTGGGCAAAAAGCTGATTCACCTGCTCGCGGAACCACTCGAAATCCGCCAGATCCGCGCCCGTCGCCGCATCTTCCAGCAGATCCAAATACCCGGACGCATCTTCGAGCGCCGCTTCATCCTCCACGCACCCCGGACCACCCAGCCGGAACCACGCACCCTCCACCCAATCGCGCAACGGACGCCGTCCACGTTCGGCGATCGCCTCTTCCAGCACCGGCAAGATCTTTTTCACGCGAGCCGCGCCATCCGGGCTCAGCGAAATATCGTCACGCTGCAACAAGTCCCAAATCGCGGCGCGATGCTCGGCAGAAGCCAGCGCGTGCAGATCGCTCAACTCCAATCCGCACCAAGGCGCCCGCAAGATCGCAAGCCACGACACTCGATCTGCCGCATGCAACAACCCGAGCGTGAGCGCCATCAGATCCTCAATCACCTGCCGCGCTCCCAGCTCATCGATTTCGATCGCCTGAAACGGAATCCCTTCGCGCTTCAAAACGCTGACTATCTCGACAAGATGCGATCGCGCCCGTACCAGTACGGCAACCTTTCCACCGCTCGATGCCTTCACCAACTCAATCACGCGCCGGGCTTCGTCGACCGGATCCAGAAATCCGTGCACTTCGACGCATTGTTCGACAACTTCAGATGCTTCGCGCGCTGTGCTTCGGCTAAAAGCCACCGCGCCTGACGCCGGATCATCCACCGCCGGCAGAATCCCTGCAAAGGTATCGTTGACCCAATCCACAATCCCCTGCCGCGACCGGAAATTCACGCTCAGCGTCAGCGGCTCCAGCTGAATCGATCCAATCCCATCCAGCCGCGCCTTCAAAAACAATCCGACATCGGCCTGCCGGAACCGATAAATCGACTGCATCGGATCACCGACCAAAAACAACGTGTGTCCATCGCCAGGCTCCCAGCCCGCCGTGAGCTTTTCCACCAATTCAAATTGCGTGTATGAAGTATCTTGAAATTCGTCCACTAAAATATGCTGGATATTCTGCCCTAATACCAGCGCCAGATCCGTGGGCGACTCGATGTGCCCCAGCGCCTCGGAAGCTCGGATGGCAAGCTCCGCGAAATCCACTTGCCCGCGCTCGCGAAACACAATCTGAAGCTCCGCGACTGCTAAAGTCACAACGGAAACCGCCGCCTGCATCGCCTGCCATTGCGAATCGGAAAAGTGCGGACCGGGCAACTCCCGAAATCGCTGCAGCGCCTCCAGAAGCTCGTCTTCGCCCCGTAAGCGGGTCAGCAACTGCTCCATACGAGCCTTGTGCGGATGCCCCGGCGGAAATCCAAGATTCTTATTCACCGCCTTGCGCCATTCGTTGCCGGTGGTCAGCAGCAGATCCGCGATCACTTTCCACTGTTCGATATCATCGATTCGCGCCTGGGGAAGTCTTTCCAAACCGCGCAACAGCGCGATCTCCGCCGCGACATCCGAATCAAAACCTTCGCTGAGCCGCCCCAGCTCCGTCAAAATCAGTTGTTCCAGCGATTCCTCCAGCGCTGCCCGCACCGCATCGAAATCCGGATTAGCGCCCGTATGCCGCAGCCACTGCTCGCGCTTTTCGAGCATGTTCATGATCAACCGCTCGGCCGCAGCGAAGTCGTTATCCAAATGCAAAAGCAAATATGAAAGCGCCGGATCATTCTCTTCGACATGCCGCAGCGTATTGCGCGCGGCTTCGCGATACAGCCCATTCGCTTTCTCCACAATGTCGGGCATCGCCCCAAAGCGGGACAACCAAGGCATCCGCCGCGTGATCCCCGCACAAAGCGCGTCAATGGTCTCAATCCGCATCTGCGCCGTATTCTCAAGCAAATTCCAATTCCGCGCGCGCCCACGCTCCAACACACCCCAGGCCACAGAGCGCGTCACAACTTCATGCCCCCCCAAGCCCCAATCCCCAATCCCCAAGCCCCGATTTTCCGCGTTCCGCAGCGCCTCAATCACCCGCGCCCGCATCTCCCCCGCTGCCTTGCGCGTAAACGTGATCGCAACCACTCCATCCGGAGAATCCACCAGCGCGAGCAGCTTCAAATACCGCTGAATCAGCAGTTCGGTTTTTCCCGACCCCGCCGGAGCCTGCACAATAAAAGATGTCGCGGTGTCGAGCGCCCGCTCGCGCGCCGCGCTATCGGCGATCATGTTCCAACTCCCGGATGCGGCACAGCGCGCGCAGCCCGCACAGCTCGCATGCGTCCGGCTTCGGATCCACCGCGGCATCTCCGGCGGCATACCGCTCGGCCAGCTTCTCCAGCACCCGCCGCCACTCGACAATCTGCTCGCTGAAAGTACGCGGCGTTTCCAGCCGCATGCTCTTCCAGGCCGGCAGCGTCACGCCGTTTTCGGTGCAGCCGCGAAACAGCATTCCATCCACGCGGATCACCGCGAAGGCTGCGCCCGCCATCGGCTCGTTGCTGGTCGCGCAATAAAGCGGAAGCTGCGGCTCATCCGGACGCTCGCCATCCCAGCCTCCCGTCTTTAGCACCGCGCCGGTTTTGTAGTCGAGGATGATCTCGCGGCCGCTCGCCAGCCGATCGATGCGGTCCGCCCGCGTGCGAATCTGCAGCCCGCCGAGCGAAACCACCCTCGACTGTTCGATCGCTTGCACCGCAAAGTCGTCGCGCAGTTTCTCGATCTCCATCCATTGCGGAAGCAATCTCTCGAGCCGCAACCGCTCCAGATTCCGCCCGATCCCGCTGCCCAGCTGCTCGATCACGCTTGCCACGCTGCGTTCGATCAATTCTCGAATCTGCTCCGGCGCAAGTTCGCGCAGTTTGGCGAGTGATCCAAGCTCGGCCCAGATCAGCGCCAACGTCCGATGCGCCGCGTTCCCTTGATCGCGCTTGTTCACGCCAAAATCCGCCCGCTCCAGCGGCCGCGCGCCGAGCCGGTGTTTAGCAAACGCGCGGAACGGACACGCCGCCATGTCCTTGAACAACGACGCGCCGCCCGGATGCTGCGAATCCACAACCACTGGCGGCGCAATCTCGTCGTGCAGCTCTTCCATCGCAACACCCGCGCGCATTTTCCGCACCCATTCGGATTGCAATTCGCCCGCGCGCGCCATCTTCCAATGTCCATCCGCCACCAGCGGACTCACACCGAGCGACCGATCCCCCTCCGTCGCCGGATAACTCAGAACAATATTCCGCGCGCTGCGTACCAACCCATTGATGAGCGCCGCGGCAAACTCCAGTTCACCCTCCGCCGACGATCGCGGCAGCTTATATTCCCGCTGCAAAGAAGCTGGAAGAAACGGATTCGGATTCGCCGCCGCCGGCAACGCCTCCTCGTGCAGCCCCATCACCCACAGAGCATCGAATCGCAGCCCGGAAGCCTCCAGCAATCCCATGACTTGGATCGGAGCGCCTTCGTTCTCCACTTGGAACGTCGTCGCCGCCGCGAACTGTTCCAAACGCGAGAGCGCCTGATCGAACGTCATCGCAAAAGCAGCCGCATCCAGAGCCGCAAGACTCGATAGCAATCCGTGCCACTTCTCGACAACCTGATACTCGCTGCTGCTCAACGTGCGATCGCCCGGCCAACCGAGCGCGCTCAGCAATTCGGAAAAATCGCGGCTCCATCCACTGGCGGGTTGTTCCAGGACCAACTGGCGCCGCAGTTTTTCGAATTTGCGCAGCGAACGCGCGAGCAGCGGACACGAATCCGCTCGATCACGCAACAGCATGGGCGAAACATCCCAGACGCCATCGCGCCGCAATTTGGCATCCATCTGCGCGCGCTTCGTCCACTCCTCGCTTGCACCAGCCAAAAATGGCGACCGTAGCAGCATCCCAGCTTCCGGCAGCGGCAAGCGTCCGGAAGCAAAGCGCAGCATGAGCAGCGCCGAACTCGCGACAGGATACCGATCAAGAGCTGGCCCGAGCGACACATGAAACGCCTCCGCCGAATTAAGGGTTTCGCGAAACACCCGCTCCACCTTCGCCCGAACACTCGTCAGACTCGGAACAATCACGCCCACCGTGGGGCAGGCGCTTCCGCCTGCCAACAACCCCCGCGCCCAAGCCGCCGCCGCGCGAGTTTCTTCCATGGCGTCGCGAAAAATCCAGCGCTCGGGTTCAGAGGTGTAGGCCGGCGATTCCATCGCCTCCCATTTACCCAGCGCCTCGAACAAATCTGCTTGCTGCGGCGTCAGCTCCTCAAATCCCGCCAGGAACAACTCCGCCGGTCGAGCCAAATCTCCGGATCGCACCAGATCCGCGACGACATCCGCCAGCCGCGCCGCCTCAACCCAATTTCGTGCCGTGCATCGCTTTCGGAACGTCCTCGCCCACGCGGCGAAAGCGGCCCAATCTTCCGACGCCTCGAATCGCCCGTCCAGCGGCAGCCGGTACGCCTGCACCAACTGCCATGCTTCCATCGCACGCTGCGCAGTTTCCGGAATCCGCAACAACGAATCCCCCGCCGGCGATTCGCGGATTGCCTGCTCCCACACCACCTGCTCCTGCAACGGATCCAAAAGCGTCCCAGCCGATCCACCGCCTCGCACCCAGTTGTTCCAAGCCCGCGCGAGAAACCCACCTAAAGGCAAGATATCCGGCGTATTCCATACCGACCGCCCCTGCGCGCGCTGTTGCGCGTGAAACTCCGTCATCAGCACCCGAGCCAGCCGCCGGCTTGCCGTGATCACAGTGGCGCCGGATTCGATGGCGCGGAAACAACGCTCGTGCATGTGCTTTCATAATATTTGACCAAGCGAATCACTGTCGCCATCGACGGACCCGCCGGTGCCGGCAAAAGCACCATCGCGCGTCGCATCGCCGAAAAGCTCGGCTATCTTTACATCGACACCGGCGCCATGTATCGCGCCGTCGGACTCTGGGCCGTGCGCGCCAACGTCGCGCTTTCCGATATGCATCGCCTCGAACAACTCGCCAATGAAGCCCGCATCGAATTCGTGGCCGGCTCGAACGGCGTGCTGCTCAATGGCGAAGACGTGACGGATGTCATCCGCGCGCCGGAAATCTCGGAAGCGGCGTCGAAAGTTTCGCAGGTTCCGGCGGTACGGCGCGCTCTGGTCGCCAAACAACGCGAGATCGGCGAAAGCTCGTCGGTGGTGATGGAAGGCCGCGACATCGGGACTGTGGTATTTCCGGACGCGACGGTCAAAATCTTCCTGGACGCACATCCGGAAGTGCGCGTCGAGCGGCGTGCGGTGGAATCCGCGCTACCCGCTGGCGAAGTAGCGCGTCAAATCAACGAGCGCGATCAGCGGGACCGCACGCGCCCGGAATCGCCCCTCGTGCAGGCTCCCGATGCAGTCTACGTCGACACCACGGGCCTGAGCGTGGACGAAGTGGAAGCGGCTGTTCTCAAAATCATTCGCGGCCGGACTTCCAATGGCAAGGAAAGAACCCAATAGATGAGCAATCTTCTGGTGATGAAATTCGGCGGCACCAGCATGGGCTCCGCCGAGCGCATTAAAGTAGCGGCTGGTATTTGCCGCGCGCAAAAGGAACAGCGGCCGGTGATCGCGGTGGTTTCTGCGATGTCGCAGGTGACCGACTTGCTGCTGAACACGCTACGCCACGCCGAAGCCGGCGACGAAGCGGGCATCGAAAACAATTTGAACCGTTTGTCGCAAAAGCATCTGGAAGCCTGCGATCAGTTGCTCTCGGGCGATTTGGCGGTGTCGACGCGCGCGGGCATCGAAACTTTGGTCGCCGATTTCCGCCGCATCGCGCACGGCATGCTGATGCTTGGCGAACGTCCACCGCGCTCCGTGGATGAAGCCATCGCCATCGGCGAGCGCTTGTCGGCGCTTTTGATTTCGCGCTACCTGCAATCCATCGGAGTTCCCGCGCAAGATGTTAATGCAGCGGATGTCATCGTGACCGACGCCGTATTCGGCAACGCCACGCCCATGATGGACGAGACGCGCAAGAAAGCGGACAAAGTCCTGCGGCCCCTGCTCGATCAGGGCACGCTTCCCATCGTCACCGGGTTCAACGGCGCCACGCTTGACGGCCGGCCAACTACGCTGGGACGCGGCGGCTCCGATTACTCGGCATCCATTCTCGCCGCCGCGCTCGATGCCTCCGAACTTTGGATCTGGACCGACGTCGACGGAATCATGAGCGCCGATCCACGGCTGGTTCCGGACGCCCGCGTACTCGACACCGTTACATATAGTGAAGCGGCCGAGCTCGCCTATAATGGCGCGAAGGTTTTGCATCCGCGCACTCTCGCGCCGCTCATCGAGCGCCAGATTCCGGTGTGGAGCAAGAACAGCTTCAATCTCGCGCATCCCGGCACGCGCATCGTTTCAAAAATGGAAGCGCCGCCCGGACCACGCGCAGTAACTTCCATGGCTAACGTCGCGCTCATATCGATGGAGCCTGCCAGCTCCGCCGTCAGCAGCGCCCGCCTGATGTCGCGCGCACTCGAAGCCTTGGCCGATGCCAACGCGGAAGTTCTCGCCTTCACCAGCTCCAGCTATCGCCAGAGCTTCTGTTTCCTGGTTCGAAAAGAGGAACTCGGTGTCGCGATGAAATCGCTCGAGTCCGATCTCGCCCTCGAATTGACGCACGGCTATTTGCATCCCATCGAAGTAGACGAAAACGTCGGCCTGCTCGCGATCGTCGGCGAAGGCATGCGCGGGACTCCCGGACTGGCCGGCCGCATCTTCAGCTCCATTTCGCACAAAGACGTGAACATTATCGCGATCGCGCAAGGGTCAAGCGAGTTGACCATTAGCGTGGTGGTCCATCGCGACGGCCTGGAACGGGCCATCCAAGCGATCCACAAAGAGTGCCGCTAGTGGGGCGGCCAATCCTGGCCGCAGCCGGCTTTTCTGCCGGCGTGATCGGAAACCGCCTCGAAAGGCGGGCCGCGGGCAAAATTGCCCCCCCCCCCCACGGAACCGACTAAGGTCAATGTCCTAAGCGATTTTCCCCGCTCAAGTTAGGCTCGCGATCCGTCGAAAAGTTGTTTAGTGCGTGTTCCGGTCCTACTTGCCTGCTCGATCCTTGTTCTGGCTCATTCCGCGGGCGCCATCTCCGTTAAAGACAGCCGCATCGCGGCCTCGGTAAGCGAAGAATCGTGCCGCGTGCCTAAGCCCGTCGGCGTGTTTCAGCCGACCGATCGCCAGGTTTTCCTCTGGTTCCAGGCTCGGCAGGTGCAAGCGGGCGACCAGTTACGCGTCGAATGGCTGGATCCTTCGGGCGTAGTTTCGAACTCGGCAGAGTACGGAGAGCTTCCGAGTACTACGGAGGTCTGCTTCACGTCGCAACTCCCAGTCGCGGGATTCCCGCCTGCCTCACAGCCCGGAAACTGGACCGTCCGCGTGCTCTCAAACGGCAGGCCGCTCTTTTCGCGGACGTTCCAAATCGCCGCGGAAAAAGAGAACGGCGGACCCGCAGTCACAAGCGTTACGTGGTCCGGCGTGCGCGCGCAGGAAATCGATTTCACCGTTCAAGGCAAGAATTTTCAGGCCAATCCATTGGTCCTGATCGCGCAGTATACGGCGTCGGGTGGTTGGACCTATCTTGCTAGCCTTCAGCCGCGCGAGGTTTCGCCGAATCTGTTGAGAGTCCATTACGCCGGGCTGCCGGCCAACGAGTATTTGGTCATCGTGGAAAATCCGGATCAGCGCATGAGCCAGCCCATGCCTTTCGTCATCGCGACAGAAGGCTACAAGTTGCCCACCACGGCGGGCGAGCCTTGGGTGATCACGCAGGGCCCGCACGGCACGTTCTCGCATTGGGGCAACGCGCTACACGCTTACGATATCGCGCCGCAATCCGGACGCTGCATTGTCGCGATGAAGGGCGGCATTGCGTACACACACGATCTTGGCCTCGCGCAGGATCATCACCACCGCAGCTTCGGAAATTACATCACCATCGATCATGGCAACGGCGAGTTCAGCCACTACGCACATCTCGCCGCCGGATCGTTTGTCGTCCAAAACGGGCAGCGCGTGGAACAGGGCCAGGCGCTCGCGACCGTCGGCAACAGCGGCTACACGCTGGGAGAAGGCGGCGGGTATCACGTGCACGTCAGCGTGACGCGCGCGCTTGCGATTTCCGCGCCGAGCGTCCCGTTCCAATTTGAAGATCTCCCGGAGGGCGGTCGCGCCACGAATCGAACGGTGGTTTCTTCGAACGCATCGGCGCTCTGCAACTGCGGCGAACGCCGCGCTAGCGGTGGAGCGGTCGCGCTGCAGTTCTCCGGACAGGTGTCCGTCGCCGAATGGTGGAGTGATGTGGTGGTGGTCGCCAGAGGTTCGAAGATGTTCGACGTCAGCCTTTCCTGGCCGGACGCCAAGAATTCCTTGGACCTGCATCTGGTCAGTCCCAGCGGTCATCATTATGCCTGGTACGCTGACACCACCGGATATTCCGGATCGAAAACCAATCCGCAGGAATTCCATCTGCCAAAACCGGAAGCCGGCCCCTGGCGGATCTCCGTGCAAGGCGTGCAAGGATCTGGGCCGATCGACTTCGGGCTGGGAACCACGGGCAAGAAAATGAATCAGCAGTTGGTCGCTGTCAGCGCCGGGCAGTAATTATCCGAGCTTCGTCTTCAACAGCTCATTCACCGCGGCTGGATTCGCCTGACCTTTGCTCGCCTTCATCACTTGGCCCACCAGGTACCCAATCACCGTCGTTTTTCCGGATTTGTACTGCTCCACCTGCTTGGGATTCCCAGCGAGCACTTCGTCCACGATCTTTTCGAGCGCGCCCGTATCCGAGATCTGGCGCAGTCCTTCCTCGTCGATAATCTCCTGCGGCGATTTTCCGGTAGCGAGCATTTTGGCGAAGATGTCCTTGGCCATCTTGCCCGAGATTTCGCGGTCGTTGATTTTCTTAAGCAGCGTCCCGGTCGCTTCCGGCGGAATTTTCTCGAAGCCGTCGGCGGTTGCCATCAATTCCGTGATCACCCAGTTGGCGGTCGCCGGCGCGTCGCCTGAAACTTTCGCGGCCTTTTCGAAGTAATCGCTCACCGATTGCGTCGCCGTTAGCACCTGCACCTGATACGCGGTCAATCCATATTCGGATTCAAACTTGCGCCGCTTTTCGCGCGGCAGCTCCGGCATGGATTCGCGAATCTGTGCGAGCCACGCCTCGCGCACATGCAGCGGCTCTAAATCCGGCTCCGGAAAATAGCGGTAATCGTGCGCCGCTTCCTTGCTGCGCATGCTCACCGTTTCGCCGGTTGCGACATTGTAGAGCCGCGTTTCCTGCTCCACCCGGCCGCCGCTTTCCAGCACCGCTACTTGGCGCGCGATTTCGTAATCCAGCGCCATCTTGGCGAATCGGAATGAATTCAAATTCTTCACTTCGGCCTTGGTTCCGAACTTCTCCGCGCCTTTCAACCGTACCGACACGTTGGCGTCGCAGCGCAGTTGGCCCTTCTCCATATCGCATTCGGACACGCCGACGTACTGCATGATCTGTTTCAGCTCGGTCAGGTATTGATAAGCCTCTTCGGATGACCGCAAATCCGGTTCGCTTACGATCTCGGCCAACGGAGTGCCGCTGCGATTCAGATCCACGTAGGTGTAGCGGTCGGAATCCTTAAACCCATCGTGGACGCTTTTGCCCGCGTCATCTTCCATGTGCAGGCGAGTCACGCCGATCGTCTTCTTAACGCCATCCACCGTGATTTCCACTTCGCCATGCTCGGCCAGCGGCTGATCGTATTGCGAAATCTGGTAGCCCTTGGGCAGGTCGGGATAAAAATAGTTCTTGCGCGCGAATCGCGAGAAGGCGTTGACCTTGCACTGCATGGCGAGCGACGCTTGGATCGCCATTTCGAGCGCGCGTTTGTTCAAAACAGGCAGGGCGCCCGGATGGCCCAGGCAAACCGGACAAACGTTGGTGTTGGGAGGAGCGCCGAATCCGGTGGCGCAGCTACAAAAGATTTTCGTGTGAGTGTTGAGCTGGACATGCACTTCCAGCCCAATCACCGGTTCATACTTCGCGATTTCTTCGGGCGTCGCAACGCCCAACACTCCCGAGGCCATGCCTCATTTTATAAAAATGAGATTGCTCGAGAGTAGATTGCCCACCACTTGCTCTTTAGCCTTGGCCAGCCGGATATCGAAATTCTCGGTGTGCGACGCGATATTTTCGTTGGCGAATCCGATGAGCTGCACGGAACAGTTCATGGCGTTGCGGATGCCGCTGCCTTCCGGCGCGCCCATTGCGAATCCAACCAGCGAACACCCGATCACGAATATGCCTTCCAAAATTCTGTTCATCGCATTTCTCCTGCTTGGCTCATTCCTAAGGACGACGTTTCTACTGGTTTATTACAAGGCTTTTGGCCGCCGGTTACCCCGGCGGTCGCTATTGTTTGATATTTGAGATGGAAGCGGTACCCAACAATCCGCCTAAGCCCATTGTTTCTACAGCGCTGGAAGGAACAATCACCATTGCGCCTTTCTCTTTAATAGCCTCGTAAAGCATGTTCAT
>Ga0209060_10003011_pt1 | contig 14717 bp, 17 predicted proteins | sample Coa_R1_8_FD_187155 | JGI IMG/M metagenome (GOLD analysis project Ga0209060, IMG submission 187155) | Surface soil microbial communities from Centralia Pennsylvania, which are recovering from an underground coalmine fire - Coalmine... | ecosystem: Environmental > Terrestrial > Soil >...
CATCGCTCGGAGCCAGAGTCCTCTACTGAGTCTCTGGAGTGACTTTCAGGCCCGTCAATCGGGCTCCGGAGGGCCTTAGCACCGCGAATTTCCAGTCCCGTTTGGTACAAACTTTGGGAGCGGGTCAGCACCGCGAATTTCCAGTCCCGTTTGGTACAAACTTTGGGAGCGGGTCAGCACCGCGAATTTCCAGTCCCGTTTGGTACAAACTTTGGGAGCGGGTCAGAGCAGACCTGAGTCCACTCATCTCTAGGGTCAATTGCGGGGGCCGGAATTTGACCCTAGAGACGAAGCCGCCTCTTGCAATCTTGGCTCTAGTAACTAACAAAAACGTGGCGTTAAAACGGCCATATTTGCATTACAGACTGAAGGTCGCCTAATATGTGCGAGTACTCCCCAAATGGTCCGAGCGGCTACAGCAGTGCGAATGTTCAGCTCGATAGTTGTCGTCATGATCAAGTTGTCAACATGCTGCTGCCGTCAGCACCCAGAGGACTGCCTGGCCACTACGAAAGAAGCAAAGTGACTGCTATCGACAAGTCGCCCATGGGTCAGAGTTACCTCAGGTCGGAAAACTAGCGGATGTTGACATAGATCAAGGACATCCAAGTGCGGAAAGCCTGGAAGCGGATCAATCCTGGTCCAAAGACCTTCGGCATTTTCGCAACCTCTCTATCGAAACTGAAATCATCGATTGAGATCTGCAAACGCGTTCATCAAAGGTGATGTGGAACTCGTGGTCGGCGGCTAAATCAACCGATGTCGGTCCCCGCAGTATTCGATCGGTGTAAAACATTGGTGGAGTTTCGTTGGGTTCTGTCAGGATAACGTGTCCATCTTTCTTTAAGTAGAGGATGTGCGCGAAATTTGCAAAGAAGTGTTGGCTCCTGAAACCCACGCCGATGTAGGCATCGTCCGGATGTGGATTGCTGAATCGCGCCCGGAAGCGCAACGAGAAATTCAGAAGCGGATGTTTTCCGAGGGACGCCCACGAATGTGAAAAAGATGCCAGTGAACCAAACTCCAACGATTTGTGGATCACACGTCGGTGTGCGAAGGGCGGTGTGTAGATGCGCAGGTCGTCGCGATCGTCCTCGAAATCGATGTGGAGAGGCAGCGTAATGGGTTGAGCGGTGCCCAGGCCATCGGGAAACGCGATCACGGCCGTAGAGACAAGCTGATGGATCTTGTCTTTGAATTCGGGAACACCATCGCTAGTAAGCGAGTATTCGGTGTATCGTAAGGGCGCCACATCGAACGGAGATTGGCCCTTGTAAAAGTGATCTCTGACGAATATCACCTTCTGGATGGGCTTCCAGCCAGCGCAGACGCCAGCCTCGAACAGGACATTGGCGTTGTATCCCGTCACATCGCAGAAAACGAGGTCCGCGTCGTAAATCTCTCTCCAGATTTCTTGTTGGATGACGCCCGACGAGGTAACCCAGTCAAGTCTCTGGATGCGCGGTAGCTCCTCGAACGGGAACGCTTTGTATCCGTCCAGGACTTCAACGACCGTCTCCTTGATTAGGTTCGCGATAGCGTTGAAGCGGCCCTCGAACGGCATCAGCAACAGACATTTGAAAGGCCGAAGTGGTTCAATAGGCCCTCGGTCGAGCGTTTCCTTGACATCTCGAGGCCAGAGTTCCGACATGACCGAGTATTACGCCAGGGACGTGAAGTATGTCAATCGACCTGGTGGTTGCTCTGGACTCTTCCCGCGAAGCATCGGGCATTTTAATCTCATCAATTGCTCGGATCCACTGCACTTTTCAGACGGTACGACTTACGACCAAATCCTGCCAATTTGCATCTCTCATTTGCAGCGGATTTGCGGCGGCGCAGGTGATGAGAATTTACTTTCGTGACATTGCCTGCGATAGATTTGTCGCCAGGATTGCGCATGAGCGGCGATTTGTTCGGGGACCCGCAAGGGGTCAAGCCGCGCGTCGCCGCTATCTGGGAGCGGGAGTGCTGGGCGTACGAGAAGTCATTCTCCGACGCTCGCGAGGATGGCGGCCTCCAGGGCGGGAGCGATGAAGAATCTGGCCTTAGCCTTCAGAGCTTCGATTTCTGGTTTGACGGCTTTGATTTGTCCATTCCTCTTGGCTCGAAGGAGCACTCCGAGTACACCTGTAATGGGCAATCCGAGCTGGCGAGCCAGGCTTCGACCTTCTTTTTCATCGATAAGCAGCCGGTCAGCCTTGAGCTCTAAAGCCAACGCAATGGCCTCGGCTTCTCCAGGATGAAGCTCAACCATGAGGAGATTCACCAGCCTCGGATCCGACACCGTGTGCGATTTCAGCCATCCTCTGCGCCTTGCCTCAGTGATGGCGTTCAGAGCCGCCGCATCGGGGACGTTTTGCAGTTCCTCTTCGACAGCACTTGGAATCCATACTTCGTGAAATTGATCGAGGAGAAGGTCTAACCGGCCAACCAACGCCAGATTGGAAATCGGTGAGGTGTTACTCACCGCTGGCATATTTTAGGTCTTCTGCGAGCTCCTCTTCGCCATAGTGGCGGGCGATATTCCGCAGGGTCAGCAACTCTGAGAACAGAAACCGGCTACTTCCCGCGAGCTCCGACGCCTTTCCTAACGACAGAAGACCCCGTGCGTACAGCGCGATAGCCAATTCCTGGCGGAGGCGTTGTTCGGCTTCACCTTCTGGGATCCGAAGGCTTCTGACTACAGAATCCGGAATATGGAGTGTTATGCTCATCGCGACCGTGACCAAATAATAGCAAATCTACGTGACGCGAAACCTGAACTGATTTTTGCAAACATCCACGTCTTCACATGCGGGCGGCGAAAAAGAAAAGGTTCGTCAGAAGAAATCGTGGGTGGACTCCGGTTCGGGCAGCTTGCCAAGTGAGTGATACAGGGCGAGTTCGAGAACGCGGTAGGTGCGAAAACCGTACGATTTTCTCATAGTGACTTTGGCCTTGTTGTTCAGGCCCTCCACGACGCCGCTGGACAGCATCTTTTGAGCGCGGAAATAGTTCAAGATGAGTTCGCGATGATTGCGTAGCGAACGGGCGATCTTCTTCATGGGTTCGATGCGGGATCGCATGGTCTGGCGGCACCACCCGTCGAGGAACTTTCCGGCCCAGGCAGGCGAACTATATTCCTAGAGTTGCTGAAAGGCTTCCTTCAGAAGGTAGGCGGACGGTCTTGAGATTGTAGCGAAGGAGATCGCGCAACCGGAAGTGCTGGTCGGCGCGAAGGTTCTCAATGCGACGGAGCAATGGAGGGTTCTGAGAGCGCCATATTGAACCACAGCGGGGCCGGGGGATGGGTAAACACTGCGCGATCGTTACCTATCTCGCGGCGAACGGCCCAGGCCGCCGTTGTTCCCCGTCGGTCGCTGCTGGGACTGCTGCCATTTTAGTGCGCCGCACAGGCCGGAACGGCCGAGCCAAATATATTGAACAACGAGAAGGTATTTACCGTCTTTCAAGGCGATCTGGTCTCCAGATCGGCTTTCTTCCTTGCATCCGGTGTGTCTTTTCTGTAGTGGGGGGAAGGGTTGGCTGACCTACTTGTACGAGCCGCCGGCATAATCGAATTGCTGGTTAAATTCGTGAGTTTCGCCGTTGTCGTCGGGTTCTCAAATATGCAGTCCCTCCTGGTGTTTAATGTGAATGGGCATGTAGTACCGGCGCGGGCACCGGCGGCGTGGTGCTGCTCCCATTGCTTCGCGCTTTGATCGTTGCGTCAAGCGCGTCGGGGGTGAAGTAGTGTGCTTGCGTTTGATCGTCGTAGACCAAAGAGTCCGAACAACGGACTCAGCAATTGGTGCTACAGCGTGACGCCACATCGGGGCGGTTTCCGAGAGCTTGGCGGCGAACGGGCCCATCAAACGACAATTACCGTCGCTCTGCTCGAAGAACCAATCCCGTTTTACGGAGGCATGCGTTACCAGGTGAAGCTGCGACCTGCCGAGCGGCGGAGATAGGGGACCTCAGTGAGCAAAAAAACGCGATGTTCCCGCCGCGACCATATAAATGTTGATTCCACCGCTCGAGCTTCTCGCCGCGAGGCCGCAGCAGCCGGAGACCTCGCTGTCCATGAATGCACCGCCGATTGGCATAGACCGCTTGCTGTTCCCGCTTTTGCTCGGGCCACCGCTGTCTTCCGCGATTCGGTTCCGAGCAATACGTGCGCACGCCCCACTCGGCCAGATCGCTCACTACCTGACGGCTGTGATAACCCTTGTCGGTGACCACCTCCCGCGGCCCGTTCGCGCTCACCTGCTTCACCGCTTTGCCGTCCTCGGCATCTGCGACCACTGCCGTGATGCGCTCGCCGGCTTCCGCTACTGTCTCCGGAATGGTCGCTGTGTCTCCTGCATCGGCGCCATGCAGCGTGACGGCGACAATAGCTCCGGTCTCCATGTCCACGGCGTGCTCGGCCTTGTGGGCCAAGTGCGTGCGCCCGTCCTTCATCTTGGTGATGCGCGCATCGGGATCGTGCGGATGGGTCCAGTCGTCATTCGATCCCTTCTTGGCACGCTTGCGATCCGCTACCAGCTGTAAGATATCCTACCCCTTGCCAGAAGGCTCGATCTTCTTCGAATGAGGCTCCCACAAGACCCATGCCACCGATTCCGACTTACGCGCATGCCAGGAAGGCAGTCCACATTACGGCGGGTAGCAGCACCGGCCGCAGCCGACGATACATAGCACGAACCTTTCTGCTACCGCGAGGATCTCCGCAGCCGTCTCATAGCTGATTTCTCATCTACGACACGGCTGCGGAACTCCTGTTTTGGTTCGTCCCGCGTGACTGGCGCGCCACGATCAACTGCGCATTCGCGATCGTGCTATCCAGATCGACTGCCGATGACAGATTGGAAGAGACCCTCCTTTAGGGGAACAGATACCCCACTTGGGGGGAAGCAACTACCCATTTCTTAATATAAAAATGCTCAATCAGTCATGTAACGCACATTTGCATGCGATTTTCTGCCTCATGCTTTCAAAAAAACCCTTGCTTTATTTCACTCATTGCCTTTCAATTTATGATGCAGAAGTTGAGCAACATGAATACCGCCGACAGCTTTACTCGTCCGGATTGGCCCGATGATAGGCCATACTCGGGCGCAGGATATCAACGTGTCGGCGGCACTGTTTCTTGTGTTTTAACGCGGTTCGGTTTGCCTTCCGTCTTCTCACTGGGCTTCTTCTTCCTGGCGTTCCGGCGTATTCGCAAGGAGTCATTGGCCCGCATCGATGGACTCATTGAAGCAGTATTTCTCGTGGAATGGCCCAGAACTTGTTACACTCTATCTCTCTGGACTGACGATAACGCCATTCTTGATTTCAACGGCCGCATCATTTCTCACATTACATCGGCCAACTGGGCGCTAGTTCACGTCTTCAATAAACATTCGCGCCGCCCGGAAGTATGGTCTGTTCAATGGAGACTGTGGGCAGTGAGCAACAATCTCAACTGGGACGCTGTCAACCTCCGAGAGATACTCGCTGAGCAACTGAGGAGCAGCACTGTTTCCTCGTCAATGAGCTCTATGAACGGCGAATAATGAGCAGTCATTTTCAATCGATTATCCGGGTTTCGTTGGGACTGATGTTCGGCCTATCTGTGGTTGGCAAAATAGTCCATCCCAAGCAGTTTGTTCGAGGCGTTAAAGAGTACAAAATTCTCCATTCATCGTTCGCACGAACGTTTGCCATATTTGTCATTTTGGGCGAACTACTACTCGCCTCAGGTCACCTGGCTGGTCAGATGCTGTTTGCATCTTACATAGCGGGAATCGTGCTACTCTCCATTTTCTTCTTAGCAATCAGCATTAATCTTGCACGTAAACGACGGTTACCCTGTTTCTGTTTTGGCGGCCCAGGCGATGAGATGATTTCCGCACGGTCTCTTACTCGTCTGGCAATTGCAATGGTTGGCGAGGTAACCCTTCTTTTTCAGTACGACACTCATAAACCCGTATCGTTCGCTTCTTGGCGCGATGCAATGCTCATCTTTACTTGGTCAATGTTCATTTTGGTCTGTTGTATTTGGCTACTAAGTTTGCCAGACCTAATTACTATGAGTCGCAATTCTTTATACAAAACCGAAAACCAGGGCGTCACAATAACGTAGGAGAACCGCCATGAGTTTCGCAACGAGCTATATCGCGTTGTGGGCTTTGACTTTTTTTCTCAGTCTGGTAGCCCTTGGCCTGCTTCGCGAAGTGACAGTCCTAAAGCGTTCGCTGGTTTCTGCAGGCTTTAGCAGAGAGGCCCCACTTGTAATCGGCAGCCGAGCACCAAGATTCACTGGCATTGACTCACGTACTGGGGAAAAGATAACACATAGTGTCTTGCATCAGAGACCAAGCATACTAATGTTCTTATCACCACACTGTTCAATCTGCAGAGTTTTGGCCGCGAGTATCGAGTCAGTGTCGAAGAAAACGTCCTTTTTTTTGATGTTGATATGTACGGGCGACACTGACCCCTGCAAAGAGGTCGGCCAGTCTGTCGATATCAAGACGCCATTCCTCCTTGATCCCCAGGGCGACCTCGCCGAGTTATTCGGTATATCCCGCTACCCAATCGCTGTTGTTTTAGACTCGGACCGAAGGGTGCTTGGTTACGGATATCCAGGGAGCAGTAAAGAACTAGAGGAATTCATCGATGGCGCATTTTTGGAACTCAAGTCTAAATCATTTCAGGCTGCTTAATTCGGAGTAATAGGGAGTAAACGTATATGCAACCTGCTGATAGGTCGGTAAACCACATCTGCGGTACAAATAGCCGGCTCTTAGCTGGCTGCGCCGTAGCCGCTGGCACTGCGGTTTTATATAGCCCCCGCCTTGCGCTCATTCCGATCGCTTTAATGTTTGGTTGGATGCAGATTGGTGGTTTGTGAGGGCTGTCGCTCATCGGAGCACTTACGGACCTCGGGAAGGGCCGCCACTCTCGCACACTTTGGTTTCGCTGCGCCCTCGGACACACTTGTGCGGGCTTACTGAGTGCGGCTCTGGTCGGACTAGGTATCAGCGCACTTGGTCATTATGGCAGCGTATTTATTCCCAGTACCATTCGATTCTCTGCGGTAGCTCTTTTGTGCGTTGTTCTTATTGTCCAGGAGCTTGGCTATATCTCTTCTTCGTTCTTAACTCGTCGGCGCCAGACGGAGAAAGTCTGGGCGAATCAATTTGGTTTGGTCTCCGCCTCCGTGATGTGGGGTTTTCACATTGGCTGTGGCTTTTCAACATACATCCGCCACGGCGGCTTGTGGGCCGTGGCGGCCATGGTCTTGGTAATCGGTGATCTCAGACTTGGCGCTTGCGTGATGATGACCTACTGGCTGGGGCGCGTTTTATCCGTGTGGCTTTCGCCAATCGTATTTGCGCACGACAGCGACTACTTTGGCTTCCTTGATGATATAAGTACGCTGGAGCCTCAATTTCGGCGCGCCAGCGTTCTAGGCCTTGGGTGGATGTTTATGCTTGCCTTGTTAATGCTCCCATTTGACGCATCAAATCGCATAGGGGTAGTGACTACTGCCATAAGCCATATTGACTGGCTTTACGTGTCGTTTTGTCTATTATGGTTTTTGACACTTGTGCCAGCACTTCTTCTTAAGACCGTGCTAAGCAAAACGCTCGTTCTTGCAAAGGAGAGAGATGAACTCATTAAACAACGGGCCAAGGCGACTGCCAGTGTTGTTCCGTCGTTTTCGAGCCCCTTACTGGGATCTGATACAACGGTAACATCGGCTGATCTTGTGGGACAGGAAACGATTTTGTTGTTCATCAGGCCCGAAGATGGCTCTCAAGAAGCCGATGTCCGCATTCATCAGTCGGCTCACATTCTGTACCACAAAGCAAAGCTATATATCATCTGCCGGGGAAGCCAGGAAAAGTGTCAAGAGGCCGCGCGGGAAGCCCAGTTTAGTGACGTGGTTTCGGTTCCTGTGCTTTTAGACCGAGATGGTGCGATTTCGCAGCAGTTCCAGGTCTCTCGTACGCCAATCGCATTCAAAGTAAATGAGAAAGGCCAAATTACAAGCGTCGGGCATCTTGAAAGTATTGGGCTATAGGAGGTGCACCCCCCAATGGGGGTGTCGCCAGGCAGTTTTAACTGACGTTTCTAAAGTGAAGACGGGAGCGAGATATGTCAGATAGACTTTTACGAATGTTTGAGGCAATAAGCAGCCGACGATCGCTTATTGGTGAGGTAAGTGCAAAGGTTACCGCCCTCTTGGTCGGCGTTTTTGGCTTCGCAGGGCGTGGTGACGCCAAGCAATGCAATTGTGGGCAGGCAATAAGCTGTTGCTGCCTTTGCGGCAGCAACGATAGCGGTTGCATTACAACTTGCAAGGCCATGCATTACTTTGGATGGGCCTGGGTGTGCCCCAATGGCCCCACCCAAACATGTTGCTTTGAGTGCTTTAATGCAGGAACACCGAAGTGCGGAGGTAGTTGCAGTAATTGCCAAGCGGGCGCATTTTGCTCATCGGCAGGCTCGGTAATTGGCTGTTCATACAGCTGCGCAGAACTCTAAGAGTGGGCGTGGAGCCATTTCACAATGGTCTGTCTGCTCTCGTACGTTATTGTTCCGCTGTTCACTCAGTTCTTTGTGCCACCCCAGTTATACGCACCAAATGTGAAAACGGCAACAATTGCAGGTACAACGATCAACAGTACGACCGGCACTCCAGTTGGGCACGTCGCACTTACTCTCCGCGAGATCTCGCCGGAGGCTTCTCAGTATATTAACACATCCGACGGCGAAGGTCATTTTGGTTTTGCGGACTTAAAGCCTGGTCAATACATCCTCAGCGGAGAACGACCGGGCTTTCTTTCGGGACGTTATGGATGTATAGCTCCTCGTTGCAGTGCGGGCGTACTTACGATTACGCAAGACCAACAGTTGAATGATCTCCGCCTCGTGATTGCCCCACAGGGTGTCATAAGTGGGCACGTGCTTGATGAGAACCGCGAACCGTTAGAAGGTATTGTGGTAGCGCTGATGCAGTGGAAATACCGCAACGGATGGCGGCTTTTGGAGGTCACTGGCGGGACGGGATTCACTAACGATCGTGGAGAATATAGAATATCGAGAATTAGTCCGGGCAAGTATTATTTAGTCGCGGTTCCTCGCGCTAACCTTCCGGGTAACGTGTGGTCATCGAGTTTGTTGTGGGCTTCCGAGGGTCAAGTGGGCTTCGTTATGACCTATTATCCGCAGTCAGTCGATCTTATGGGCGCCAGCGCTTTGCAAGTTATACCGGGCTCGGACCTCAATACCATTGACGTCGGATTACAAAAGAAACCCGTGTTCAAAGTTAGCGGTTCCGTGGTGTATTCGGAAACCGGGAATCTTGTAACCGACGCAACGCTCGCGCTGGCGCCGTCAGTAAGCAAGAGTATGGCACTGGTAAGTGACACTGTGGATGTTCACGTTGCTAATGGAAGGTTTATGATTAGTGGTCTGAGCTCTGGGTCATATGATTTGGTCACCAAGATAATGCGAAATGGCATCACTATTTATGCAGGACAGGAACTTAACGTGGTCGGTTCGGATATATCAGAAGTTAAGGTGACGATTCCGTCTACCGTGAACCTTACCGGTCGCTTGCTGCCTTCTGGCGCACATCAAGACGCAATTCAAGCGTGGAACCCAACGCAGTTGAATAAGGTTCAGGTTGTCATGTCCCCGGTCAACGAGTTCGGTATGGGGACACCTACCTCGGTCCACGTTGGTAGTGACGGAGCATTCATCTTTCATGATCTCATACCGGGAGAGTACAACATATCAGTTGCAGGTTTGCCAGACAGTTGGTATCTGGAATGGATTCGCGTCAGCGGACAACGTGTTAAAAGCAGATTTCTGAGGCTGTCTAGAGACGATAATGTTGACCTTCGATTAGTGGAAGGGGCAGCTGTTGTTACTGGTTCAGTAGTTGGTCCAGATAATACGATGCAAACTGAAGCTGCGGTAGCCCTGGTTCCAGATCTTGACGATTATAGACAGAGGATTAATTTGCTTCGGAGTACGACCACGGATGAGCATGGGCGTTTTCACCTTCGGGGGGTCGTTCCGGGTAAGTATAAATTCTTCGCTTGTGAGCAGGCGGACATTGAGGCGGTCCAAGATCCGGATTTTTTGAAGAAGTTCGACGGAAAAGCCGAGCCGATTATGTTGGACCAAGGGGAGGCCAAAACTGCTGTTATTCAGATAATGCCGACAGATGAAGTGAATCGCTTGTTGGATGTTCAATAGTCGTAGATGCTTTTCCCTGGATTATTGTTGCCACTTTGGCGATACGCCACTCCAGTTGCCCGTCTTTGTAGGACCTCATTTCCAGAACCCTTTCTCTATCACCTAAAGTTTTGCAAAGTGTGATATTCTCGACAGATGAATTCGGCCCTCGTCGTTTGTTATGGTAAAACCGCTTGAGAGTTCGAACCGTTGGGTAGTCCTAATCGTGGCTGCAACCCTAGCCGCGTACTGGCCAGCGGTCCACGGTTCAATGCTTTGGGATGATTCAGGGCATGTAACTCGGCCCACGTTGCAATCTCTGGACGGTTTGAGAAAGATTTGGTTCGAGCCGGGAGAAACCCAGCAATACTATCCACTATTACACAGCGCATTTTGGCTCGAACACCGAATGTGGGGTGATTCGGTAGCCGGGTATCATCTCGTCAATATTCTGCTCCATGCGACTTCTGCTTGTGTACTGGTCTTCATCGTCCGAACTCTTTTCCACACAGGTTCGCTCCTCGCTGGCATCCTCTTCGCGCTCCACCCGATATGCGTAGAAGCTGTTGCATGGATATCAGAGCAAAAGAGCACTTTATCAGGTTTATTCTATTTATTGTCCTTTTTGATTTATCTTATCTTTGACCGCGATCGACGCAAGGTACAGTATTTGCTTGCGCTAGGGCTGTTTATCCTTGCGCTCCTGAGCAAGACCGTCACAGCAACTCTGCCTGTCGCGTTGTTGATTGCTGTTTGGTGGCGAAGGGGAAAACTCGAATGGAAAAGAGACGTTGGGCCGCTTGTGCCGTGGGGTATAATTGGATGTGCCTCGGGGCTTTTCACTGCGTATCTTGAATGGGCAGATATCGGTGCGCATGGTGCCGATTTTAACCTTTCAGTTGGGCAGCGCTGTTTAATTGCGGCTCGGGCATTGTGGTTTTACCTTGGCAAGGTGCTGTGGCCTACAGACCTAACATTCATATACCCTCGCTGGGATGTAAACACGCACTTAGCGTGGCAGTACGCTTTTCCGGTGGGCGTGATAGCTGTTTTTTTGTTTTCTATTGTTTCAAGCCGACGCGGGTGGCGCGGCCCACTTTTTGCCATCTTATACTTCGGTGTTACGCTGTTTCCCGTTCTTGGTTTCTTGAATGTTTATCCCTTCCGTTACTCGTTTGTCGCTGACCATTTCCAATATCTCGCGTGCCTCGCTATTCTAGTTCCAGCAGCCGTAACGCTTTCGTCTCTTACGAGTCAAAAACTACGTATTACCGCTTGCATATTCATTCCTCTGTCACTCGGCGTTTTGACTTGGCGACAGAGTCAAAGTTACTCGAATCCGGAGGTAATCTACCGTTCTACGCTCAATCGAAACCCTCTTTCTTGGATGGCGCACAACAACCTTGGCAATCTGTTGGCGCAGACTCCAGGGCGTGTCGATGAAGCTGTACAGGAGTACCAGACTGCCCTGCGATTACACCCGAATGATGCCGAGGCCCACTACAATCTCGCGAATCTTTTGCTTCAAGATGACCTCCATGCTGCTATCGCGCATTATCAAATAGCCCTCCGATTAGAACCCGCCTTCGGCGACGCACACTTAAACTTGGCCAGCGCACTATCTCGCTTGCCTTTTCGTTGGCCTGACGCTGTAAAAGAATGTGAAGAGGCCGTCCGACTTATGCCAACTTATGCCGTGGCTCACTTTAACCTAGCAAATCTTTTGAGTCAAAGCACGAGCACGATGCTCCGAGCCGTCTCTGAGTATCGAGCAGCTATACAACTCAAAGCGGACTTTTTGGAAGCCCACTACAATCTCGCGCTCATTCTTGAAAACCAGATGAACAGTTCGCCCGAGGTAGTTTCCGAGTATGAAGCCGTGCTGCGGATTAAGCCTGATCATTTGGAAGCGCGTCTACGTTTGGGCAAGCTACTTGCGTCAGTTCCCAGCAGACTGCAAGAAGCCATTGCTCAAAATGAAGCAGCATTACAAATAGACCCCACTTCAGAGAGGGCTCATTACAATCTCGCCGTAGCGTTGGCACAGACGCCAGGGAGGTCTCACGAAGCAGTCGAGCACCTCAAGGTGGTTTTGGAGATACAGCCCGGTTTTACACCCGCCAGACAGCTTATGGCCCAATTGTTACAATCAGATCGTTAAAAACATCTGGGGTGCCCGGGTGGCGAGGCCGATTTTCTCGGAGCACGAAGAGGCGTCAAAAGTCAAACGACAAAGGTACCTTAAATCCAACTGGGGTGCCGTGATCGGAGCGTCTGGGTTCCTTACATGGAGTCTCGCGTATGCGCTCGCCGTTCAGCGTTTTGGGCGCCTATCGGTTGGAGAGATGACGGTCATCTCCATCGAACTTGTCGATTTGCACATGATCCCCACAGGCTTTGCTTAACACCATCATCTCGTGCGGCATCAAAACAGGCGCGACCGTCAGAAGCTGGACGGTTGCGGCTCCGTCATAGACCTTGAATTCACAGAAGCTCGACGTTGAGTCTCTCGACAACCGAAACACTCTGAAATGATATTTGCCGGAACTCGCAAGCTTTACCGTATCTTCGCAATCAACTATCAACTTACCTGCGACATGATGGTCCAATAACTTGGCACTCGCACTGCCTTCCTCCATAACAACACTCGCAGAGCCTGCGACTACCTGTATATGAGCGTTGCCTTCGGACCTGCTCAGCAGGCGAAACCCACTGTTGTCGGCCAGGTGTAATGTTGCGCCGAGAGCCAAAAGAACATCCGCAGGCTTCTCGTAGGTTTGGACAAGTGAGCGTTCTTCGATATCCCGGTACCGGCCACTTTCGATCGTTACTTGCTTCCCGTCTAAGTACACAGCGCCCTGAATCCCTACGATCGCTGCTGGCGATGAGTTAGCCTGGGGAAATCCGCGCCCAACCACTAAGCATCCTAGGGCGGTAATTAATACGAAACAGTGTCGTTTCATAATACCTCTCAGCATGGCGCATCTCTAGATCCAAGGCCCCGTCTAGTTGATGATTCAACGCGAGTTGTAAATGGAAGTTTAGCACATCCCGAGGTTCTTTATCGGGCTGCGAAAATCTCGATCGTGGCTGACCGGAGTTTCCAGAAGTTTGTCACAACAACGAAGCGACCTGAGATGGGGTGCCGTGGCAAGTAATTCGCAAAATCAGAAAGCCGTCTGCTGCGGAACACCCAGAAGGCTGGCCTCGTCCAGCGACTCAAGCAGAGCCGGGAAGCGACCCACCAGAGCAGTTCACTTTGGAACCGGCCGCGTCCTGAACTGGTCGCCCTTGCCGCTGAGGGCGAATCGTTCTTCGTGGCCCGGCGCTATGCCGAACGTCCGAAGGAGGGAAGAGCCGCGCGCGGCTTTGGTATGTGGAAACGGCTACGCCGCCAATTGAATTTCAGTCCCCTTCTGATCGGGGAGCCGCGCGCGGCCGGGGGAAGCGGATTGATGTGGCTCGGTTTGGCAATGATTTCAGTCCCCTTCTGATCGGGGAGCCGCGCGCGGCCCGAAGGCCTCGAGCTGGTGCGTATCGGGAAACCGAATTTCAGTCCCCTTCTGATCGGGGAGCCGCGCGCGGCAGCCGGTTTGGAGTCCGGACGGTACCACGGTGCTCTATTTCAGTCCCCTTCTGATCGGGGAGCCGCGCGCGGCACCAAAACCAACAGACACAAGGAAGCGGAAATTCATTTCAGTCCCCTTCTGATCGGGGAGCCGCGCGCGGCCTACCGGCACGGGGTGGGAAGTGCGCCCCGGATCTGGGTATTTCAGTCCCCTTCTGATCGGGGAGCCGCGCGCGGCTTTACGCCGCCACCTTGTCCAGTGCCGCGAAAAATTGATTTCAGTCCCCTTCTGATCGGGGAGCCGCGCGCGGCTAGAAAACATTTCTGCGCTGGCAATGTTTCCCTGCGTATTTCAGTCCCCTTCTGATCGGGGAGCCGCGCGCGGCGTCCGACGGTACTTTCGATATCTGCCGCCAGTTCGATTTCAGTCCCCTTCTGATCGGGGAGCCGCGCGCGGCCGCCGCGCGTCACGTTATACCCCTGGATGCGGAATGGATTTCAGTCCCCTTCTGATCGGGGAGCCGCGCGCGGCACCGCAGCAAACCGCGCCGGGCGTTGTGCTAATCAGTATTTCAGTCCCCTTCTGATCGGGGAGCCGCGCGCGGCTGGTTGATCGTCGACAGGCTCTGGTGTGACTTGGCCATTTCAGTCCCCTTCTGATCGGGGAGCCGCGCGCGGCTAGCCTGTTGCGGACGCCGCGCCTCGGTCGCCTGTTGATTTCAGTCCCCTTCTGATCGGGGAGCCGCGCGCGGCTATGCGATGCCGGTCGTAGAAGTCCCGCCCTGACATTTCAGTCCCCTTCTGATCGGGGAGCCGCGCGTGTCAACTCCGGTTGAAAAGTACCCATAGTTCCGGTCGAAAAGGTACCCACCCGAAAACTCTCCGACGCCGACCAGCGGGAGGCGCCAGAGAAGCCCAAGTTCATAAG
>Ga0209060_10003012_pt1 | contig 14712 bp, 15 predicted proteins | sample Coa_R1_8_FD_187155 | JGI IMG/M metagenome (GOLD analysis project Ga0209060, IMG submission 187155) | Surface soil microbial communities from Centralia Pennsylvania, which are recovering from an underground coalmine fire - Coalmine... | ecosystem: Environmental > Terrestrial > Soil >...
CCGATTTCCTTGTCCAGGCCCAGCGCCCGGGCGCCGCCCCTGGTGGCCATCTCCAGCGCCGCCGCCGCCGACAGCGCCTGCGGATTGAGCGTGCTGACGTTTTGCAGCTTCACCGCCAGGTCCATTTCCTCGAACATGTTGAAATCGTTGTTGCTGCCGGCCGGCCCGTCGGTGCCCAGCCCCACCGCGATGCCCAGGGCCCGCATCTTCGGCACCGGCGCCACCCCGCTCGCCAGCTTCATATTGCTCGACGGATTATGCGCCACCCCCACACCTCGCGCCTTGAGAATCGCCAAATCGCCATCGTCCACCCACACGCAGTGCGCCGCGACCGTGCGCCCGTTGAACACCCCCAGCGCATCCAGCTCTTTGACGGGCGTCCTGTGGCGTGCCGCCATCTCATCCTGATTTTCCTTCTTTGTCTCCGAAACGTGGATCAGCAAAGGAGCCGCGTATTTGTTGGCCAGAGCGCGCGCGGCTTTGAGCGTCTCGTCCGCGTTTGTATAAATCGCGTGAGGCGCCACCGCCGCCACCACCAGGGGATCGTTGCGGAACCGCATCAGGTAGCCTTCGGTAAACTTCAGCGCGTCGGCGGGCGTTTTCGCGTCCGCCACCGGAAACCGGATGATCGTCTCGCCGAGCACGCCGCGCATACCTGCTTCTTTTGCGACGTCCGCCACCGCGTCCTCGAAGTAATACATATCGGTAAATGTGGTGGTGCCGCCCAGCAGCATTTCGAGAGCGGCCAGGCGCGTGCCCCATCCCACGTACTCGCGCGATACGTTCTTCGCTTCCGCCGGGAAGATGAACTTGTTCAGCCAGTCCTGCAGATTTAAATCATCGGCCAGGCCGCGCAGCAGCGACATGGCGGCATGCGTGTGCGTATTGATCAGACCGGGGGCCAGGATGGCCTCCGGCCGGTCGAGGCGCTGCCGGGCCTGAAAACGCGCATCGATCTCGCTTTTGGTGCCCACTCCCACGATGCGGTCGCCGCGCACCGCCACCGCCCCGTTTTCAATCACGCGCTGCTGCGCGTCCTCCGTGATGAGATACCGCCCGCTCCAGATCCAGTCCGCCGGCTCGGCCGCCAGCGTCCCGATCAATAGGAACAAGCTAGAGATACGAAGCATCGAAAGGCTTGGGGAACAGATCTTTCAATCGGTACGTCTCGATTTTACCCTGCGGATTCACCAGAACAATCTCGACGTCACCGCAGAATTCCCACAGGATCTGGCGGCACGCCCCGCAGGGAGGCGTCAGCCGCCCGGTGTCGGCGGCCACGGCCACGCGCTTGAAGCGGCGCGCGCCCTCGGAAACACCTTTGAAAATCGCGACGCGCTCGGCGCAGATGGTAAGGCCATAGGTCGCGTTTTCCACGTTGCAGCCGGTGTGAATCCGGCCATCCAGCCCGGCCACCGCGGCGCCCACCTTGAACTTGGAAAACGGCGCAAACGCATTCTCGCGCGCCGCCAGCGCTGCCGCGATCAGTGGGTCGCTCGCATTCATGCGGTCAGCCGCGGAACGAGGCTCTTCAGGTAATGCACGAGCGTGTCGCGCACCATCGCCCCAGTCTCCAGCACCTCTTCATGGTTGATCTTCTGCGGCAGAATGCCCGCCGCCATATTTGTCACGCAGGAGATGCCCAGGACCTCGATGCTCATATGCCGCGCCGCGATGACTTCCGGCACCGTGGACATGCCCACCACGTCGGCGCCGATCGTGCGCAGATACCGGATCTCCGCGGGCGTCTCGTAGGAAGGGCCCAGGACCGCGGCATACACCCCTTCCCCTACCGTGAGCTTCAATTCCGCCGCAACTTGCTTCGCGATTTTCCGAAATGCCGGCGAATACGCGTCCGACATATCCGGAAACCGCGGTCCGCGCGAATCGTCGTTCGGCCCTACCAGCGGATTCACTCCCTGCAGGTTGATGTGATCCGAGATCAGCACGAGTCCGCCGCGCTCGAGCGAGAGATTGATCCCCCCGGCCGCATTGGTGAATACGATCGCGTGAACGCCTAACGCAGCCAGCACGCGCACGCCAAACGTGACTTGCGCCGGAGTGTAGCCCTCGTACAGGTGCGCGCGTCCCGCCATCACGGCAACGTCGCGCCCCGCGAGGCTTCCGATCACCAGTTTGCCGGCGTGCCCCACCGCGGTCGAGCCCGGCCAGCCGGGTATCTCGTTGTACCGGATTTCGACGCTGTCCGAGAGTTCGCCGGCGAAAGCCCCCAGCCCGCTGCCCAGTACGACTGCGATCGAAGGCTTCCTCTTTGTGCGGCTCTGAATATGCCGGATCGACTCCTCGATCACAACAGCATTCCCGCGATGCAGGCTGACATAAAGTTCGCCATCGAACCCGCCGCTACCGCCCGCAATCCCATCCGCGCGAGATCCGATTTTCGGTTCGGCGCCAGCGCCCCGATCCCGCCGATCTGGATCGCAATCGAGCTGAAATTGGCGAACCCGCACAGCGCGTACGTGGCAATCGTAAACGACCGCGGATCCAGCTGCGCCTTCATCGGCCCGAGCTGTGTGAAGGCGACAAACTCGTTGAGCACCAGCCTGGTGCCCAGCAGGTTCCCGATCGCGGCGGCATCCTTCCACGACACGCCCATCACCCACGCCAACGGAGAGAAGATCATCCCGAATATCCTTTCTAGCGTCGGCGGCACCCAGCTGAAGAACGCAAACCCGTGCAGCCATCCCAGAATTCCGTTGCACATCGCAATCAGCGCGATGAACGCAATCAGCATGGCTCCGATGTTCAAGGCCAGCCGCAGGCCGTCGCCCGCGCCCTGGGCCGCCGCATCGATTACGTTGACGGCGGTCTTCTCAACCTTAATTTCCACGCGCCCGGCCGTTGCCGGCTTTTCGGTCTCCGGAATGAAAATCTTGGCCAGCATGATGGTGGCCGGCGCCGTCATGATCACGGCCGTCAGCAGGTGCTGAATCTCCACGTGCGCCACCAGGACGTAAGCGGCCATCACCGCTCCTGAAACGTGCGCCATCCCGCTCGTCATGATCGTGAACAGTTCCGATTCCGTCATCCCGGCGATGAACGGTTTAATCGTGAGCGGCGCCTCGGTCTGACCCATGAAAATGCTCGCCGCCACGTTCAGCGATTCCGCGCCGCTCACGCCCATCGTCTTCAGCATGATCACGGCCATGCCGCGCACTACAAACTGCATGATGCCCAGGTAGTACAGAATGGAAAAGAACGACGCGATGAAGATGACAATCGGCAGCACCTGGAACGCGAACACCACGCCGAACGGCCCGTTCGCCGCGCCCAACTGTTCGCCGAACACGAAGCTGCTGCCCGCCTGCACGTAGCCGATCATCGCGTTTACGCCGCGGCTGATGGCCTGGAAAATTTTGCCGAAATCGGTCCGCAGCACCAGGACCGCAAACAGGATCTGCAGACCGAGTCCCCAGCAGAGGATGCGGACCTTGATGGCTCGTTTGTGAGTCGAAATCAACCAGGCGAGCCCGAGAATAATGACCAGGCCGAGGATCCCGGTAAACCGCCCCATTTTAGCCAACGACTTCCAGGATCAGCTCCCGTTCGTCGGGCTTCTGCGCGGAAATGCGGAACGCGTCTTCCACCATTTCAGCCGCTTCTTCCACGCGCTCTTCCCGGGTATAGTAGATCCGGCACAGCACCGAACCGGCGTCCACTTTTTCGCCCACTTTCACTTCCAGAATGATCCCCACCGCCGGGTCGATGACGTCTTCCTTCTTGTCGCGACCGGCCCCGATCATATTGGAAGCCTGTCCGATGTCTTCCGCGTCGATGAGGCTGACATATCCACCGCGCGGCGACGTGATCTCGCGCATCCCGGTTGCGTTCGGCAGCAGTTCGAACTTGTCCAGCGCCTGCGGATTACCGCCCTGCGCCGCCACCACCTGCTTGAACTTCTGATAACCGGAGCCGTCGACGAGCTTCTGTTCGGCGAGCCGCCGCGCCTCGTCCAGCGACCCGGCCTTCTTGCCCAGGTAAATCATGCGCGCCGCCAGTTCTATCGAGAGGCGCGTCAGGTCGGTCGGCCCGGCGTTCTGCAGTGTCTGCGAAGCCTCCATCACTTCCAGCGCATTGCCTACCGCATACCCCAGCGGCTGGTTCATGTCCGTGATCAGCGCCTGTACCTTTTTGTCCTTCGGACGCCCGATGCTCACCATCATCTGCGCCAGCCTCCGCGCATCCACCTGCTTCTTGATGAACGCGCCGTTGCCTACTTTCACGTCCAGGACCAGCGCGTCGACGCCCTCGGCCAGCTTCTTGGACATAATCGACGAAGCAATCAGCGGAATGGATTCGACGGTGCCGGTAACGTCGCGGAGCGCGTAAAACTTGCCGTCGGCGGGCGCCAGTTGCTCGGTCTGCCCGATGAAACACAAGCCCAGCTCAGACAATTGTTTGCGGAAATCGTCGGTCGACAGATGGGTGCGAAAGCCGGGAATCGATTCCAGCTTGTCCAGCGTGCCGCCCGTATGACCCAGCGCCCGTCCCGACATCATCGGCACCACGACGCCTGCCGCCGCCGCCAGCGGAGCCACAATCAGGCTCGTTTTGTCGCCCACGCCGCCCGTCGAATGTTTGTCCACTTTGACGCCGGGAACGGAGGACAAATCCACCGTCTCGCCCGACAACAGCATGCACTCGGTCAGCCGGGCCACTTCGCGGTCGGACATTCCCGAAAAAAACACGGCCATCAGGAACGCCGATATTTGATAGTCGGGGATTTCTCCGGCGCCATAGCCCTGCACCAGAAAATCTATCTCTTCCGGCGCGAGTTCTTCCCCGTCGCGTTTCCGCTGGATCAAGTCTACTGTGCGCATTATAAGACACCTAGGCTAGCACCCCAAGGCACTGAAAGTAAAGGGAAAATGTAAAAAAGATCCACTCCTCGGCAGGCCCTGCCCCTAACCCGGGCTCAGCGGGGCGTTATTCTCCCCTCCTCGCACCGATTCCGCCGGATAAGAATTATCGATTGGACGCAGCGGCCCGGAAACCGTATGCTGGAGCCAAGTTCGGTCTTTGCCGACCTTACTTCCCCACTCCCTGCCGAGAATCCCTCATTTCGGAGTCGCTTATGTCGCGTGTCGCGCTACTCGGCCTGCCGGAGGACCTGGGCAATCAGCTTGCACGGGTGCTGCTGGATGAATCCTATCAAGTGAGCCGGCGATTGTATGTTTCCGATCTTCGCCGTAACCCGAATTGCAGGGCGGTTTTCATCTCCGGCGATGCGCCGGATTACCGCCAGACCCTCAACCTGTTACACGATGACTATCCCGGCCTGCCGGTGATCGTAGTGACGCGCCTTCCCGAGACGCACCACTGGCTGGATGCGCTCGATGCGGGCGCCACCGATTATTGCGGCGCCCCCTTCGAGCGCGTGCAGCTCCGGTGGATTCTCGATTCCGCGCTGGCGCCGGCGGCCTGAACTTCGCGCTCCGGCCTGCCGGTACACAGTTGCTACGATGGTAGCAATGACTCCCAACCAGTCCGGCATGCCGCCCAAACTGCCGATTCCCGGCGTCAAACACCTGATTGCCGTCGGCTCCGGCAAAGGCGGCGTCGGCAAAACTACGGTTTCGGTGAATCTCGCCGTGGGCCTCGCTTCCCTCGGCCACAAAACCGGTCTGATGGACGCCGACGTGTACGGCCCGAACGTGCCCCTCATGATGGGCATCAACCGCACACCGACGGCGCACGGGGAGCGCATCCAGCCTCTCGAACAGTACGGCGTCCGGCTGATGTCCATGGGTTTTCTCAACCCTGGCGATAAGCCGCTGGTCTGGCGCGGCCCGATGTTGCATAGCGTCATCCAGCAATTTCTGCGCGGCGTTGACTGGGGGGAGTTGGATTACCTCATCATCGACCTGCCGCCCGGCACCGGCGATGTGCAGCTCTCGTTAATCCAAACGGCCCCCATCACCGGCGCGATCGTCGTGACTACCCCATCCGACGTCTCGCTCGAGGACGCGCGCAAGGCCATCCACATGTTCCATCAGGTGAAGGTGCCGATTCTAGGCATCGTCGAGAACATGAGCTATCTGAACTGTCCGCACTGCAACGAGCGCATTGACGTGTTCAGCCACGGAGGGGGCCGCCGCACCGCCGAGCAGATGCAAGTGCACTTCCTGGCCGAGTTGCCGCTCGATCCCAAAGTTCGCGTCGGCGGCGACACCGGCCGTCCCGCGGTTCTGCTCAAGGAGGAAGGCGAACCTTTCCTCCATCTGGCCCGCCAGGCAGCGGCACGTGCGCAGGAAGCGGCGTTGCAGGAAGGCCCCAAGATCGAAATCACCGATTAACGGCACTCGTGTCCGCAGAGCCCGCTAAGCAACGCGCCTGGGGCATTACACCCACTGGTCAATCGTGCGGATCAGGAGTTCGGCGGCTTTTGCCCCACGCCGTGGGCCTGGTAGAGTCCGCCAGGTCATACAAATCAAAACGCAAATCGAAATAGCCAGCGGTTGGCCGTCCAGATGCTTTGTTGGATTATGCAACAACGGAACCTGGAAAGGACAGTCAAATGAGAAAAACCTTCCTGGCATTGCCCCTTGCGCTGTTGATCTTCTCCGCCGCGGGCCGCGCGGCCGATGATGCGCAAGGTCTCTTTAAGGAGAAATGCGCGGCTTGTCATGGGCCCGACGGGACGGCCAAGACCCCCGCCGGCAAAGCCATGAAAGTTCCGGATCTGACCGCGCCGGAAATGAAAAAAGAGAGCGACGAAGCCTTCTCGGATGCCATCCAGAAAGGCAAAGGCAAAATGCCCGCGATGAAGAGCTTGAGCGGAGCGCAGGTCAAAGAGCTGGTCGAGTACTGCCGCCGTCTCGGCAAAGCCTAGCGGCCGCCGGTTCAGGCCTCGGTGCGGAGCCGGTATCCCACGCCGGGTTCCGTAAGGATATAGTTCGGACGCGCTTCGTCGCCGAGCTTGCGCCGTACATTGCTGATATTGACCCGCAGCAGATGCAGCGCGTCGTCGTAGCGGACTCCGCCCCAGACCTCCCGCACCAGCTGCCGGTGCGTCAAGACTTTGCCGGCGTGCCGGACAAACAGCGTCAGCAGATCGTATTCAATCGGGGTAAGCGGCACCAACGCGCCACCCACCCGCACCTCCCGGCGGCCCGAGTCCACCGAAAGGGCTCCGGTGACGAACACGGGATCGCTCTCCTCGGAGTTCACCCGGCGCAGGGCGGCCCGGATGCGCGCCAGCAATTCACCCGGTCCGAAAGGCTTGGTGAGATAGTCGTCGGCGCCGGCATCGAGCGCTCCGATCTTTTCCGCCTCCTCCTCATGCACCGACAGGATGATGATCGGAATCTGTGTCCACTCCCGTACACATCGCGTGATTTCGAGACCGTTGATATCCGGCAGACCGAGGTCGAGCAGGATCACTTGGGGGTGGACCGAGCGGGCCTGCTCGAGCGCCTGCTCACCCGTGGCCGCCTCAAACACTGCGTAGCCGCGGGCGCTCAGCGATGCGCGCAACAGGCGGCGGATTGCTTCTTCATCATCGACCACTAGGATCCGTGCTTTAGCCCCATCCAATAGGCGCCCCGTCTTGTCGGCGACCCGGTGGGGACCCATGCCCTATTTATACGTCACAACCGGCTAAAGGCAGGGTCAAAAAACAGGCGATCGGCATCAAAGAACAATCAAGAAGCGGCCGAACCCGAAGAGGAAATATCCGCCGCCCGAAGCCGGTAACCGACACCAGGCTCGGTGACAATGTACCGGAACCGGCCCGCGCCCGCCTCGAGTTTATGGCGCAGATTGCTGATATTGACACGCAACAGGTGCAGCGCATCCTCGTAGTGCAGGCCGCCCCACACCTCGTCCACCAGCTGCCGGTGAGTCAATACCTTGCCCGAATTGGAGATTAATACCTTGAGGAGCTCGTATTCAGTCGGCGTGAGTTGCACGCTGCGCTCGGCCGCGCGCACTTCGCGCCGGGACAGGTCGACCCGCAGTTCGCCCGCGCTCAAAACCGGCCCCTCTTCGCCGCGGCTGACCCGCCGCAAGGCGGCGCGGATCCGGGCCAGCAGCTCTCCGGCGCCGAACGGCTTCGTCAGATAATCATCGGCGCCCGCATCGAGCATCGAAATCTTGTCCGATTCGCTCTCCCGCACCGACAGCGCGATGATCGGGATCTGCACCCACCTGCGCAGAGAACGGGCGACTTCGATGCCATCCACATCCGGCAATCCCAAATCCAAAATGATGAGATCCGGCCGGACGATGCGAACCTGCTGCAGCGCCTCGCCGCCGGTGGCTGCCTCGTGCACCGCATAGCCGTGAGCGGAAAGCACGCTGCGCAGAAGACGGCGAATCGGCCGTTCGTCGTCAATTACGAGTACTCGGGGTCCCTGTTCACTCATTTTCGGCTGTTTCGGCCTGCTCCCGCCGGGCCCCCGCCGGAATCGCGAACGCCAGGACGGTGCCGGTTGGCATACGCCGCTCCGCCCAAATCCGGCCTCCATGCGCCTCGACAAATCCGCGGCAAATCGAAAGCCCCAAGCCGCTGCCGCCGGCGCGAGCGGCGAACTGGCCCCGGTAGAAGGGGTCAAAGATCTGGTTCAGATCGTGCTCCGGGATGCCGCTGCCGTAATCGAGGACCGCGATCTCCACCTCCCCGCTGCGCTCGCGCACACGAATCTCGACCGGCTGATTCGGGGGCGCGTATTTCAGGGCATTGTCCACCAGGTTTACCAGCACCTGACTGATCAGCACGAAATCGAGCGGGACCAGCACCTGTCGCGGCGGCAGATCCAAAACGATCTGCCGGTTGCGGGCCGCCTCGCCCAACTGCTCCAGCGCGGCTCCCACCACATCCTGGATATCGCACGGCTCCCGTTTCACGCGGACGGCGCCGGCTTGCAGCCTCGACATATCCAGAAGATTCCCCACCAGCCGGTTCAGGCGCACGGCCTGTTCTTCCGCGTTGGTGAGCAGTTCGGTGCGCGTCGCCTCATCGAGCACCGCGCTGTCCTGCAGTAAAGTCTGGAGTGCCCCGGTGACCGTGGCCAGCGGCGTCCGCAGATTGTGCGAGATGGAATTGAGCAGCGCTTTTTGCATTTTGTCCGTTTCCCGCAGCACTTCAGTTTGCCGGGAGACCTCTTCCATAACGGCGCGCCCGAGCGCGAGGGCGGTCCGGCTGGCGAAGACTTCCAGTAAATGCCGGCGAGCTGCAACGCAGCGGTCCGCCTCGCTGATGACTACGCCCAAAACTCCCCGCACGCCCCACGCCGTTCTCAACGGCAGATAATAACCCTTCACCTGAGCCCAAGTGCCGGTTCCATATCCGGCTGGTTCTTCATGCCGGAATACCCACTCGGCGGCGGCGCGCTCATGCGCACTGTCCGGGAATTCCGGACTGCGGAACCGTGCGAGCAATCCGGCTTCTCCCGGCACCGCCACCAGCGCCGGCCAGGTAAAGGTCTCGACGATGTGCCGGCCGGCGGATTCGGCAATGCCATCCACATTGCTACACGACACCAGCGCCTGGCTGAACGCATAGATCGCCGCGGTCGATTCCTCGCTGCGGCGCGCCGTTTCGGCGCGTTCCCGAGCCTCGCCCGCGAACGTGCTGATCAACAGCCCTACGATCAACATACTGAGCGCCGTGATCAGGTTCGAGACATCGCTGATGGCGAAGCTCATGGCCGGAGGGATCAGGAAATAGTCGAAAGCGAGTACGCCGGCTATGCACGAGACCAGCGCCGGCCCCCGGCCCCATTGCAGCGCGCTGATTACGACCGCCAACAGATAGAACAGAGCCACATTCGTAGCGGCGACCCGGTGTTTGAGCAGTAAACCCAAAACCGTAATCAGGGCGATCAGGCTAAGGCCTCCGGCATATGCGAGCCAACGGTGGCCCGCTTCGGCGCGCCAGAACAAACCTCCGGGCGCAGCGGCGGGCGTGATGCGGCTCGCCAGCCATCGCTGCAATCGGAGAATTCCGCCAATCGCTTCGGGAGCGGCGCTGCCAGAACCCGATGCCGCCGGCTCCCCCCGTCCAAAACCCCACATGAACTGAACCTCCTCGCACAGCACCGGCCGGCTGCGCGCCGCGCCGGTTTAACGAGGCAATCCCACGCTTATTCCATGTTCACATGTTCAGCCGATATCGCGCGCGATTGCTGTTGAGGCGCCCGCAAAGCCTCGCAACGAGTCGCCGCGCCGGGCGGCACGGGCCGCCGGATGCATTGATTCTTTCTTGATGAGCAGCCATCCGCTTTTGATCCTGTTTTGATCTCTGTTTCCATAGACTTAAGCTGTAGAGCGCAATTTTGTAAATAATTCGGAGGTGACGACGTGTGTGACTATTCTTTGATGGCGTTTCCGAACCGGCTGGCTGTGGCCGGCGAGCAGCTAGTGGTAACGAAATTTACAAGCGGCACGATCGGCCTCGCGCAGCCTTCCTGCCGGCAGCAAGGATGGTGGGCCGCGATGAAGGCCTTCTTCAGCCCGCCGGAGCTGCCGGTGGTCTGCATACCGCCGGGTGCTTCGCTGAAGCTTCAGGACATCCCGCAGCCCTTACAAATCGAGTTGGAAATCGGACCGGAGGAAGATGTGACCTTCACTCAGCTGAGCGCCAGGGCAAACACGCATCGCGACGCTGTGCGGTTTGCCAACGGCAAGGAGATTCTGCTGCAGCGACTGCAGGAAGGCCAGCGTGTCACGGTGCTGGATCTGTCCGGAGGCGATGGGCTCGCTCCGGCGAGCGAACAACGAATGCCACACGAATTCGAATTCACGATCTGATCCGGCGGTTGCGACGCGTGGGCAAAAAAAACGGCTGGAGGTCGCGGCGGCTTCCTCCAGCCCAGCGAGACTCAATTCGCAATTCAGCTGTTATGCTTGGCCACGAATGACTCCCGGCTCGCCAGTACCTACCGTGATCGGCGGCATTTGACGCGCATGGTCGCTCTTGCCTAAACTCCAAACTTCGCGTCCATAAGCTTCATTGATCATCAGGGCGCTGCCTGCATACCACGCCGCCAGAGACGCAATGATCAATAGATATCCGGTCAGGATCATGAGCCCTTCGGTTCCGGTCAACAGCCCGATGGCGGCGATGGTAGAGCCGGCGGCCGCGAAAGTGAAGACTGTCACCATTGCCCGATTTTCAGCCGCCGCTGCATACGTGCATGCCCAGGTAACCGCCGCGAGAACGATGAAGTAATAGCCCAGTTCGGGAAAGAGCACTCCGGTAGGAGCGGGCACCCTGCCGCTGAACACGATCAATTCCAAAATCCCGAAGGCCATCCAGAACGATCCCCACATCCCGTGGAAAGCGGTGGCCAGCCCGTCGCGGGCTTTATAAGCCCACATCCCGGCCAGAAATTGCGCGAGCCCTCCGAATATGACCGCGAACGGCGCCAGCAACAAAAGGGTAGCGGATGATCCGAACCAGTGCGCCATGTAAGCCGCCACCATGAACGTAGCACCCGCGAAACCGAACAAGCCGAGAATCGAGGGGGCCGCGATCGGCTGCAGGAAGACGCGAGGCTGCGCATCGACGGTCACGGGCACGGCGGTTCTGTCAGACTGCTCATAAACCATATTTTTTATTTCCTCCTTTTCCTTGCCTCCAATTTCAATGTACGAGCGAGATCGCGCAAATGCGCGTCAAAAAAGGGAGGCGATCTGTCAAGAAAACGTCAACCCACGAGGCGTCGCCAGCGGCTGCCTTGGAGAAACGAGTTCGTTCGTTTTCGGAGCACTATGACGGGCGGGAGGGCGACCGGCGCGGGCGTTTCGCGATGGGTTTTCCGATTTCCGTCTTTGGAGGTTTGCGCGCCATCTCCAGGCTCTTGCGCAGCGCTTCCATAATGTCGGTGACGGGAGCGCGGCCGGCGGGCTGGGCGTGTTCGTAGGCCGCGACCGCCGCGCCGGCGCGCGCCTGGATGAGCGCGTGCAAGCGCTCCTCGAATGTATCTTTCAGCCCCGCCGGCTCGAATTTCGCGGCCAGGGCGCGGACGAACAGCTTGGCCAGTTCCAGCTCTTTCGCGCTCACCAGCGCGGGATTGGAGTCATATTCTTCGTCGGCCCGGACTTCGTTCGCGTAAAAAAGGGTATGCAGGATCAAGCCGCGGCGGCCCGGCCGGATGACGGTGGCGTGCTCGCGCCCGTGCATGGCGAGGGAGCCGACGGCGGCATATCCGGTTTCGGCGAGCGCGCGATAGAACAGAGCGTACGGTTTCTCGCCGCCGCGGTCGGGGGCTGCGTAATAGGATGCATCGAAGAAGAGCGGGTCGATTTCTTCCAATTTGACGAATTCGGCGATGGCCAACTCGGTCGAGGTCTGCGGGCGCAGGGCGGCGACTTCCCGCGGCTCCAGGGTGACGAACCGGTTCTTTTCCATTTCGTACCCTTTCAGCACGTCTCGCTTTTCCACCGGCTCGGGGCCGAGGTCCCCGACCGGCTGGCTATGGACGAGCGCCACCGCTTCACGGGCCGGAGCCGCGCCGGCGGTCGCGGTTCGCGGCATTTGATGGAGATTTCCTTTGGGCGGCAGGGCTTCGAGCGTCGGAACTCCGGGGCTCTCTTCCGGTTCCGGCTTTGCGGCGGGGCGGTAGACATGGCGAAACCGGATCCTTTCGCGCCGCCCCGCTTTATGCAGCCGAACGGGAATTGATACCATGCCGAACACCAGCCGGCCTCTCCAGACAGTTGCGGGCATCGCCAGTTCCGGGGCAACACGCGCGCCAGCGTAAGATGGCACCCATCGGCATGCGAATTGCGAACGGGAAGTCGGACACATTATGGCGGCGAAAACTCGAGAACCTGCAGCGGAAGGCTTGCTGGCGACGGCGGCCAAGACTATCGGCAAGGCGGCCGGCAAAATTGCGGCGGCTACCGGCGTGAAACCGGATCCGGCCGAACATCCCCAGTCCCCAAAGAAAGGGAAGTTGGCGCCTAAGAACAAGGCGCGTTTGCCGCGCCGGCAGAAGAAAGCGCAAAAGAAGAAAAAGATGGCGGCGTGACGGCCGGTCTTACTCGAACTCCCCGAGGCTCGATGCCGGCGGCCACGATCGAATTGCGTCGCGTCCGCGGCCGGAGCCGCACTCGTTCACTTTACCGGCAGGAAGCGCTGCACGCGCTCGCCGGCGAAGACTTCGCCGGTGTAGATGATGCCCTTGGAATCGACCGCGATCATGTGCAGGCCGAAAAACTGGCCGCCGTTTTCGCCCATGCTGCCCATCCGGCCGATGACCTTCCCGTCCTCTCGATTGAGGAACCAGATGTGGTTGTTCGTCAGATCGGAAATGTAAAGCAGGCGCTGCGCCTTGTCGGGCGAGAACATCACACCGCCGGTCGAACCGCCGACGCCCGTGGTGGGCGCCAGGATAAATTCCTTGATGAACTTGCCGTCCTTGGTGAAGACCTGGATGCGGTTGGCATTGCGGTCGGCGGCATAGACGAAGCCGTCGTGGGATACGTTCAGCGTCAGATGGCCGCGGAATTCCTTGGGCATCGGGGCGCCGGGCGTATATGCGCGATCTTTGTCGTCGGTACTCATCTCGGAAAGCTTGTGGCCGTAGGCGCCCCAGCCCCGCTTGAACTGCAGCGTGTCGAGGTCGAAGACCATGACGCGGCCGCCCAGATAATTGTCCGCGGCATAGAGCTCGCGCGCGGGTTCATCGAGCCGGATCTCTTCGATGCCGCCGACGATCATGGGAGTGGTCGGCGGATACTTGGCGCGGAACGCGGCAATGGAAGCTTGTAATGATGCGCGCGCGGCGGGGTCCTGTCCCCCGCGCCCGCGGCCCCCGGGAAGAAAGCCTGCGACCGGACCCATGCTGCCATGGCCGGGAACATGCGTCGCGGTGGGCGGCGCGGCATCCCCGTTTCCGGCGCCGGGCTGGCGCTCGGGCGTGCGCGGCACTTCGCCCACGACTTTGCCCGTTTTCGGATCGTACTTGCGCACCGTGTCCTGGCCGATATAGACAAATCCCTTGGTGTCGACCGCCATGCCGTGCCCTTGCGGCGCGTCGAAGGAGCCGATGACGTTTCCGGCTTTATCGAGATGGATCATGGCGGGCGGGCGCACGCAGCAATCCGCGAGCGGGGGATTCAGCTCGGCTTCCAGCTCAATATCGGTCAGGTCGTTGGGACGGTTCAGCACCCAGACGTTATCGTCTTTGTCGACCGCCAGGCCGGTAACGCCGCCCATCTTCCATTTATTGGGCAGGGGCTTGGGCCAGTCCGGATCGAATTTGAACTTGGGTGCGGCGGGCTCTTGCGCGCCTACGAGAAACACCGAAACCGCCAACACACCAAGCGCGCCCAAGGCCGCCAAGGCCCGGCCCGGTACGCTGCCAATTCGCTTCATGCTTGCCTCCTGGGAGTCTGCCCGTCGCTCCGCGGTTCATTATATGCCAGCGGGCGCGGCATGGAATAGAATGGATTCCTGTATCGCCGGAGGTGCAAGCGATGAAACTGACGTGCCTTTGCGTAAGTGTGGCGCTCGCCGGCGCCGCCGCCGCTCAAGTGGTGCCGATTGACCAGGAGCCACATCACCACGTCGAATTCGGCAACGAATCGCTGCGGGTGATTTCGCCGCAGATTCCCCCGGGCGAGACTACGCTCGAGCACATGCATACCCACGACGAGACGACGATCTGCATCCACGGCTCGTCGACGCGCGGCAAACCACACGACGGCGAGTGGGGTAAGCCGGGCATGCCGTGCGTTCCG
>Ga0209060_10003015_pt1 | contig 14701 bp, 8 predicted proteins | sample Coa_R1_8_FD_187155 | JGI IMG/M metagenome (GOLD analysis project Ga0209060, IMG submission 187155) | Surface soil microbial communities from Centralia Pennsylvania, which are recovering from an underground coalmine fire - Coalmine... | ecosystem: Environmental > Terrestrial > Soil > Unclassified...
CAACAAGGCCTTCGCCACAATCCGCCCCATCTTCCGTGCACGCCCGAAAATCACGGCCGAAGTCACGGGACGCTTGACCGAATCGCTCGGTGGCGTTCGCGTCGTTAAGGGCTATCACGCCGAAGAACGGGAAGAGAAAGTTTTTGCTTCCGGTGTGCAACGCTTGCTGGACAACGTACTCAAAACCCTCACTGCTACATCTCTTATGGGGATGTCCGCGACCGTCCTTCTCGGTCTCGTCAGCGCTGTCATCATGTTTTTTGGAGCGCGACAAATTTTGGCGGGCTCGATGAGCCCAGGCACGCTAATCGCATACTCCGGCCTGCTCGCGATGCTCGTTGCCCCGATTTTCCAAATCGTTGCCATCGGCACGCAATTGACCGAAGCACTCACGGGCCTCGAACGCACCAAAGAAATCCTCAGCGAAAAAATGGAAGACGAAGCTCCCGGTCGCGTGGTCGACATGCCGCGCGTCGACGGCACCGTCGAATTTGAAAACGTGGATTTTGCTTACGACGCCAATAAGCCCGTTCTATTCGATATTAGTTTTAAAGCGCAACCCGGCACCGTCACGGCGCTGGTCGGCCCATCCGGCGCAGGCAAATCCACGATGATCGGCCTCATCGCCGCCTTCTATACGCCCACAAAAGGCCGCGTCAGCATTGATGGCATCGATCTGGCGACAGTGCGGCTCCGCACCTACCGGACGCAGCTTGGTGTCGTCTTGCAGGACACGTTTCTTTTCGACGGAACAATTCGTGAAAACGTCGCATTCGCCAAACCCGACGCCAGCGAAGACGAAATCCTCGCCGCTTGCCGCACGGCGCGCGTCGACGAATTTGCCGAATCATTCGAGAAAAAATACGACACGGTTGTCGGCGAACGCGGCGTAAAACTCTCCGGCGGACAAAAACAGCGTGTCTCCATAGCCCGCGCTATCCTTGCCGACCCGCGCATCCTCATTCTCGACGAAGCTACTTCAAGCCTCGATTCCGAATCCGAGGCGCTAATTCAAGAAGGTCTTCGTTTCCTGATGCGCGGACGTTCCACGTTCGTCATCGCCCACCGTCTCTCAACCATTCGCCGCGCCGATCAAATTCTCGTTGTCGAAAGTGGCCGCATCATCGAGCGCGGCACGCATGAATCCCTCTACAAACTCGGTGGACGATACTACGACCTCTACACGCGCCAGCACGGAATCGAAACGAATCTGTTCCTCGCTCCCGGTGAAGGCGATTCCGCGGGCGAAGACGCTTCTGAGAACGGCGCACGCCGCCCCGGAAGCGGTGAACCTGATGCCATCCGCCTCATCCGCGGCCAAACCTGACGCAACCGTTTCGGATCCCTCCGACAAACGTGGCGTGTTCTGGAAGTTTCAAATGTCCTGCGCAATTGTCCCGCGTCATTATAAAATCAAGTCGTAAGCAGGCGGCGGGCCTGTAGCTCAGCGGTTAGAGCAGCGGACTCATAATCCGTTGGTCCCAGGTTCAAATCCTGGCGGGCCCACCAATCCCAATCCTCTCGCGGCCGATCGGTACCCAATTTAGTTTCCCCTGCCCCTGCAATTCCAATACAATCTCCCGCGGCGCAACGGCTGCTCGCAATCGCAGCGGATTTGCTCAGCCTGCTCCCGTACGACTTCATCTGCACAGGTACCCTCATGCTGAATTCCTCTCTTCTCAAAAGTACAGTTGTTGCTGCTCTTGGCGGGCTTCTCTTCGGCTTCGATACCGTCGTCATCTCCGGCACAACACAGGCGCTCACCGAACTCTTTCACCTGACGCCCTTCGCACTCGGCGTCACGGTCACTGCCGCACTCATCGGCACGATCGTTGGCTCGCTCACCGCAGGAATCCCCGGCGACGCCATCGGCCGCCGCGATAGCCTCCGCTTCATGGCTGTGCTCTATGTTATTTCCGCCTTTGGGTGCGCATTCGCTTGGAGCTGGTCATCTCTCGTTCTTTTTCGTTTCATCGGTGGCCTCGGTATCGGAGGCTCTTCCGTCCTTGGCCCCATGTACATCGCCGAAATCTCTCCGGCCAAATGGCGCGGCCGCCTCGTCGGCTTTTTCCAATTCAACGTCGTCTTCGGAATTTTGCTCGCCTATCTTTCGAATTACACCATCGGCACCATGGGCTTCGGCGCAGCTGAATGGCGCTGGAAGCTTGGTATTTCCGCGCTGCCTGCGATTTTTTTCCTCGTGATGCTTTTCGGTATTCCTCGCAGCCCGCGCTGGCTTGCCAAAAAAGACCGCGTCGACGAAGCCCGCGACGTCCTTCGGCTCATCGGCGAACAGGATTACGAAACCGAACTTCAGGAAATTGTCGCCTCCATCGACGCCGAGCACCATCAACACGATTCCTTGTGGAGCCACCAGTACCGTCTTCCTGTTTTTCTCGCTATCACCATCGGCATGTTCAACCAGCTCGCCGGCATCAACGCCATCCTCTATTATCTGAATCAGATTTTTGCCGACGCCGGCTTCAATAAAGTTTCCTCCGACCTGCAGTCCGTCGCCATCGGTGCCACCAACCTCGTCTTCACTATGATCGCCATGACCCTCATCGACAAAGTCGGCCGCAAGAAACTTCTCCTCATCGGTGCAGTCGGCACGGCCGCTTGTCTTGCCGGTGTCGCGGCGATTTTCCTCACGCACCAGCACAACGAATATCTCGTCTGGCTGCTTGTTACTTACATCGCGTTTTTCGCGTTTTCGCAGGGCGCCGTCATCTGGGTTTATATCGGAGAGGTTTTTCCCAATCGTATCCGTGCCAAGGGCCAGAGCCTTGGTAGCTTCTCTCACTGGCTGATGGCGGGGATAATTTCACTCGGCTTTCCGCCGCTCGCCGCCAAGTCTGGCGGCTATCCCTTTGTTTTTTTCTCGGTCATGACTGTCGTGCAATTCCTCGTCGTGTTGTTCTTTTATCCGGAGACGAAAGGCGTCTCCCTCGAAGAAATGCAGAAAAAGCTCGGCATCGCGTAATCCGGTTACTCTTTCAGCTTTGCCTTGGCGCTCATCTTGGGCTGCCGAAAATAAATCGTAATCTGCTTGCGCCCGTATGTCTCGCCATCTTTCGCCTCAAACCGCACCCGCAATTTGCCCGTTCCGTCTGGCAGTTTCACCAATTCGGCGCCCTCGAGCGACGCAATCGCCTCCGCATTCCACACAGACATGTCGTAGCTCGCTCCGGAGCTTCCAGCCACTGTCAATGCAGACGAATATTGATCGCTCATCTGGGAAAGCACGCGAAAGTCTGAACTTTTGCTTCCCAATTCCGGAAGCCGAAATGCATAGGCGAGTCCAAAATCATTCTTAACCCGTAAGCGCACCACGTTCTTGCCTTCTCGCAGCGGGATCTTCAGCTGTATGTGGTGGTGCTCCGGATAGAATTTGAAATCCACCGGCGTTTGCCGGCCATTCACCTCGGCGCGCACTTCCATCGCCGGCCCCGCCATCGTTGGCTCAAATTCGAGCGTGCATTCATCGCCCGTCCGCGTAATCTCCAGTGTGAATTCGCTTGGAATTTTGTGGTACGCGATGGAAATCGCGCTCTTGCCCACTTGAATATTTTCAATCTTGTAGTCCACCCAGTCCGCTGGCGTATGCGGAGTAAACGTCAGCGTCTTGTTCGAAACGTCGCGCTCCAGCCCGAACATTCCGCGCAACACGGGACTTACCACCATCGCCGCCGACCAGATCTGATGCGGCGAAGCGGTGGATAGCGGCTGGTAGTAATCTCCCGACAAAACTTCCGTCACGTGCCCCGGCGATCCGTCCAGCGCCAGCAGCGCATTCGCCCGCAGATTCTCATAAGCCGGAAACTCTTGGTGGTGCCGGTATTCCGCCACAGAAGCCCATCCCGTGAACAGCGGCCAAACGGAACCATAGTGATATCCCCCGCCGCTATAAACCGGCGACTGGTTGGAAATGATTCGCGGTCCCCAATCGGTTTGCAGATCGAAATTCGTCAGCTGCCGCAAATTGTCCTGCATATGTGCTGCGAGCATGTCCGCGGTCGAGCCAAACCACATCGGCGCCGCCGCCAGAATATTCGACTCCTCAACTTGTTTGTCGTCATTGCCAATCGCAAAGGCAAAGCGCTTCTTCTCCTCCATCCAGAATTTCCGATCCACAAGGGCCAGCTGTTTCTCGGCTTCTTTCTGCAGTGTCTCGCTCAACTCATTTCGCCCCGTCAGTTTCGCCAAATTCGATAGCGACCTCACAGCTTCCGCGCATAGTCCACTCTGGTAAAACTCACTCTTCACCGGCAGCAGCGGCCCGCCTTCCACCCATCCGTGTCCAATCCCAAAATTCCGTGGCAAGCCGTTCTCGTCGTAGGTCGATTTCAGAAACTCATAAGCCTTCCGCAGGCTCACCCACTTTTCTTTCGCAAATTCCACATCTCCGCTTGCTTTCACATAATCGTTTGTCGCAATGATATAAAGCGGTGTCGCGTCCGCAGACGCAAATCCATACGGATAGTCCTTGAACCAGTTCACGAAGCTCGCGCCCTGCGCAATCTCATGCGGAATCTTTCCATCTTCGCGCTGGAACTGCGCCACAAACGCCAGCGCCGTCCGCGCATTCGCGAAATCCCCTTCGCTGTTCAGCGCCAGCGTCGACCAGAACGCGTCCCGACCAAAAAACCACGCAAATCCCGGCCGTTGACTCTCACCCGACGTTCTATATCCCGCCACCAATCCCGTTCCCATCGTCGGATTTACCACGAGCCCCTGCACCAGACTCACCCGCGACCAGTCGTACGCCGCTTGCAACTGCTCGTCCGGTAATTCCACTCTCACCGTCGTCTTCAAATATTCCACGTAGTACGTCGCCGACTCTTTCTCCAGCGCTTCATACGAACCAATCAACTTTTTATACGTCGCTTCCGCCTCCGCCTGGCCATGAATCGATCCCGCAATCGCCACGATCTTCGTCTCGCGCCCCTTCGCCGTCACGCCCAACTTCAGCTGCTCTTCATGCTCGCTCGAATAATTTGCCTCGTACTCCAGCATCGGCTCGTGCCCCGTTGGCGACCCGATTACCGCCGCGAACTTCTTGCTCTCCTCGCCAAATCCAAACGCATTCAGCTTCTCATTCCAATTTGCATAAGTTCCGCCCACCGCTGCCGGCCACTCCAACGCAAGATCCCGGTGAAACGCCACTTCCAGCTCCAGTGGCTGTTCCGTTTCCACTTCAAACTTGATCACCGCTCCCGCTTCATCCACCGGAACAAAAAACGTCTCGCGAATCGAAAATGTATCTCCCGTCAGCACCAGCGTCGTTGCTTCCGGCCGCGCTTCGATTGTCCGCACCAGTGTTTCCGCGGGAATCGCTTTTCCGTCGTGAAGCACCGTCACGTGGAAATCCCGCAACACTTTCAGCGGATAAACCCATGCTTCCACGCGTCCCGACTCATTTCCAAATGCGCCTGCGCGCTTTCCCGCCGCGCACAAAAATTCCCAACTCCGCGCCGGCCGTTCAATCAACAAACCGCCTTCGCCCGAATGAATCGCTTTCCCAGTCTGCGCGCCTGCGGAGGCAGCCATCATCGCGGCCGCAAAAATCGCTCCCGCTGCGCTTAATCTCCGCGAAATTGTCAAAAGGGAAGTACCACCTGAATGAGCCATTGTCTTGCCTCGGCACGACATCAAAACTTGCAAACAACTGGTACGCTATCTGGGAAAGAAACGGCCAGAGTTTAGCACGCGCTTCCTCGGGAAGGTACGGGTCAACTTGTCTTCGTCACGCCGCGGATTTCTCAAATCTCTCAGTCGCTCCGCGCTCGTCCTCTCCCTTCAAGATGTTGTCTCGCTCGTTCGAATTCCCGCGACAGCGCCCGACGTCGCACCGCTCGGTGCGACCTTCCTCGACGTCGCCCGGCAATCCGGCCTCAACGCGAAAACTATCTACGGTGGCGAGCACAAAAACAAATTTCTTCTCGAGACCACCGGTTGCGGCGTCGCCTTCTATGATTACGATAACGACGGCTGGCTCGACATTTTCCTCGTCAACGGCTCGCGCCTCGATGGCTTTCCCAAAGGTCAGGAGCCCATCTCTCGTCTCTTCAAAAACAATCGCGACGGCACCTTTACCGACGTCACGCTCGCCGCGGGCGTCGGCTACTCCGGCTGGGGACAAGGCTGCTGCATCGGCGACTACGACAACGATGGCTTCGACGATCTCTTCGTCAGCTACTTCGGCAAAAACCGCCTCTATCACAATAACGGTAACGGCACCTTCACCGAGGCCGCCGAGAAAGCAGGCGTCGCTACAAACGGCAAACGCTGGAACTCCGGTTGCGCTTTCGTCGACTACGATCGCGATGGCAAGCTCGATCTCTTCGTCGCAAATTACATAGACATGGATCTCGCCACCGCGCCCGTCCCCGAATCCGGCCCGTGCCTGTATAAAGGTGTAATGGTCGCTTGCGGCCCGCCCGGCCTCATCGGCGGAAAAAATATTTTGTTTCACAACAACGGCGACGGCACGTTCTCCGATGTTTCCGAATCCGCTGGCATCTTCAGCGCCAACGGTACCTACGGCCTCGGCGTCCTCACCGCCGATTTCGATAATGATGGCTGGCCGGACATCTACGTCGCCAATGATTCCACCGCCAGCGCGCTCTATCAAAATAAACACAACGGAAAATTCACCGACATTGCTCTCGAATCCGGCTGCGCTCTCAGCGCCGACGGCAAGCCCCAAGCCGGCATGGGCGTCTCCGCCGCCGATTACGACATGGATGGCAATCTCGACATCGTGAAAACCAATTTCGCCGGCGACACCCCCTCGCTCTATCACAATCTCGGCGCCGCTGGCTTCGAGGACACAACCTTCCAGGCTGGCCTCGGCAAGCACACCCAATATCTCGGCTGGGGCTGCGGTTTTTTTGATTTTGATAACGACGGCTGGCCCGACATTCTCATCTGCAACGGCCACGTCTATCCCGAAGTCGAACAGCTCACCACCGAAGCCGGCTACCCGCAGCGCAAACTTCTCTATCGCAATCTCCGCAACGGAAAGTTCGAAGACGTCTCTCTCAACGCCGGTCCTGGCATCTCCGCGCCAACTCCTTCTCGTGGTTGCGCTTTCGGTGACTTCGACAACGACGGCGACCTCGACTTCGTCGTCAATTGCGTCAACGCGCCGCCGCAGCTCATCCGCTGCGACTCTTCAAACAAAAACAATTGGCTCAAGATTCGCGCCATCGGCACAAAATCCAACCGCAGCGGCATCGGCGCCCGCATCTCGTGTGTCACAAAAATTGCCGGCCAGGAAAACCCGCATCGCCAGATCGACGAAGTCCGCAGCGGCGGCGGCTACTATTCTCAAAACGATTTGCGCATCCACTTCGGCCTCGGCGACGCCCAAAAAGTTGACCTGCTCGAAATCCGTTGGCCCAGCGGCCAAGTCGATTCCCTCAAGGATCTGAAACCCAACCTGCTCTATCACGTCACAGAAGGCCAGGGCATCACGCGAACTGTCGACTTCGCAAAACTAAAACGCTAGCGCGAACCGAGTCGCAAGACTCGTTGTCACCACGAGCGCATCCACAAACATGCGCGAAGGGCCTCAACCAAAACGCCACCACGCAAACGATCCTCGAAGCTCCCTCAAAAATTCTCCAGCATCCAAACGTTCGACGCCCCGCTCGCTTCCCAAATCGCCAGCCTCTTCCCGTCCTGCGAAGGAATCGCCCATCCTATATAAGGACTCGGCTCTTTCACCGCCGTCTTCACGTGTCCCTGCAAATCCACGTTGACGATCATTTCCTCGCCTTCTCTCGGTGAAGCGCACGTCCAGATACTTTTTCCGTCCGCCGCCCAGTCAATTGAGTGCACGCTGCGCCATTCCTTCAGCGCGATCTTCCGCGTCGAACCGCCGCGCAGCGACATGATCTGAATCTCCGCTTCTTCCTGCGCGCGCAGTTTCTTCGCCAGCGCCAGCAACGCTCCATCCGGCGATAGCGTCCAGTTGTAGAGCTGCCATTCCGGATCGGAAATCTTGAACAGCAAGCTGCTCTTTCCCGCCTCCGCATCAAATTCGTAAAACTCCAGCGCCTCGTTCGCATAGCTGCTGAAAATGCATTCCCGCGACGGCAGCCGCGCGCACTGAAAATTGTTGATCTCCGGCCATTCCAGCACTTGTTGTGATTCGCCTCCGCCCAGCGGAATCCGCAGAATCCGGTAGATATCGCGGCTCAGCGTGTTCGCCGCAGTCGCCATCGTCTTTGTCTGCGTCATGCCATCCCGCGATCCGTCATGTGCAATTCCTTGCGTTTCGCCGTTCGCGGCCTTCAGGCTGCTGTATAAAATCTGCGTCCGGTCGGGATTCAATCGCAAAATATTCGGTTCATTCCCCGCCGTATCCAGCAACTCCGGCGTCCCTTGCTCCACTGTTTGCTTGTAAATGTGGAATTTTCCTTCGCGATTGGAAATGTAGAGCACCGCATTTCCGTCCGGCGTCCATTCGTATGGCAGATTTTTTCTGTCGTCGAGTGTCAGCCGTTCCGGCAAACTTGCGCTTTTCGTTTTCTTGTCGATATTCGCCACATACACCGCCGGCTGGATATTCGTTCGCAGAAACAAAATCTTCTTTCCGTCCGCGGATGCATCCATCACAGGCTTGCGGTCCGGCCCATTCGTAATCCGCACCCGCTCCCCGTTTGCCGTTCCCGTTTTCAAATCCAGCGGCATCGCCCAGACGTTTGAATCTCCTTGCGCTGGCGGAAGTTCCGACAGCGAAAAGAACAACCGCCCGTCCGCCAGCCACGCCAGGCCTCCATTCAGTTGCCGGTCCTTCACCACTATCTCGCTCTTCGCGCTTCCAATCACGTGAGTTTCAATCTGCACGTCTTCATCATTCCAGTTCGGAAAATAAACTACGCGCACGAACGCCAGCACTCGGCTGTCCGGCGACCACACCGGCACGCCGTAAATATATCCGCCCGCCGCCATCTCTTTGTGCGTGTCCGTGCCATCCACATTCATTGTCCAAATCTCTCGGCTCGGATACTCGCCCCGCAGAAACGCCACCCTCTTTCCATCCGGCGATACGCGCGCATTCTCTCCGTCATCCACCAATTTCTGCGGCGCGCCTCCCAGCAACGACAGTTTCCACAAGCTCGTCCGCTCTTTTGCGCTCGGCACCGCGGAAATCAGCACGTGGCTCTGATCCGGGTACCATGTTCCCGATGTCACCTTGAATTCCGCCGGCAACGCTACGTGATGGATCTCCCCGCTCGTCGTATCTTTCACATGCAGTCCCAGCTTGTCCGCATACAGCAGCATTCGCCCATCCGGCGAAATCGATCCGCCCTCCACCGGCGCATCCGGCGAATTTGTCGTCAGCCTCATTTCCCGCGGCTGCATCGGCCGCACCGTACGATGCCCCGCATGCCATCCCGCCGACACCGCTCCCGCCGTCACCAGCAATCCCGCCAGCCCCCACCACGCAAATCGCGCGCTCCATCGACCCGTCGCGGCCGCAGCGCTCGTCATCAATCCCCGCTGCCCATTCCCATTCGCGCCATTCGCATTTCCATTCGAATTTCCGTTCGTCGCCCTGGCCACCGGCGCCATGAACCGGTATCCCCGCCGCGACAGCGTCTCAATAAAAATCGGATTGTCCGCCGAATCTCCCAGCGCATCCCGTAGCCGCTTCACCGCTGTGTTCAGGCTGTGGTCAAAATCCACAAACGTATCCGCAGTCCACAGCCGCTTCCGCAACTCTTCCCGCGTCACCAGATCTCCCTGCGCCTCCAGCAGCGCCGCCAAAATCTGTCCCGGCTGCTCCTGCAGCTTCACTCGTACGCCGTTCCGCCGCAGCTCCCCCGCTTTCGGCCGGAACTCAAACACCCCAAATCGCACGCTTTCTCTTCCGTCAGCCTCGGCACCCATGGGTCACCTCTCTCACCAATACGAAGGCAATCGTAGAAAGTTTGATCCGCGGCGGATAATTTTTTGTAATTTGTCGTTGTAACGTGCCGCCCTGCAACGATTTACCTCGTTACATCCAAATCCCCGCCCCGTCAGCCCCCGTGCATTGAGATACCCGCCGCCCCGCCTCAACTTTTCCCTTGAACCGCGGCTTCTCCCGTTTTCGGGCGTTTGGTCAGGCGAAATTTCCTGCACCAAGCCCAACTCCGGCCGCGGCGTTCCGGGAGCCAACCCATGTACCGCTCTAAACGCCTCTCTCTTTTCCCCATCGCCTACTTACTTATCGTTTGGGCCGGCCCGTTTTCGACATCCTGCCCCGCCCGCACTCCCGACCAGTCCGCCCGCCTCCAAGTCTCCGTCTTCAATGACGCCCGCATCGACTCCCCAACCCTCGCCGCAGCCGAAGCTCGCGCCTCCGCCATCTTTTCTCAGTCTGGTATTGAAGTGGATTGGCTCGTCTGCGGCCCCGCGAACCCTGCCGACTTTTCCTCAAGCACTTCACCCTGCTCGGCCCTCGCATGGCCCACGCATCTCAGCGTCCGCCTCCGCCCTCAAGCTCTCACCGTCGCTTCAGACATCTTCGGAGAGGCCTTCGTCGATCCACACGGCAAGGGCGTTTACTCCAATGTCTACTACCAGAATCTCGTGCTCTCCTCGAACCATCCGCAACTCTCCAACGCCGATCTCCTCGGCTGCGTCCTCGCTCACGAACTCGGCCACCTTCTCCTTGGCACCAACTCCCACTCCCCCTCGGGCCTCATGCAATCCCGCTGGGACGCCTCTACCCTCCAATCCGCCGCCCGCTCCGTCCTCCTCTTCACTCCCGCCCAATCCGCCACCCTCCGTTCCCGCCTCTCCGTGGCTCGCGCCGTCGCCATTTTGTAACGCTGGCTTCCAGCCGGCGCTCATGCGATTCTCTGGTCCGGCCCTGAAGAATAGCTGCGTCAGCTGCCCATGGCGTGGAGGCTTCGAGTGACGAGCATTCGATTCGTTGCGATCGTTCTCTGTTTGGCATGTAGCGGCCGATGCTCGGCTCAATCTCCGGCCGCCGCGCAACCGATGAAGCATCTCCTCGTGCTCGGCGAAGAAAAAGGCTACCGCCATGAGTCCGTCTCCCACGCCATGGCTACGATTGAACGCCTGGGCCGTGAATCGGGCCTCTGGACGACCACGATTCGCACCGACACCGAAGTCCTGACAAAACAGAAGCTCGAATACAACGCCAAAAATCTGAATGACTTCGACGCCGTGCTTTTCTACACCGGCGGTGAATTGGAAATGAATCAGGAACAGAAGGCCGCGCTCTTATCCTTCGTTCACGACGACGGCAAGGGTTTCGTCGGCGTGCACAGCGCGACCATCACGTTCACTTCCTGGCCTGAATTTGGCGAAATGATCGGCGGATATTTCGACGAACATCCCTGGGGCACGTTCGATGCTCCCATCCTCGTCGAAGACCCGAACTTCCCGGGCATGCAGCAGTGGCCGGCTTCTTTTGTTCTGAAAGACGAAATCTATCAGATAAAGGATTATTCGCGGGACAAGGTTCGTGTGCTCATGCGGCTCGACGCCAGCAAACTCGATCTCAATAATCCGCGCGTTCATCGGAAAGACCGCGATTTCGCCGTTACTTGGGCAAAAATGTATGGCAAAGGGCGCGTCTTCTACTCCACACTCGGTCACGTCGAGCAGAATTGGGACGATCCTCGGCTCCAGAAAATGTACCTCGAAGCCATCAAGTGGGCCATGAATCTCGTCAACGCCGATGTATCCCCGCGCCCGCTCCCCACTCAAACCGGCCCGGCTCAAACTGATAAGACCGCGAATCATGGGCCCAGTAATGCAGTGGCGGGCCTTTAGAACTCCGCCTTTTCCGTCTCTTATCTGCCCTGTATTTGTGTAGGGGCGGGACTTCAGTCCGCCCTCTTTCTTTTAGCCTCTTCGCGGCGGGTTCCACAGGGTCTTATGGCTGCGCCTCTTCGTCGCGCTGTGCAACCCCCAGCAAAACAATCCCCGTTACACAAAACATTCGAAACGCCGCATCCTGCCCGTTCCACGTTTTGGATTGCCACATCGCAAACCATTCGCCGCCCACGCTCAAAAACGCCACCAACCAAATCGTGGCGCCTAGTGTCAGTCCTGCGAGCGCCCATTTCTTGGCCGCGTGAAACTCCGCCGCGCTCCGGCGCAGGTGCCGTACCATCTGCACCGCTCCCGTCCACAGCAGCGCCGTGGTCACGCATTCCCACGCGATGATCGATAAATAAAACGCCGTATGCACGGCCGGCGACTGGATCGCCCGCCACATCAAGTGATTTCCCGCAAACGTCTCATCCATCATCAGCACGTGCCGCACAAACTGGTAATTCGATTCGTAATCGGTAAGGTTATTCAGCGCCACCAGCGTGTAGTAGAGCGCCAGCCCAGCCGTCAGCGCGAATTTCGCCGCACGCAGCGTCATCGCTTCCTCTCCGGCAAAAAAGTTTTGAAGTACTCGATCAGCGCCTGCATCGTCTCATCGTCATACTGCGGGCTCGGCGACATCTGCGATTTCGCGTTCACCGCTTGTGGATTCCGCACATAGGCCGCAAATCGCGCAGGCGAAGCTTCTGCCCACGCCGCCAACACCTGCCACGGCCTGCCTGCTTTTGTTCCGCCTTCTCCCTTGTTGTCGTGGCACCTGAAACAGTTCTGTTGCGCAATCCTGTAGCCATTTTTTACCGATGCTTCGTTCGCGTGTGCTCCGCGCGGCGCAATTGCCTCCAGCACCGCCGCTTCCTTGCGGAATTCCAGCCGTACCACTCCCCACGGAATCTGCGATTCATCTTCGTGCGCAAGTATCTTGAAACGCGGTGTGAACTTGGCGTGAGAAATCAGAAACGGCCCCATCGCACCACCCTGTACCTCCGCATTTGTCGGCCAGTTTGCGGGCGGCAGTTCGTTGATTTTCAAGACCAGAATCGGCTCGTGCGCCCCCATATATTCTTCGGAAAAGTGCGTACGATACTGGTCGAGACAGATCGCCACCACCATCGTCCCCGCCTGCGGTACCGCAAGCGCCTTCATTAACTCCGTCAGCAACACTCCACTGATTTCAGCCTTGCCTGCAAAATTTGCGTCATCATCGACCGCGTAGCGCACTTGTGGCAGCTTTAATAATTCTTCGCGTGCAATGTAGCGCGCACTGCCCGCGGGGAAACCCGGCAATTCTCCGCCAATCTCCAAATCCAGCGGCGATTGCCGGTGCGCTCGCGGTTTAAGCGAAGATTCGCTCGTGGAATTTGCTGCAACCGCTTCTCTCTCCAAAAAGCTCACACCCGCCAGGCACAGTCCGATTATCACCACTCGAAACAGCCAGGTTTTACGCATGAGCGATTCTAGCCCACATTTCTTACGGCTCAACAAAACTCGATCCGCGGCCTTGCATCCTTTTGCGGAGACCGGTTTGACTTTCCAGGAGCGTGACACAACTCGTCCAAGTTCAAACTGCCCCCTCCCTCTTGCTTTTGTATTTGTAGAGCCGTCCCTTTCGCGTATTTTGCGTCCCGGTGGTTTTTACCGGGAAGGGCGGCATCTTTCTTTTTCCGTCTTTCTGTTCTTATTGGGTGTCGTTCGAACGAAAATCACAAAAAGTACAGCCGTACAAAATCCATCACTCCGACCAGTCGTTTTTCTTCACTGATTTCTCGTACGCTTATGCCCAAACTCCGCGCTCGCGAATCTCCGCGAACGCGCCTGCTATCGAGGCTCGATGTTAAGGGCCCACATCGGGGCCTGATATTCCGCCTTGATATGAGAAAGGACCACTGCCGTGCCTGCCGTCGCTATTCCGATACCTCGCCGTTGCCATGCGGCGGACGCAGCCTTCCACCTGGGCCCAGTACCCACCCCCTACCCTCCGCCTAACTCCACTGGAATGAATACTTACGAAAAACAGGGAGAGGGGATCCCCCTCTCGAACATTCCTACGCGCACTCTTTCTCGCCTCGATCTTTTTCCCCTCGAGGGTTGCTCTCTCCTTCACTCTTTCTTGCCCCGAGCGATTTCTGTGAGGGGTGCACGAGCGGCACACTCTTTTGCCGTGCGCGACAACTCATCTCCTTATTCCTCAATGGCTTCCGCACTCTTTACAAGAACACCCGGGTGGGGGCATTCTCCTTGCTTCATTACCTCATTGCTTCGTCACTTCCATTTTTTCTCCGCTTCCTTCTTTCACCGTCCGGATCCCATCCACCGCCAATCCCTCAAATCGTTCCGTCAAACCGCTCGGCCAGCGCACTTCCACCCAGTCCACCTTCGTCGCGCTGCCCAAGCCCCCAAACCCCAAGCCAAAGTGCAGCCGCATATCGTTGTTCGAGTCAAAGCTCGACCCGCTTCTCACTTCATCCACGAGAATTCGTTTACCCCGAGTGCCTTCTGCGAGGGGCGCATCAGCCTGCACGCGAATCTTCGCGCCAATTCCATCCCGGTTGGACTTCGTTCCAATCGTCTTGATCCCAATCCAATGATTCGTGCTCTTCACTTGATTCACCAGCAAACTCAGCGGCTCATTCATATTGCTCACGACCGCGGACATTTTTCCGTCGTTCCACAAATCGCCCACCGCCAGCCCGCGCGAACTTCGCGCCGTCGTAATCCCCGGCCCCGAACTTTCCGAAATATCTTCAAACTTCCCGTTCCCCAGATTGTGCCCCCCCATATTGTGATAGAGCAGCCGCGGCTCTTCGTAATCGCTCCCCAACTGCTGCTTCGTCACTTC
>Ga0209060_10003016_pt1 | contig 14698 bp, 9 predicted proteins | sample Coa_R1_8_FD_187155 | JGI IMG/M metagenome (GOLD analysis project Ga0209060, IMG submission 187155) | Surface soil microbial communities from Centralia Pennsylvania, which are recovering from an underground coalmine fire - Coalmine... | ecosystem: Environmental > Terrestrial > Soil > Unclassified...
ATGCGCAGACCGAGGTAAAGGCTGACCAAACCGCCTAGCGAAGAGCCGCCGATGCCGGTACGGTGCGGCCCCTGCTCGACGCGGTAAGTCGATTGCACAAACGGCATCAACTCGTTCAGCAGGAATTTTCCGTAGCGGTCGGCGCGGCCTCCACCAAGTTTGGGAACTTTCGTCGGAGTGTACTCGCTGATGCGAGTCTTCCCCGTGTTGTAGATGCCAACGATGATCACCGGCTCAGCGCGGCCGCTGGTAATGGAAGCGTCGGCGGAATCGCCGACATGCCAATCCATGCCGGGAATGTAGGAAGTGCGGCCATCGAAAAGATTCTGCCCGTCGTGCAAATACAAAACGGGAAAATGGCGGTGTGGCTGGTCGTCATAGCCGGGAGGAAGATAGACGACTACGCCTCGCGAGTTGCGCAGATAACGTGAAGAAATTTGGTCGTGTTTGCGAAGTTGTCCGAAGCTCACGGAGCGATCGTCACCAGCAGGTCTTTGGCTTCCACGTTTTGTCCCGGAGCGACGAGAAGCTTCACGACGCGGCCAGACACGGGCGCATAAATATTCGACTGCATCTTCATCGCTTCGAGAGTCATCAGTTTAGCACCACGTTCGACCGTCTGGCTCGCCTGCACTGCAATTCCCGTGATGACGCCTGCAGTCGGAGCTCCCACCTGGCCGGCGTCGGCTGGATCGGCCTTCGGGTGCGCGCGTTCGATGATGCGAAGAGCTTTGTCGCGCACGTTCACTTCGCGAGGCTGGCCGTTCAATTCGAAATAGAGCGTGCGCGTTCCGTCCGGATGGGGATCGCTCGCCGTGAGATATTTCACGATGAGCGTTTTGCCCGCTTCGATTTCGATAGTGATCTCTTCGCCGGATTTCAGGCCGTAGAAAAAGGCGAGTGTGGGGAGAACGCTGACGTCCGAGTACGTTTGGCGGAATTTGTCGAATTTGGCAAAGACTTCCGGGTAGAGCAGCGAGCTGAGAAGGTCTTCGTTTGAAATCGGATGGCCGGTTTTCTTCTCCAGTGCTTCTTTTTCCACGGCGAAATCGACCGGCGGCAAGTTGGCGCTTGGGCGGCCCTTCAAAGGAGCTTCGCCACGCAAAATAATTTTTTGCAATTTGCGTGGCCAGCCGCCGGGTGGGACGCCGAGCACGCCAGAAAACATTTCGATAACGGAGTTAGGAAACGAAACGTCATGATGCTCGTCGAGCTTTAGGACGTCAGCAGGCTTCATCTCCTTCGCCATCAAGAAGAGCGTCATATCGCCGACGACTTTGCTGGACGGCGTGACCTTCACGATGTCGCCGAAAAGTTGGTTCACCTCGGCGAATGTCTGCTCGACTTCGTGCCAACGATGGCCGAGGCCAAGCGAGGCTGCTTGCTCGCGCAGATTCGTATATTGGCCGCCGGGAATTTCGTGCTTGTAGAGGCGCGCGGAACCGGCCTTTGGGCCGGAGTCGAACGGCGCATAATACGTTCGCACCGTCTCCCAGAAGTCCGAACACTCGTTCAGCATTTCAAGATCGAGACCGGTATCACGCGGTGTGTTTTTGAGCGCGGCGACGATGGAATTCAGGTTCGGCTGGCTGGTGCCACCGCTCATGGAAGCGATCGCGCCGTCCGCAATATCCGCGCCTGCTTCCGACGCTTTCAGCACCGACGCGGCGTTGAGACCGCTCGTGTCATGCGTATGAAAATGAATGGGCATTTCAATTTCTTCGCGCAAGCGCTTCACTAACTCGAACGCGGCGAAAGGACGGCAAAGTCCCGCCATGTCTTTAATTGCGAGAAAATGCACACCGATTTTCTCGAGTTCTTTCGCAAGGGCGACGTAATACTTGAGCGAGTATTTCGGGCGCGATTTATCGAGAATGTCGCCGGTATAGCAGATCGCGCCCTCGCAAACAGCGCCGGATTCCAGCACGGCGTCCAAAGATACGCGCATGTTCTCGATCGAATTCAACGAATCGAAGACTCGGAAAATATCCATGCCCTGCGCATAGGATTCACGAACGAATTCGCGGATTACATTGTCCGGATAGGACGCGTAACCAACCGCATTCGCGCCGCGCAAAAGCATTTGAAAGCAGATATTTGGCACTCGCTCGCGCAATGCCCGCAAACGCTGCCAGGGATCTTCGTGGAGAAAGCGCAATGCCGTATCGAACGTCGCACCGCCCCACATTTCCAGGCTGAAAAGGTTCGGCAATCGTCGTGAAATCGCGCTGGCTGTCGCGAGCAGGTCGTATGTGCGGACGCGTGTGGCCATCAGTGACTGATGCGCGTCTCGCAGCGTCGTGTCCGTGATAAGAAGACGCTTCTCTTTCTTTGCCCACTCCGCGAATTTTTTCGGCCCGAGGTTCCGTAACAGTTGTCGAGTGCCCTTCGGCGGCTCCATTACCGGAATTTTCGGCAAAGGGGCTGCGTCCACAACTTCCGGCGGCTTCTTCCCTTTCACCTCGGGATTGCCATTCAAAATTACGTCGCCGATGTAGGACAACAACTTGGTCGCGCGATCGCCGCGTCTCGGGAACCGGAACAGTTCGGGATGCTGCTCGAGAAAACTCGTCGTGACTTCACCGTTACGGAATTTCGGGTGATTGACAACGTTTTCGACGAACGGAATGTTTGTCTTCACGCCGCGAATGCGAAATTCGCGCAGCGCGCGATCCATGCGCTGGCACGCTTCGGGCAAGTTCGTGCCCCACGCCGTCACTTTCACCAGCAACGAATCGTAGTAAGGCGCCAGCGTGGCTCCCGCGTATGCGGTGCCGCCATCGAGGCGAATGCCGAAGCCGGCGGGGGAACGATACGTCGTTAACTTCCCGTAATCGGGCGCGAAATTCTTCTCGGGATCTTCCGTCGTGACGCGGCATTGCAGCGCCGAGCCGTAGAGTGGAATCTTTTCCTGCGCCGGTAGCGCCATCGGCTCGTCATGCAGTTTGTGCCCTTGCGCAACCAGAATCTGCGCGCGCACCAAATCGATGCCCGTCACCATTTCGGTGACGGTGTGCTCCACTTGAATGCGCGGATTGACTTCGATGAAATACCACTTTTGTGCGTCAACGTCGTAAAGAAACTCAACCGTGCCTGCGTTGCGGTATTTCGCCTTGCGGGCCAGCTCGACAGCCGCGCCACACAGTTCATTGCGAATGCTTGCCGGCAGGTTCGCAGCCGGCGCAAGCTCAACTACTTTCTGGTGCCGCCGCTGCACGGAACAATCGCGTTCGTATAGGTGCAGCAAGTTCCCGTGCTGGTCGGCCAGAATCTGGACTTCAATGTGTCGCGCGCGCGGCAGAAATTTTTCCAGAAAAACGGAAGCGTCGCCGAACGCCGACTTCGCCTCGCCAGCCGCCTCCTCGATCCGCGCTTCCAGTTCCGATTCTTCGCGCACAACGCGCATTCCTCGTCCGCCGCCGCCCATCGCCGCTTTCACGATGACCGGATAGCCGATCTCCCCCGCGATCTTTTTTGCTTCGGCGGCGGACTTTACCGGCTTCTCAGTGCCCGGCAAGACTGGAACTCCAGCCGACGTCGCCAACCGCCTCGCAGCCGTCTTGTCGCCTAACAGTTCGAGCAAATCGGGCGTCGGGCCGATGAACGTCACGCCCGCCTTTTGGCAGGCGCGCGCAAACGCAGGATTCTCCGACAAAAATCCGTATCCCGGGTGAACAGCGTCCACGCCTTTTTCTTTCGCGACCGCCACAATTCCGGCGATGTCCAGATACGCCTCAACCGGCCCTTTGCCCTTGCCGATCAGATATGCTTCGTCCGCCTTGAAACGGTGCAGCGCCAGCCGGTCCTCATTCGAATAGACCGCGACGGTCCGCAAACCCAGCTCATTCGCCGCGCGGAAAATACGAATCGCGATTTCGCTTCGGTTCGCAGCCAAAAGCTTTTCGATTTTAGGTTTCTTCGCCATGCTTATCCGAGTGCAACCGCCCTCGTAACCGAACATTCTTTCACGCCGGCGGCACGCGGCCACAGCAGTTTTTTCGATGTATCAAACGCAGGATTTTAATGCGGTGCCGGAAGGCAACTGAAAAGCCGGCGGCGCTCAGTTTGCCCCGGCCGCAACTTTCGTCCCTTTCAGCAATTTCAACTGCTCGATTGCCGTCTCTAATTTGGCCCGGGCCTTCTGGTTCATTTTGCTCGAAGCCGAAACGCTCGGGTCTGCGTAAAACTCTTCCAATTCCGCGAGCATCGTCGGCGAAGCGCCCGCGAATTTCTGGTCGGCCAGGCGGCTCACCAACTCCGCATGAGCGCCGTCATTCAATTTGTATTTGCCAGGTCCCGTATCGGCGCCGACGTCAAAGTTGTCGTTCGGCAGCTTCACGTCGCCTGTTCCCTGCGCCCGCAGCAGTTCACGATAATGGTCGAGTGTTTCGTTGAAGCTTGCTTCGAAGTACCGCTCCGATTCCGGTGTTGGCGTGCGGAACTGCAAAACCTTCAGAGGCCCCCACTTCGGCAACAACACATAGAGAAACGCCAGAAATTTCTCTCCCGGGCTTGGCTTCTTGTAATCCCTGCCCCACTCTTTTTCAAAGTTCGACCGTTTCAGGTTGTAAAGAAACTTGCGCTTGGTAACGCCGGGAACATCATCTTTGATTTCATCTTTCTTCAAATGCCACGCAATGCGTGTCGCTTTCGGCAGCAATTTGCTCACCGCGTGCCGATACGACCGCAGCGCTTTGTCTTCGTCCAGCAGAACGCTTTTCAGTTCAAGTCCGTAGGTCTCTTGAAACGCCTGCTCCAACAATCTCTGTGCAACTTCGAATCCGATGAAGTCGTGATAGCTGTCCGGCGCATATCGCTCTTTCGCCACTTCCAGCACGTCAAATCCGAATTCCGTCTTCGTGTGAGCGAGCTTGTCTTCCTCGTATGTCACGACGTCGCCGTATTTTTTCTTCAAGCTCGGATAGAGCAGCGGCACCGCGCGATTCGTTCCGATGCGATGACCGTAGTTGTCCGCGGCGTAATGCGCCATCGCCCCGAGCGCAAACGCATATTCGTAGATGTCCTTCGAGTTCTGCAGCAACGCCAAAATGAAATCGCCGCTTCGAACGTAGTGCGTGAGGTCACTGAAAAAGTGGCTGCCATACGGGTAATAGCCCAAATCCTGAATGATCGCGCCGCCGTACGCGTAAGCCTGTGCTGCGCTCAACTCTTCGGCGGTTGCATCGGGAAATCGCTTGAGCAAATCCGGCTTGATGCTGTCGTCCCACGACGCATCAATGATCGCCTGATGGGAGAGCACGGAGTATGCACGCGAACTCGCCGGGCTTGCCAGTAATGCGATCGCCACAATTAAAACCGCCAGCGACTGCCGGCGCACAAGGCAATTTCTTCTGCTTCGCAATATCATCTTTTCGATTATGCAGGAAAGGCGCCGCTCAATGCTTCAACAAAGGTTCAGCATAACGAATCGGCACGCCAAAGTTGGACCCGCCAAATCCTCGCACGACGGCAAACGTCACGCCAATCACCCGGCCATCCTTATTCATCAGCGGCCCGCCCGAGCCGCCGGAAGTCGTCTGCGCGTCATACACGATTTTGTCCGTCAACACGTCGCCGATGTGGCCCTGCGTCACAAGCGGCCGGATCAGTTTCCGCTTGGCCAGTTCGCTCACGACAAGCTTTGCATCGCCGCCGCTGACCTTAAGAATCTGGTCGACCACGTCATCGCCGGCACGCGCCAGAATCGCGCTGACTCCTGTCGCGTATCCCAAAGAAATCAGCGATTGCCCGCTGACGGCCGCCTCTTTTCGCGCATCGAGCCGCAACGTCGGCCGCTTTAAGCCGCTCAGGTCCCCGTGCAGCAACGCCAGATCCGCATCGTTTGCAATTTCGTTTACTTGCATCGGAACTCCGGCCGCTTCGTCGGGAAAATACGCGGCCATCTCCTCAATTTCCGGCGATAGCCCCTGCTTCAGCGCTTGTTCCATTTCGTCATTTTTCCACCACGGCTGCGCGACGTGATGATTCGTCAAAATCTTTCCGTCGCCGACGATAAATCCGGTGCCGAAGAAATCCTGCCGCACTTCGGGTGCTCGGCCGTCAAGCGAATAAACAATGTTGCCGTCGCCGTCCTTCAGCGGCTCGCCCGCCGGCGTGATTCCGCCGTAGCGCAAAAATCGTCCGCTCGCGCGATCGCGAAACGCGACCGAAACATGCAGCAGGCACACGCTTGGCGCGTACGTGCGAATTACGCCTTCCGCCGCTTCCGAATCGCTTTGCACGCGCGCCAGCTTGTTTGTGGTTTCTTCCAACTCTTTCTGCAGCTGAGACACATCGCCGCTTGCCGACGACATCTTTTGCTTCAACTCGTCGCTCTTTTGCTGCAATTGCTGCTTCTGCTGGAGCAAATCGGTCTTTGCAATTTCCTCGCGGGCGGCTTTCGTTTCCGCCATCAACTGATCCTGCGTCTGCAATCCGCGTTGCAGTTGGGCAATCACTGTGTGCGCAAGCGTCGTCTCTTTTTCCGCCTTGCGCGAAAACAAAAAGAAGATTCCGGCAATGACCAGCGCGATCGCGAAGAGCGCGCTCACGCCTATCTTCAACGCGCGTTCCAGCGAAAATGCGTCGCGCGTCATTTTTTCCGTGACAGCCACCGCCTGCAGCGCCGTCTGCGCCATTTCCCGGCCCTGGTCGGCGATGGCCGCCTGCCGTTCAAGCGCTTCTGCGGAATGCTTCAACCGCAACAAACCACGCACTCGCGCCAGCAATTCCGTCGCTTCCCAGGGATGAGAAAGCGCATCGTCCGCACCGAGATCAAGACCCCGCGCACGCTCCGCCGCTCCGCCCTTCAACAAGAGCAAGACCTTGGTATGCGCTGTAGCCGATGATCCCTTGATTTCGGTCAGCGCATTGCAGCATTGCAAATCCATCAAGTCGGCTCGCAGCACGAACAGGTCGACGCCCGATTCCTGCACCAGCCGGAATCCTTCCGCCTGCGAATCCGCGATTCGCGCGTCATAGCCCGACGACCGCAGCAGCTCTTCCAGAGCCCCGCGCTGCGTCGCGTCCGGCTCAACAATCACTATCACTTCACGTTTTTCGGCCAAGGAGATTCCTTCTCAACACGCGCGCTCGGGGACAAACGGCTCTGCCCACTCGGCTATTGCAACCCGAGCCGCTATCTTACTGGAATTTCGATGTATGGTGGGACAGCGAGGTTTCAGAGAATCTCGCCGAAACTCAAGAAGGCTAGTATTTCCGTAAAACGCCAATCACTCGGCCCTGAATCTTCACGTCCGACGCATTCACCATGATCGGACCCATCTCCGAATTTGCCGGTTGCAACCGGATCTTTCCGGCACCTTCACGATAAAACCGCTTTAAAGTCGCATCTTCGCCGTTCACCAGCGCCACGACGATGTCGCCCGCGTTCGCCACCTGCGTCTGCTCGCAGACCACAAAATCGCCGTCCATGATGTGGTCTTCGATCATCGAAGTGCCGGTTACCTGCAATACGAAGGAATTTCCGCCGCGCGCAAAATCTCCGAGCGACAGCGTCTCGCGCTCTTCCACCGCTTCCAGCGGACGGCCCGCTGCGATGCGTCCGACGAGCGGCAGCTCCTGCGCTTTGCGGTCCATCACTTGTTCTTTCACCGGCTTCGGCAACTGCACAATTTCAATCGACCGGCTCTGGTTGTAGCCGCGCCGGATGAATCCCTTCTTCTCGAGCGTCGTGATGTGCTTGTGCACCGTCGCGAGCGAAGTCAGCTTCAATCCTTTGCCGATCTCTTCAAAGCTCGGCGCGTAACCATGTTTCGTTTCAAACGAAACCAGATAATCGAGCACTTCTTTCTGTCGTTTCGTGAGGGCCATGGTTGCCTCCTCGGCATATTTCTTCGGTTTACGGGACCGGCTTTTTCTAAAGCCAGCCACCGCAAACTTTTCCACAGCCACTCTAGGCGAAAAGAAAGCGAAGTGTCAACCCCCTTTTTTCTATTTTTCTTCTCTTTGTTTCCTGAACCCCTATCCCACTTGCGGTACAGTTTTTCCAATGCCCAAGCTCAGTTTATCGGTTCGCATTTCTGCATACTCGATCTGCGCGCTCAGCTTTTTCCACGTGCTCTTCTGGGCCTATCTCGCCCACTCCATCGAGGGTAGCTTCCTCCCAGGCTTTCCCAACTTTGCCGTGGCACCGATGCTTTGGGTTTTCTCGCTTGTGGGGTTCATCGGAATCGCAATCGGAGTCGCAATCCTGTCCCGGAAGAGCTGGGCGCGCGTCGCTGCGCTGGTTCTGGCGGCGCTGGTCGCCTGTTTTTGTGCGTTTGGGGGATTGCTCCTGACGCCGATTGCGCTGCGCATAATCGGCGGCGGCTTCGGCATGGCGGAATCGAGCGAGGATCGAAACGCTTATGCCGGCTTAGCGCTGATCTACTTTGCAATCCTGGCCCTGGCTTGTTGGTGGATTTACGCGTTGTCGCGGCGAGACGCCGCAGCGCAATTTGCGCAATCGGATTCACCGGCGGCTAATTTGGCTGCAAAGAGACTTGCGTGCCCACCCCCGATTGCTTTGCTCGCCTGGCTTATGGTTGCGTCCGCCCTCCTGAGCGGCGCGTCCTGGCGGCTCATCCTCGGCAAAATTCCTGCGATGCTCTTCAATCACATTTTTTCCAACGGACCAAGCAAATGGATCTGGATTGTGAATATCGTTCTCTTTCTAGTTTGTGGCATCGGCCTGCTCCGTCTTCAGCGTTGGAGTTACACTGGCGCAATCGCACTGCACGTGTTTTGGCTGATAAGCATTTTTGTCACGCAAATGAGCGCAAACTACGAAACCTATACCCGCACGTGCGTCGACGCTCTGAATCTCGGCGAAGCCTATCCCGTTTTGAATCGACTGCATTTCTCGCCATGGATCGCCGCTACGTTCACCGCTCTCCCCACCGCCCTTCTTATCGCTGGCATTTTTTACTACCGCCGCAGCTTTCTTCAGGCAGTGCGCGATTCGCACCGGAGCCCCGCCTAGTTAGCCATCGCACAACTTGGTGCTGATATAACGTAGGTATGCACAGCTCAGCCGTTATGCCGGCATGGATCAGAGGGATCGGGATTTTCGCCATTGTTTTTGATGTGTCGGTGCTTCTCGTATGCGTGGTGGCGTTCTTGATTACGTTAGTTTTCCTTCCGGCAGCCTATGGCGCCGGCATTGCCTTGGCCATCTTTGTATGGCCATGTTGCTTTGTGGCCGCCTCCTTGAGTATTTTTCAAATCGTCGCCGCTATAGGCCTCCTGCGGCCGCGCCGTGGCGCAAGGACTATCTTTATTATTTCCACAGGTGGAACGGCGCTGCTTCCAGCGCTGATCTTTATCTTTTTTGGTCTTATGGGTCTGCCCAGCTCGATCTATTCTCACACCGCAATCTTGCTGTCCGAAATCGCGCTCGTCGCCGTATTTTTGGTTTGCCTCCTTCTGTTTACACGACCTCACGTCGTATCGGCTTTTGAAGCTGCAGCCGCATTGCCTCCACCAATTCCGGATTCGACGGTGCCGAGCCTTCCTCCGACATCGCCGCCGCGCGCCCCGACTTCCTCGCAGGAGCAACGACCAGCCTCTTGTCCAACGTCTGTTCTCGTCGTAGCCATTTTGCTGATGATTTCCGGCATTCAGAGCTTGCTGTCTCTCTTAGTTTTCCACAAGCTCGGGAGCGCTTCACCGACGCCGGTGTTTTTCTTCGGTGCAGTATTCCGTTCTGAAACCGCGCGGCTGATTGAGACTCTAATTCCCATTCTTCTTGCGGTGTTGGCGGTGGCCCTTTTTCTCCTAAACCGCTACGCGCTCGATTTCATCCTGATTCTGCAAGCGCTCCGTGTAATCAACACGTTCGGTGCGGTTGTGAGCCTCACATTCGTTCACGCGCTTTGGGAATCAGCCGCACAGTCATCAGCCAGGAACTGGGCCGCGGGTCCGTCGTGGTTGCGCGGCGGGATCGTAATTCAGCTTCTATACTCATTGGCACTTCTTCTCATTCTCGGCGCCAGCCGCGACCGTTTTATAAAAGCCGTCAAGCTTTCGCGTCACCTGCCCTCGTAACTCATTCCCCACTGCACGCGAAAGTGCTATACCTCGTCTATGCTTCCCCAGCGTCAGTCCCTGCCCGCCGTGACAGCGGCCGGCGTAGTCGCGATTCTCTTCGCGGCGCTGACCATCCTATTCAGTTTGCTGATGCAAATCGCTCTCGTGGCGCTCCCGAATCTCGGCAACCGTCCAAACCAGGCGCCCATGCCACCCGGAACGCGCATGCTCGGTGGCATTTTCTGGTTCTTCGTATTGCTCATCGGTGTCGGTGAACTCTTCATTGCCGTCAACGCGTTACGTCGCCGGAATTGGGCGCGCATCGCCATGCTCGTCTGGGCTGGAATCATGGCCTTCTTCTCCGCGATTGCCGGTATCGGCGTTTTGTTGGTCCTTAGCATGATGCGCAACAGCCTGCCGACCGCCAGGGATGCGGCGCCGGTCCTCTTATACATAAAGTTCTTCATGCTGATCTTTTATGGCATCCCGGTCGCCGTTGGTATTTGGTGGCTCATCTTGTTCACGCGCCCCCGCGTCGTTGCGGCGTTCAAGTCGCTCGGAGGATTCGCGCCGGAGCCGATGGCGCTGGACGCGTCTGGTTTCCCCGCGCCACCGCCAGTCGCACTCCCGGCTGCACCCAAAAAACCTTCCTGTCCCGTTCCATTACTAATCGTTGCGGGGCTGCTCCTCGCATCTGCGGTCTCGACGCCCATCGCCTTCCTGTTGCCGTCCACGCCTTCGGTTCCCATGTTCTTCTTTGGCTTCACAACCACGGTTACCACAGGCCGGCTGATTGTCGGCGCTCTTTCAGTCATCAACGGTATTCTCGCGATTGGCTTGATTCGCCTGAAGCCACATGCTTTGGACGCGCTCCTGGCGCTGCAATCGATCTTCCTCATCAATGGCGTTGCATCACTCGCCAGCCCCAACTTTATTCACATCATGCACGACGCCATGGCGCAGGTTGCGGCTGCCAATCCAAATCTTCCACCCGGATTTCCGATGTTTTCGGACGGCTTCTTTCGAGCGATCCTCGTCTTCGGCCTCTTGTTTTCACTCTGCATCATTGGCGTGCTCGTTGGCTTCCGTTCGCGCTTTGTCAAAGCCGCGGCCGAAACGGTGGCGTAGCTTCGCCTTCCTATCTCTTTTTCTTGTTCGACTTATCAAAAATCTGAGTGTTTGTCTTCTCGCCGTCCCGCATCCCTCGTCGTTTCCTTGTGTTATCCTTCTCATTTGGGGGAGTTTCAAACCGGAATGGCTACCACTACTGACATACCGCTGCCAAAGACCAAGCGTGAAGTCATCGACCGCGCCGTAATCCGCTTCGCCGGAGACTCCGGCGACGGCATGCAGGTCACCGGCAGCCAGTTCACCAATACCGTCGCGCTCTACGGCAACGACATCGCGACCTTCCCCGACTTCCCTGCCGAGATTCGCGCCCCTGCCGGAACCCTTCCCGGCGTCAGCGGCTATCAGCTCCATTTTTCTTCCAACGAAATTTTCACGCCCGGCGACGCAGTCGACGTCCTGATCGCCATGAATCCAGCCGCTCTCAAGACCAACCTCGCGGACCTGAAAGCCAACGGCATTCTCATCATCAACTCAGACGCCTTTGCGGAAACCGACCTTCGCAAGGCGCAAATGACGTCCAACCCTCTCGAAGATCATTCCCTCGATAAATACCGCCTCTTCTCGGTCGAACTCGAGCGCCTGACCAAAGCCGCTCTCGATCATCTCGGCATGGACGCCAAGTCCATCAGCCGTTGCAAAAATTTCTTCGCGCTCGGCATGTGCTATTGGCTTTACAACCGGTCGATGGAATCGACGGTTCGCTGGATCGAATCCAAATTTTCCAAAAAGCCGCTCCTCGTCGAAGCCAACAAACTTGCGATGAAAGCAGGCTACGCCTACTGCGAAGCGACGGAAGCCTTCCAGATCAGCTACGAAATTCCGCCGGCAAAGCTCGCGCCCGGCCTCTATCGCAACATGAGCGGAAATCAGGCGCTCGCGCTCGGTTTCGTCGCCGCCTCGCAAAAATCGGGCCTGCGCCTTTTCCAGGGCAGCTATCCGATCACGCCCGCGTCGGACATCCTTCACGAACTTTCTCAATACAAAGACTTCGGCGTGATCACCTTTCAAGCCGAAGACGAAATCGCAGCCATCACCAGCGCCATCGGCGCTGCCTACGCCGGCGCGCTCGCCATCACTACGACCTCCGGCCCCGGTATGGCCCTCAAAACCGAGGCAATGGGCCTCGCCGTCGCCGTCGAAATTCCCCTCGTCATCTGCGATATTCAGCGCGGTGGCCCTTCCACCGGCCTTCCCACAAAAACCGAACAAGCCGATTTGCTCCAGGCGCTCTTCGGGCGCAATTCCGAAGCCCCGATTCCGATCGTCGCGCCCGCAACGCCAAGCGACTGCTTCTGGGCCGCCATGGAAGCCTGCCGCATCGCCGTGAAGTACATGGTGCCTGTCATCATTCTTTCCGATGGCTATCTCGCGAACGGCGCCGAGCCCTGGCGCATTCCGGAAGTCAGTGAACTCCCCGAAATTCCCGTGAAATTCGAAACAAATCCCGTCGACTTCAAGCCGTATCGCCGCAATCCGGAAACACTCGCGCGTCCCTGGGCCATTCCCGGCACTCCCGGCCTCGAACACCGCATCGGCGGCCTCGAAAAGCAGGACGTCTCCGGCAACATCAACTACGAGCCGCTCAATCACGAAAAAATGGTTCGCATTCGCGCGGCGAAAGTCGAAGGCATCGCGCAGGATATTCCGCTCGCCGAACCGGAAGGCGATCCCGACGGCGATCTGCTCATTGTCGCGTGGGGCTCAACGCACGGCGCCATCACCGCCGCCGTCAAAGCGCAGCGCCAGGAACTCGCAGGCCGCAAGCGCATTGGCCATCTACACTTGCGACATTTGAATCCACTGCCGTCCAACGTCGGCGAAATTCTGAAGCGTTACAAAAAAATTCTCGTGCCCGAGCTCAACATGGGCCAGCTCAGCTGGGTTCTTCGCGCAAAATTTCTCGTCAACGCCATCGGCCTCAATAAAATTCAGGGCCGTCCGTTCAAGCAATCCGAGCTCGAACAAAAAATCGAAGAGCTTCTGGGAGTTTAGATGACTACCGCGACTTTGCCTGTCCTCACAAAAAAAGACTTTCAGACCGACCAGGAAGTCCGCTGGTGCCCCGGCTGCGGTGACTACGCCATTCTTTCCGCCGTCCAGTCCGTCTTCCCCGAACTCGGCATCAAGCGCGAAAATTTCGTCGTCATCTCCGGCATCGGCTGCTCCTCCCGCTTTCCGTATTACATGAACACCTTCGGCTTCCACACCATTCACGGCCGCGCGCCCGCCGTCGCCACCGGCCTCAAAACCATTCGCCCCGACCTCGAAGTCTGGGTCGCCACCGGTGACGGCGACGCCCTCTCCATCGGCGGCAATCACACGATTCACATGCTTCGCCGCAACGTCGGTCTCAAAGTCCTCCTCTTCAATAACCGCATCTACGGCTTGACCAAAGGCCAGTATTCGCCAACATCCGAGCTCCACAAAAAAACAAAATCCACGCCGTACGGCTCGCTCGATCGCCCCTTCAATCCCATTTCGCTCGCCATCGGCGCCGAAGCTACCTTCGTCGCCCGCAGCGTTGACGTCTTCCAGGGCCACCTCAAAGACACTCTTAAACAAGCCGCCGCGCACAAAGGCTCCGCCTTCATCGAAATTCTGCAAAATTGCAACATCTTCAACGACGGCGCCTGGTTCTCTCTCACCGAAAAAGACGCACGCAGCGAACACATCATTCAGCTCGAACACGGCAAGCCGCTCGTCTTCGGCAAGAATCGCGACAAAGGCATTCGCCGCAAACCCGACGGCGACATCGAAGTCGTCCAACTCGGCAACGGCATTTCCGAATCCGATCTCCTCGTTCACGACGCGCATCATCCGCGCCCGTCTTACGCCTTCCTCCTCTCTCACATGGAGCACCGCGAAGGATTTCCCACGCCCATCGGCGTGCTCCGCGCATGGGACGCATTGCCGCGCTACGAGGACCTCATCCACGAACAATTAAAAGAAGTTCTCGACAAGCGCGGCCCCGGCGATCTCGCCAAACTTCTCCGCGCCGGCGACACCTGGCGCGTCGAAGCTCGTTAAGCGTCATCCTCACGCCATACTTTTCCGAATTTAGACAAAGTTTGCGAAACAAACTTTGCCATTCTCCGTCTATCACCGCATACGGAGGGCTGCCCAATGTCCTTGTTTCGTCGCGCGCGTCATGCGGGTTTAATCCTGGTGTCGGCTGGACTTTTCGTTGCCTCGCATCCGCTTCCGGCTCAGGAAGCCCTCTTCCGTTCGAACGCTGCCCACACCGGCGTTTTCCCCGCGCCCGGCGCTCCCCAATTTCACAAGCTCAAATGGCAGTTCCGCTCGAAGGGCGCCATCCTCTCATCGCCCATCGTTGACGGCGACACGGTCTACATCGGCAGCACCGACCACAATTTCTATGCGCTCGATCTCGCGAGTGGCGCTCTCAAATGGACATTCAAGACGGATAGCCGCGTGCCAGGCTCCGCCGCCGTTTCGAACGGTTCCGTATTTTTCGAAAGCTACGACAGCTACTTTTATTGCCTCGACGCTGCCACCGGCAAGCTCAAGTGGAAATTCA
>Ga0209060_10003020_pt1 | contig 14693 bp, 12 predicted proteins | sample Coa_R1_8_FD_187155 | JGI IMG/M metagenome (GOLD analysis project Ga0209060, IMG submission 187155) | Surface soil microbial communities from Centralia Pennsylvania, which are recovering from an underground coalmine fire - Coalmine... | ecosystem: Environmental > Terrestrial > Soil >...
CCTGGCGCCGCCTCACGCCGAACGCATCTATGTCGGCAAGAAGAAATCGGCCCACGCGTTTACGCAGGACGAAATCTGCGCCATGTTGATCGAGCGCGCGCGGCGCGGCTTGACGGTCGTGCGGCTAAAGGGGGGCGACCCCTATATGTTCGGGCGCGGCGGCGAAGAAGCGGAAGCATTGGCCGACGCCGGAATTCCGTTCGAAGTCGTGCCGGGCGTCACCACGCCTCTCGGCATCGCGGCTTACTGCGGCGTGCCGCTCACGCATCGCGAGCACACCTCGGTGGTCACGTTCGTGACGGGCCACGCGGTCAACGAAATCGATTGGGATCGAGTGGGGCTGGCGGAGACTCTCGTCATCTTCATGGGCCTGACCACGTTTGGCGAAATCGCGCGCGAGCTGATGGCGCGCGGACGTTCCCCTGAAACGCCCGCCATGGCCGTGCGCTGGGGGACGCGTCCCGACCAGGAGACGGTCGCGGGTACGCTGAGCACATTGCCCGGGCTGATCGAAGGGCGGGGTCTCAGGCCGCCCGCCACCATTATCGTGGGAGAAGTGGTGCGGCTGCGGGAGAAACTGGTTTGGTACGAGCGCCTGCCGCTGTTTGGCAAACGCATCGTGGTAACTCGCGCCAAAGAACAGGTCGATGCGCTGGGCGCGCGGCTGCACGCGCTCGGCGCCGATGTCATCGACTTTCCGACGATCGAAATCGGCCCTGCCTCCGACTACGCGCCACTGGATCAGGCAATCGCGGAACTGGCCTGTTACGACTGGCTGATTTTTACCAGCGCCAACGGCGTCCGTTACTTTCTCGAGCGGCTCGACCGCTCCGGCGCGGATCTCCGTTCTCTCCGCGCCAGAATTTGCGTCATCGGTCCGGCGACGCGCGCGGCCGTCGAAGCGCTGCATTTGAAGGCCGACCTGATGGGCAAGGAGTACGTTGCCGAGGGCCTGTTGGAAGCGTTCGGCGCGCAGGATCTGGCGGGTAAGCGGATATTGCTGCCGCGCGCGGCGGTTGCGCGCGATGTGGTTCCGGTGGAGCTCACGCGGCGTGGCGCGCGGGTCGATGTCGTCGAAGCCTACCGGACCATCTTGCCGGAAGGGGCTGCCGCACGCGCGCGGGAACTCTTTGCGTCCGCGCGGAAGCCGCACTGCATTACGTTCACGAGCTCGTCGACGGTCCAAAACTTTGCGGCCGCTGCGGGCGCGAAAGCGCTTGAAGGTGTTCGGGTGGCGGCTATCGGACCGGTCACTTCCGGTACGGCGCGCCGCCTGGGAATCCGGGTAGACACCGAGGCCCAGCCCTATACGATGGACGGCCTGGTGGATGCCGTCCTGCGCCTGTTCTGATCACTGCTTCCGGTGATAGGATTTCAATTGCTCGAGCTGGCCGCGCGCCACGCCGTTGTCCGGCTCGATTTCTAAGGCCTTCTCCAGGCTCGCGATCGCCGAAGCATCGTCGATCCGCCGAGTGTAAGCATGCGCCAGCGCGACGTAGCTGCGCGCAGAGCGCGGGTTGAATTCGAGGTTGAGCTGGATCAGCGCAATCGCATCGTCCGGCTTACTTTCCACGACGCGCTGCGCGAGATTGAGTAACGTGTCCTCGCCGAAATCGTAGGCCTGGCGGCCATAATACTGCTGCCGCAGGTCGCGATACTGGGCAATCGCCGCGGCGGCGCCCTGCGCGCGCAGAGTCCGGGTCAGGATGTCGCCAAGTTGCCCGGGAATCGCAACCCCGCGATGGCACGTGACGCATTGCACGCGTGTCACGGAAGTTCCGGTCTTGCCGGTCGCGGCTTCCACCCTGGCATTGAGATCGCGCGTCATCGCCATCATCGCGCGTGCAATGTCCTTCTTGGGTTCCGGAACGCCGCTGCCGCGCGAGGCGCTATGACAGTAATTACACGCGACACCCAGCGCGCTGGACATTTCTTGCATCGTGGCAAACAAATCCGGGGACGGACCCTGCGCCGGAAGTCGCGCAGCCGCCAGCGCAAGCACGCCGGCGCAGCAGATTTTCAGCATAGCGAACTGCGAACAAGTATACCGAAGCGGAACGGCTGATCCCCCCGGCAGGCGGGCTCGAGCGGGGCGCTAGGCCGTGAATGCCTTGCGCCATTTCGACTGCAGCCAGCGTTCCAGTGTGCTCAGGTTGGGATACTCCCGGCGAACGGCGGAAATGTCCACGTGATAGCCGACATCCTCAAACCAACGGTACATGATGGTCATCTCTCGGCCCGCGGCCTTCTCAAACCTGTCCCAAGGGATCTGCTCATACCGGACCTCACGCCCGCCGATCCGGCTCAGAGCGGCCGCTAAATCCGCCATCGAAACTTCGTCGCCGGCAATATCGAGGGCTCGCCCTTGCCAATGTCCCGGACGCTCGAAGGCCATAGCTACAAAAGCGCCGATGTCATCTACCGCGATCATCTGTAGCTTTGTCTCCGGTTTGAGCGGCAAGGCCAGCGCACCTCGATCGATCCCCTCGCGCATGCCCTGCAAATTTTCCATAAAAAAAACGGGGCGAAAGATCGTATGGCGCAACCCGGTTCCGCGGATATGATTTTCGATGCGCGCCTTGCTGTCGAAATGGGGGATGCCGGTATTCTGGTCCGCGCTGCCCACGGAAGTGTAAACAAAATGACTGACGCGAGCCCGTTTGGCGGCATCCGCGAGGTTGATGCCTTGACGGATCTCAACCGCGGCGCCGTGTTCGGCGGGCGTCTGAACGGAGAAGACTCCATAAACGCCATCGACCGCGCGGGACAGGGATTCGGGGTCGTTCAGATCGCCGCGGACCACTTCGGTGCTGTGGCCCACCAACTCGCGCGCCTGCGGCTTATCCGGATTGCGCGTGAGCGCACGCACCGGGAAGTTTTTGGCGTGCAGATGGGCAATCGCTGCGGTGCCTTGGTGTCCGGTCGCCCCGGTAACCAAAATCGTTCGTTCGTTTTTCTTGCTGGCCATGGTTCTCCCTTCCGGTAAATCAAGCTTCGCAGACGTGCCGGTTTTCGGGCTGAGAGTGCTGCACTTCGTTGGCCATCGCGAGCTAAGTACCTTTTGGCAAGAGGTTTGCTTCACCCTCAAGTACCGGAGGTATCGGATGGCGACGAAAGCAAAGTCGCGACGCGCAGGGAAGAAATCTGCAGGCGTTAGGCGAACGGCGGAAAAGTCGACGCGCACTATGGCCCGATCCAGCCGCTCCCGCGCGAAATCGCAGACGACCACGGATCACGACAAGATCCGCCAATGGGCGGAAGCACGCGGCGGTGTGCCGGCCACCGTAAGGGGGACCAATCGCCGGGGCGAGGTCGGCGTGATTCGGATCGATTTTCCGGACGGCCCGGAGCCCTCGCTGGAACGTATTTCCTGGGATGAGTGGTTCGAAAAATTCGATCAAAACGGGCTGGCGTTGATCTATCAGAAGGAGACTGCCCGCGAGCAGGAAAGCCGTTTCAATAAAATTGTCAAGCGGGAAACCGCCGCGGGAAAAAGCCGGTCACGCCGCGCTCCGGAAAAAGCGCGCGCCGCCGGCACGCGGAGTCATTCTTAAACGCGCCCTGGCGCCGGAGGGAAGGCGCCGCGGCATGTAGAATAGCGGGGTGGAGCCGAAAACGGCGCTGGTAGCCGATCCCATTTACCGCGAACACCTGCTGGGCCGCGAGCATCCGGAGCGGCCGGAGCGTTTCGATGCAGTTTTTCAGGGGCTGCAGAAAGCCGGCTTGGTCGAGCGGATGCTGCGCATCGAGTCGCGCGCGGTCACCGAAGAAGAAATGCTGCTGTGCCATACCCGCGAATATCTGCGCACGGCACAGCACGACGTAGAGGCCGGGTACGCCTCACTGACCACCGGCGACACCGATATAACCCGCAATTCCTGGGAGGTAGCGCGCCGGGCGGCGGGAGGGGTGCTGAACGCCGTTGACGCGGTAATGACGGGCCGGGCGCGAAACGCGTTCTGCGCGACGCGGCCACCGGGACACCATGCCACGCCGAACCGCGGCATGGGTTTCTGCCTGTTGAACAATGTGGCGATCGCGGCTCGGCACGCCCAGCGCAAACACGGCGCGGGGCGCGTGCTGATCTACGATTGGGATGTGCACCACGGCAACGGGACACAGGACATTTTTTACAGCGATGCGTCGGTATTCTACTGCAGCACGCACCAGTGGCCGCTCTACCCAGGGACGGGACGCGCGGATGAAACAGGCGCGGGGCCGGCCAAGGGCACGAAAATGAATTTTCCATTTCCGGCGGGATCGGGACGCAAGGAAATTTTGGGGGCAGTGGAAAGTGCGCTGGCGCCGGCGGCACGGCGGTTTCGTCCGGACCTCATCATGATCTCCGCGGGCTTCGATTCTCGCATTGACGACCTGCTGGGAAGCTTCACCTTGACCGATCGGGATTTTACCGATTTGACGCGCGCGGTCATGACGATGGCCGCGGAACACGCCGGCGGCCGCGTGGTCTCGGTACTGGAAGGTGGCTACGCGCTGAGCGGGCTCGCGTCAGCGGCCGTGGCGCATGTGCAGGCGTTGATGGCGGCGTAAGGGGCCTGCGTCACATGACCCGCCAGAACCGGATGACGACGCGGTCGGGATAGCGTTCGGCCGCGGCGATGAAGATCGCCTGAGTCAGCCATTGATAGGCAGGGGCGCCGGTTTCGAATTGTGCGACCGTCCGGAAATAGTAGGCGCCGGGGTCTACGATCTCGCCGGCATTCAAGCGCGCCAGCACATCCGGAGGTCCGCTGCGCATGCCGCGATTGGAGACGTAGATCAGCGCGCCGTCGTCGGCTTCGAGCGTGTAGCGGGCATCCAATTCCGCCGTGCCGTCGGCGCGCAGAATCTGCCAATCGGCTCCGCCGGGCAGGATGCGGCCGCGAATCGCCGGCCCTGTGAAGCTTCCACCGAGGACCGGAATGATGCGACGGCGGCCGTGAGGGGTCACCCCCACATCCTGCGGCGCGCCGATCTGGGCGGTAACTTCGAAGGCGAACACGAGTTCGGGAGATTGCGGCATTCGTCGCGGTCCAAAGGATAGCACAGCGGATTCCGAGTTCCGCGGGCGTGCCGTCACCGCCGTTACAGCTTCTTGGCGATGGATTTGGCTTGCAGGAACAGCAACAAATAGTCGGGGCCGCCGGCCTTGGAATCGGTTCCTGACATGTTGAAGCCGCCGAACGGATGGGCGCCCACCATCGCTCCCGTGCATTTGCGGTTGAAATATAAATTGCCGACGTGAAACTGTTCTTTGGCCTGGCGGAGATGCTCGGGATCATTCGAAAATACCGCGCCAGTGAGGCCGTATTCGGAATCGTTCGCCATTTCCAGGGCGTGCGCGAAATCGCGGGCTTTGCTGATAGCCAGGACGGGACCGAAGATTTCCTCCTGAAAAATCCGGGCGGTGGGTGCGACGTCGGCGATTACGGTGGGCGCGACGTAGTAGCCATCGCCGGAAGCTGGGCCGCCGCCTGCGACCAGGCGGCCTTCCTTTTTTCCGGTTTCGATGTATTGCAGGATGCTTTTGCGGGCGCTCTCGCTGATCACGGGGCCCATGTAGTTGGCGGGGTTGTCGGAAGGTCCGACGAGGATCTTTTTCACTTTTTCGGCCAGCTTCTCGACAAAGGGCGCATAGACTTTTTCGTGCACGATGGCGCGCGAGCAGGCCGAACACTTCTGGCCCTGGTAGCCGAACGCGGAGACGAGCACACCATCTACGGCTTTCTCGAGGTCGGTATCGGCATCGACGATGATGGCGTCTTTGCCGCCCATCTCGGCGATCACGCGTTTAATCCAGACTTGGCCTTTTTGCGGCTTGGCGGCGAGTTCGTTGATGCGCAGGCCGACATCGCGACTGCCGGTGAAGCAGACGAAGCGGGTTTTGGGATGCTGCACGAGCACGTCGCCTACCGAGGAACCGCTGCCGGTGAGGAGCGTGAAACTGTTTTCGGGGAAACCGGCTTCGAGGAGGACTTCGGCGAACTTCGCCGCGATAGTGGGGGTTTCGCTCGAAGGCTTCACAATGGTCGTGTTGCCGGTGACCAGAGAAGCCACGGTCATGCCAACCAGAATGGCCAATGGAAAATTCCAGGGCGGGATCACGATGCCCACGCCCAGGGGCAGGTAAAGCAGCTCATCCTGTTCGCCGGGGAGCTGATGGACTTTTTGCGGACCGGCCAGGCGGACCATTTCGCGCGCGTAATAATCGCAAAAATCGATCGCCTCGGAGACGTCGGCTTCGGCCTCCAGCCAAGTCTTTCCGGCCTCGTAGACGAGCCAGGCGTCGAACTCGAACTTGCGGCGGCGCAGGATGCGCGCGGCATCGAGCAGCATGCGGACACGCTCTTCGACGGGCGTGCGGCTCCAGGTGGGGAAGTAGGAATACGCACACTCGACGGCGCGGGCAGCCAGTTCCGGCGTGGCCTTGTGATGAATGCCGACCACTTCCTTCGTGTTCGAAGGGTTCAGGGAATTCAGCTTGTCGCCGGTAGCAATCTGTTCGCCGCCGAGGCGCAACCGGTATTCGCGGCCGAATTGAGAGTGCACTGCGCGCAGCGCCGTTTCCATGGCCTGGCGGTTGGCGGGCTGGGAAAAATCGGCGTAAGGCTCGTTCCGGAAATCCGCAAGCTTTTCCATACTTTCATAGTGGCACGGCGCGGAACATCGTTTTGGGGTCCGTCGAAATGCGGGCAAATGCGGCTTTGCTGTCGTGGGCGAAGGCGCACACCCAATCTCCCTGGGCGGCCGCGCCGAGCCATTGGATTTTGGTCTGAATGGTCTCCAGGGGATACAGATCGAACGCCGTAACCCAGGTGGGCTGCGCATGCGCGGCGGTGGGCACCAGGTCGGAAAGGAAACAGAAAGTACGGCCGGCGCTTTCGGCGGTGATGACCATCATGTCGCGATTGTGCCCGGGGGCGCGACGCATCCAGACACCCGGGACCACTTGACAGTCTCCATCCACCAGGGTCATCTGGCCAGTATCGACGAGCGGGTCGTAATTGGCGTCGATGTAGCTGACGCTGTCCCGCGCCAGGCGTTCATGGGCGTGCTCCCACTCGCCGCGCGCGGCGAAATAACGGGCGCGAGGGAAGGCCGGCCGCGCGCCGCCATCGCAGAGAATCGTGTTGCCGCCGCAGTGGTCGAAGTGGAGGTGACTATTGATGACAATGTCGATGGTTTCGGGATCGAAGCCGTGGCGGGCAATGGTTTCGGGCAGGGGCTCGGATTCGGGCGGCAGCTTCATGCGTTCACGGGCGCGCTCGCTCTGCTTATCGCCTTCGGCGGTTTCGACCAGGACCGTGTGATCGCCGGTGCGGATGAGATAGCAGTTGAAGCCGACGGGAATGCGGTTGAGCTCGTCGGCTTCAATTTTCCGGCTCCACAGCGTCTTGGGAACCACGCCGAAGAAGGCGCCGCCATCCCACCAGTGGACGCCATGGCAAACCAGGGAGATTTCAAAGTTGCCGACGGATATCGTGGACATGCCGCGGATCAGCCGCGGACCAGCTTGCGGCCGCGCTCGAACAAGTCGGCCGCATCCTCGACGAGCTTGCGGCCGCGGTCGAAGAGGTCACGGCTGGCATCGACCACATTCTGGCTGCCTTCGACAACGGCGTCTTTGCTCTTCTGGGTGGTATCGGCGATGAACTGGCGCGTCTCCCTGCCGCTCTTCGGGGCGTAGAGGATGGCGACGGCAGCGCCAATCACCGCGCCGGCGAGAAACCATCCCAGGGTATTGGTGGCGTCCTCTCGAGCCTCTTGTTGTTCCCGCTTGTCTTCAGACACGCTGCCTCCCGGATCTAAAGTGTATTGCACCGCACCATCCACATTCTGCGATAACCTGGAGTCATGGCGCAAGACCCCGAAGATCGAGACCAGGAACAGCCTCTGAGCTCGCATGCTCTCGATCTGGTGCCGCTCTACGATTCGTTAACCGTGGACGCGGAAGTGGAAGCGGATGTGATCCGCGGGCTTCTGGATGCGAACGGGATTCCTTCGCTCGTCCGGGGCGCGGCGCAGTACCCTTCGCTGGGATTCCAGGTGCTGGTGCCGCGCGGCAAGGTGATGGAAGCCCGGCGCCTGGTCGACGAGGCGCTGGCCAACGGACCGGCGGCGGCTGCCGAGGCCGAGGCCGCTTCAGAAGAGTCCCAATAGCAGAGGCGTAGCGGCGCGCCAGCGGTTCGTGTCGACGGCCAGCCGGCGCCCGTCGCTGCGGATCGAGATTAAGCCATCCCGGTCGGTGCGGAACACGACGGCGTGATGCTCGCGCAGGCGCTCGAGCACCTCGGGATGGGGATGCCCGTAGCTGTTGTCCATGCCTACTGAAACCACCGCGTAGAGAGGCTGCACGCGTTCCAGAAGCTCTTCCGTGCTGGAGGTTTTGCTGCCGTGGTGCGGCACTTTCAGGATCTGGCTGCGGCGGAGTTCATTGTCGGCCAGCATGCGGCGCTCGATGGGGCGCTCCACATCGCCGCTCAGCAGGAAGGAGTGGCGGCCAAGGGTGACGCGCATGACGAGCGAATCGTTGTTCCTGGGAGCGGCCGATGGCACGTAATCGGGCGGAGGCGCGAGCACCTCGATTTCCGCGCCGCCATAGGCGAAGCGCCGGTACGAAGAGAAGGGCACGATTTGAACTCGGTAGCGGCCGGCGCGTTCGCATAGGCGCCTCCAGGTGGGGCTCTCAACGGCAGCGCCGGTCCACAATTCTTTTGGATGGAAATCCTGAACCAAGGCGGGCAGGCCGCCGATGTGGTCTTCGTGCCCATGCGTGAGCGCGATGACATCGACGGAACGAATCGAGCGGCCCCACAAATAGGGCGCGACGACATCTTCACCGATATCGAGCTGGGCGCGCGGACGGCGGCCGAACGTAGGTATGCCGCCGCCATCGACGATCATTCGTTTGCCATCGGGGAAAACAACCAGAAGGCTGTCGCCCTGGCCGACGTCGATGGCGGTGAGCTCGAGCTGGCCGGGACGGAACTCCGGCGCAAATGGATGCCATAGCAGAAGCGCGAGCAGGGCGGCGGTGGCAGAGCCGGGGACCAACCGCCACCAGCGCCGGGTGAGCGCGGTGGAGATCATCGCGGCGGACAACGCGATGGCGAGCCATACCGGGGGCGTGGGGATGCGCAAATTGGGTTCAATGGATGCGTGCCAGGCGACAACGGCCTGCGAGAGCTGCAGAAGAACGCCGCCGAGGCCGGCGATCCAGGCCCAGCCGGTAAGGGCGGCAACGAAGCCCACGGGGATCACGAGGCCGAGTAACGGGACGACCAACGCGTTGGCCGAAAGGCCGGAGAAACCGAGACGATGAAAGTAGACGACCATCGGCAGGGCGAGGCCGAGTTGGGCGATGGCTGAGATCACGACGAGGTCATAGGCGAAGAAGAAGATGCGACCTGGAACAGTAATGACGAGCTGGGCGGCGCGGCCCGGCAGTTTGGAAACCTGGGCCAGGGTCTCCGCAAGGAGACGCATCTCGACGCGGAACTGGGCCACGCGCGGCGGCAGGTGAAGATCGAGGTTGGTATCGCCGAGCGCCGAGAGCGCGCGAGCGCGCGGGCCCGAGGTGGCGGTGATTAAGGGATGGGCGAAGGCGCACAGGAAGCCGACCGCGAGGAACGTCAATTGAAAGCTGGCATCGAAGAGCTGCTCGGGATCGAGAACCAGGAACCCGAGCGCCACGGCAGCCAGCAGATTCATGGCGCGGCGCTCACGGTAGAAATAGCCGCAGACCATGAACAGCGTCAGGCCGGCGGCAGAACGAACACACGGGGCTTGCCAGCCGGTGACGAGAGCGTAGAGCCAGGTGACCATGACGGTAATGAGGAGTGCCGGTCCTTCGGGGATAAAACAGATGCGCAGCAGGAACAGGAAGAACGCGGCGATAATGGCGACGTGCGTGCCCGAGATGACAATGGCGTGGAAGGTGCCGGTGAAGCGGTACTGCTCGGTCCAGATGCGCTGCAACTGGAAGGTTTGGCCGATGAGGATCGCCTGCATCATGCCGGTGTTGTAATCGTTGCCGCGATACAGGCGGGCGAGGCGGTCGAGTGAAGCCTGGCGGAGATCCATGACAGCCTTTTGGAAGGCGTTGCCGCAGCGGCCGGGCAGAACGCGGACGGAACTGGCGGCGCCGGAAACGGTCCAGTAGATTTCCTGGCGCGCGAGGTAGCGCCTGTAATCGAAGGCGCCGGGATTGCTGTAATTGCGGGGGATGCGCACGCGGGCGTCGAGATCGACGCGCTGGCCGTAGTGAAGCGTGGGGAGCGGCTCGTCTTCGGTGCGGGTGTAGAGCGTGACTTGCGCGCGGGCACCCGGTTCGATCTCCAGGATAAAGCGTTCGCGGTCGCCGGAGATGGCGGGCGGCTCGATCACGCAACCGCCGAGAGTCACGATTTCGCGCGCGGCTGCGTCCAGCTCGGGCGGCGGCCCGGGGACGTGCGCAAGGCAGGTGAGGATGCCGGCACAGAACAAACCCAGGCAGCAGGAGACGCCGGCAATCACGCGGGCATTGCGCCACAGCGCGAGGATCCCCAGCAGCAGGAAGGCTGCGATGGACCAGAGCAACTCGGAGTTGGTGAAAGGTACGTAGCGGGAAACCAGGATGCCCGCGGCAATAGCAGCCAGGGGCCCCACGAGGGGGTCTTTCACCGCGAAAACCGATTGTAGCGCGCGGCAAGTCAACCCAGCGGCGCTTGCTGCGAAATTGATGCTTGACTACAGTCCAAATCCGCCGTAAACCTGTGGAGATCGAAAAAACGGCGTGGTCCAATCGAGACCAACACCTCGGGAGCGCCGGTACATAAAGAAGGAGCACCAAAATGAGACGCGTTTTGAATGCACGTTCAATTGCGGTTGCGGCTTTGTGCTGTGCTTGCTGGACTCCCGTTTTGGCCAGTCGAAGAGCCCCGGACTGCTGCAACAAGCAGCCACGGGAGCGCTGAGACCGGCCACGATACCGGTTTCCACGCCGGGAGGTCCAGCCAGTAGACCAGTACCGTTTTTTTCGGCAGGGCTGCTGAACGCCGCAGCCGAGGCTATGGGAGTCAAGGCGCCGCAACAGGCAGCCGGCTTGGCGCCGAGTTCCAATCCGAACAACCCCAATCTCGGTTTCAGCAAAGGCACCCTGGGCTGCGGTGAGCGTGACGGGAACGGAGGGCCGAGCGTTCGCGTGAACCAGGACTGCAGCTTCCGGCGGCAGGCCGAAGAAAAGATCGCGTTCAACCCGGTGAGACCGGCCAACCTGGTGGGCGGGATGAATGACAGCCGTGTCGGCTTCAACCAGTGCGGCATCGCCTGGTCGACCGACGATGGGGCGCATTGGGGTGACCTTCTTCCGCCGTTCCGGCAGCGACTGAACGACCCGACCGGCTTGCTCGCCGGCAGCCCGAACCAGCATACGATCACCGGCATGCCGGGCACCCTGCACACATATGATGCCGCCAGTGACCCGGCTCCCGCCTTCGATTCTCAGGGCCGGGCGTACTTCACGTGCGTGACCTTCGACATTGCCAGCAACGCGAGCATGGTTTTTGCGACGCAGTCTCCGGCGGGCGCGCAGGGATCGTTTTTCTTCAATTTGACCAACGACAACGGCAACTTCGTAGTGGTGGAAGACAACGATCCCAATATCTCCCATGACAAACCTTTCACCACGGCCGACACGTATTCCCAGAGTAGCCGGCACGATAACGTTTATGTGACGTGGACCGTCTTCAAATTCGGCTGTCCGATGGGCTTCTGTTCCAATGCAATTTACGGCTCTATGTCCACGGACCACGGACTGACTTTTTCGACGCCGGAAGAGATCAGCGGGAGCTCTTCTACGCTATGCTTCTTTGGCAACTTCTTCGATCCCAGCCGCAGTCCGAACACCTGCGATTTGGACCAGGGATCCGATCCGGCGGTGCTGCCGAACGGGGATCTGGTAGTGGTGTTCAACAATGGAAACACACCTGCAACCGATCCGAACTCTCAACAACTGCTCGTACACTGCTCGCCATCGGGCAGTTCACCGGCCGGCACGGCCCATCTGAATTGCGGAGCGCCCCAGAAAGTGGGCGATGACGTAACCTTCGGGGAACCTCAGTGCGACTTCGGCCGAGGGCCGGAGGAGTGCGTTCCCGGACCTTTCATCCGCACCAACGACTTCCCACGCATTGGCGTCAATCGCGCGAACGGGCATATCTTCGTTGCGTGGCAGGATTACCGGAACGGCGAATATGACATTCAATTGGCGCGTTCCACGGACGGAGGTACGACCTGGTCAGCCAGCACGCAGGTCAATCCGGATTCCGGGCTCGACCACTATTTCGCGGCGATCGATCTCGCGAGCAACGGCTCCAAAGATCGAGTAGGCGTGAGTTATTTCCGCAGCCAGAAGGCGCCCGGAACAGGACTTTCGGACTACGTCCTGGCCGGCGGCAGCGGGCTGGCAAGTCCATTTCAGTTTGACGTGCTATCCCCGGTCTTCGCCCCACCTGATGGTATCCAGGCAGGCTTCAACGGAGATTATTCCGGTCTGGTCATTAACCAGGATGAGGAAGCGCACCCGATCTGGTCGGATACGCGCAATACCGATCCTTTCTCTCCGTCCAACGGGGTGGTTCATGATGAGGATGTATTTACGGCCAGCGTCGATTTGCCGGACGGTGTTGCCAAACGAAGCATTGGGCAGGTTGGCAAGCCTTAAGGACCGCGACACTGACACTACCCGGCCGGCCGGTGGTCGGGCTGCGGAACGGGAGGTCTGCCGTACGTACGGGCGCGGTGGCATTTCAGGCATAGTGTGCGCATGTTCGAGAGGCCGCACTCGCCACCGCCGCCCGCCACGGGAATGATGTGATCGGCATCCCAGAGATGACGGCGCGGGCCCCACTCCTGTTCGAACTGGCGGCGGGCGTTGAAATCGAGCTTGCGCTTATTTTTGCGGAGAGCCTCGGTATCGAGGCCGCAGAGGGCGCAGACACCGCGATCCCGGGCGAAGACCTGCTCGCGCAGGTACCCGGGATTGGTGCGCAGCTTCCATTCGTGCACGCAAGCGGGGCTACAGAAGGTGAAGCGGCCCCGGGGGACGGCGATGCCACACCACCGGCAGAGGCCGTGCTTGCGTTCGACCCACCCTCCGGGCTTGGCGCGGCGGGTGCTCACACGCGCAGTTCGTAACCTTGGAGCCGCATGCCTTCGATGATCCGGCCGCGGGTTTCGCCGATCTCTTCGGAGGAGAGCGTACGGTCGGGCGCGCCGACGGTGAGGCGAAAGGTGACGCTCTTGCGGCCTTCTTCCAGGGGCGCGCCGGTGTATTGGCGGACGAACTCGATAGACTCGAGAAGCGGGCCGGCAAACGAGCCGATGGCCGACTGCAGTTTTCCGGCCTCCTCACGTAATCCCGCGATCACCGACAGATCGAAAGCGCTCGAGGGATAGCGGCGAATCGGCTTGTATTTCTTCTCCACGGCGGCCAGACGCTCGACGGTGCGGAGGTCGAGATCCAGGAATGCCGCGCGGCCGGAATCGAGTAAGGAGGGATGCAATTCAAAGAAGCGGCCGACGATCTCGCCTCTCCACAACAAGTCCGCGGCGCGGGCTGGATGCTCAAACGCACGCGGGGCGGCAGGGCAGGATTCCGCGCCCGGCAGCAGACACTCGGCCGCACGCTTGATCTCAAAGAGGCCGGCCGCGCCGTCGCCGTGACGCTCATAAATCGCGGCGGCGAGGTGCGGAGTTTCGTCCGGCAGGCCTTGCTTTCGTTTGTGGATCTCGAGGCCGATCTCAAAAATGCGGAAAGACTCGCGGTGTTTCAGGTTTTCGGTGACATTGCGCCACAGGCCCGGTAGTAGCGACGCGCGCATCAAGGCTTGATCAGAGGCGATGGGATTGGCGACACGCAAATGCCCGGCCGCATCGAAACCGAATGCGGCCACAGTCTCTTCGCTCAGAAAGGAGTAGTTGTAGACCTCATTGAATCCCAGGTCGGCGAAAATCTGGCGAGCTTCGTGCTGGAAGCGGCGCCCGGCGTTTTCGGCCGGAACCGCGGCGGGCACTAGCGGCGCCCGCGGCGTAATGGAATCGTAGCCGACCATTCGGCCGACTTCTTCGACCAGATCGTCTTTGATGGTGATGTCTTTGGTGGCACGCCAGGATGGCACGGTGACCGAAAAGACGCCGGACTTGGTTTCGGAGATGCCGAACGCGAGGCGTCCGAGGATTCCGCGGACTTCGGCGGGATCGACGGCGCGGCCCAACTTGCGCGCCAGCCAGTCAAGCGGCAGTTCGATTGGCGGCGGCGGAGCGAATTCCCGCTTTTGATCGGCCACGCCGCCGAGCATACGGATTCCCGGTGAAAGCTCCTGCAGGAGTTCAATGGCGCGGGCGATGCCGCGGACCGTGTTCGCCGGATCCTGCGCTTTCTCAAAACGCATGGAAGCGTCGGTGCGGAGCTTCATGGCCGCGGACGTTTTTCGTATGGAGGAAGCCTGGAAGTTCGCGCTTTCTAAAACGACGCGCGTGGTTTTCTCCGAAATGGCGCTATCGAGGCCGCCAATGACGCCGCCGAGCGCGATCGCGCCGCCGGCATCGGCGATCACGAGATGGGACGGATCGAGCCTGTACTCTTCCTCATTCAAGGCGCGGAAACGCTCGCCGGCTTGTGCGGTGCGGACGAAGATCGCGCCGCCCTTGAG
>Ga0209060_10003037_pt1 | contig 14607 bp, 9 predicted proteins | sample Coa_R1_8_FD_187155 | JGI IMG/M metagenome (GOLD analysis project Ga0209060, IMG submission 187155) | Surface soil microbial communities from Centralia Pennsylvania, which are recovering from an underground coalmine fire - Coalmine... | ecosystem: Environmental > Terrestrial > Soil > Unclassified...
CCGTGAACAATCACGCCTCCTTCAACGGCCCCGGCGGCGTCGAGGCGCGGCCGACCCCCGCCCAGGAAGCCGCCGCTCACGAGCACCACGTGCCCCCGGTGCCCGCGCAGAAAGAGCACATCACGCAGGCGCGCAGCAACCCGCAGCTGCGCGCGAGCGCCAACCACGGCGCGCCGCCGGTCGCCGCGACGCCCAAGCCGGGCGTATTCAACGGCCCAGGCGTGGTCAAGGCGCGAGCCCCCTCCCCCGCCGCCGCCGCGGCGGCGGCGAAGATCCACGAGCAGGCGGCCGCCAAAGGCGGTGCACGGCCCGGCGAGGCGGCGAAACCTGGCGCGGCAGCGCGGCCCGGCGAGGCAGCGCGGCCCGGCGAGGCAGCGCGGCCCGGCGAGGCAGCACGGCCCGGCGAGGCAGCGCGGCCCGGCGAGGCGGCAAAACCCGGTGAGCGCGCGCAGACCGAGCGCCCCGCCGAGCGTGCGGCTCCCGCTCACCCGACCGAGCGTGCTGCTCCTGCGCATCCGACCGAGCGCGCGGCTCCAACCCATCCGGCCGAGCGCAGCGAGACCCGTCCGGAGCCCACGCGTCCGACCGAGGCGCCGCGCCCCAGCGCGCATAACGAGGCTGCACGTCCGGCCGAGCGACCGGCACCGGCGCCCCATCCTGCCCCCGCGCCACGTCCGGCCGCACCTCCGGTAGAGCACCGCGAGGCGGCACCCGCACCGCGGCCCGAGGCCGCACCGCACCCCGCGCCGGAAGCGCGCCCGGCGCCGCGTCCTGCGCCGCGTCCGGAGCCGGAGCCGAAGCGCGAAGAACGACCGCCCGGGGCATGAGCCTGGCCTATGATATGAGCATGGAGATTCAGCACGACCCCGACCGGCGGCGCTTTTCGACCGTGCTCGATGGGCAGACGGCCGTGATCGACTATGTGCTCGATGAGAACGTCATGACCATCACGCACACGGGCGTACCCGATGCGATCGGTGGTCGCGGAGTGGCGGCCGCGCTGATGCGCAAAGCACTCGACACCGCGCGCCATTCGGGCTGGCAGGTCTATCCGGCCTGCTCCTATGCAGCGGCGTATCTTGCCAAGCACCCCGAGGAGGCTGATCTTCTCGTGCGCGCGCGGGAACGAGCGCACGGCGAGGATCTTCTCGATGAGTCGATCGAGGAATCCTTTCCGGCGAGCGACCCGCCCGCGGTGGGCAGCGTCGACTAGCACCCCGCCACTTGTCTTATTGAGGCCCGCGGACCGTGACGTCCGCCGACCTTCACAGAATCGGCGCAGAATCCGCGCATCGACCCGAGCCTGCAAGAAAGCTGCGGGGTCCCTCACATATACCGCCCTACCGACCCGCTACGTTACCGACCATCCGGCACTGTCGGTGCCAGAAAGAGGAAGCTCGGCATGCGGCGTCACCGGCGATATTTGAGCCTGCTCGCGCTGCTCTTGATACCCGCTCTGAGCGTTGCGCAGGACGACGGCATGGACGCATCCGCCGATGCTTCAGCCAACATGGCGCCACCCGAGCTTCCGACCTACGAGCAGCCCCCGATTCCCGGTGACGGCTATCTCTGGGCTCCGGGCTACTGGGCCTGGAATCCCGCATTCCGCAGCTACTACTGGGTGCCCGGCACGTGGGTGCTCGCGCCCCAGCCAGGCCTCTTGTGGACACCGGGCTACTGGGCCGCCGAGGGCGGCCGCTTCTTCTGGCACCTGGGGTACTGGGGCCCGACGGTCGGATTCTACGGCGGCGTGAACTATGGCTTCGGTTATGTCGGCTCGGGATGGGTGGGTGGACACTGGGAGGGCGGCCATCTGTTCTACAACACCGCCGTGATCAATCTGGGCTCGACCCACATCACCAACGTCTACGAAGACCGCAGCGTCACCAACAACGTCACCGTCAATCGCGAGAGCTACAACGGCGGCCTTGGCGGCGTGCAGGCAAAGCCGACCGCCCCGGAGCTGGCCGCCGCGCACGAGCGCCATTGGCCGCCGACCACCGCTCAGCAGCAGCAGATCACGCTCGCGCGCAGCAATCCGCAGCTGCGAGAAAGTGAAAATCACGGCAGGCCGCCGATCGCAGCGACCGCTCACGCCGGTACATTCCAGGGAAATGGTGTGGTCGCCCCGCAGCGAACCTCCGCAAGCTCATCCGAGCACGCGGGCGACGCCGAGCCCGCCCGAGCAGCAGCAGCCGCCTATGCCGAGCGGGCGCACAGCTTCGCGCCGGCGCCCGAGCAGCGGGCCGAACCGGCGCTACGGACGGCGATGCATACCACGACGCCTGCTGCTGGCGGTCATGCCGCACCCTTCGCGCACCCGAGCCAAGCTGCGAACGCCAAGCCTCCGATCGCCCGTGCGGCACCCAGTGCCCGCCAGGCCGCCGAGCCGCGTCAAGCGCCTGCACCGCGGCCCGCGCCTGTGCCGCGCGCGGCGCCCGCACCTCGTCCCCCGCAGCCCCCGCCCCAGCAGCCCCAGCACGCCGCCGAGCACAAGCCGCACTAACCGCCGGCCAATCGACTGGCTAGCGCTCCAGCATCGGTTTGCCCTCGTGGGCGATGAGCAGATCGTGCATGTCGTTGGCATGCTCCTCTTCGACCAGCAGGATCCGCTCCAGCATCACCCGTGTCCCCGGATCGCGGTCGCCAAAGAAACGGATGAGCTCGCTGTAGTGCTCGATTGCGATGCGCTCGGCGATCAGGTTCTCCTTGATCATGTCGACCAGCGTCTCGGCATCGCCGCCATACTGCGAGGCTGAGCGCGACTCGAGGCCCGCCGGATTCATGTCGGGCTTGCCACCGAGCTGATTGATGCGCTCGGCGACCTGCAACGCGTGCTCCTGCTCCTCCTTGGCGTGCTCCATGAATTCCGACTTGACACCCTCGCTCGAAATTCCGGTCGCGGCGATGGCGTGCATGGTGTAGCGGAGCACGCACACGATCTCCGTGGCGAGCACCGATTGCAGGATCTCGATGGTCTTGTTTACATCACCGCCATAGGAGGACGTGACCGCCCCCCGCCCGAGATGCTGGCGGGCGCGCTCACGCAGCGTCTGCACGTCGGTGAGGAACGGCTGGCCGTTGCCTTTTGATCCCGCCCTTGCGGACGAGCCATTGGGATTCTCGGTGCTGGGCGTGGTCGTGCGGGTGTTGTCCATTGGATCCTGCTCCTCGAGGTTAGGGCGCCATCGGTCACTGCGGCGCGAGCCCGCGAGCGCCTCCGGCTCGGCGGGTCATCGACGCTCATCGAAACGAGCCGTTGTTTATACCGAGCGTGTGCTCCGGCTCCTGACAGCGCGACGGGCGCCCGGCTGTCAGCGCTCTCGCCGAGGACACGTAGGCGCTCCGCCGACATCGCGGGCCCCGATCGGCCAGACTGGCGAAACGTGATCGCCTCCTACCCTCGCGTCGCGAACCGCCCTACCGGGCGCGGTCTATCGCTCGGCGAAGTAGCGCTCGAGTGCGCTCATCAGGAATCCGAGCTTCGGCGGCTCGGCCTGCAGTGTCGGCCTGACACCGATCGCCTCGAGCGCCCGCGAGCACACCGGGCCGATGGAAGCGATGCACGTCGCCCCGAGGAGCGCGGGCAGCTCGGCGGCGCGCCCGCACCGGGCGGCGATGAGCTCCAGATTGTGCACCTGCACGGCGCTCGTGAACACGACGGCATCGACACGCCGCTCGCTCAGCGCCTCGATCAGCGCCTCGAGCGGTCTTGAGTCCTTCGGCAGACCCCAGCGATAGGTCGTGATCTCCTCGACGCTCGCGCCGCGCTCGGCGAGCGCCGCGCGCAGCGGCTCGTTCGCATCTCCATAGCGCTGCACGATCACGCGCTTGCCCGCCAGGTCGACCGGCGCGAGCGCATCGAGCACTTCGTCCGTGGTGAACGGTGAAAGCGCGCGCCGGTCGATGCGCACACCGCGTGCGTTGAGCTCACCGGTCGGTTTCGGGCCGCGCACCACCACGGTCGCGCGCGCGAGCAACCCGGCGAGCGTCGGCGTCTGGCCAAGCTCATCCGTGGCCTTGAACAGCGCGCGTGTGCCGACCCCCGTCTGGAAGATGGCGACATCGAACGGCCGGCTCTGCCAGGCCGCGAGCGCCGCGCGCAGCGCCTGCGGGTCGATCTCGGGCACCTCCTCGAGCGCCGGCGCGTGCAGCGGCTTCGCGCCGAGACGTCGCTCGATGAGATCGGCGAGCTGGGCGCCGGTGCGCGTCTCGAGTACGGCAATGACCTTCGGCTGCATGCAAAGCTCCTTTGTGACCCGCCGTTCGACCGCGAGAGCGCCCGCCCGCTTCAGCCGCCGGCAATGAGGCCCGCGGTCACGTTGATCGCGAATCCCATGATGGAGGCATTGAAGACCAGCGAGACGATCTCATGCGCGATCACGATCTTGCGGACGGCACCGCCGGCGGTGGTGATGTCGGCGGTCTGGCAGGCCGCCGCGATGGTGAAGGAAAAATACGCGAAATCGATGAACACCGGCTTCTCCGTATCCGGGAAGCGCAGCGGGCGATGCTCCGGCTCGGCGCTGTAGTACAAGTCCGCATAGTACGAGGTGAACAACGTCGGCACGAGGAGCCAGGAGTCGACCAGCGTTGCGAACGCGAGCGCGAGATGGGCGATGCGCTCGGCCCCGCCGACGCGCCGCAGGGTGGCCAGCGGCTCGACGATCGCGATGAGACTCAGGAGGGCGGCGAGCGTGACCAGAATCAGGATGTAGGGTCCCGACCAGTCCTCCTCGAGGTAGCGCTGGCAGATCTGCTGGGCGTTGAGACTGCCCATCCACCACCAGATGAGCGCGAGAAAGAGCACCACGCCGCAGTTCCAGGCGAGCAGCACGCGGCTCACCAGCGACCAGGCATCGGGCATGCAGAAAAAGATCGCGAGCCCGCCGAGCGCCGCGACCAGGAGGCGCGGGTGATCGCGCAGCAGCGGGCTCAGGAGCCGGGTGTCAATGGCTCTCTCGCGCGACGAGATAGCGCACCAGCTCGATGATCCGCGTGGGCGTCTGATCGGGCGGGGCACCCACTCCGGCCGACTGGGCGGTAATCCGGTACTTGCCGTTGACGATCAGCGTCGGGGTGCTGTCGACCATGTAGGCCTTCACGAGATCCTCGTCGCGACGCACGCAGGTATCCACCTGAAAGCCCTTTGCGGTCGCGACGAATTTCGCGGCCGGCACGTGCGCATGCTTCTCGTAGAAGCGCGCGGCGTCATCGATGGTCGGCTGACGCGGCTTGAGGCGCCCGGTCGCCGTATCGACGACGGCAAGCTCGCCCGAGCCCCACACCGCGTCGAACACCGCCACGTGGTTCGCATCGGCGATGCCGAGCGCCTGTGCCGTGCAGTACGCCTGCTGGAACATCGGCCAGTCCTCCGCCGTGTTGAAGGCGGCTGGAACGTAGTCGAGCACCGCGTTCGGCGGCAGGCTCGCCTGCAGCTTCTGCATCGTGGGCAGGAATGAATTGCACGCGGGGCAGGCGTAGGAGAACACCTCGGTCACCTCGACCTTGCCGGCCGGCACATCGGGCTTGCGCGGCACCTTGATCAGGAAGTAATTCCGATTCTCGACCCACGGCGCGGGGGCGGGCACAGGCGACGCCGTGGCCGCTGGCGCGGGCTGCGCACCGGGCACCGGCGCTGGGGCGGCGTGGCTGATCGCCTCGAGTACGAGCACGGCGAGCGCCGCGCAGATGAGCTGTTTCACGATGTCCTCTCGGGTGATGCAGGTTGAAGCGGGCCGATGTGGGTGCAATTCTAGACGATCTCATCCGCCTCTCGTAACGTCCGCTCCTGCAATCGCGCAAGGATCAATCCCGCGGCGGCCGCCGCCCCGTCCTCTTCGAGGAGTGCCGCACGCGCCGCGCCCACGCGGCGCGCCGTGGCGGGCTCGCTCTCGAGCGCGCCGAGCGCGCGCATCACGCGATCGCGCCGATAGTGCGCCGGACTCAGGACACGGGCGACGCCGAGTCGCGCGGCACGCGCCGCATTGTCCGGCTGGTCGACGAAGTGCGGCACGATGAGCTGTGGACGGCCGGCCCTGAGTGCCTGACCGAGCGTGCCGATGCCGCCGTGATGAACGACGACCGCGGCCCGCGGAAAGAGCAGCGAATAGGGCGCATAGGCGCCGACGAACACATCGCTCGCGGCGAGCTCGGCGCGCGCCGTCTCGAGTCCCTGCGCGCCGACCAGCAGAACCGCGCGCCGCCCGCAGGCCCGCGCCGCCGCGCAGCTCTCGCGGAAGAAATTCCCTGGCTCGCGCACCAGCACGCTGCCGAGCGTGAACACCCACGGCGGCGCGCCCGCTTCCAGAAAAGACTCGAGCTCGGGCTCGAGCTCGATGCTCCCGCCATCCTCGCTGTCGAACGGAGCGAACCCTGCGATCACCGTGCCCGCGGGGAAGTCGGGCTCCACCGCACCGAGGATCGGGGAATAAAGCGCGATCGTGCCGGCGGGGCGAAAGGTATCCTCGAAAAGCGTTGCGCGAGCGCCGCGGGCCAAGCCGAGCTCGACGCGCAGCGCCTCGAGCGGCTCGATGAGCGGCCGTGTCGCGCGCTTGACGAGCGCGAGGAGCGCTGCGCGCAGCGGTCGGGGCAGATGCGGCAGCAAGGCCGACAAGCGCGGCGCCTCGGGGATCGCTGGCGGATCGTACGCCGAGACGAACATGAAGGGCTGCAGAGTGATCGGAACCCATGGGACACCCTGCCGCTCGGCGGCGAAGCGCGCGCCGAATGCCAGGCTGCTCACCACCACGCAGTCCGCTCCCGCGACGACGGGCAGGAGATCCTCGTAGGCACTGCGCGCATGGGGGATCACGATCTCGCGCAGGATGAACTCGCGATCGAGCAGCATCGCCCGCACGAACGCTGCTTCGCGCTCACCCTGCAGCCGCTCGAGCTGCGCGAAGCTCGGCGACATCGGATGAAATTCAAGGCCCGCGCGCTCGGTCTTTTCGCGATACTCCGCTGCGCCCGCGAGCAGCACCCGCACGTTGCGCGAGGCCAGCGCGCGGCCGAGCGCGAGGAACGGGTGCAGATCACCGAGCGAGCCCAAGATGGCGATGACGATCTTATGTTGCACTTCAGAGCTCTTCGATGACCCATGACACGCATGCAAGCGGGTCGCGCGGCGAAGGCGCGCTCGCGCGATGGAACTTGAGCTGGCCCGCAGTGGTCCAGCGGTGCGGAAGAACGTAGAGTACGTGCTTATTTGAAACTACGCAGGATGCCGCCCATTGACGAGCGAGCCTGACAATCTTGACACTTCTACAGCTTCGGCCACTTTGCGTCCTGCGGGCAAGCGCCATCGCCTCGTGCTCATCGCGGTGGTGGGTGCAATCATCGTGCTGGTGCTGTCGGTCCGGCATTTCCAGCCGCACGCGCAGGATGGACGCAGCGGCGGCGCGGGCCGCGGCGCGAAAAACCCACCGGTTCCGGTGAGCGTCGCGACGGCGACGCGTGGCGACATCGATGTGCGCATCCCCGCCCTCGGCACCGTCACGCCGCTCGCAACCATCACGGTGCGTACGCAGATCAGCGGCATCCTGCAGAAGATCTTCTTCACCGAGGGCCAGCTGGTCAAACAGGGCGAGCTGCTCGCGCAGATCGATCCCAGGCCTTACGAGGCCGCGCTCGAGCAAATGCAGGGCAATCTGCGGCGCGATCAAGCGTTGCTCGCCGACGCGAAGCTCGACCTCAAGCGCTACGAGGGCCTGGTCAAGGAGGACTCGATCGCTGTTCAACAGCTCGACACGCAGCGCGCACTCGTCAATCAATACGAAGGCACCATTCAGTCCGATCAGGGACAGGTCAAGACCGCGCAGGTGAACCTCATCTACACGCGCATCGTCTCACCGGTCAACGGGCGAGTCGGCTTGCGCCAGGTGGACCAGGGCAATTACGTCACCCCCGGCGATACCAACGGCATCGTGGTGGTCAACGAAGTGCAGCCGATCACGGTCATCTTTCCGGTCCCCGAGGACTACGTCCCGGCGCTGCTCAAGCGGCTGCGCGCGGGAGGCGCGGTACCGGTCGAAGCCTTCGACCGCACCAACAGCAACAAGCTCGCCGACGGCAAGCTGCAGACGCTCGACAATACGATCGACACCACCACGGGCACGATCAAGCTGCGGGCCCTGTTCGACAACACCGACGGCACGCTATTCCCCAATCAGTTCGTGAACGTTCAGCTGCTCGAGGACACGCTCAAGGACCAGGTCATCATCCCGAACGCGGCGGTGCGCCGTGGCGCTCCGAACGGCGTCACGACGACGTTCGTGTACGTCGTGAAACCGGACAGCACGGTGTCGGTGCGTCCGGTCACGCTCGGGGTCGTCGATGGCGAGCGCGCGGCCATCCAGCAGGGTATCGCAGTCGGCGAGCAAGTGGTCACCGAGGGGGCCGACCGGCTGCGTGAGGGAGCCCAGGTCATCCTGCCCTCGACCGCACCGGCCGGCGCGGCCGCAGGCTCCGCCGGCCGGGCGAAGCAGATGCAGCCGGGCGCAGGTCAGGGCCCGCACGGTGCGCGCGCGCCGGGGGGCGCGGGCAAGCGTGGCGGCGGCAAGAGCGCCGCGTCCGGCAGCAATGGAGCCCGCCCGACCTCGCAATGAACCCGTCGCGCATTTTCATCCTGCGGCCGGTCGCGACCACCCTCTTGATGTTCGCGATCCTGATCGTCGGTGTGCTCGCGTACTTCCAGCTGCCCCTTTCTGCGCTGCCCGAGGTGGCTTACCCGACCATTCAGGTTCAGACCTTCTATCCGGGAGCGAGCCCGGAGGTGGTCACCTCGGCGATCACCGCCCCGCTCGAGAAGCAATTCGGGCAGATGCCGGGGCTCGACCAGATGGCCTCGACGAGCTCCGGCGGCGCCTCGGTCATCACCCTGCAGTTCTCGCTCTCGCTCGCGATCGACGTCGCCGAGCAGGAAGTGCAGGCCGCCATCAGTGCGGCGCAGAACCTGCTGCCTCAGGACCTGCCGGCGCCGCCGATCTATGCCAAGGTCAATCCGGCCGATGCGCCGGTGCTCACCCTCGGCGTCACCTCGAAGGTCATGCCGCTCACCGATGTCGAGGACCTGGTCGACACGCGCCTCGCGCAGAAGATCTCCCAGCTCAAGGGAGTCGGGGTCGTCAGCATCAGCGGCGGCCAGCGTCCCGCGGTGCGTGTGCTCGTCAATGCCCGGGCGCTTGCGGCCTACGGTCTCAATCTCGATGACCTGCGCACCACGATCAGCAATGCCAACCAGAACGGGCCCAAGGGCACCCTCGACGGCCCGACCACGGCCTACACGCTCAACACCAACGATCAGATCCGCAACGCCGACGACTATGGCGCGGTGATCATCGCCTACAAGAACGGCTCGCCGGTGCGCCTGCGCGACGTGGCAACCCTGGTGTCCGGCGCGGAGAACGCCAAGCTCGGCGGCTGGATGAATACGACCCCGGCGCTGATCTTGAACGTGCAGCGCCAGCCGGGCGCGAACGTGGTCGAGGTGGTCAACCGCGTCCAGCAGCTCCTGCCCGCCCTCAAGGCGGCGATGCCCGCCGGCGTCGACGTCGCCGTGCTCTCGGACCGCACCACGACCATTCGCGCCTCGGTCGCGGACGTGCAGATCGAGCTCGCGCTCGCCGTCGTCCTGGTCGTGCTCGTCATCTACGTCTTTCTGCGCAACGTGCCCGCGACCGTGATCCCGAGCCTGTCGGTGCCGCTCTCGCTCATCGGCACGTTCGCCATCATGTACCTCACCGCCTTCAGCCTGAACAATCTCTCCTTGATGGCGCTCACCATTGCGACGGGATTCGTCGTCGACGATGCCATCGTCATGATCGAGAACATCTCGCGCTACCTCGAGGGCGGCCTCACACCTCTCGAAGCAGCCTTGAAGGGCTCGGGACAGATCGGATTCACGATCATCTCGCTCACGGTCTCACTGATCGCCGTGCTGATTCCGCTTCTCTTCATGCAGGATGTGGTCGGTCGGCTGTTCCGTGAGTTCGCCGTCACGCTCGCCGTCACCATTCTCATCTCGGCGGTCGTCTCCCTCACGCTCGTGCCGATGATGTGCGCAAAGCTCCTGCGCCCCCGCAAGGGCGCCACCCGCGAGGAGTCGGGTCGCTGGTTCAGCGCCCTGGTATCCGCTTACGATCGACGCCTCATCTGGGTGCTCGATCATCAACGCGCCACCTTGTGGGTGGCGCTCGGCACCGTGGTCCTCACCGCCCTCCTCTACGCGCTGATTCCCAAGGGGTTCTTTCCAGACCAGGACACCGGCCTGATTCAGGGCGTTTCCGAGGCGGGCGAATCGATCTCCTATGCGGCGATGGCCGAGCGCCAGCAGGCGCTCGCGGCCGCGATCATGAAGGATCCAGACGTCGCCAATCTGTCCTCCTTCATCGGAGTCGATGGCAACAACGTGACGCTCAACAGCGGCCGCTTCCTCATCGATCTGAAGCCGCGCTCGATGCGCTCGACGCCGATCTCCGACATCATTCGACGCCTCAAGTCGGAGACCGCCGACGTGCAGGGCATCACGCTCTACATGCAACCCGTTCAGGACCTCTCGCTCGACACGACCGTGAGCCGCACGCAGTATCAGTTCACGCTCGCAAGCGCCGACGGCACCGCGCTCTCGACCTGGACACCGAAGCTCGTGACGCTGCTGCGCGAGCGTCCCGAGCTCGCCGACGTCGTGAGCAACCAGGAGGATGACGGTCTTGCGGCCTACGTCACCATCGATCGCGACAGCGCGGCGCGCCTGGGCATCAGCATGGGCACCGTCGACAATGCGCTTTACGATGCCTTCGGCCAGCGCATCGTCTCGACCATCTTCACCCAGTCGAATCAGTATCGCGTCATTCTCGAGGCCGACCCCTCGCTCTACAGCTCCGTCGATTCGCTGGCCTCGATCTATTTGCCTTCCGCTGCGGGCGGGCAGGTGCCGCTCTCGACCATCGCGCACGTCGACGTCGTCACGCGGCCCCTCCTCATCAATCACCTGGCACAGTTCCCGGCGAGCACGATTTCCTTCAACCTCGCTGCGGGCGTCTCGCTCGGCGCCGCCGTTGCCGCGATCGAGGCAGCGGAACAGAGCCTCGGCCTGCCGGAGAGCATCCGCACCTCCTTCGAGGGCGCCGCGCTCGCATTTCGCAACAACCTGACGAACGAGCTGCTGCTGCTCCTCGCGGCGGTCGTCGTCATGTACATCGTGCTCGGCGTGTTGTACGAGAGCTTCATTCATCCGATCACGATCCTCTCGACGCTGCCCTCGGCGGGCATCGGCGCGCTGCTCGCGCTCATGATCGCGGGCAGCGACCTCACGATCATCGCGCTCATTGGCATCATTCTGCTCATCGGCATCGTCAAGAAGAACGCGATCCTCATGATCGACTTTGCGATCGATGCGCAGCGTCTCGATGGTCTCTCGCCGCGTGATGCCATCCATCAGGCCTGTCTGCTGCGCTTTCGCCCGATTCTCATGACGACGGTGGCGGCCATGTTCGGCGCACTGCCGCTGATGTTCGGCACCGGCACCGGCTCGGAGCTCCGGCACCCGCTCGGCATCAGCATCGTGGGCGGGCTCCTCGTCAGCCAGGTGTTGACCTTGTTCACCACGCCGGTGATCTATCTCACCTTCGATCGCATGGCGGCGCGGCTGCGGTCGCGCCGCGCCGCAGGCGGCGCGGATGCGCCGCTCACGGATCCGACGTGAGCATCTCCGCGCCCTTCATCCGGCGGCCCGTCGCCACCGTGCTGCTCACCGCAGGGGTGGCGCTGAGCGGCATGGTCGCCTTCGTGTTGCTGCCCGTGGCGCCGCTGCCGCGGATCGACGTGCCCGCAATTTTCGTCTCCGCGCAGCTCCCGGGCGCGAGCCCAGAGGTGATGGCGGCCACGGTGGCGACGCCGCTGGAGCGCCACCTCGGCGCCATCGCGGATGTCGACGACATGACCTCCACCTCGAACGTCGGCACCTCGAACATCCAGCTCACTTTCGGCACCGATCGCGACATCGACGGGGCCGCGCGCGACGTGCAGGCCGCGATCGTCGCCGCACACGCGGACCTGCCCTCATCGCTCACGCGCAATCCCTCCTACCGCAAGCTCAACAGCGCGCAGTGGCCCGTGCTCGCCATCGCGATGACCTCCGATGTGCTCACGCAAGGGCAGATCTACGATGCGGCGGATGCGGTGATCTCCCAGCGCCTCTCCCAGATTCAGGGGGTCGGCGGGGTCAACGTCAACGGCAGCGCCCTGCCGGCGGTGCGCGTGGAGATCAATCCGCTCGCACTGTCGAAGTACGGGATCGGGCTGCAGGACGTGCGCGCGGCGATCGCGAACAGCAACGCAAACGCGCCCAAGGGCGCCATCGAGTCGGACCGCCTCCACTATCAGATCTACACCAACGACAATGCGCGCGATGCCGCCCCCTATCGCAACCTCATCATCGCCAATCGCAACGGCTCGACCGTGCGCCTGAGCGACGTGGCCACCGTGCTCGACATGCAGGACGGCGCCACGGAGAACATGCGCACCTACGGGCTCTACAACGGCAAGCCCGCGGTCTTCATCACGGTCTTTCCGACGCCGGGCGCGAACGTCATCGACATGATCGATTCGGTCAAGGCGGAGCTGCCCGCGCTCAAGGCGGCGATCGACCCGAAGATCGATCTGATCGTGACCTTCGATCGCTCGATCACCATCCGCGCCTCGCTGCGGCAGGTCGAGCAGACGCTGCTGATCGCGGTCGCGATGGTGATCCTCGTCGTCTATCTGTTCCTGAACAGCGGCCGGGCGGCGCTCGTGCCGGCGCTCGTGGTCCCGATCTCCCTCATCGGCACCTTCGGCGCGATGTACCTGCTCAACTACACGCTCGACAACTTCTCGCTGATGGCGCTCACCATCGCGACGGGCTTCGTCGTCGATGACGCCATTGTCGTCATGGAAAATACCTCGCGCCACCTCGAGGCCGGCCTGGGCCGGATGCAGGCCGCCCTCAAGGGCGCGCAGGAGGTCGGTTTCACGGTCCTCTCGATGAGCCTGTCGCTGGTCGCCGTGTTCGTGCCCTTTGTCTTCATGAGCGGAATCCTCGGGCGCATCTTTCGCGAGTTCACGGTCACGCTGTCGGTCTCGATCCTGATCTCGCTCGTCATCTCGCTCACGACGACACCCGTCATGTGCTCGCGGCTGCTCGCGCGCCAAGGCCGGCGCACTCCCTCGCGATTCGGCCGCGCCTTCGAGCGCGGCCTCGAGGCTCTGCGGCAGGACTATCTCCGCACGCTCGACTGGGCGCTCGAGCACCGGCGCACGGTCCTCGCCTCGCTGATTGCGACGGTCGCGCTCAACGTCTGTCTCTTCATGGTCATACCGAAGGGATTTTTTCCACAGCAAGACACTGGGCAGTTGCAGGGCGGCATCCGCGGCGATGCGACCATTTCCTTTCAGCTCATGAAACAGAAGCTGCAGCAGGTCGCGGCGATCATCCAGGCGGATCCCGCGGTCGCGACCGTCACCGGCTCGGTCGGCGCGGGTGGCTTCGGCCCCTTCGGCGGCGGCGGTGCGAGTGCGAACGTCACGGTCGCCTTGAAGCCTTTGAAGCAGCGCGACGCCTCGGCCGATCGCATCATCGCCCGCCTGCGGCCGCAACTGTTGAGGGTGACGGGCGTCAACTCGTTCCTGCAGGCGGTGCAGGATATCGGCGGAGGCGGCGGACGCTCGGCGAACTCCCAGTACCAGTACACGCTCCTCGGTGATGACGTCAACGAGGTCAACACATGGGTGCAGAAGCTGCGCGTCGCGCTGCAGAACGTGCCCGAGGTCACCGACGTCGATTCGGATCTGCAACCGGGCAGTCTCGAGACCGATCTCATCGTCGACCGCGACAGCGCCTCGCGCCTGGGGCTCACCGAGATCCAGATCGACAACGCCCTCGGCGATGCCTTCGCGCAGGCGCAGGTGTCGAACATCTACAATCCCTTCAGCCCGCAGCAGTATCACGTGGTGATGGAAGTTGCCCCGGAATGGTGGCAGCACCCGGATGTGCTCAAGGAGCTCTACGTGAGCACCGCGGGAGGCGCCGTGAGCGGCACGCAGGCAACGCAGGCGGTTGCCGGCACCACCGTTCTCGGCGGCAGCAAGGGATCGAGCACGCCGGGCGCACCCTCGAGCACGAGCGTCGCGCAGGATCTCGCCCGAAATCTCGCAACCAACTCACTCGGCACGGGCGGTGGTGGCAATACCTCGACGGGATCGGCGGTGAGCATCGCCTCCGAGACCGTGGTGCCGTTCGCAGCCTTCAGTCATTTCACCACGGCAACCACCCCAGTGAGCGTGCATCACACGGGGACCTCGGTGTCGACCACGATCGCCTTCAACCTGCCCGAAGGCGTCTCGCTCGGCACGGCCATGGCGGCCATCGATCGCACGATGAGCGAGATTCATGTGCCGGTCGAGATCCGCGGCGGCGCCTACGGGACGGCGCGCCTCTTCCAGCAAAGCACGGGCAATGTGGGCATCCTGCTGATCGCGGCGATCGTCGCGATCTACGTCGTGCTCGGAGTGCTCTATGAGAGCTACAGCCACCCCTTCACCATCCTCTCGACGCTGTTCTCAGCCGGG
>Ga0209060_10003043_pt1 | contig 14572 bp, 15 predicted proteins | sample Coa_R1_8_FD_187155 | JGI IMG/M metagenome (GOLD analysis project Ga0209060, IMG submission 187155) | Surface soil microbial communities from Centralia Pennsylvania, which are recovering from an underground coalmine fire - Coalmine... | ecosystem: Environmental > Terrestrial > Soil >...
GGTCTCACCTACTTCCTGCCCCACTTCCTGGGCATCGGGATGGCCCAGCAGCTACTGTTCACCCAGGCCCGGATCCCGGCGGCGCGGGCCCTCGAGATGGGGCTGGTGCATGAGGTGGTCCCGGCGGCGGACCTCTCGGAGCGGGTCCGGGTCCGTGCCATCGATCTGGCCCACGGGCCCACCTTCGCCTTTGGGTGGATGAAGCATCTGATGCAGTCCGCCTTCTCCGAAGGCCTCGAGACCCAGCTCGCGCTCGAGCGACGGGGGGCCGTGGAGGCGGCGCGCGGGACGGAGCTCGCCGAAGGCATCCGGGCCTTCCGGGCGAAACGGGCCCCGGACTTCCCGAGGCCCTAACCGGATCGGCCCCACGGCCGTTCCAGCTTTCGGAGGAGCTCGGCGCGCACCGTCGGCCACTCCTCCGCGAGGATGCTGTAGAACACCGAGGTCCGGTACCGCCCGCTCTCCAGCCGTAGGTGCTCCCGGAGGACCCCCTCCCGGACCGCGCCGATCCGCTCGATGGCCCGCTGGGAGCGGAGGTTGTTGAGGTCCGTCTTGAGCTGGACGCGGTGGGTCCCCTCGGTCTCGAACGCGTACCGGAGCAGCAGGAACTTCGATTCGGTGTTGACCGCGGTCCGCCAGTAGGCCTTCCCGTACCACGTGCCCCCGATCTCCACGGCACGGTCCGGGCGACTGATACCGAGGAAGCGCGTCATGCCGATCGGAACGTTCCCCTCCCGGAGGAGGACCGTGAAGGCGAGGCCCTCGCCCTGCTCCTGGTCCACGAGGAGGCGTCGGATCTGGTCCGCCATCTTCGCCGGGGTGTCCAGCGCGCCGTAACGGACCCACGTCCAGATCTCGGGGTCCTGGGCCACCGCCAGGAGCGCCGTGGCGTGCTCCGCCTCCAACGGGACGAGGCGCACGTGGCGGCCCTCGAGCGTGACCGGAGGGTGGTACTCCATCATGGGTCCGGCCGCGGGCACCGGGGGGCAGGATATGACGGCGCGCGCCGCCGGTGCCCACCGCCGACGGATTTCGTCCCTCAGGCGTTAAATAAGGTCAATCTGTCGCATTTTCGCCGGTCGCACCGTCAGGGGGCCGGCCATGAACATGGACGCTGGGATCGTCACCTTTCTGGTCTTCGGGGCGGTGGCGGCCGCCTTCGGGATCGGCTCCATCGTGGCCAACCGGGTGATGGGGGCGAAGCCCCGCCGGTCCTACCTCCAGTTCACCACCTACGAGTGCGGGGAGGAAGCGGAGGGCGAGGCCCAGATCGACTTCCCCACCCAGCACTATACGTTCGCCATCATCTTCGTCGCCGTCGACGTCATCGGCTTCATCCTCGCTCTCTGGGCCCTGACGTTCCGGGGCCTCAACAACGGCGCCTGGCCCGAGTTCATCGCCTTCGGGTTCACCTCCCTCGCCCTGATCGGGATCTACTACGCCTTGCAGGGCGAGAAGCGGTGGGTCGTATGAGCACCCCCGCGATGCCCCCGGCCGCCGCCAAGCCCGCGGACGCGGGCCCCGCCCTGCCGATGGTCAACGAGCCCGCGGTCCCCTTCGTGGAGATCGAGACCCTCCGGGCCCGGGAGTTCATTCCCGCCGCCAAGGAGGCCCTGACATCGCTCCTGGCGGAGCAGGCCCAGGGGAAGGCCGTCCGTCCAGTGTTCAACTGGGCCGGCCGCAACTCGCTGTTCCCGCTCCACTGGGGCCTCGCCTGCTGCGCCATCGAGTTCGCCGCCGGCTTCGGCGCCCGGTGGGACGCGGAGCGGTTCGGGGTCGTCCCGAGGTCCTCCCCCCGCCAGGCGGACCTCCTGATCGTCAACGGGACCGTCACCTGGAAGGTGGCCCACAAGCTGATCACCCTGTTTGAGCAGATGCCCGAGCCCAAGTGGGTCATCGCCATGGGCAACTGCGCCACCGGCGGTGGCCCGTTCCGGACCGCCTACTCGGTGGTCCCCGGCGTCGACAAGCTCGTCCCGGTGGACATCTACATCGCCGGATGCCCGCCCCGGCCCGAGGCGATGCTCGACGGGATCCTGAAGCTCGAAGACCTCATCCGGGAGCGCGGCGAATAGGCCGCATGGCCGAGGGCAGCGTCGGGGGAGGCAGCATGGGACCCGAGGAGCTGACGACCACGCTCAAGACCCATTTCGGGGACAAGCTCCTGGGCGTGGACCCCTTCGAGGGAACGCTCGGACACGTCCGGTTCGACCGGACGGCCGCGCTCCCGCTCCTTCAGCACGTCCGGGACGATCTCGGGTTCGACCACCTGTCGATGATCGGGGGGATCGACTGGGTGGACCACCGGGAAGTGTTCTACGTGGTCTGGTCCGACGCCCGACGCCAGTACCTGATCCTCTCCACGGACGTTCCGGCCGCCGACCCTCGGGTGGAGAGTGCGGTGCCCGTCTGGCCTTCGGCCAACTGGCACGAGCGCGAGACGTTCGAGCTCGTGGGGATCACCTTCGACCACCATCCGGACCTCCGGCGGCTCCTGACGCCCGAGGGGTACGCCTTCCACCCCCTCCTTCGCTCCTTCAAGCTCCACGAGCCCGAGGACCTGGAGGTGAAGGTTCGCAGTGTCTGAGATGTGGGTGAACATGGGGCCCCAGCACCCCATGACGCACGGACTGTGGAACCTCCGGGTCAAGATCGACGGGGAGATCATCCTCGACGTCGACCCCGACATGGGATACCTGCACCGGGGGATCGAGAAGATCTCCGAGGACCGCCACTACAACGAGGTGGTGACCCTGATGGACCGGTGCTGCTACGTCGCGGGCCTCGCCTGGGAGCACCTCTACGTGGCCGCGTCCGAGCAGGCGCTCCACCTGGAGCCCCCCGAGAGGGCCCAGTGGATCCGGACCATGGCGGACGAGCTCCAGCGGATCGCGTCCCACGTGATGTGGTACGCCGCGTTCGTCCAGGACATCGGCCTCATGAGCCCGTTCCTGTACGGGATGCGGGACCGGGACCTCCTCCTCGACCTCTTCCAGAGCTTCACCGGCGCCCGGATGACGTACGAGTACAACCGGGTCGGAGGGGTCCGAAACGACCTCCCATCCGGTTTCACTGACCGGTGCCGGAAGGTCATGGACTGGCTCATGGACCGGTTCAAGGAGTACGACGCGCTATGCCTCGGCTCCGAGATCTTCCACGTCCGGTGCGACGACCTGGGCGTCCTGAAGGCCAACGACTGCGTGCGCCTCGGGGTCACCGGGCCGATGCTACGGTCCGCCGGGGTCCGGCGGGACCTTCGGAAGGACCGGCCCTACTCGATCTACGATCAGGTGGAGTTCGACGTCGCGGTGGCGGACACCGCCGACGTCACCGGACGCTACCTCGTCCGGATGGAGGAACTGCGGCAGTCCGTCCGCATCGTCCGACAGTGCCTCGACTGGCTCGACAAGAACCCGGGCCCGGTCCTCGCCGACCACCTGCCCCGCTGGCTGGGGGCGCCGTACGCGCCGGTCGGCAAGGAGGGCTACCTCCTCAAGCGCTCCTACCCCACCGGCCGGGGCTTCTCCTCCGTCGAGGAACCCCACGGCGAGGCCCAGGCGTACGTCGTCAACACCGGCGTCGAGCACCCGTACCGGGTGAAGTTCCGGTCCCCGGTGTTCGCCAACCTCTCGGCGTCAAAGAGCTACATGATCGGCTACCGGGTGGCGGACATCCCCCCGATCATGGGCAGCGTCGACATCTGTGTCGGGGAGGTGGACCGGTAGACGATGACCCAGACCCTCTTCTCCGTCTCCGACACGATCTCCTCGCTCCTGCTGAACGGCCTGGGCTCGATCCTCCCGCAGCCCCTCCATGGGTGGCTCACGAACTCCTGGCTGATCACCGGGCTCGCGGTCCTGATCTTCTGCGCCGTCCTCCTCGGCGCGAGCATGATCAACACGATCATGCTGATCTGGTTCGAGCGCAAGCTCCTCGGCCGGTTCATGGACCGGCGGGGCGCGATGCACGTGGGCTACGCGGGCCTGCTGCAGAACTTCGCCGACGGTCTCAAACTGTTCCGCAAGAACACCTTCAAGCCCCGGGAGGCCGACGCCCTGGGCTTCTTCACCGGACCGACGGCCTACATGGTCACGTCCCTCATCATGTTCGGGATCCTGCCGGTGTCGACCGGCTGGTCCGACGGGGCGCTCCCCCTGAGCCTCCTCCTCGCCCTCGCCGTGTTCTCGTTCGCCCCGCTGTTCATCTTCGTCTCGGCGTGGTCCTCCAACAACAAGTACTCCCTGCTCGGCGGGATGCGCTCCGCGGCCCAGATGATCGCCTACGAGGTGCCGATCCTCCTTTCGGTGGTGGCCGTGGTGGTCGTCAGCGGTTCCTTCGACCTCAACACCATCGTGGAGGAGCAGCAGAACTACTGGTTCTGGGCCCCCATGTTCCTGGCCCTGGTGGTCTTCGTCGCCGGGATGCTGGCGGAGATGGAGCGGATCCCCTTCGACCTCCCCGAGGCCGAGGCGGAGCTCGTGGAGGGGTGGAACACCGAGTACGGCGGGATGCTGTTCGCCTACTTCATGCTCGCCGACTACGTCCGGGCCCTGGTCGGGAGCTTCCTCGTGGTGCTCCTGTTCCTGGGGGGCTGGACGATGCCGAGCTACTTCCCGGCGGCCCTCACGACGTTCCCGCTGGCCGGCATCTTCTGGTTCACGGTGAAGACCTACGCGGTCTTCGGGGTCTTCGTCTGGATCCGGGCCTCCCTGCCCCGGGTCCGGACCGACCAGCTGCTCCGGGTCGGCTGGAACCGGATGATCCCGCTCTCGCTCCTCTCGATCCTCGTAGCCACGGTGGTGGTCACCGTGAAGTGCCTTCCGCTCCTCGGATGCGTTCCCCCGATGGGAGGCTAGGATGGCGACCGACGAGACCACCGCACCCCCCCTGACCGAGAGCCCGCTCCTGTTCGTGGCCAAGCCGCTCTACACGGCGGCCCGGCAGTTCGCGAAGTCGCTGATCCGCCCCTCCACCATCGTCTACCCGTACGAGCGGCTCGAGGATCCCCAGTTCCGGGACCAGGTGGCGGTGGCGTCGGGCAAGCCGATCGGGGTCGGGCACGTCTGGGACAACTACCGGGGGGTCCACGCCCTCAACGTGGCCACCTGCATCTCCTGCAACCTCTGCCAGTTCTCCTGCCCGGACCTGTGCATCGACATGGTGACGGTGCCCGGCGGCGATCCGAAGCATCCGAAGAAGTGCCCCCAGATCGACTACGGGAAGTGCAGCTACTGCGGGTTCTGCTCCGACGCGTGCCCCGAGGGGTGCCTGACGATGACGACCCGCTACGAGCTCTCCGTCACGAAGCGGGCCGAGATGGTCTACTCCCCGCAGAAGCTCTACGAGCAGTTCCAGCGCAAGCTCCCGATGAACCCGATCCGGGTGGAGCGTCCCGCCAACGAGGACTCGATCCTCCTGGACCCCCCGCTGTGCATCGGATGCAATGCGTGCGCCCGGGACTGTCCGACCAAGTGCATCACGATGATGGACATCCCCAAGCCGACGGCGAAGCCCGGGGAGAAGGTCGCGAAGCGGATCTGGAAGGAACCCGTCGTCAATGACTCGGACTGCGTCCGGTGCGGCACGTGCATCAGCGTCTGCCCCAAGGAGTGCCTGTTCTGGGGGACGCACAAGTGATCCTCGACGAGGTTGCGTTCGCCTCCCTGGCGGCCATCGCGGTGGTGACGGCGCTCGCCGCGCTCCTGGTGCGCGAGCTGGTGCACACCATCCTATGGATCGCGGTGTTCTTCGTCACCCTCTCGGGGATCTACTTCCTCCTGGCGGCCCCGTTCCTCGGGGTCCTCCAGCTGGGGGTGTACGCCGGCGCCGTGACGATCCTCCTGCTGTTCGGCGTCATGGTCACCCGGAAGCGGATCTTCTCCCGGGAGGCGGCCACGGGCATCGGGCCGGCGGCCCTGGTCCTCGCCAGCGTCCTCGGGATCCTCGTGGTGGTCTCGGCCTCCGGGGTTCCCACCCAGGAGGTCCCGATCCGGGGGTATGATGTGACGGTCCTCTCGACGACCCTGTTCAACGACGACGGGGCGTGGCTCCTCCTGCTGGGGCTCACCATGCTGGGGGCCCTCGCCGGGGCGATCTACCTCGTCCGGGAGGGGCGCGAATGACGTCGTTGCCCCCGGTCGACTTCCTGGCCCTCTCAGGAGCGCTCCTCGCCATCGGGATCTTCGGGATCCTCACCCGCCGTAACTTCATCCTGCTCCTCATCTCGGTGGAGATCGCCATCAACGCCGCGATCCTGAACTTCGTGGTCTTCGGCGCCTACGCGGGTACCCCGGCGGGCGTCTCGGGGCAGGCGGCCGCGATCGTGCTCATCGGCCTCGCCGCCACCGAGGTGGCCGTGGGCCTCGCCATCGTGCTTGCCCTCAACCGGGCCCGGGGATCCATCAACGTCGCCGAGGCCACGCAACTGAAACTGTAGGGGGGGTTCCGGCTGGTCCTGCTCGATTGGGTGTTCCCCCTGGCGGTCCTCGTACCGCTGGCCCCCGCCCTCGCGTTCATCGTCATCGGCCTCGGGGGGGAGCGCCTCAAGCGGCTCGAGAGCGGCGGCTGGATTGCCGTGGCCGCCGCCTTCGTCGCGCTGGCGGTCTCGCTCCTTGTCGCCTGGGCGGAGCTCGCGACCCCCGGCCACTTCTCCGACTCGAGCTACACCTGGCTCTCCATCCGGACCACGGCCGCCCCGTTCCCCTCGGGCCTGAGCCTCGTCATGGGGGTCCTGGTGGACCCGATCTCCGCGCTGATGCTCATCGTGGTGAACGTCGTCGGCGCGATGGTGATGCTGTACTCCATCGGGTACATGCACCACGACAAGGGGCTCCCCCGGTACTACGCGGAGCTCTCGCTGTTCCTGACGGCGATGAACGGCCTGGTCCTTTCCGACAATCTCCTCGAGTTCTTCCTGTTCTGGGAGCTGGTGGGGGTCTGCTCCTACTTCCTGATCGGGTTCTACTACGAGCGTCCCAGCGCGGCCAGCGCGGCGAAGGAGGCGTTCCTGGTCACCCGGGTCGGGGACGTCCTGTTCCTCCTGGGGATCTTCATCTATTTCGCGACGTTCGCGACCTCCGGCGGCGGCGCCGGATGGGCCGCCAGCGGGTTCAAGTTCGCCTCCGGCTCCGTGCCGTTCCTACCGCCCCACGCCTCGACCCCGCTCCTGACGGTGGCGGGCCTGATGATGCTCGCCGGCGCCGCGGGGAAGTCGGCCCAGTTCCCGCTGGACGTGTGGCTGCCGGACGCCATGGAGGGCCCCACCACCGTCTCGGCGTTGATCCACGCGGCGACGATGGTCGCGGCGGGCGTCTACCTCCTGGTGGTGGTCTCGGTCTTCATCGGCTTCACGCCGGACGACCAGCTGGCGATCGTCGCGGTCGGCGGGTTCACGACGTTCTGGGCGGCCACCATGGCGGTGGTCCAGACCGACATCAAGCGCGTGGTGGCGTTCTCCACCGTCTCCCAGCTGGGGTACATGGTCCTCGCCGTCGGCGCGGGCTTCTCGATGGTGGGCCTGTACCACCTGTTCACCCACGCGTTCTTCAAGGCCCTCCTGTTCCTCGCCGCGGGCTCCGTCATCCACGCCGTCGGGACCCAGGACCTGCTCAAGATGGGCGGTCTCAAGAAGCAGATGCCGGTCACCCGCTGGGCGTTCATCATCGGCGGGCTCTCCCTCGCCGGATTCCCGCTCTTCTCGGGGTTCTTCTCGAAGGACGACATCCTCGGCTCGGTGGTCACCGCCGCCCAGTCCCACCCGATGTACTGGCCGTTCGTCGCCCTCGCCTTCGCGGGGACGTTCCTCACCGGATACTACATCTTCCGAGCGTACTTCCTGGCGTTCGAGGGGGACCAACCCCGGGACAGCTCGCTGCCCCACGCCCACGAGGGTCCGTGGGTGATGCAGCTCCCGCTGATCGTCCTCTCCGGTCTCGCGCTCCTCGCCGGCTACCTGATCTTCTCCCCGGCGTTCGACAGCCTGTTCATCCAGATCCCCGGCACGGCCCTCCATCTCCCACCAACGTACGGCACCTTCGACCTCGAGCTCTCCGCCCTCTCCGTGGCCCTCGGCCTCTCCGGGATCGGGGTCGCCTACGCCCTCTGGGGCAACGGGCGGGTGTTCACCTGGGCCGCCGACTCTCCGGTCCAGCCGTTGCGGACCCTGCTGCTCCAGCGCTACTACGTGAAGCACGGGGTCGACTGGCTCGGCCGGCGGGTCATCTACACCGGGGCCCGGGCCGCCGATTTCGTGGAACGGTTCATCATCGACGGCACCATCCACGGGTTCGAACGGAGCTTCGCGGCCCTCTCGGACCGGATGCGCCGAGTGCAGACCGGGGTCGTCTCCGACTACGCGGCGTACGTCGTGGCGGGGGTGGTCGGGCTCCTGGTGCTGCTGATGTACCTGGCCCCGTGGATCGTGGCCGCCCTGGGAGGGAGCTAGGATGGCGTTCCCGATCCTCTCCGTGACCCTCCTGACCCTGGCGGCCGGGGCGGTGCTCTCGTTCCTCGCGGGCCGGTACGCCCGGTGGGTGGCGCTCCTGTTCTCGGTGGCGTTCCTCTTCGAGAGCCTCTACCTGGTGGTCCAGTACACCAGCTGGCCGGGGACCGGTCTCGGCGGGGTCTCGCTGTTCTCCTTCCAGGAGTCGTACGCCTGGATCTCGCTGCCGTGGCTGCACATCAACTACACCGTAGGGGTCGACGGGATCAGCATCGTCCTCATCCTCCTCACCGCGTTCCTCCAGCTGGCCACGGTCATCTACTCCTGGAACGAGGAGAAATGGCCCGCGGCCTGGTTCGGGCTCGTCCTCCTGACGTGCCTCGGCTCCGTCGGGGTGTTCAGCGCCCTCGACATCCTGCTGTTCTTCCTCTTCTGGGAAGCGGTCCTGGTACCGATGTTCTTCATGATCGGCTACTGGGGCGGGCCCCGGCGCCGGTATGCCGCTCTCAAGTTCTTTGTCTACACCCACGTGGCGAGCGTCGTGATGCTGGTCTCCCTGCTCAGCATCGCCTTCTACGGCCACTCGACCTCCTTCGATTACGCGAGCGTCTACGCCGCGGGCCTGACCCTCCCTCAGACCGTTCAGATCGTGGCGTTCCTGGGGCTGTTCTTCGGCTTCGGGGTGAAGTTCCCCATCGTGCCGTTCCACACGTGGCTCCCCGATGCCCACGTGGAGGCGCCGACGGGCGGCTCGGTCCTCCTGGCCGGCCTCCTGCTGAAGCTCGGCGGCTACGGGCTCATCCGGTGGGGGTTCCTGCTGGTCCCCCACGCCATCACCCCGCACGTCCAGTGGGTGCTCTACGCCGTGGCCTTCGCCTCGATCATCTGGGGTTCGCTGGTCTCCCTCGCCCAGCGGGACATGAAGCGGCTCATCGCGTACTCGTCGATCAACCACATGGGCATCGTGCTGCTGGCCATCGCCGTCAACTCGACGGTGGGGTTCACCGCGGCGGTGCTCCTCATGTTCGCCCACGGGATCGTGAGCGGGCTCCTGTTCATGGCGTCCGGGAGCGTCCATCACGCGTTCGGGACCCGGGACATCGCGACCCTCCACGGGATCACCCCGACGACCCCGTTCCTCGCCACCATGATCATGGTGGGCTCGCTGGCGTCCCTCGGGCTCCCGGCGCTGATCAGCTTCCCGGCCGAGTTCACCGCGCTGCTCGCGACCTGGGACCAGATCGGCTACTGGGTGCTGATCCCGCTGGTGATGCTCGTCGTCACCGCGGCGTTCTACATCTGGATGATGCAGCGGATGCTGTTCGGTCCACCGGAGGGGATCCCGGCCGAGGCCCACGACGTCCCCTGGAACGAGGGCGCGGGCATGTCGGTCCTGGTCGCCCTCACGGTCCTCTACGGGATCCTACCGGCGCTCCTGGTGACCCTGATCGCGAACTCGGCGGTGTACGGCCATTAGGGAGGAGGGAGGATGACCGGAGTACCGATCTCAGCGTTCCTGCCGGCGGGGATCCTCCTCGCCGCGGCGCTATTGATCTTCCTCCTCGACGTGGTGGGGGTCCGGCGGTCGGAGGCCCTGGGCGGGATCTCCGTCGCGGCGACGCTGGCGGCCCTCGTGGGGGTCGTGGCCGACCTGGGGTTCGCGCCGTTCGGCGCGCTCCGCACGGTCCCGGCCGGGGTCGTCGACGCCGTCCCCTCCACCACGGCGCTGTTCGCGTTCACGAGCCTGGGGCTCGTCTTCCAAGCGATCTTCCTGCTGAGCGCGTTCTTCGTGGGCTTGGGCTCCCTGTCGCGCCCCTCGGACGAGCGCGGCGCGGCGATCTTCTTCGGCCTCCTCCTGATCGCCACCACCGGGATGCTCCTGGTGGCCCTCTCGGCCGACCTGTTCTTCCTCCTCCTCGCCATCGAGGTGGTGGGCATCTCCACGTACCTGATGGTGGGGTACACCCGCCGCGACGGCCGCGCGCTGGAGGCCGCCATGAAGTTCTACATCATCGGCGCGCTCTCGACGGCCCTCTCGTTCTTCGGGGCCTCGCTACTGTTCGGCGCGTACGGATCGACGAACCTCGAGGTCCTCAGCCAGGCCCCCGGGACCGTCGGGTATCCGGCGATGGCGCTGGCGGGCTACGCGCTGCTGATCGCCGGGGTCGGGTTCAAGGCGACCCTGGTGCCGTTCCACGCCTGGGCGGTGGACGTCTACGACGGCGCGCCCACGGACGTCACGGCCTTCCTCTCCGGCGGATCGAAGAAGATCGGCATCTTCGGCCTCTTCCTCATCTTCGTCGGGCCGGTCACCCTGCTCTCGACCCGGTCCGTCACGTGCGTCGACAGCGCCTGTCCGGTCCCGTACCACTTCGCCCCGATCCTCGCCCTCACCTTCGGGGTGCTGGCGGTCCTGACCATGACCGTGGGGAACGTCCTCGCGCTCCTCCAGAAGGAGATGAAGCGGATGCTCGCCTACTCCTCCATCAGCCAGGCCGGCTACATGCTCATCGGGATCGCGGTGGGGACGTCGGCCGCCTTCGCGGGGGCTACGTTCCAGGTCTTCGCCCACGTGTTCATGAAGGTCGGGGCGTTCCTCGTGGTCGCCGCGGCCGCCCAGATCGGGATCGGCCCACTGATCAGCGACTGGAAGGGGCTCGGGGTCCGGCGCCCGAAGATGGCCGTGGCGTTCGCGCTCCTGCTCCTCTCCCTGGCGGGGATCCCCCTCACGGTGGGGTTCGTCTCGAAGTTCGTCCTGTTCTCCTCCGCGGTGGAGGCGCAGGGATGGTTTGTCTGGCTCGCCGTCGCGGGCCTCCTGAACAGCGCCCTCTCGGTGTTCTACTACGCCCGGGTCCTGAAGGTGATGTTCATGGACGCCCCGGACCCGGAGCCCGCCGGGTCCCTCCTCGCCGCCGGCGGGCTCGGGTACGGCCGGGCCGTGGCGATCGGCCTTGCGGTGGTGGCCGTGGTCCTCCTCGGCGTCTACCCCGGCCCGGTCCTCACCGCGATCCAGAGCGCCGCGGGCCACTTCGTCGTGACCGGGGCCTAGGCCCATGGAGACCTTCGACGTGGTCGTCGTGGGGGCGGGCCCCGCGGGGAGCCTCGCCGCCCGGTTCGCCGCCCAGGGCGGCGCCCGGACCCTCCTCGTGGACCAGCGGACGGAGCTCGGGGTCCCCGTCCAGTGCGGAGAGTACCTCCCCGAACCGGCCGAGCTGAAGGACCTGTTCGACTGCCCGGAGGTGATCGACGAGGCGTTCCACATCCCCGCCGGATCGGTGCTCCGGAGGACGGACCGGATGGCGTGCATCGCCCCCACGGGGCGCCGCTACGAGTTCCCCCTCGCGGGCCTCTCCGTGAGCCGCCGGGTGTTCGACGCGGCCCTCGCCCGGGAGGCCGAGGCCGCCGGGGCCGAGCTGAGGTTCCCGGCGGGGGTCACCCGGGTCCAGGACGACCGGGTGGAGCTCGCCAACGGCCGCGCGGTCCGGGCCCAGGTCATCGTGGGGGCCGACGGGCCGGTCTCGACGGTGGCCCGAGGGACGGGGTTCACGGTCCCCCGGACGATGTACCGGATGATCACCGCCACCGCCCGGGGCGACTTCCCCAGCGAGATCGACCTCTACTTCGGACGGGCCGCCCCGGGCGGGTACGCCTGGATGATCCCGAAGGACGGCGAGGCGAACGTCGGCCTCGGCGTCCCCCGGCTGCCGCCGGGGACGTCCCTTTCCGCCCTCCTGGACCGGTTCCTCCGGGACCATGGGATGGGACCCGCGTTCGACCGGACCCGGTGGTGGGTGCCCATCGGGCCCCCGCCCGAGAGCGCGGTCCGGGGACGGGCCCTGCTGGCGGGGGACGCCGCGAACCTCGTCATGGCGACCAATGGGGGCGGCATCCCCACGGCGATGATCTCCGGGCGCGACGCCGGCGTCACGGCCGCCCGCCACGTCCGCGACGGGGCCCCCCTCTCGGAGTACGACGTTCTCCTGAGGCGGCACCTGTTCGCCCCCCTGGCCCGGGCGTTCTCCATCAAGCGATTCTCGGACCGGGTGGTCGACCGCGACCTCCTCCTGGCCCTCGGGATGCGATATATCGGGGCGAAGGGTCTCGACGCCATGATGCGGCTGCGGTGGCCGTCCCGGCTCGGGAGGGGTTCGTGAGGCCCGCCGCCGCGCCGGAGCCCGGCGAGCCGTCGCTGGAGGCCCTGGTCAAGCAGACGTTCGGCCCCGAGGCGTCCCGGAGCCTGTCGGACCTGTTCCCGACCCTCGCCGGCGACCTCTCCGAGATGGACGCGCGCCTGCGGTCCGTGCTGACCGCCCAATATCCCCAGCTGACGGACGCCGCCACGTACGCCTGCTCGACCGGCGGCAAGCGGGTCCGGCCGCTCCTGATGGCGGCGGTCCACCGGGCCCTCGGCGCCGAGTCCGCCCGTCCGATCCTCTCGCTCGCCGCCGCCTTCCAGCTGATCCACACGGCGTCCCTGGTCCACGACGACGTCATCGACCACGCCGAGATGCGCCGGGGGCGCCCCTCGCTGCCCCGGGCGTTCGGCCTTCCGGCGGCGATCGTCACGGGCGACTACCTGTTCGTCCGGGCGTTCGAGCTCGCGGCCGACTATCCGCGCTCCATCATCCTGCGCTGCGGCGAGTCGTGCGCCGACCTCGTCGAAGGGGAGGTCCTCCAGGAGGCGAGCCGGTTCGACCTCACCACGGGACGGGAGCACTACTTCCGGGTCATCGAGCGGAAGACCGCGGCCATCGTGGCCGCCGCCCTGGCGAGCGTCGCGGAGATCGACGGGTGCCCGGGGCCGGTGATCGACGCCTGTGCGGCGTTCGGCCGGGCCGTGGGGATCGCGTTCCAGCTCCGGGACGACCTCCTGGACGTCTACGGGGACCCGGACATCCTCGGAAAGCCCCTCTACGCCGACTACCGGGAGGGGAACCCGACCCTCATCTCGCTGGAGGCGTACCAGCGCCTCGACCGGGAGCGGCGGGCCGAGTTCGGCCGGCTGTTCGCGATCCGGCGGAAGCAGCCGGGGGACCTCCTGAGGCTCCGGGCCCTCACCGAGGAGACCCACGCCGACCGGATCGTCACCGAGGAGGCCGACCAGTGGACCGAGCGGGCCGTCCGGGCCCTGGAGCCGCTGCCGGCCGGTCCGTACCGGACCCTCCTGGAGCGCCTGGCCCGGGGCGCCGCCGTCCGAAGGTACTGACCCCGACTCCAGCGAAAGCTACAAGTCGGGCCGACCGGCTCCGAGCGCGAGGCCGCCGATGACGAGCTCGGGTCCCGTGCGCGCGCGGCCGGCCGCCGCCGGCAGCGGCGACTCGGCCCCGGTCGTCGGGCATCTTCCGGAGCCCTGGAGCCCCGGGAACGTCGTGCCCACGCTCCCCATCGGGATCGCGATCCTCTCGGTCCTCATCGCGATCCTCGGGGTCGTGACCCTCCTCGCCGGCGCTCTGTTCCTGCTGAACGCGTACCTCGGCAACCTGGTCCCCATCAGCCTCCTGATCGTCCGGTCGGTGGACCCGCTGGGGGCGGCGATCCTCGTGCTCCTGGGCGCGATCCTCCTGGCGGTGGCCACGGCCCTCTGGCGCCAGGAGACCTGGGCCCTCTGGACGACCATTGTGGTCGTCTTCCTGACCCTGGCGTACCTGTTCTTCACCGACTCCATCACGGTCCTCTTCGTCCTCTTCCTGCTGCTGTTCATGTACCTCTTCTCGGTCCGGCGGCACTTCTACTGATGCGGCTCCTCCTGGCCCAGGTGGCGCCCCGGAAAGGGGAGGTGGGAGCGAACCTCGAGCGGCTGCGCCGCGTCGTCGGGTCCGGCGGCGTGGACCTGGCGGTCTTCCCGGAGCTCTACCTCTCCGGATATCGCGTGGGGGACCGGATCCACGCCCTGGCGCTGCGGCCGGGCGACCGACCCTCCGAGGAGCTCTCGCGCATCGCCCGGGCCGCCCGGACGACCCTCGCGGTCGGCGCGCCCGTCGTCCTCGAGCGCCCGGGCGAGGTGGGGAACGCGGTCCTCCTCGTGCCGCCGGAGGGACCTCCCCTCCGGCAGCTGAAGCGCTACCTCCCTACGTACGGCCCGTTCGAGGAGGGGAGCTTCTTCACCCCGACGGAGCGGAGCGCCCCGCTCCC
>Ga0209060_10003045_pt1 | contig 14566 bp, 9 predicted proteins | sample Coa_R1_8_FD_187155 | JGI IMG/M metagenome (GOLD analysis project Ga0209060, IMG submission 187155) | Surface soil microbial communities from Centralia Pennsylvania, which are recovering from an underground coalmine fire - Coalmine... | ecosystem: Environmental > Terrestrial > Soil > Unclassified...
TTCAATCCGGCGGTCGCAGCTCTGAAAAAGATCGTCAACGTCCCGCTTTTTTTCGAAATTCATCGCCTCAGTTTGTTCAGCCCGCGCAGTCTGGACGTGGACGTGGTCCTCGACCTCATGATTCATGATCTCGATATTGTGCTCGACCTCGTGGGCAAGATGCCGGAAGAGATTCGCGCGGCGGGCATTACTATCCTTTCGGATAAAGTCGACATCGCAAATGTAAGGCTGGCTTTTCCCGGCGGTTGCATTGCGAATCTTACGGCCAGCCGCGTCTCCACCGAGCGGGTTCGTAAATTGAGGCTCTTTCAGCCGCATCAATACATCTCGCTCGACTACCAAAAACAGGAATCCGTGGCCTTCACGGTATCCGGAAATCAGCAGATCGGATTTCAGCCGCTCGCTGTGACGAAGGACGAGCCGCTCCGCTTGGAAATCGAGGCTTTTCTCGAAGCAGTCCAGAATCGTGGCCGGCCCGTGGTTTCGGGCGAAGAAGGGCTGCGCGCACTCGAAATTGCCATCGCTATTCTTGGTAAAATTGAGGAGCACGCAAGGGTGGTCGCCCAGCAGATTCAATCGCTTCCGTAGCAACTTCGGGCTTCGAACAAGCGTCTTATCTAAATCGTCATAATGCCTTTCGATGCAGATTCCGGTCCGAATCTTCTGCGGGAATGGCGCGAGCCCATGGACGCGCGACGCTGGATTCGCGCCGGTGCCGGATCGGCGGTCTTCCACATTCTGGCTTTTTTGGCCGCGCTGTGGGTCGGCAGTCTGGATTCACCCCGACTCGCGACGGTTCCTGAAATCGTCAGCAATATTCAGCGCGTGACGTTGACCGTTCCCGCGGATCTCACGCAAAAAGCTCCCAACAAAAGTAAAGTCAGCAAGGAACTGAACGTCGAGGATCTGAAGCCGCGTCCCGCATCGGAGCGAATGCTGCCCACGCCGGCTGCGCGAGTTTTCCATCCCCCTCCGCAAGACAAACCAGTGCGGCAGCAACAACAAGCCGGCACTCCCGAGCCACCGAAGATCGCTGCAGCCGCGACACCGCCCCCTCCTCCCCCGGCTGCGGGAACTCCGGAGGCAAAACCTCCTCAAATTCAGCCCGAAGAAAGACCCAAGCTTGCGTTCGAAACTCCGGGCCAGCAGGGATCGAGCCCCGTGCATAGCGATTCCAAACTGCAGCTTCCCAAAACATCCGTGAACGATGCCATTCGCGATGTTGCGCGCGGCGGAAAGCAAGGGAATCTCTCGGTAAGCGAGATCGATCAGCCTCCCACCTTGCCCGAGACGATGCGGACTCCCCAAATTCCCGGGACTCCCGGAAGCAGTTTGGAGCTGTTGAGCGATCCGATGGGCGTGGATTTCAAGCCGTACCTGACTCAGATTCTCGCGCGCGTCCGAAAAAATTGGTTCGCCGTAATTCCCGAGAGCGCGAAGATGGGCAATCGCGGTATTGTGCTGCTGCAATTCATCATCGATCGCACGGGGCAAGTTCCGAAGCTGGTGATCGCGACTCCCTCAGGAGCGGAATCGCTGGATCGGGCAGCGGTAGCGAGCATTAGCGCATCGGTTCCATTTCCGCCGCTTCCCCAGGACTTTAAGGGGCGCGAGGTGCGGCTGCAGTTTTCGTTCAAATATAACGTCAAATAGCCGGATTAAGGCAGCACCACAATCCGTGCTCTCCAGAAGGCGAACTTCTGCGCCGCCGGATCCATCACGCTCACTTGGCACGTGTACCGGCCAGCCTGCAGTTTGTTCAACGGAACGCTGAACCGCAGCGGCACCGCTTTCGTTTTGGGATTCAAACCGTCGGACACACGCAAGGGATCGCTCTCAAATGCTTTCGTTTTTCCGCGATAGAAACTGACGTTCGCCATTAAAGGCTCCGTTGCCGCCGCGGTTGGCTGATAGGCTTCCAGATACACATAGAGGTTTTGATCTTTGCGGAAGACTCTCGTCACGCTTGGGATTAACTTCATCCCGTCCTGGATCAACGGATGCGCGGCGAGCAGCTTTTTGTTTTTCTCGGCCGATGCCACCGCGGCGTCCAGATTTTCGCGCTGGCTGCTCAGCACCACCGAACTGATCGGCAAGTATTTTTGTTCGGACGTGAGGTCCGGCACCACGAACTTCGCTTCATAGGTGCCCATCTTTCCGGTTTCGTTTTCGCGCGCCAGAAATTTCGCCGTGTAGCTGCCGGGCGGGAGAGTGAATCCCGTATCGTATTCGAGAGTTGTCTTCGCGAGCTGCTGCGCTGTTTCGCCTTTCAACTTCACTTCGATGTTGTCGCGCACATTTCCGGCTGTCGCGCCTTTGGCGTCCTTGATCTCGCCGATAAAATCGAAGCGCGTGCTCTCGGCGCCCCCATGCCGGGCCAGTTCGATTTCCGAGCCCGGAATCTTCACCACCATCGGGACAAAGTAGCGATCGCGTCCCAGCCGGAAATAATCCAGCTCCATCGCGATGTTCATATCGGTAATCGGATCGCCCAGCATCAGCGCTTCGGCCAGCTGCCGTTCTTTGTCGGTCTCGTTGAACTTGTTGAAGGTCTTGCCGCCGTAATAGCCTTGCCGGTAATCCAGCTTTGCGATGCTGCGCGCCACGGCGGCATTGCTCACCGTGATCTTGATGCGGCGGAATTTTCCGTCCAGCGCGTCGTTTGAGGTGTAGTAGCCGATGATGTAATAGCTGGTCATGTCTTTCTGGGCTTGCACGATACCCATGGACAGATCGTTGTTGTCGAGCAAAGCTTTTCCGCCGGTATCGGCAGCCAGCGTGTAGAGCGTCTCCTGCTGATTCTGGAAATTAGCCGTGGCGGCGCGCGCGGAGCTTCCTGAATACATGCCTTGGCCGCCCGGCGATCCTTTGGTAGCGTCGCCGAGAGGAGCTTGCGCCACCAGTCCGCGCGCATCAATCGGATAAAACGAAACATTGGCGCGGATCGCGGCGTTAATGGTGGAACGAAGCTGCGCTTGATTATCCAGCCCGTTGCGCTGAATGCCGCTCGCGAAATACACCAGCGATTTCTTCTCGTTCAGCGACGCCAGCATTTTGACCGCGGTTTCGAGCGCCGACAATTGACGGTCCGTGTTGAAGATGTTGAACTCGGTATCGTCCTGCTGAAAAGCTGCGCCAGTGTCGGACGCGCTGTCGTCCTGGTTGTTGATTTCGAATCCCTGCCCTTCGCCGATGATCAGGCTCTTGATGTCTTTTTCAAGAACATCGCGGTCGTCGATGAAATCTTCCACCACTTTTACGTCGCTCGAAAACGTCATGATCGCGACCATGTCTGCCGGCGTGATCTGCGTATGCAGAAACTTCAGTGCGGCGTTTTGCGCTCGCTTCTGATCCTGGATGGGCATCGACGTCATGTCGAAAAACATCACCATCAAGCGGCGATTGCTGTAACGCAGGTTACCGGGCGTTTCGGGCGCGATCTGGATTTGCGTGACCGGCTTTACCGCTGCCTGCTTAGGCGGCGCGGCTTCGACGGAGGGGGGCGCGGGCTTCGGCGCGGCGCTCTGATCCGGCGTTGTATCTTCCAAAGTTTGAAATTTGAAGATGCTGATCTTCTGCGGCTTGCCGTCTTCGGTGACAGTGAAGTCGGACGGCTGAAGTCCCAGGATGGGTTTGCCATCTTTGCCTTTGATCAAAACATCTTCGACGACCAGTTGTGTCGTTGTAGATATGACCAGATCTTTTTGCGGGCCGTTCGGGGCGTCCGGCGGAGGGGGCTGCTGGGCAATGGTGAGCGAAAACGATAACAAAAGACCAAGAGCGGCGCGTCGCATGATCTAGAACCTGAACCTCAGCGTGAGCTGCATGGTGCGCATCGCGTTCGCGCTCACTGGCAATCCGAACTGTGCATTACCCAATGTCGCGTTCCAAGACGTGAACGTTACGTGATTCAAAACGTTGGTGGCATCGTAACGGATATCGATATTGCGCCGCTCGCCGATCCGGAAGACTCGCCCGGCGGACGCATTCACGTTCAACTGAATTGGACCGGTAATAATATTTCGCCCGGCGTCACCCCATTGGCCGGAAAGCGGCTTCGCGAACGCGTCGATGTTGAAACCGTAACCCGGCGCCGCCGGATCGAGCGATCCTCCGATGTAATCCGCTCGTACGATTCCCGTCACGCCGGTCCCGGTGGCAACGCGCTGCAGAATGATCGGCGTCTCGGGCAATCCGCTGCCTGCAACGAGAGTGGTCGCGAAGGTCCAATCTTTGAAAAGGGCGCCGCGCCAGCCACTCAGCAATGTTCCGCCGCTCGTGCCCTGCCCCGTGCTGTACTGCATGTTGAGATTGAACGTGTGCGTGCGATTGAAGCTGGACAGCGATCGCTCTGCCGAAAGATCCAGCCAGTTCTGCGCGTAGGAGGCTCCTGGGCTGGCGCGCCCGCCCAACGACTGCGCGTCGTCAATCGCCTTCGAAAAGACGTACAGCGCGTTCCAGGAGAATCCGCTGCGGAAGCGGCGCTGCAGTTGGACGCTGGCGGCGTTGTAGTTGGAATTTCCATTCGACGTGATGTACACATATCCTGAGGGAAACGGACTCGGCGCCGATCCGGAAGGAAACGTGTTCGGCAGGAACTCCTGCAACTGGTGTGTGCCCTCGTTGCCTTGATACGTCAGCGTGAGCACGATGGACGACGCCAAATTCTGCTGCACCGATGCCTGCCAGTAGTGCAGATAACCGATGTGGAAATTCGGATCTACCGCGTAGGTCTGCGGCGTCGCTGTGATCGCGGGCACGAGAAATGCGTTCGCCAAAGTAAACGGATCGTTCAGCGGATTTGCCTGCGTAACGGAATAAGACAGCGGCGATTGCTGCGCCATTTGATTCGCGAGCGGCTGATAGACGCTGGTGTTGTAATAGATCCCGTAGCCCGCTCGAACTACGGTGGATCGTTGCGGGAACGGCCGCCATGCGATGCCGATGCGCGGCTGAAATTCGTGATAATTCGGACGCACCAGCGAATCCGGATATCCAGCTTGGCTGGCCGTAGCGCATCCGGCGTGCGCAGTTCCGCAGACGGGCGATTCGGTGGTGAAATCCTGCCCGATATTCAAATTCACGAGCCGATTTTGCAGCTCGGTGACGGGCGCTTGAAAATCCCAGCGCATGCCGATGTTCAAGCTGAAATTGTTCCTCAGGCGCCAATCGTCATTGACGAATCCATCCACCCAGGAAGCGCGGAAATATTTATCCGCGTTTCCAAAAGCGATGGAACTGGTAGCCGGCAATCCCTCCAGGAAGTCCGCAAAGTCGTTGCCTGTGAAAGCTCCGGTGAAAACGAAACTACCGCGCGGATTTTGCTGCGACAACTGATTGAAATCGAGCCTTCGATAATCCGCCCCAAAGGTAAAGTTGTGATTGCCGCGCACCCAGATCAGGTTTTCGCCGATGGCATTCGTGGTGTTGTGGTTCCGCGCAAAATTTCCATCCGAGAGACCGGTGATGCCGCTGGAAAACGAAAGATTGGGAGGTCCCCAGAAATTCGGGGATTGATCGTTGCCGTGAATCCCCGCGTTTGCCGAAACATTCGTGGTGTTGGCGAAGTACGGATTGGTTTGACTGGCCGATCGGCTGAAGGTGTAGCGCAGGTTGCTGATCAGGTACGCGCTGAAGTGATGGGTCCAGGCGAGATTCGAATTAATGCCCGTGGTGTTGCTGGAATCGACGAAGCCGAAAAGATTCGGACTGGTGGTGTCGCCGTTCTGCCATCCGAAACCGCCCGAGATTTGATTCTTCGAATTGATGGTGTGGCTGACGCGAGCGTTTACGTTGCTCTGATTGCCGATTCCAGTGAGCGGGATTTGGTAGTTGTAGCGCGAGCTTCCGGTGAAATTAGGCAGCGGATAAAAATTCAACAGCGCGAGCGCTTGCGGGCTCAAAGGGCCGTTCAGGCCGGAAACAATTCCCTCGCGTTCGGCCTCGGTGGGCACTAGTCCGGTCGCGATGCTCGCGTTCCGATTGCGCGTGAGCTGGTAATTGATAAAGAAAAACGTATTGTCGCCGCTCAGAATTTTCGGAATTTTCAGCGGTCCGCCAAACGTTCCGTTAGTCCGGAAGTGGGCGTAGGCCAGCTTAGGCGATTCTTGCCCGGTCAGCGAATACGGTTTCGCGTCTAGCGCCGAGTTGTCCAGCACAAACGCGAGATTTCCGTTGTACTGGCGGCGCCGGCGCCGCGCGTTTCCAAACGAGGTGCGTCCGTTGCCTGCACCAGCGCGCTGCCCAGGACGTCCGCCTCCTGGAAACCCTCGTCCGCCTCCGGCAAATCGTCCGCCCGGTCCGCCGCCGGGACCTCCGAATCCACCTGGCCCTCCAGGACCGCCCGGTCCCCCGGGACCATTCAATCCGCCCATGTTGTTCAAACTTCCCGGCGCAAAATCGCCAGGACCTCGGCCGAACCCCTGCCAATCGTTCTGTTGCGGAGCATTCACGCCGCTGCTCAAGCTGCCGTTGACCACCAGTGCCTCGGACGCGCTCTGATTGAGACTGACGGCGCTGACATCGGTCTCCGCGCCCGCTGCTTCGCCCGGAACGGCGCCGGCTTCGGTGGATGCGTTCACATCCAGGCGCTGAAATGTTCCGCGGCCGCCGTTCGGCGACGGCCCCTGCTGCCCGCGGCTGGGTCCCGAAGCAGAGGAAGTTGCGTTCGGGAGGTTCCGGACCGGCGCGTTTGGCGCTGGCGCCGCAGGAACCGGCTGTTTGGCCGGCGCGGCCGCCGTTTCCGGATGGTTGAACGGCTGCAGTTTCAGATCCCAATCCAGGGGAGCAGCGCCGGGTGCGAGGGAGATCTGGCGACTGGCTTTATCGAATCCAAACATATCTACCGTGATGGTCCAATTGCCGTCGCTTAAATCAGGAAAGCTGTATGCGCCTTGATCGTCCGTCGTGGTTGTAAATTTCTTGTCGCCTTGCGCGGCTGTGACGGCAGCACCCGGAATTGGCAAACCGCCCGATTTCACGACGCCATGCTGCTCGGCCGCGAACAGCGATCCCAAGGCGAAGCACTGCCCTAAAACTAAAGTTCTAACGAAGAAACGAACCACTGCTTGTTTGGTGGCTCGGCCACGGAAGAAGTTACGTGGATAGGTGTAAAAGACCGTAAACCATTATTACTTTGCGCGCAGCAGCACGGTAGTGATGTTATCCGGACCACCGGCCGCCTTCGCTGCCTCGATCAGCTTACGGCACTTGGATTCCAGGCTCCCATCGCCAGACAGCGCTGCGGCGATCACATCTTCGTTGATCACGCCATGCAATCCATCGCTGCAGAGCAAAACTTCCGCTCCTGCCTGGGGCTTCAAAGCATAAGAGTGAACGCGGAGTTCGGGGCTCACGCCAATCGCCATGGTAAGCACGTGGCGCATCGGATGCGAACGCAGGCTGGTTTCGTCGATCCCCAGCTTGCGGCCTACCTCGTGCACCCACGTCTGATCTTCAGTGATGCCAATTAACTCATTGCTCTGAAACACGTAGGCGCGGCTATCGCCCACGCTCGCGATCAGGATTTCCGGACCCGCTTCGAGCGCCGCCACCAGTGTGGTTCCCATGCCTTCCAGATTCACGTCGTTGGAGGCGGCGTTCATTACCTGGTTATTGGCTTCCTGAAAAGCGCGCGCCAGCATTTCCGCATCGGCGGATCCGGAGTTGGTGACAAAATCCGCGAGAGTATCGACGGCCAACTTAGACGCGCGTTCGCCGGCTTGAGCGCCACCCATGCCGTCGGCGACGACATAGAGCCCTTTTTCGGGAGCTACCAAATAACAGTCTTCATTGTTCGGGCGGACGCAGCCGGGGTCGGATAATCCGAACGCTTCGAGCATGAGCTTTATGGATTATACCGTTTCGGAACGGGAGTACGGTCGCGGGCGACGGCTGCTATTGTTGAAATTGGAACCGGCAGATGAAGGAAGCGCTTTGCACACTGCTAATTGCGTCCGCCTGCGTGGCATGCGCGTGGGCTGGCGATCCGGTTGAGAACACTTTAGCCTCCGGGCGCAAAGCTCTGCTCAACGAGGGCGTCGCAACAGCTTGGAGACTATCGCAAAAGGCTCTAGCCGATGCGCCGGAATCCGCGGCGGCGCACGAGTTCGCCGGCGAGGTTTTGTTCCGGCGAGGTCAAATCGCCAATGCGGAAGCCGAATTCAAGCGTGCCACGAAGCTTGATCCGAACTTCGCGCGAGCGTGGTGGGGGCTGGCTAGGATTGCCGCCTGCGAATCGCTGGACAAGACCGCCGATCAGTATTACCGGCGCGCTCACGATTTGGATCCCAGGGATTCGAAGATCTTTCTGGATTGGGCGATGCGCTTGAAAGGCGCCGAGCATATCGATGCGCTGGAGACCTACGCTTCCGTCACCGATCCCAACCGCGAACAACCCGAAGTAGATAGAATCCGCGAGCACATCCGGCTGGACAAGTCGCTGAGAGGGCGCAAACTGACGGCGCTGGTGAGCTCTTACGAAAAAACCGAGATCCCGTTGCTGGCGTTGGTAACCTCGAGTCAAACGCGAACATTCGGCGTGGAAGTAGACGTGAATGGCACAAAACTAAAGCTCGTGCTGGACACCGGTGCCGGCGGGTTCGTGATTCAACGTAGCGCGGCCCAACGGGCCGGCGTGGAACATTTGGTGGACGTCGCGCTGAACGGATTTGGGGATAATGCGAAACTTCGGAGCGCTTACACAGGTCTCGCCGCGCATGTTGGAATCGGCGGTGTTGTTTTCCAGAACGCACTGGTCAATGTTTCCAACCAGGAATTCACTGACATTCAAGATGGTTTGATTGGAACCAACGTATTCTCGCAGTTCCTGGTGACAATCGATTTTGCCGCGAGAAAGCTGAAGCTGGATCCCCTGCCGGGCTATCGGCCCGATTCGGAAGAATCGCTGGACGCGGCCGCTCCGGCAGATATGCAAGGCTGGACGCGCTTTTATCAATTTGGCCATCTGTTGCTGATTCCGACGCGCGTGGGTGAATCGCGCGAAGCCTTGTTTGTAATCGATACGGGCGCTGCACGAACGCTTATCTCGTACGACATGGCGGCGGAAGTTAGCAAGTTGGATCGCGACGAAAAGTTGGGATTGCACGGAATCAACGGACGTGTCGCGGATGTATATCAAGCCGGCGATCTGTATCTGCAGTTCGCGGGATTCCGGCAAAGGAATCAAGCGATGACCTCGTTCGATATGTGGCCCCAGAGCCGCGGGATTGGCGTCGAAATCTCAGGTTTCCTGGGTTTGCCGGTGCTGAGCCTCTTTACCATCACCATCGATTATCGCGATGGTTTGGTGAAGTTCGATTACAAGGGCTAATTCGATACCGAACACTGCAAGGGAGCGATCATGGTAGCGCTCCCTTGCGGTCGCGGTTCGGCTGGGATTCTTTCTACTCCTTATGCGGCTGCAGTACCGCTTTCAACTGCCAGTACGCACTTTCTTCGTAATTCGTCTTCACGCGCTCCAGTCCTTCGGTACGCGTTTCACCAGCACGGGATCCGGTGCGGCTGGCGCAGTGCGCTAGCAGAAGGCTGGCCTGCGCATCGTCCGGATTGCGTTCCAGAACGCCGCGAAAGTACTCGGCCGCTGCGGCAAAATCGCCGCTTTTCCACAGGGCGTAGCCGACGTTGAAGCGATATACCGTATCGTTTTCGTCGCCTTCCAGCGCTTTGCGGAAGTTGGCCAGAGCATCGGCGGCATTGGCGCGCGATTCGGCGGCGCCCAGGTTGTTATATACCTCGTTCAAAGGCACCACGCGGGCGACCGATTCGAACGCGGATTGCGCGCCCGCGAAGTCGCCGCTGTTATAGCGAGACAATCCGAGAAAGAAATTGGCTTCGTGATAGTGCGGATCGGAGGGCGCTACTTTTTGGAACCAGTCCGCCGCCGATTTGTATTCCTTCTTCTTATAAAGCAACCGGCCCAACTGAAAACAGGGTTGCGAGTAATGAGAATCCAGACGCGCTGCCTGTGTGAAAAAGTGCTGCTCCTCGTCGGGATTGGCCGTGAGCAGTCCGCGCACGTAGTTCTCCATCGCGTCCACGCGAACCGCCGGATGACGTTCGCGAAATTCCGCTTCGCTGGGCGCCGCGCTGCCCTTCAAATCTCGAAGCAATTGCCAGACGAGATGTCCTTGCAAAGCGGCCAAGTCTTCAATCGCACCAACTTCGCGCAACTCAGGTCCTTGCTTCATATGTTTCAAATCGAGTAGACGCGCGGTAATCTGCAGCGATCCCTTGCTTTTGCTCGCATCCGGGCCGGGCTTCAAATCGAATCCGCCGAAAACCACCTGTTCGGCATCCACGGCTTCGCCGATCTTCACCACGGAAGCCGTGGTCAACAGCGAGTACGGACGAATGGCCAAGCGCCGGTACGCTTCCACGCACTCATCGCGATCGAGCGTGATTAGTCCCTCGGACGATAACGACTCGCGCAGTGTCTCAGCCAGGCTTTCGCCGATCCAGTTCAGATTGGCTGTCTTGGTGGTATTGAAAAATGGCAGGACCAGGTAGGTGTCGGCGCGCGCGGAAGGAAGAACCGCAAGGCCTAATAGGATGACAAAAACACGCACACTAGCATTCTAACCTCTCAAAAAGGATCGCCGGTCAAAAAAATAGCGCCCGGCTGGAATCCAGCAAGGCGCTATCTTCGGTCTTCAGATTTCTAACTGTTAGTTGGTTCCGGCGCCGGATTTTTCAAATACCAGCTTGGTGTTGGTGCCGCCCAAACGGATCTCTTCCACCTGCGACCCATTCAAGCGAACGGAGGTCGCGGAAAATTTGTCGTTGCCGGTTTCAACTTTCACCGGCACTTCGGTGACGTTCTTGCCTTGCTGGATGGTAGCTTTATTATCGCTGTAATGAACTTTGTAATCTCCGGCCTTGAGTGTCTGGCCGTTCACCACCACGGGTTGAAAGAACGTAACACTGTAACTGGTCGCTGCGCTCGCAACTGCCAGCGCAAGAGTAGCGAATGCGAGTAAGGATTTCTTAACCACTTTGTCAACTCCTGATCTCTGATTGTGTGTCAACTACACTTACTAATACGTTCGAAAGTGGTTTCCGTTCCCAAGAAAATCGCAGAAAAAAAATTAGAATCCTAATCGGTTTCTATTAGTGTTAAAGCCCGAGCTTGAATTGCGGGATCGTCTCCGTAACCTTGCAGCCACTGAACGCCGTCTTCCTTTCGAAACCATGTAACTTGCCGCTTGGCATACTGGCGAGTTTCGAGTTGGGTGGATTGTATGGCTTGTTCTGTTGTTAGCCGCCCATCCAGCACGAGCAGCGCTTGTTTGTAACCGATCGACTCAAACGGCTTCGCGTTCGCAGGCACGCCGTTCGCGAGCAGACTTCGCGCTTCTTCCACTAGTCCCGTTTCAAAGATATGTAGAGTGCGAGCGTCCAGTCTTTGGTTCAGTGACTCGCGCGAAGGGTTCAAACCGATTTTTATGGGACGAAATCCAGTGAGCGGATCGCGGCCTTTGAGGAACAGATCTGTAATCGGGCGGCCCTGCAAGAGCCGAACTTCCAGAGCCCGGATGATTTTCTTCTTATCGTTTGAATGAATGCGCGACGCGGCAGTTGGATCCAAGCGCGAAAGAATCCGATGGAGGCTGAGCGGCCGTTTCTGGGCGCGGCGTTCCAGCCTTTCGCGTATCGCCGGATCTCGGGCCGGGCCTTGCGACAACCCAACCAGCAGAGCACGCAAATACAACCCGGTACCGCCTACAAGTACTGGGATGCGTCCGCGCGCGGCAATCTGTCGCAGAGCGACTCGCGCCAATCGCGCAAAGTCGCCGGCGGTGAAATGCTCCCCGGGCGAAACTACATCGATCAAATGATGCGGAATACCCTGCCGTTCCGAGACAGGAGTCTTCGCGGTCCCGATGTCGAAGCCGCGGTAGACTTGCAAGGAATCGTAATTGACGATCTCCCCATTTCGTTGCCGTGCAAGATGCAGCGCGAGATCGCTTTTTCCCGCGCCTGTCGGCCCGAGCACGATGAGGAGCGGCTTTAGATCGGCTGATATCGTCAATGCGACCTGTCTACAAGATTCAGGGTTATACTGAAAGCAGATACGCCCGCGCCCGGCCACTTGTGACCGAGCTAAAGGGAAAGAGAGCGCCTTTTTTCATGATCCCATCACGCCGGATTCTAAGTGTCGCCTGCCCATTGTTGCTGGCAGCGGCAGCTTTTGGGCAGGAAAACTCCGGGGCGTCGAAGCCCGCGGTTGCCGCCGACAAAGCGGCTTCCTACTACAACTATTCGCTCGGACATTTATACGCTGAACTTGCAGGTGCTTCCGGCAACCGGGAACTTTTCAACAAAGCCGTGGATAGTTATCGCGCGGCCATGAAGGCGGATCCCGGCGCGACGTTCATCGCCGAAGAGCTTTCCGATCTCTACATTCAATCTGGCCGGCTGCGCGAAGCGGTGACCGAAGCGGAAGACGCTCTGAAACAGAATCCGGACGATCTCAACTCGCGCCGCCTGCTCGCGCGTATTTACACGCGCTTGATCGGCGATTCGCAAGCTAATCGGATCGACGAGAACATGGTCAAGAAGGCCATCGAGCAGTACCAGAAGATTACCTCGGGTGATCCGAAAGATTTGGAAAGCTGGATCATGCTGGGCCGGCTGGATAAAGTGGCCCAAAATTCCACCGAAGCGCTGGCCGCTTACAAGAAAGCCCTGGAGCTCGACGCGGAAAACGAAGATGCCATGACGGGCATGGCGCAGGTCTATACGGATCTGGGCGATTCAAAAGCCGCCGCCGACTTGTTGCGCAAAGTGGCCGACAAGAATCCGAACCCGCGCAGCTTGATGAGCCTGGCGAACGTGTATGAGCAGATGAAAGATTACTCGCTGGCGGCGGAAATGTTGCGGCGCGCCTTGCAGCAGCAACCTGGCAATTCCGATTTGAAGCATGCCCTGGCGCAAGATCTGCTTTTCTCCGATCAAACCGACGACGCGCTGAAGGTTTATCAGGACCTGCTGGACGAAGATCCGAAAGACGAGCAGGCGCTGTTGCGCGTCTCCAAAATCTATCAGCAGAAGCACGATTTCGCCAAAGCGCACGAAGCAGCCGACAAGGCCAGGGAACTCGATCCGAATAATCTCGAGATCCAGTACAACGAAGTGACTCTTCTGAACGCGGAAGGAAGAACCTCGGAAGCCATTAAGACGCTCAAGGGGATGCTGGAAGCCACCGCGAAAAAAACCTACAGCTCCGATGAACGCAACAACCGGATTTCCCTTTTGGATGGACTCGGCGGTTTGTATCAGAAGGCGGAACAGTACAATTTGGCGGCGGAAACTTACCGGCAGATGGCCGAGTTGGATCCCGACGTCGCGCCGCGCGCTTCCGCGGAAATCGTGGAAACCTATCGCTTAGCCAAGGACTTCAGCAAAGCAGAAGCGGAAGCCGAAGCCGCGTCGAAGAAATATCCGAACGATCGCCTGGTGCGCGGCGTGCATGCCTCACTGCTGGCCGATATGGGCAAAACCGAGCAGGCGGTGGCCGAAACCAAGAAACTTCTCGACGGCAAGAACGATCGCGATATCTATATCAACCTGGCGCAGATTTACGACAAGGCCAAGAACTATACGGAGATGGCCAAGATGTTGGATTCCGCGGAAAAGCTTTCCACCGGCAACGACGACAAGGAAGCGGTCATTTTCATGCGCGGCGCGATGTATGAGCGGATGAAGAATTACACCGAAGCCGAAGAGGAGTTCCGCAAAGCGCTTGCCATGAATCCCGATAATGCGTCCGCTTTGAACTATCTGGGCTACATGCTGGCGGATCGCGGCGTTCGTTTGGAAGAAGCTCGCGATCTCATCGCGAAAGCGGTGGAGCGCGATCCCAAAAATGGCGCGTACCTCGACAGCCTGGGCTGGGTTTTGTATCGTTTGAACAAACTGCCGGAAGCCGAAGCCAAACTGCGCGAAGCGTTGGAGTTGATGTCGCGCGATCCCACCGTGCACGATCATCTGGGCGACGTTTATTTCCACGAGGGCAAAACCCGCGAAGCGATTGCGCAATGGCAGAGTTCACTGAAGGAGTGGCAAGCCAGCGCGCCCAGCGAGCAGGATCACACCGAAGTCGCTAAGGTCCAAAAAAAGCTGGAAGACGCGAAGGTGAAACTGGCTCGCGAGAACGGTTCGCCGAAGTAACGGTCGCGTGGAGTTCTCCGTCCGTAAAGTTTGCGTTTTTCTTAGCTTCTTCGCCGCCCTCAGCGCCCAAGCGCAAAAGTTCTACACGTATGTGGACGACTTGGGCCCGGATTATGTCGAACTGACATGGGGCACCGCCGACGGCGCGAACACTCTCGGCCGCACGGCTCCTTCTCGCGGCGAGGCAACGGTTCACATCGCGGGCCGAACTCTGGCCACCCGCGCCAATCGGATCATCGTCGCGGACCTGCAGCCCGATCACGATTACGCCTATACGGTCTCGCTTGGTACGCAGAGCATAGGCCAGGGAGAAGTTCACACCTGGGCGGCGAAGTCTCAGAAGCTGGTGTTCTTCGTCATCGGTGATTATGGCACC
>Ga0209060_10003048_pt1 | contig 14548 bp, 15 predicted proteins | sample Coa_R1_8_FD_187155 | JGI IMG/M metagenome (GOLD analysis project Ga0209060, IMG submission 187155) | Surface soil microbial communities from Centralia Pennsylvania, which are recovering from an underground coalmine fire - Coalmine... | ecosystem: Environmental > Terrestrial > Soil >...
TCAGTCGCGCCGCATAGCGGGCCATCAGGTCGACTTCGAGATTGACGGGGTCACCAGGACGCCGCGCCCCGAAGGTCGTTACGGCTAAGGTGTGAGGAATGATCAGCACCGCAAAGCGGTCGTCCTCGACCTCGTTGACGGTGAGTGAAACTCCGTCAAGTGCAACTGAGCCCTTGGGCGCAATGAAGCGCGAAAGCCGCGCAGGCGCCCTGAATGTGAGCCGCGCCATGTCGGCGAGATCTTCGCGCGACACGAGTTCGGCGATGCCGTCGACGTGGCCGGCAACTATATGGCCGCCGAGTTCATCCCCGATCTTGAGGGCGCGTTCGAGATTAAGCCTTGTACCATGCAACCACTTCCCTGCGGTGGTCACGGCCAGGGTTTCGGCAGCGGCGTCCGCTGAAAACCAGGTGCGGCCGTCGTCTGCGCCCGCGGCTACGACGGTCAGGCAGACGCCGTTGCACGCAATCGAGGCGCCATCCGCGATGCTGGCCCGGTCGTAGTGGCAGCCGATCTTGAGATTCCTCAGGTCGTTTGCCTTGGGACGGACAGAGATCACCTCGCCGATGTCGGTAATGATGCCGGTGAACATCTTACGTTCTCTCGAATATCTCGATCGTATCCTCACCGGCAGGTTCGATACCTCGCGAGCGCAGGAGGGGGGACGCCGTCAATGCGCTCAGCGGCATGGTTTCCAGCGCATCGATCCCGTCCGGGCCGATCGGGTTCGGGCCTCGCAGCAACACTGCCTCGTCGACGAGATCCGCGGCGAGGAAAGCCGCCGCAACGGTCGGCCCGCCCTCGACCATCAGCCGGGTGATTCCAAGCTCGGCAAGGCGCCGCGCTACGGCCATCATGTCAAACTTACTTCCATGGGCCGGAAGACGGAACACCTTAACGCCTAGCGCAGCCAGAACGGCCTCAGCCTCCGTTGGCGCGCTTTCCCCGGCCATGATCCATACAGGGGTCACGCGCGCGCCGCGCGCCAATGCGCTCGTCACGGGCAGACGCAGGGCGGCGTCGAGCACAACGCGCACGGGTGAGCGTGCCGCCATGCCGGGCAGGCGACAGGTGAGTTGCGGGTCGTCGGCGAGCGCGGTGCCGATCCCGATCAGGATGGCGTCGTTCATTGCCCGTATCAGGTGCACCCGCCGACCGGACGCTTCGCCAGTGATTGCCGTGGGCTTGCGGCCGACAAGCCCGGCTTTTCCGTCGGCCGAAACCGCAAGCTTCAGGGTGACGTGTGGACGATTGTCGCAAATACTGCGGATATGCCCTGCATGGGCGCGCCGCGCCTCGGCCGCGCCGACCCCGACATCGACTACGATCCCGCTGGCGCGCAACAGCGCGTGGCCGCGTCCGGCCAAGGCGTTGGGATCCTCGATCGCCGACACAACCCGGGCGATCCCCGCCGCGATAATGGCGTCGGTGCAAGGCGGCGTCTTGCCATGGTGCGAACACGGCTCCAGGGTGGCGTAGAGCGTCGCCCCGCGCGCTGCCGCGCCGGCGCGGCGCAACGCCTCGGTCTCGGCATGGGGACGCCCGCCCGGCTGCGTCCAGCCGCGACCGACAACAACCGGTTCATTCCCATCGCGTCGCACCACTACGGCGCCGACCGCGGGATTGGGCCATGTATTGCCTAATCCGCGCCGTCCGAGCGTAAGGGCAAGCGACATGAAGCGCTGGTCGAGAAGGACGTCACGGCCGGCCATTATTCGCGCGGTCCGTCTTCGGGCGGATCAATGATGTTCCTGAACGCGAGAATGTCGATCTGTAGGCCGCTGGTAAGTATCGCGGTCGCTTCGATTGTTCGGGAGACTTCTTGAATCCGGAAGCTGTCATGGTTGTGGGTCGCACGGCGCCTGAATCGACGGGTTTCGGTCGCAGCTTCCGCGATCCGGGAACTTATGATCGCCGGGCGGCGGCCAGGCAATGCCGCCGCCACTCTGGATATCAAATCCGCGTGCCAGCTTTCGCCAACCGGTCTCTCCTCACCGAGCATCTCTAATATCCGAAGGCCCCCTTCAAGCGAGGTATGCGCCGATTGCAACGAATGCATAAGTGTCATTTCGGCTTGATAGCCATCGAGTCCCGGAGCATCGAAACCACCCTTGCGGTATAATTCAATCGCTTGCTGGAAGTGGCGGATGGTGGCCTCGACGTCGGCCTGAACCTCGAACCAGCGCGCATCACTCATGGCAGCGAGATAGCCTTCGAGCGAATCCTTTCGATAAAGGCTTCGGTGCACCGAGACTTAGGCTGTACATCGGGTTTCAAGCCGAGGCCGGTGCATGTTTCTTCGGCGAAATCCAGCGCATGACTAAGTCCCGCACCATCGAAGTCGACAATGATATCGATGTCGCTATCGGTATGAAAATTGCCGGTCGCAGCGGAGCCATAAATCCAGAATTTACCGCCGCGGGAAAGGCCAAACTTGGCGAGTTCCTCGTGCAACCGAGCAACACCGGCGCGGATTTCCTCCACGCGGGCTTTCTTGCGATCCGCAAGTGTTTGGACCTCGTTCATCCCGCCTCTTTATATATCTCAGAAGAACAGCGCTAATATCGTGGGGCTATAGCGAACCTCAAGTGTTTCAAGCCTACGCGCCCGCTATTTCTGGACCGGCAAGGCCACTTCATCATCCCCCGACAGCTCCCCCAGCACCCGTTCGAAGTCCTTGGCTTCGCGGAAGTTGCGGTAGACCGAGGCGAAGCGCACGTAGGCGACATCGTCGAGATCGCGCAGGTGCGCCATCACGGTTTCGCCGATGGTTTCGGTGGTGACCTCGTTCTCGCCCAGGCTTTCGAGTTCGCGCACGATCCTGGACACGGTCTGCTCGACGCGCTCGGGGTCGACATTGCGCTTGCGCACCGCAATGGCGATCGAGCGCGCAAGCTTGTCGCGATCGAACGGCACCCGGCGGCCATTGCGCTTGATGACGACGAGTTCGCGCAGTTGCACACGCTCGAAGGTGGTGAAGCGGAAGCCGCAGGCGAGGCATAGCCGCCGACGCCTGATCGCGGCGGAATCCTCGGTGGGGCGGGAGTCCTTCACCTGGGTATCGAGACTGGCGCAACTCGGGCAGCGCATCACTTGCTCATCAGCGGTAGATCGGAAACCGCGCCAACAGGCTCTTGACCTTGCCGCGCACCGTCGCCTCCACCAAACTGTCCGCCTCGGCCCCCTTTTGCGACAGAACGTCGAGGACTTCGGCGATCAATCCGCCGACCATGCGGAATTCGGCGGCGCCGAACCCGCGGGTCGTACAGGCCGGCGATCCGAGCCGGATGCCGGACGTGACCGCGGGCTTTTCCGGATCGAACGGAATGCCGTTCTTGTTGCACGTAATGTGCGCGCGCCCCAGCGCCGTCTCGGCCGTCTTTCCGGTCAGACGCTTTGGCCGCAGATCGACCAGCATGAGATGCGTGTCGGTGCCACCGGAGACGATGTCGCAACCTCGCGCTTTCAGCGTGTCGGCCAGCACCTTGGCATTCTCGACCACGCTCCGGGCGTAGTCCCGGAACGACGGGCGCAGCGCCTCACCGAAAGCGACTGCCTTGGCGGCGATCACATGCATGAGGGGACCGCCTTGCAGTCCCGGAAACACGGCCGAATTGACCTTTTTGGCCAAATCCTCCCGGTCGGTCAGGACGACGCCGCCACGTGGGCCGCGCAATGTCTTGTGGGTGGTGGTCGTCACTACGTGGGCATGGGGAAAAGGGTTGGGATGCACGCCTCCGGCCACCAGGCCGGCGAAATGCGCCATGTCGACCATCAGATAGGCGCCCACCTCGTCAGCGATCTCACGGAAGCGCTTGAAATCGATGATCCGCGGATAGGCCGAGCCACCCGCGACGATCACCTTGGGCTGATGCTCCCGAGCGAGCTTCGACACCTCGTCCATGTCAATGCGGTGGTCATCGCGGCGCACATCGTAGGGCACAACCTTGAACCATTTCCCGGACATGTTTACCGGCGAGCCATGGGAAAGATGTCCGCCGGCCGCGAGATTGAGCCCCATGAAGGTGTCGCCTGGCTGCATCAGGGCCATGAAGGCAGCCGCGTTAGCGGACGCCCCGGAATGGGGCTGAACGTTTGCAAACGCGCACCCGAACAGCCTGGTGACACGTTCGATTGCCAGGTTCTCCGCCACGTCCACGAATTGGCAGCCACCGTAATAGCGCCGTCCTGGCAGCCCTTCCGCGTACTTGTTGGTCAGCACCGAGCCTTGGGCCTCCAACACGGCCCTGCTGACGATGTTCTCGGAGGCAATCAATTCGATTTCGTCGCGCTGTCGGCCGAATTCGCGGCGGATAGCATCCGCAATTTCCGGATCGGTCTCGGCGAGCGGCGCGGTGAAAAAGGGGTCGGCGTCGGCCTCAGCCGGATGTGGTTGCTGCATCGAACTCTCCAGGTGTACGAGCTGCGGCAACTTGGACTTCCGACCGCGGCACGCGCCCGCACCTCGCGATAGCACATCGCCGGCACGCCCGCCAAGACTTGGTCCCGTCCTGGTCCATTCCACTACATATGGGGTAGTAGTCGCCGACGTTCAGCGTCGGCCTGATCAGCCGCGCGGTTTGTCGGCTTGTCGCCGTCGGGCCAACTGGGCGCGCAGCTTTGCGACCGCGAGGCGCTTCAAGTCGCTTTCGGCCGCATGGGCGGGCCCCAATACCGCGACCTCGATGCCGCTCGCCCCGTCGATCGCCGTGACCTTAGCGGTCGGCCCAATGGCGATGATCTCGAAATAGACCTCGTGGGGGTCGCGCGCTTCGTCATCAGCCATGGCATTTGGTTTCGCACTGCACGAATCATGCTCCAACGCGCGTGATCATAGCAGGTGCTCTGTCGGCGATGGCTAAGCCGGAATGCAAACCCCGGCCAAGAAGGCCGGGGCTGCATGGTGCGTCGGGGCTACGCGTGCGTGCGATCGGGCCATCAGAGGCGGTAAAGAATCTGGTCAGTCCAGAACCGCTCGAGCCGATGCAGCGCCTTGTTCAAGGTCGCGAACTCTTCGGAGTTGATTCCGCCAAGCTGTTCGACCGTGCGCACGTGCTTCTGGTAGAGCGCATCCACGATGCTGCGAACATCGCGTCCCTTATCGGTGAGCTTGATACGGACCGAGCGCCGGTCCACCCGCGAACGCTGGTGATCCAGGAATCCCATTTCGACGAGCTTCTTGAGATTGTACGAGACGTTGGATCCAAGATAGTAGCCTCGCGTCCGTAGCTCTCCGGCGGTCAGTTCCTTGTCGCCGATGTTGTAGAGCAGCAGCGCCTGCACGGCGTTGATGTCGGCGCGGCCGCGGCGATCGAACTCATCCTTGATGACATCGAGCAGCCGGCGATGGAGACGTTCGACCAGCGTCAACGACTCCAGATAGAGCGGGCGAACTTGCTCGAATCGCTGGTCGCGATCGGCGGGCTCAGCCGCCTTCATGACTGCCTTCATGTTTGCGCCTCTCGCAATTTTTTATCGAACCGCGGGCCCTGTTTCCCGCTGTTTCAGCCGCAAACTTTACGCGCAACGATATAAAATCAGCTTAAACAAGAGGATGAAGAGGGGGTTTATCGGGGCGAGAGAATGCTTGCCGCCTGGTTAAGGCGTGCGCCTCAGGGCCGCCATCCCGCTTCAGTCACGGCGCAAAAACCGAATGATGGCGGAAAAATCCTCGCCCGCGTGGCCCTCGCCGGCAAACGAACCGTAAAGTTCCGCCGCCGCGGCGCCGAGCGGCGTTGCGGCCCGTGCGGCGCGGCCAGCGTCCTGGGCGAGCTTCAAATCCTTCAGCATCATGGCGGCGGTAAATCCCGGCTGATAGTCGCGGTTGGCGGGTGACGTCGGCACGAGGCCTGGCACCGGGCAATAGCTGGTCATTGACCAGCACTGCCCCGACGATTTCGAGGCGATGTCGAACAGGCGCTGGGCGTCGAGGCCGAGTTTCTCGGCAAGCAGGAAGGCTTCCGATACAGCGATCATCGATACCCCGAGGATCATGTTGTTGCAGATCTTGGCAGCCTGCCCGTTGCCCGAACCGCCGGCATGCACGATCGTCTTTCCCATCGCCTCAAGGATCGGGCGCGCCCGGGAAAAAGCCGCGTCAGGTCCGCCGACCATGAAGGTCAGCGTACCGGCCTGTGCGCCCGCGACGCCGCCCGAAACCGGGGCGTCCACCATCGCAAGCCCCCTCCCGTCGGCCTGCGCCGCGACATCGCGGGCCGTCGCCACATTGATGGTTGAGGAATCGATCAGCAGCGCGCCGGCAGCGGCCGTCTCGATCACCCCGCCGGACGAGGTGTAGACATCGCGAACATGTTCGCTCGCCGGCAGCATGGTGATGACCGTATCGGCGCCGCGGCACGCCGCAGCGATCGACTCCGCCGCAAGTCCGCCAATGGCGGAGAGCTTCCCGACAAGCGGCTTGACCACATCGAAGCCCGTCACCGCGTGGCCCGCCTTTACGAGGTTGGCCGCCATCGGGAAACCCATGTTGCCGAGCCCGATGAAACCGACGCGCGCCATATGGCCCTCCTGGTAAGTTCGTCACCGCGGATGTTCGCTTGCCGCGAGCAGGGACAGTACGAGATAGCCCATGATCGCAAGCAGGCCTGCCACCACGATCATCATGTCGGTGCCGTAGACCTGATCGAAGAAAAGCTGGACCACGATCATTGTCACGGTCGAGGTGAGCCACACCACCGCGCCCCACGGCGCTACCAGCCACAGCCCGACGGCTGCGACGAGATCGATCACGGAAAAGAACACCGTGGTGGCCTGCCACGATTGCGCATGCGCTTCGAACCCGCCCTCTTCTCCAATGAATCCGCATACCGCGGCCCAATGATAAAGGCCCTTGGCCAGCGACTCGATTGCCATCACACGCAGAAACAGCACCAGACGGCCTGTCCATCCGCCGCTGCGCAATTTCAGCAGCACGGCGCGCACAGGCGCCGTTCTCGCGGCAATGTCGTGGGAGCGGGTTTCCGTCATGGCAGCGTAAGCTCGGTTCGAAGCGGAGCGAAATGGTGTTCCACGCTTGCCGCCGTCACCTCGGCGAGGTTCGGCGGCCGCCAGCGCGGACGGTTGTCCTTATCGATGATCACGGCACGGATGCCCTCATAGAAGTCATGGCCGTAGGCGACACGCGACACTATGCGGAATTCTACCTGCATGCATTCCGCAAACGACCAGTTGCGGCCGTGCCGCATTTGCGCAAGCGCGATCTTGAGGCTGAGCGGGGCCTTGGCGCGAATCGCCGTTGCAACTTCACGCGCCCACCCGGCATCGTGGCTTGCCGTTGCGGCCTCGGCGTCGAGCCGCACCAATATCTCTTCGACGCTGTCGGCGGCGAAGATCCGGTCGATGGCGCGGCGATGCGCAAGCGGGCTCTTGTCCCCTCCCCCTTGTGGGGATGGAGAAGCCGGTCCCGCGAAGGCTGCCAGTACCGCGTCTACCGGGGCCTCACTGCACAGTGCTTCGATGAGATCGGGAAAGCGGGCCGAGGCGACCCGGTGGGTCGCGATGCCGACCGCCAAGGCGTCCGCCGCTTTAAGGCGCTCGCCAGTGAGCGCGCAGTAAGTACCGATCTCTCCGGGCAGGCGCGGCAAGAACCAGGTGGCCCCCACATCCGGGAAGAACCCGATGCCGACTTCCGGCATTGCAAACGCGAAGCGATCGCCCGCGACCCGGTGCGAGCCGTGCACCGAAATGCCGACGCCGCCCCCCATGACAATGCCGTCGATCAGCGCCACGTACGGCTTGGGATAATGCTTGATGGCCGCATTGAGGGCATATTCCTCGCGCCAGAATGCGATCGACTCCTCCTGCCGCCCGGCGCGGCCTACCTCATAGATCTGGCGCAGATCGCCGCCCGCCGAGAACGCACGGCCACCGGCCGCTGTGACGACAATCCGACTGACGGCGCCATCATGGCGCCACCGCTCCAGCGCCTCGTGCAACGCCCGCACCATGGCGCGCGTTACGGCATTGAGCGCAGCCGGCCGGTTCAAGATCACGACGCCCGCCGTCCCCCGGCGATCCAACAGGATTTCTGATTCGTTCGACATGGCTTGGAAGGCTCGTTAGAGCATGTTTCGATTGTGTTGACACGCGTGATAACGCTGCCGCCGGACGCGGTCGGGAATCGGGTGTCGGTGCGACGGCTATGCTGTAGGAACGTAGCCCGCATTGAGCGGACCAAAATCCTGGATCATTCTTTCTGGGCGCAACGCCGCCCCGGGTTTCGCTCCGCTCAACCCGGCTACATACGCACTTGATCGGCAACATGGAGTTGAGGACAACAATGGGTCGAACGCTTTTGCAGTCTCGCAATAACCCGAGGTCGGCTATCGACGAAACACGATGGGCCGCTGTTGTCGCGAAGGATTCCCGTTTCGACGGCAGCTTCGTCTACAGCGTGATAACGACCGGCGTCTATTGTCAGCCATCCTGTCCGTCGCGGCCGGCAAAACGCGTGAATGTGCGGTTTCATGCGACATGCGCGGAAGCGGAAGCCGCAGGCTTTCGGCCGTGCAAGCGCTGCAAGCCAGCCGGAGATCGGCTCGATGAACCTCAAGCCTCAGCGACGCAAAGAGTTGGCCATCCCTGACGGAGGCAGCTTGCCGCATATCGAACGGCGCATCGCGACGGCGGACTGGAATGGCGTCAGCACGGCGCTGGATGCCGATGGCTTTGCCGTCGTAGCCGGCCTTCTCGACGCGCAGACATGCAGGGCAATCGCCGGGCTATATCCGGATGACGGCCGATTCCGCAGCCATATCCACATGGCTCGGCACGGCTTCGGGCGCGGCGAATACAAGTATTTCGCCTATCCGCTGCCCGATGTCGTTGGCGCCCTGCGCACCGCCCTCTACCCTGCGCTTGCTTCGATCGCCAACCGCTGGAGCGAAGCTCTGGGTGAAGAGTCCCGGTTTCCCTCGCGACACATCGATTTTCTCAATCGCTGCCATGGTGCCGCGCAGACGCGACCGACCCCATTGCTGCTGAAGTATGCGGCGGGGGACTATAATTGCCTGCATCAGGATCTATATGGGGAGCATGTTTTCCCGTTGCAGGTGACGATATTGCTGTCGCAGCCCGGCGACGACTTCACGGGTGGCGAGTTTGTCCTGACCGAGCAACGGCCTCGCATGCAGTCGCGTGCCTCCGTAGTCCCTTTGCGGCAGGGCGATGCGATTGTTTTTGCGGTCCACCACCGTCCGGTTCGCGGCAGCAGGGGGGCCTACCGTGTCAACCTGCGCCACGGGGTCAGCGCCGTCCGCACCGGCGACCGTTACACGCTCGGCATAATCTTCCACGACGCCACCTAAGCGCCATGCCGTACTCTGTGGACGACAATGTACGACCTGTTTGACACAACCCCTCCCGAAACGGAGCAAGTCGCCCTCCGCACCGATGCCGTCGTGTTGCGCGCCTTTGCCCGCGACGTGGAAATGGAATTGCTGACAGAACTGCGCGCTGTGATCGCGCTCGCGCCGTTCCGCAACATGGTCACGCCCGGCGGTTACACAATGTCGGTTGCGATGACGAATTGCGGGGCTGCGGGGTGGGTCACGGATGCGGGCGGCTACCGTTATACGAGCTACGACCCGGCCAGCGCCAAACCGTGGCCGCCGATGCCCGCCACATTTCTGAATCTTGCGACCCGCGCCGCCGCGACTGCGGGCTTTGAGGGTTTTGTGCCCGATGCGTGTCTCATCAACCGCTACGCGCCGGGCTCGAAGCTGAGCTTGCATCAGGACAAGAATGAAGCCGATTATGCCGCGCCGATCGTGTCGGTCTCGCTCGGGCTTCCCGCCAAATTCCTGTTCGGCGGCCTCAAGCGAAACGATCCGGTCACGCGCATCGCGCTGAGGCACGGCGATGTCGTGGTGTGGGGTCGCGCCATGCGACTAGCCTATCACGGCGTGGATACTCTCAAAAACGGCGACCACCCGCTCACCGGCCGATTCCGCTTCAATCTGACGTTCCGCAAGGCGCTTTGAAGCCGAAACCAAAGTCGGTTCCGGAACAGTTCCCTGCGTTTGGAATTTCTCCGACAGCATCAGGAGCCGTAAGCATGCCGACTCGCCGAAACGCTGAGGACCGGGACACGACCCGCCCCTCACTGGCGAGCAGTCTGGCGCCGGTATTGGACCGGAATATCGAAGCTCTTCGCGACCGCCGCCTTCGGGAGGAGCGGTCCGCCTCCGTCCAGGAACAAATCGCCAATATCATTACGCGGTTCGCCGGCAGCATGCCATTCGTCTACATTCATCTCGCGATCTTCGGATTCTGGATTATCGCCAATCTTCATTGGATCCCGGGCGTGCCAGCATGGGACGAATCCTTCGTGATCCTTGCAATGGCCGCTTCTGTCGAGGCGATCTTTCTTTCCACGTTCGTGCTGATCACCCAGAATCGCATGGCGGCTGCGGCCGACAAGCGCGCCGACCTTGACGTGCAGATCAGTCTGTTGGCAGAGCACGAACTCACGAAAATCGCCGCTCTCCTTTCGGACATGGCAAGGCACATGGGTGTGCGGACGAATGTCGAAGGCGAGCTGGAAGAGGTCAAGCGCGATGTCGCTCCCGAGGCCGTGCTTGATCAGATTGAAAAGAAAGCCCGTTGAATTGCGTTTAGAGCGGATTTCGGGTCCACGCAAGCGAGGCGACCACAAGGATCGCCCCGACAAGCGCGAATGCCGGAGGATACCGCTCGTGCGCGCCCATTCTCGGGGTGGCATTGGCGGCGTAGACACGCTATCTAAGATCTGAAAGCACCCTGACATTCCAGATTCACGCGGTTCCTCACCCTTGTCCGATTCTGATCATCAATCCGGTGAGCCGGCTCCAGGGCCGTCCGATGTCCGGCCGGTTTCCATTACCGATGAAATGAAGCGCTCCTACCTTGATTACGCGATGAGCGTAATCGTGGCGCGGGCGCTGCCGGATGCGCGCGACGGACTCAAGCCCGTCCACCGCCGCATCCTCTATTCGATGCACGAGAACGGCTACGAATGGAATAAGCCGTATCGCAAGTCCGCCCGCGTGGTCGGCGACGTCATCGGTAAATACCACCCGCACGGTGACCAGGCGGTCTACGACGCGCTGGTGCGCATGGCGCAGGACTTCTCCATGCGTCTGCCGCTGATCGACGGCCAGGGCAATTTCGGCTCGGTGGATGGCGACCCGCCGGCGGCCATGCGCTACACCGAGGTACGGCTGCAAAAGGTCGCCGAGGCACTGGTCGAAGATCTCGACAAGGATACCGTCGATTTCGACCCCAACTACGACAATTCCGAGCGCGAGCCGCGGGTGCTGCCGGCGCGCTTTCCGAATCTCCTCGTCAACGGCGCCGGCGGCATCGCGGTCGGCATGGCGACCAACATCCCGCCGCACAATCTCGGCGAGGTCATTGACGGTGCGATCGCGCTGATCGACGATCCGGGGCTCTCCATCGAGGACCTCATCAAGATCATTCCGGGACCGGATTTTCCGACCGGCGGCGTCATTCTGGGTCGCGCCGGCATCCGTGCCGCTTACCACCTCGGCCGCGGTTCCATCACGGTGCGCGGAAAGCACCATATCGAGACGCTGCGCCGCGAGCGCGAGGCCATCATCATCACGGAAATCCCCTTCCAGGTGAACAAGGCCAACATGGTGGAGCGGATCGGCGAACTGGTCCGCGAAAAGAAGATCGAAGGCATTGCGGAACTGCGCGACGAGTCCGACCGCGACGGCTACCGGGTCGTGATCGAGTTGCGTCGCGATGCCGAGCCGGACGTGGTGCTCAACCAGCTCTACCGGTTCAGCACGCTCCAGTCGTCCTTTCCTGCCAACGTGGTGGCGCTCGACGGCGGCCGGCCGCTGGTGATGTCGCTCAAAGACCTTTTGACCTGCTTCATCGCGTTTCGCGAAGAAGTGGTGTCGCGGCGCACCAAGTTCCTGCTCAACAAGGCGCGCGACCGCGCCCACATCCTGGTTGGCCTCGCCATTGCGGTTGCCAACATCGACGAGGTCATTCACCTGATCCGCACCTCGCCCGATCCCAACACGGCTCGCGAAGCCCTGATGTCCCGCGAATGGCCGGCCGCCACGGTCGCGACCCTGATGGCCCTGATCGATGATCCCCGCCACACGGTCTCGGCGGCCGGCACGGCACATCTTTCCGACCAGCAGGCCCGCGCGATCCTCGATCTGCGCCTGCAGCGGCTCACCGCACTGGGGCGCGACGAAATCAAGGATGAACTCGACAAGCTTGCCGTCGAGATCGCTGATTATCTCGAAATCCTGCGCTCGCGCGCCCGCATCCAGGCGATCGTCAAGGCCGAAATGATCGCCGTAAAGGAGGAGTTCGCCACTCCGCGCCGCACCCAGATCATCGATCAGGAAGGCGAGATGGAGGACGAAGACCTGATCCAGCGCGAGGACATGGTCGTCACCGTCTCCCACCTAGGCTACGTCAAACGCGTGCCACTGTCGACCTACCGGGCGCAGCGCCGCGGCGGCAAAGGGCGTGCCGGCATGCAGACGCGGGAGGAGGACTTTGTCGCCCGGCTGTTCGTCGCCAATACGCACACGCCGGTGCTGTTCTTCTCCTCGCGCGGCCAGGTCTACAAGGAGAAGGTGTGGCGGTTGCCGCTGGCCGCCCCGCAGGCGCGCGGCAAGGCGCTGATCAACATCCTGCCGCTGGCGCAGGATGAGCGCATCACCACCATCATGCCGCTGCCCGAGGATGAAACGAGCTGGGCGAACTTCGATGTCATGTTCGCTACCACGCGCGGCACGGTGCGGCGTAACAAGCTCTCCGACTTTGTCGAGGTACGCCGCTCCGGCATGCTCGCCATGAGACTCGATGAGGGCGAGGCGATCGTCGATGTGCAGATCTGCACCGACAAGGACGACGTGCTGCTCACCACTGCGATCGGTCAGTGCATCCGCTTCCCGGTGGACGATGTGCGGGTGTTCTCCGGCCGCACCTCCATGGGGGTGCGCGGGATCGCGCTCGACAATGGCGATAAGGTGATCTCGCTCTCGATCCTGCGCCACGTGGACGCCACCAGCGAAGAGCGCGCCGCCTATCTCAAGCGCGCCAACGCGGTGCGGCGGGGCCTTGATGAGACGGTCGAGGAGGCCGTCGATGCGGAGCCAGAACCCGAGGAAGCGGCGGGCGCGATCGAACTTGGCGAACAGCGCTACGTCGACCTTTCGACGGCCGAGCAGTTCGTGCTCACCGTCTCAGAGCGCGGCTTTGGCAAGCGCACCTCGTCATACGAATACCGCACCACAGGCCGCGGCGGCAAAGGCATCGTCGCCATGGACAACCGCGAGCGGGACGGCACCTTACGCGCCAGGATCGGCCGACTGGTGGCGTCGTTCCCGGTCGAGGAGTCCGACCAGCTCATGCTGGTTACCGATGGCGGCCAGCTGATCCGCTGCGGCGTCGCCGAGATCAGCATCAAGGGCCGCAAAACGCGCGGCGTGATCGTGTTCAACACCGCCGACGGCGAGCGCGTGGTCGCGGTGGAGCGGCTGAGCGAGGAGGGGGAGACGAACGGGGAGCCGTAGGCCGGATAAGCGAAGCGTAATCCGCCGACCAACGGCGCAACACGCGGAGTTTATCATCGGGCCGGCCGAAGGCTGGGCCCGTTGGCTATGCGCGCTTCGCGGCTGATACCGGTGCAGCCCGCACCTGAACGCAAGGGGATTTGGCGTGTCCGCTCTTCTAAGCCTCGATCCAGCGCACCTGATCGCGCTTTACGGCTACTGGGCGGTTGCGGTGGTGGTCGGCCTGGAAAGTATGGGCATCCCGCTCCCGGGCGAAACGATCCTGGTTGCGGCCGCTGCTTATGCCGGCGCTACGCATAACCTAGACATCGCGTTCGTCGTTCTCGCAGCCGCCGGCGGCGCCATTGTGGGCGACTCCATCGGATTCTGGATCGGCCGGGAAATCGGTCTCCACCTGCTGCCGCGCTATGGGTACCGGATCGGCCTGACCGAAGAGAGGCTCAAGCTCGGTCAGTACCTCTTCCTCCGGCATGGCGGAAAGGTCGTGTTCTTTGGCCGCTTCGTCGCCATTCTGCGGACAATGGCCGCCTTCCTGGCCGGCGCCAACCAGATGTCGTGGCCGCGGTTCCTGGTTTTCAACGCGTCCGGCGGGATCGTCTGGGCGACGGTGTTCGGGGTGGGCGCCTACACGCTCGGGACGTCGATCGACCGCTTCGCCGGCCCGATCGGCGTTGTCCTTCTGGTCGCGGCGATCGTGGCTGGCGTGGCGGGCTTCTTCTTCGTGCGCCGCCAGGAACAGCGCCTGATCGCCGAGGCGGAACGCGCGCTGCCGGGACCACTTACCAGGAGACCACTCACGTTCCGCCGCGCCCACGAGGCGAGGAAGGCCCGCGGGCCGTAGAGCGGATTGGGTCTTGTAGCAACCATTAAGTCGTGCGGGTCGTCCCGACCTGCCACCAGCATGACACCGTGCTCTCCACCGTCAAGGATGGCCTGGAAGCGCTGGTGGTGCGGATAGGTTCGCGCGACGGCCATCCTTGACG
>Ga0209060_10003049_pt1 | contig 14546 bp, 17 predicted proteins | sample Coa_R1_8_FD_187155 | JGI IMG/M metagenome (GOLD analysis project Ga0209060, IMG submission 187155) | Surface soil microbial communities from Centralia Pennsylvania, which are recovering from an underground coalmine fire - Coalmine... | ecosystem: Environmental > Terrestrial > Soil >...
CGAGCCTAATTTAATCCAGACTTCGATCAGTTCTTGGACGCCACTCGACTAACTACTCTGGACCTATCGATCGATGAGGCGAAGACTATTGCCCGTCGTCCGCTCTTTTCACGGACTTCGCGGCGGGCCTGGGTCTCAGCCAATCCCACCATCTACGGCATGGGAAGATTGATTGCGGCTTATAACGAGCTGTCAAACGCCGCCTCGCAGATAGCACTTTTCTACGATCTGCCGAGTGCCTTGAAGTGGTTAGGGCTGGAGACTGATTTCCTGAAAAATGACATCCCAACGGTCGTCGATCGCGGTGGGTCATAGGAGGACTTCGATGCTGTTCGTGAGTTCTTGACAAACTTTTTACATCTGAATTACCGACGTGATCTTCCTGGACCACTCGGGCACGAGTCAGAATCTTCTAGGGAAGGGAAGACCTCGTGAAGACTGTTCCAGTTATTGCTGCCATCGCAGTCGGAATGTGGTTCGCTGCCGTTGCCACGGCAAACGACGAACAGCGCACCTTCCTTGGAGAGATTTCCGACAGTCAGTGTGCTCTTAACGTTCATTCCCTGACTCGTTCGCATCAGGAAATGCTGAAGTCGAAATCGATGGGTGGCAGCCCTGCTGAATGTTCGAACTACTGCGTTAAATACCTGGGCGGGGACTACGTATTGTCCTCCAAAGCTGATGTATACCGCCTCGATGAACAGGAAAAAGTGGCCAAGTTTGCAGGTCAGCAAGTCAAGCTCGTCGGTGTACTGGGGCCGAAGGGTACGATCCACGTGATCTCGATCGCGTCTCGTTGACTCTTTTGCGCTTTCGAGCCTAAATCACCACAGTTCGTACAGCGCGTTGGTTAGCTCGCCTTTGACTCCGCTCAGAACAATCCTCGCTGAGATTCAGCGACTTCGACCGGCGTGCAGCATTCCACATCGTCATGCTCAACCTGATTGACTCGATCGCTAACGGCGTAGGCTCGCATCTGCCCAGCATCGATCGGTCGCAATAGTTGCGAGACGACTCCAACATCTTTCATTCCAGGGTCAAGCCACACGTCGTGGTCATCGCGAGAAAGGATCACCGGCATTCGGTCGTGGACCGTCGATGGCACGGCGTTAGGCGTTGTAGTAAGGATTGAGCACGATCTCAGCCATTGCCCGTTCGGATCTTTCCAGCCATCCCAGAGCCCCGCCAACGCGAATATTTCACCGTCGTTGACCTCGAAGCAGAAGGGTTGTTTCGTTGTTCCTGCTCGCTTCCATTCGTAGAAGCCGTCTGCCGGAATCAGACATCTGCGAAATTTCATCGGTTCGCGGAATGCAGCGAGCGTATGCGCGGTCTCCGATCTCGCGTTAATCATTCTTGCAGCGCCGGATGCGTCCTTTGACCAGGAAGGAATTAATCCCCAACGCATCAGTGACAGAACGCGGGTCGGCTCAGCCGGATGCTGGCGGATTACTGGGACCGGCTGTGTGGGCGCAATGTTGTAGCGAGGGACCCAGTCGTCCTCGGGCGGATCGGCGTCGAAGTGCTCTGCGAGGATTTGCCTACGGCGCGAGAGTCGGTAGCGGCCACACATTCGAGCGATTATGGCAGATTAACGATGGTGCTGGGCGTATGATCTGAAACCATGGCCAACAGGCGTGGGAATCCGAATTGGTTTAGCTCGCTGCAGCCGATTCCCATTCTCGTAACGGAGTTCGAGTTGCAGGTTGAAAAGCTTGGATTGACCCGAGAAGAGTACGTTACTTCGTCGCAGCTTCGGCGATGGTGTTATCACAATCGCAATCGCTGCTACGTCCCTGAATGGCTGCTTGACGAGTGGGGGATCGAGGTCGATGCACTCTTCAGCGGAGTAGCGTGACGAGCGTACGGGCCGGAACCCGGTGTGCTGGCGCGATGTGTAGCGAAGGCTCCAATCGTGATCGCCATCGAGAGCATTAAAGTGCTCGGCAATGATTTGCTTACGGAGTGATAGTCGATAGTGGCCACACTTTAGAGCATTATGCCCCTAATGGTCCATCCACGAGTAAAAGAGCCGGGACCACAAGCGACGTGTGAACAAACGCAAGTATCGACTCAGTGCGAGAGTTGGTAGTTAACTACGATTTGCGTTTCGACTGTTACGGGTTCTCCCATTAAGAGGTAGGGACGATATTTCCATTGCCGCACGGCGTTCACTGCAGATACCGCCAATTCGATCGGACCGTCAATCACTTCGAGGTCCACTATCTCGCCAGCCTTATTGATTTGTGCGCGCATTACCACGGAGCCCTGAATATGAGCACGCCGGGCTTCGGGTGGATAGACAGGCGCAACTTTCGTAACCAATAGGCCGCTGGTGACACCCGAAGCCACCTTGACCTTCACGGGTTGAGTTGGCAGCGGTGATTGAGTTGCGGACGTTTCTGGAGATGCGGGCGTCCCCGGTATTGCAGCCGGAGGCGAGGCTGTGATCGCATTGAGTGTCGCGACTGCCGTTTCTACCGCGTTCTTGCTCGATCCTCCGATGTTCCAAATCAACAGGCGGTCCTTTGCCGGGCTGCAAATCAGGGAGCGATAGTTAACGCCCTCGCGAAATTCAAAGTTGCTGCGATATAAGTCGTGACCAGCGACAGCGAATTGGTTCACGTCCCCCTTCTGCTGAGCCTTCTTCCCCGCTTGGAGGCTGTTGGCCATCGCGTCGAGATACTGCTTGCAATTAGTACCAAGCTCGTCGAGCGCGATAAGGGTGAAAAATGAGTTGACCTGTGACAGTGCTGCGTTATGCGGGACGTAGACGGCGGCCAGAAGCACGTGGGTGCCTTCTTGCGATCCTCCCGAAGTGAGATTCTTACGCGCAATCTCGGTTTCCCTGACCCAATCTGGCGACAGTGGGTAAAACAGGCCGAGATACTCGTTGAAGTAGGCGTTATCCTCGAACCGACCGAGCGATAAGGGCTCTGGAGTCGTCTTGGGGCGAATGTGAAAGTTAAGGGTTACCTGGGTCTCCATCTCGACCGGTGAACCATCGACAAGATACGGCTTGTACCTCCACTGCTTAACTGCGTCGGTGGCTGCCTGGGCCAACGCGGTATCGCCCGAGACGAGGGTAACGTCCTTAACATCACCAGAAGATGTCGTGACCACGTTCAGAACGACCGTCCCCTGTACGCCAGCGTTGCGGGCATCGTCAGGGTACTTCACGGCTGCCTTCTGAACGACAAGAGCAGCGGCCTCGTCTGGCACAACTTTCACGCGTCTGAGTGGCGCTGCGATGGTAGGCGCGCTCGCCGTTGTCGGCGCGGATTGAGGGAATGACGCAGCAGAAAGCAGTAGAAGGGCGAGCCTTCGACCCAAGAAGTTCAGTGGTACCTCCAGCGAAGAGATGAGCCAGCTAGGATAGCTGGGTGGAGCAAATCACGCCATCCCTGATTGCTTATCAATGGACCATGCCGAAGTCTACGCCCGGCCCAATCCGCTGACTGCCGTCCAAGGAGTCCTAAAAGTGTAGCGCCAGATGCTCTATCATCTGCAACCTAAAGCTACGATAGATTCGCGCGTCCAAGAGCTTGACTATACCTATGTGGCGGTGCGAAATCCGGTACGACGGACTTCATAAGTACCAATCATCATCGGACTTCCTTGGCGACGGAATCGTTGGAAGGGCAGTTCTGGCTAACCTTGGTATGCAGCGAGTTGCGAGAATCCAAGCATGGCTACCTCACTTCGTTTCCAAGAGCATTTCTCTGCTCCCTCCGGCAGGGCGGCTGATGACCTTGGCGAGGTCGTTGCAACCCCTCCCCATCACCGTCCGTTGCTCCCCAACTGGCACACACCGTGTGCGCTCGGAAATACGGTCTGAGTCACCAGTCATCAAGCAAGGATTGCGGCGATGGCGACTCATTCTGGTTTGCATCAGGTGCTTCCGGCTCCCAACGTGGCCGTGCAGGTCCCAAAAAACACTGATATTAGTAAATACCAGCGTGCGAACAATTCCCCACGGTAATTATTCCGCGGCCTGATCTGAACTCGATCCAACCCGGTGATGTATCTGCCGGAATCCGCGGTCCGCGAGCTCATTCAGGAGGTGCTGGACAGCCTGGCCGCGCATAAGGATTTTCTGTGCTCGATCGACCAGCAGATGGTCATGGGTGCAATTTTCGACATGCTCCTGGTTAACGTGACCTGTCTCAAGCACGAGGGTTTCCAGGAAGAGCGCGAATGGCGAGCGGTCTACTGCCCGAAGTTCAATCGGTCGGCTCTCATGGAATCGGCGACGGTAGTTGTCGGAGGCGTTCCTCAGCCGATTTATCGGATCCCCCTGGACATCTCAGCATCGGGGCTGTTGAAGGATCTAGATTTTGCTCGTGTGTTTAACCGGCTGATTATTGGACCGACCGTGTACGCGTGGCCGATGTTCGAAGCATTCAGAGAAGCTCTTGTCGGTGCTGGCGTCGCAGATGCGCAGGAGCGAATCTGGACTTCGGAGATCCCGATCCGCCCATGAAGGTCCGAGAAGAAATCGCGCGCGCGAGTCGTTACGGCCGAGAGCTGGAAACGATGCTCGATGGGAAAGAAGTGACCGCCACGTCGGATCGCGACCTTCTGATCATCGGCTATCGCGGTCTCCTACTCGATTACCACACGTCGATCGTAACGCTCCTGGAGCAAGAGCTCTATGGTGGAGCTTTTGCGCTTTTGCGGCCGACTGTCGAAGCCTGGGTCCGCATCCACATCGCGAAGATGGGGACTGACGAAACCCTGCTTCAGCTCAAGAACGACACCTATCGCGTCGACTTCAGCAAAGCCGGCGAGGAGATCGATAAGGCTTTCGAGTTGGAGTTTTTCGAGAAGAGCTTGAACAAGGCTGTCCGTGAGGCGCTTCACAGCTACACCCACTCCGGATGGTTCCAGGTTGCTCGCCGTTTCAACGAGACTGAGTTCGAGAGCCGCTACTCTGACGGTGCGATTCTGAACGTGCTAGAAGGCAGCATGACGGCGCTTTTCATGGCGACGATCGTTACGACGAAGCATTTCGGGTTCGAGAAAGAGTGGCAGAGGACGCACGACCTCTTCAGCGAGTACAACAAGCGACCGCTCGAGGTGCCGAAATAAGTGACGAGCATGTTCTGGTACAACCTCGAAAATTTTGACGGATCAGATCTCGTTCCATGGCTCGACGATGCGACGCGTCGACGAATCGTCACGTTGCTCCAGGAGATCCGCGTCAAAGAACGCGTCGCGTCGCTTCGTCGTCAGCAAGACTATCGCGAGTACCTGAACACGCCGTTGTGGAGGAAGATCAGCCGGCGTGTGCTCGATCGCGATCAACGAGTGTGTCGATGTTGCGGCGGAATAGCGACCCAGGTGCACCATCGCAGTTACGCTGATGACGTCATGCGCGGCGAAAACGACGACGAGCTCGCCTCAGTGTGCGACGGATGTCACGTTTACATCGATTTCGACGAGCTCGGCAAGGAGCGCGACCCGGAAGAGACGGATCGGCTCTTGCTTGCCGGCCGTCGTGACATCGACTATCCAGCTCCGAAGGTCGACCTCCGGAGGAGCTTCCCACAAAAGCCGATCGGGTGGGATCGCATGAGCGCAGTCCAGCGGTCGCTCTGGCTTGTGGAGTATGAGCGCATTCGTTGGCGCCGGCTCGGTTGGGCATAGCAAATGAGCGCCGGTAGCGAGACCGTCGGACTCGCAAGATAGTGACATGGTCTCGCGAGTTTAGGCCACGGGTCCTACCCACCACCCACCCCGCGACGCGAATGACGGGGACGCGAAAATTGTCCAGCGGGGTCGAAGTTCACGTTCGTTCCGCGGGCGTTTGCTGCACGCGGTTCTTTCCGTGACTGTCGCGGCTTTCATGACAATAGAGATTCTGCGGGACGTGACTATTCGTTAGCTGGCTTCAGGGCGGCAGCGTGGAGAGCCGAGGCCCGCATGTTTTCGCTTCATTGTTCCGAATGACTGCTCTCACTTAAATAGCCGGCTGACTGCCAATCAGTCGGAATCTGTAGTTTTACTGAGGTCTTCAGCGATTCAGTGTGCTGGTTGTGGGCCAGATGTCGACGGGCATGCTGTCCCAGAATCCCCGTCTCCGCGCATTCTAGTGAGTAACTCGAAACATTTGACTTAACACCACGCAAAACCGTACGAAGACGTTGTACCGGAATCTACAGATTCTGAGATGCACCGCGACCGAAGCATGTTGTTTCTCGTCGTCCACCGTGAAGCCGCGTCCGCGAATAATCTGGGCGGTCAGCCCGGAGAGAAAATTGCCACTGACTTCTTCGCCTTCAGCTTCCTCCGGCCAATCGCCGTAACGGACAGCAACTTTCGCGATGCTGAGTGGAGCGTAGGCCACGAGATCGGCGCATACATCCTTGCGCTGGCGCAGCGCCTCAAATACAGGCTCAGAGAATGAAGTGTTCCCATTTCCAGTGATGTTGGCAGACACAAAAAAGCTAACTAAACAGATCAACTACCGTCGAACAGGAGGACGCCGATGCTCAAATATCTGGTATTCCTCCTACTGATGGTTCCGGGTTGCTTGTCGCCTGCATACGGAACCTACTCGATCGTCGCGTGTGATTCGCAAACGAGGCAATGCGGAGTCGCAGTACAAACTAATAATCTGGCTGTGGGAGCGAGTGTTCCCTACGCTGAAGCAGGGGTGGGAGCGGTGGCTTCACAATTCGAGACTAATCCCAAGTATGGCTCCCTCGGACTAGCCCTGCTGAGGGCGGGGAAAACTCCCGATGAGACCCTCAAGCAACTTTTGCAAGAAGACGGCAACTTCGAAGGTGAAGGAATCGAAGCCCGCCAAGTCGGCATAGTCGCACTAAACGGAACATCGACCTTTTACACCGGACAAGAAGCAGCAAACGCGAGTTGGGCGGGCGGACGCCAGGGAATGGGTTACAGCATCCAAGGAAACGGTTTGGTGGGACCCCAAGTCGTTGATGCGATGGAAAAGACATTCCTCAATACTGCGGGGCCGCTAGCCGACCGGCTCATGGCGGCCTTAGTAGCTGGAGATGCAGCTGGTGGACAGCGGACCGGGCGGGAATCCGCTGCCTTGTTAGTGAGAACACCCGATGGATTTCCCCTCGATGTCGACCTCCGCGTAGATCACTCCAGCAATCCAGTCGGGGAACTTTGGAAGCTGTTCAACATGCAGTCCGGGCGTCAACAGTTGATTCAGGCCGCCATCTTGGTTCGCAAAGGCCAATTTGAAGGAGGCCGATCTTTGATGGTTGAAGCCGTTGCGCGGGCATCGGAGTGGCCCCGAGTCTTGATTCGCGCGGCAAAACTTGCCGAGCAGATGGAAGAACCAAATTTAGCTCTCCAGTACATCACAACAGCGTTTTCTAAGAACCCTGCGTGGGCTGAAAATGAGATCGGATCAGGGGACTATGCGGAGTTGGGCGCCGAGGCGCGCTTCCACCATTGGGTAACGGCAGATCAAGAACGCCACGCATTATCGGCCGCTAGCGAAATTCAGGAAACGAATTTGGCAAAGTCTCAGGACTACGTTCGAGTTGCCAGAATGTTGCTGGAGGTTGGACATGCGCAGGAAGCGCTAACGTTGCTAAAGAATCCGGACCGCGACGCCGCGGCATCTATCCCGTGGCTCCTGGCTCACGCCGAAGCCTATTCGGCGATCGGAGACAATGCAGATTCGCTGAAAGAGTGTCGGGCAGCTGCGGCTTTGGCGCCCGAAGATCCCCGCATTCGTCGGAGGATTACGCGATTACAAACCGAAGGAGCCCAAACACATTGAGTACACCGACAGCAAGAGGTACGCCCATAGGGTTTCTTCTCATTTCGGGCATCTTGGTTTGCGTGCCGCTACGAATTCTTGGACAAAACTCCACCCACGGTCACGCCCTATATCTCGATCACCTCGAATTGCACAACGTAGCCGCTGAGTTGGGGACTTATAAGGGTATCCCTTCCGTTACGATCAAAGACTCGGGGAATTCTGGAGTCGATGATGCAAGTAGATTTGCCGCAGTGCGGGGGACTTCTTTCCAGGACGGCACGATTGAGATAATGCTGAGCGGCGATACCGCTCCAGATGCGAGGCCGGAATATCGGGGATTTGTCGGTGTAGCATTCCGAGTTTCGCCTGATGATAGTCAGTTCGAGTGTTTCTATCTTCGCCCGAAGAATGGAAGATCAGAGGACCAACTGCAACGAAATCACTCGGCGCAGTACATTTCCATGCCCGGGTATCCTTGGCAAAAATTGCGCGCCGAGGACGCAGGAAAGTATGAGACGTACGTCGATTTGATTCCAGGAGCTTGGATCCGAGTAAGAATCGAAGTCAAAGGTTCCAGCGCACGACTCTTCATCAATGGCGCGGAACAGCCTACACTGATCATTAACGACCTCAAGCAAACTGCAGCTGCCGGCAGAATCGCTTTGTGGGTCGGGCCCGGCACGCTCGCTCACTTCTCCAATTTGAAGATAAGCCGTTGAAAGTCCTGAGCTGCGCGTTGGATTTGCTCCGTCCCAGCCGCGTCTTTCGCGGCAAGTTCCTCGCCGGTCTCAAACGTCTGCACCGCCGCAACAAGCTGTATTGCAACGGTCCCGCCGCGCTGGCCGACCCGCAGCAGTTTGCGAAACGTATGCGCCGCCTGCACCGCCACGATTGGGTCGTCTATGCCAAGCCCGCCTTCGGTGGTCCCATGCGGGTGTTACGGTATCTCGCGTGGCCCTCTCCAATCATCGCTTGTTGGCTTCGACCAGGAGCGCGTCACCTTTCGCTGGAAGGATTATGTCCACGGTGGCAAGCAAGGCAAGATGACGTTTGCCGCCACCGAGTTCCTGCGTCGTTTCTTTCTGCACGTACTCCCCAGAGGCTTCGTGCGCATCCGTCACTTCGGATTCCTCGCCAATCGCTTTCGCGCCTCCCGCTTGGCAATATCCCGACAACTGCTGTCCAGCAGTTCCTCCACGCTGCTCGAGGCTGGAACCTACAAACCTCCGGCAGAGCTCTTCTGTCTGGCATTGCCCACGCTGCGGCGCGGCGATGATCGTGGTTCAGAGATTTACCGCTGCGGAATTATCCACATGCGCTTACTTCGATTCTTCGTAGCGTGTTCCACCACTGGCGGCCCAGGGATGTGCTCCCGCACGCCGGCGCACTCGTGTGCCGCCGCCTCGCCACCATTTCTCCGGCCACTCTCCGCATACACTCTGGCTCATCTTCAACACCATTCCGACAAGCCGGGCGGTGTTCCCCCCACGCTTCGCTGCTCTCCCCAAGCTCCGTTCCGATCCACGCTGCCGTTCAAATCCCATAGCGCACCGCGTCCGCCGCAAACGCCAGCGGCTTCCTCCTAGTCTCCTTATCGAAAACGCCTCGGTTCCAAACCTCGCTCCACCCCGACAGTCTGCCCCGAGGCGTTCCGATCAAGGCTAGCGACCATTCGGAAGTTGATGGCGATATGCCCGCTTCCCAGGGACCTATCCGCAGTTTGACGCCGAACTCGCAGCCGATGAGTCGTTTGCGTGGCTGGCAACAGGGGACAGGTCACACATCCAGATCGACTCAGCAGTGTGCTTCGAGTGAATCGCGTTCGCTCGCCCAATCGTCTTTCCCCGTTCGTAAAATTGCTGTTTACCTCTGCCCTCCTTGGGCGTTATAGAGTTCGAGAGGAGATATCCATTGGACAAGCAACAACTTGCCATTTTCGCTGTGTTCGGAACTGGGGCATGGGTGACTTGGCTGATTTTCAGCGCCGTCCGCCAATACCTAGTTGCCCGATCACAAGCTGCCGCACAGGACAAACTGCTCCTTCGCGTGAGCTCGCCAGAGAGTCTGCAAGTCTTCCTCACGTCGGAATCCGGGCAGAAGTTCCTCCGCTTGCTCGAACCGAATCCTAAGGAAGCCTGGCGCGGCATCATCCGTTCTACCCAGACGGCGGTAACATTCGCCGTGCTCGGAATCGGAATGTTGCTGTGCCATTTCGCCTTTCCGGAGACAGAGGGTCTGCTGCCCTTCAGCCTTGGGGCCTTGATCCTGGCGACTGCATTTGGCTCCTCAGCCATCGTTTCGTTCGCGCTTCATCGCCGGTCGGGCTTGCTGCCGGCGGACAGGGAATAATCGCACGCGCGTGGACGGACAGGCTTTCAGTTCGCTCTATGAAGCAACGGCGAAGCCGTTGTGGCGGTATATCGCCCGAGTGTGCGGCAAGCCGGATGTTGCTGACGATCTCCTGCAGGAGTGCTACTTTCGTCTACTCCGCAGCGGCAGATCAGAGATGAAGATTTCGGACGCCCGGCCCTATCTATTCCGGATCGCCACCAATCTGCTGCACGATCGGTGGCGGCGCGGCGAAGACCTTTCTTTTGAAGACGGAGACGAGCCGGCCTCGGAAACCAATCCCGAAAGATGCCTGGATGTTGCCCGTGTGTTATATCGTCTGAAACCAAGAGCACGCCAGCTATTGTGGCTTGCCTATATGGAGGAGATGACACACCGTGAGATCGCTGATGTGACAGGCCTGAACGTCATGAGCGTTCGTATCCTGCTTTTTCGCGCCCGGCGCGAGGCTCGTGTGCTGTTCAAATCGGAAGGAGGAAGACTATGAGCGAGGAACTGGAGCAAGACATTCGGAACATACTCGATCGGCTCGATGAAGCGGCTCTCACGCACGACCTTCCCGCCTCTGCAGAGATGTGGTCGCGGCTACAGTTCCGCCTTGCCTACCGGCCGCGTAGTAACCGCTACGCGTCGCAGGCAAGTACTCTCCAGGCCGCGCTCTACATTTTCGCGTTTCTGATGTGGTTCACCTGGTCAGGCTGGTTGAGTGTCAGCCTGCTCGCGATCACGGTGTCTGCGGCGACCGCCTCCCTGTACCTCACGCTGCACGTTTCCCGGATTTTCCGCAGCTGACCATACTCCGTGGTTAACCATATGAGGTGGACCGACGTTGCAGCAGTAGAGGTCAAATCACATGGTGTCCTTTCAACCGTTGTTCTCGCTGGTTCTCCTTTGCGCTGCCATCGCAGTGCACGCTCAGCAAGACGTCAGCGGCCGCTGGCAAGGCAGTTTCGACACTCCGGGGCCGAATGGCACCACTCAGCACGATACGGCGTTTTTGATCCTCCAGCAGAATGGCACTCAAGTCACGGGCAGCGCAGGGCGCAGCGAGGAGATGCAGGCTCCTATCTCCGATGGGCTCTTTCAGAGCGGCACCCTTACTTTTGCCCTCCATGTACGGGGAACGACTGTTCCGTTCACCCTCCAGCTCCAGGGCGACCACCTGCGTGGGACGGCCACAGGATTACCGCCCGATCCCACGGCAAAGATGGCGGTCGATGTGGCTCGCCTGCCGAACCCCACCATGGCCGCGCTTCTCGATCACTTCATGGGAAGCATCCTGATCGTTCACGATGGTCAGGTGCTGGCAGAGCGGAGCTTCGGTTCTGCGAATCTCGAATGGAATATTCCCAACGCGGCCTCGACGCGCTTTCACATCGGTTCGATCACGAAGCAGTTCACCGCCGCCAGCATTTTGCTGCTAGCCGATCGGGGAAAGCTACGCCTGGGGGATCCGGTCTCGAAGTACATCGAGAACGCGCCAGCCGACTGGACGAACATCACTTTGCTCCATCTGCTCACCCACACCTCGGGTATTGTCAGCATCACGGACCTCCCTCCGGATCAGGCGGCGCTGACACGGGGCGGCACGCCAGCGGAAATACTGGAACGCTTCCGCAACCAGCCGCTTCTCTTTCCGCCGGGCACACAGGCTCGCTACTCGAATTCGGGATACATCCTGCTGGGCATGATCGTGGAGAAGGTCGCAGGAGAACCGCATGCCGACTTCCTGCAAAAAAACATCTTCGCTCCGCTCGGCATGCGTGACACCGGAGTCGACAACGGCACCGACGTGGTCGAGAACCTCGCCTCGGGCTATCTCCTTCGGGGGGGAACGTACGCGCGAGCGGAGTTCGTGGACATGCGCATTCCGTTTGCGGCGGGCGATCTGTACTCCACCACCAACGACCTGGCACGCTGGGAGGAGGGCCTTTACGGAGGCAAACTGCTGAGCCCGGATTCGCTGAGAAGGATGACGACTCCGGGCCTGGGTGACTTCGGGCTTGGTGTCGTGGTGAAGCAGGAGAAGGGGGAACGGGTTATCAGTCACGCCGGCGGCATTCAGGGCTTCGTTGCAGACCTGCGCTACTACCCGGACCAACGCATCGCGGTGGTGGTGCTGAGCAACACGGAATCCAGCGAGACGCTGAGTCTGTCGGAGCAACTCAGCCAGCAGGCCCGCAACGGGAGCATCTCCTTAGGGGCACCGAATCGGCTGCGCGATGAAATCCTGGCCGCGGATCGGCAACTGTTCGATGCCTACAACACCTGCAACATCGCCCAGTTTAGTCGCAGCCTCAGTGCGGATCTTGAGTTTTTCCACGACACCACGGGCCTCAAGGGTCATGACTGGAACGTTGAAGCCTTCAAATCGCGATGCACTGAGCAGACGAAATATCACAGGTCTCTCGATGAGGAGAGCGTCCAGGTCTTCCCGGTTCCCGGCTACGGGGCCATGGAGCTCGGAACTCACCGCTTCTACGAGAAGCACCCCGATGGCTCCGAGCAGCTCGACGCTACTCCTGGGTTTGCCAATGTCTGGAAACAGACATCGGATGGATGGGAGCTTACTAGAGTGCTTAGCTATGGGCATCGATGAGGACGTGCTTCATCGCTTGTGCTTGCGAAGAGTCGGCTCTTAGCGCGCCAACCTGAAGCTTGCTTTCAATCGTTGCCAGACAAGGAGGACGTCGAATGCAGTTCTTTCCGAAGAGTCTCTTATGCGTGATAGGATCCATTTTTGCCTTGGCATCCTTAGCCAACGCTCAAGTCTCGCCGAGCCTGCCCAATCCGGCCACAGCACCGAATCCGCTGTCCACGACGATATCCATCTTTCGCGGCAATATGCAGGACAAGATCATGAAGTCGGCAGCCGAGATGCCAGAGTCAAAGTACAACTACCGTCCGACGAAGGACGTTCGCTCCTTTGCCGAGATTCTCAATCATGTGGCGGACATTTCCTATACTTTATGTTCCAACGTTAAGGGCGAACCGCCCCCGGCCACGGCTACCGCGAACGGATCGAAGACCGAGATCATCGCTTACCTCAAACGCGCATTCGACTATTGCGATGACGTGTACTCCGGGTTCACAGATGCGCACCTCAATGACCCGGCGGACTTCTGGGGCGTCAAGACAAACAAGATGTTCATCTTGACGCAAGTGGCAAATCATGACGCGTTGCATTACGGCAATCTCGTCACGTGTCTGCGCCTCAATGGCCTGGTGCCGTCGGGAGGCTGGTTTTGACGACGCACTGTCAAACCTTCTTTCAAGATCGGGAACGCGTTAACGACGCAATGAAGTCAATTTGCTACTTCGAATGGGCTACATCGTAGCTACGCGAGCGCGATTGGTGTGTTGGGTGGCGATCGCCACGGCGGAAGCGCTGTTGCCAGCGAGAGGCATTGCGTGTCGACCCATTGCACGCGCTTCGTTATGAATAAAACTTCCTCATTGGGTCAACTAAACGATCAAGCACCTGTTGAGGTCGAAGGTTCTGGGTGAGTAGTCGGCATAACTGGCCAATCTCTGCCCAATCTCAGGTTGCGCGCAGTTTGCGCACTTCGAGGAGGATCTTGGTGAGGCGGTTGGAGAGACCTGTCTCGTCCCTCTGATCGATACGACATTTCCATTTTCTCACTCTTGGGTGTCTGTTTCGTCTAAGAAACTATGTGCCTGAATCCCGACACGCTGACCCCATCACTTAGACTGGAGGCCGTTGATGAAGCCAAAGGTGTTGCGAAGTTTGTGGATGATTGCAGTCTGTTTTGCCGGCGTAACGAGCGCGCAAGAGAGCCTGTGGAATACCCGGGACGCATATCTTGGGCAAGTTCCTCCGACGGACACACCGAAGGTTTTTGCTCCCGGGCTCCCTGCCGACAGAGGGATGTTCCTTATGGGGCGAGTCGCGTTTTCGCCGGATGGAACGGAATTCTATTATTGCCAGAACGACTCGTGGCAAAGCGGTGACCACGCAAAAATGTTGATGGTCCGCTACAAGGATGGTCGGTGGAGCAAACCCGGCGTTCTCAACGAGCATTTTCTTTCACCGACGTTTTCCATGGATGGCAAGACCTTGTATATGCGTCGAATTGTTAAAGGCGGAAGCATGAATAACGTATGGCGGTCGGAGAAATCCGGTGACACCTGGACTACTCCGTCGGCATTCCTTGAGGAGACATACGGCGTCTACGACTACATGCCCACACTGAGTGGCAACGCCTACATTGGCAGCAATCCCAGCGCAGATGACGAGAAGAAGGGCATCACGTATGCGTACAGCGTGCTAAGCCTCTCTAACGGGGTCCCGACAGTCAAAAGCCTAGGCAGCCCGCTCAATGAACCCGGCTTCAACGGCGACCTCTACGTCGCGCCTGACGAGTCCTTCATGATTGTTAGCGCCAAAGAAACCAAGGAGTATCAATCGGAACTCTACATCTCGTTC
>Ga0209060_10003051_pt1 | contig 14534 bp, 14 predicted proteins | sample Coa_R1_8_FD_187155 | JGI IMG/M metagenome (GOLD analysis project Ga0209060, IMG submission 187155) | Surface soil microbial communities from Centralia Pennsylvania, which are recovering from an underground coalmine fire - Coalmine... | ecosystem: Environmental > Terrestrial > Soil >...
CTGCTGGGTGCTGAGCTCATCAAAGCGGGTGGTGAGCCGGTCGTAGGCCTCGATGGCCCCGACGTTGACGTCGCCCATCGCCCGGAGGTCGCGCCGCAGCCGGCCGACCAGCGACGCGGCGTCCGGAGGCAGCTCCTCATGCGGTGCGGCGAGCGCCTCCGCCTCCCCGATCCCGTACTCTTCGAGCAGCCGCTCGACGGCGCTGATCCGGCGCCCTTCCGCGCGAGTCCGCTGAAGCTCCGCCTGATGGGACGTGTCGGAGAGCGCGGCGAGGTTTTCCCGGGCGTCGCGGGCTTGATCTGACAGGCCGACGCTTCGCTCCACCAGCTCGCGCTTACCCTGCAGCAGCTTCTGCAGCCGCTCCTCGGCCGAGCTGCTTAGCTTGGTGGTCCGCTCGACCTCCTTGGTGAGCCGGTCGACCTCCGCGCACAGCCGGATTCGCTCCGGGCCGAGGTTCTCCAACCGCCGCGCCCGCTGGGCCTCGGCCGCCATCAGGTTTTCGAGACGCCGCTCGGCGGCCTGCAGCCGAACCTTGGCCGAGTCGCGCCGACGTTCCGCCTCCAGCAGGCGGCTCTCCATCCCTTCCGCATCCGCGGATTGGGCGGCGAGCGCCTTGAGCAGCTCGTGGCGGCGGGCTTCGATCGCGCTCGCATCGACGGCGGGAAGCAACTCGGCTTGTTCGCCGCCGGTGACCTCGGCGATCTCCCGTTCGAGGCGCGCCTTCGCCTTGGCCGCCGCCTGCGCCTCTTCCCGAAGTGAGTCGGCAAACCGGCGCGCATCGCCGGCGGTGACCTCCGCTTCTTTGAGCTCCTCGAGCGCGGAGGCAAGTTTGGCCGAATCCGCGTCCCGAGCTTGGGTTCGCTCCTGGGCTTCGGCTTCCGCCTTGGCAATGATGGTCTCCAGCTTTTCGAGCTCCTTCTTCAGCTTCTGAAGGTCCGACTTCCGCTGGACCAGGCTGTACCCCTGCTTGGGCGCCGCGCCTCCCGTTACGGCGCCGGCGGCGTGGATGAGCTCGCCGTCGATGGTGACGATGCACCGGTACGGGCGGCCCGAATCGCGCGAGAGACATAGCGCGACGTCGATATCTTCCGCTACCACCACGCGGTTGAGGAGGCTGTCGATGACCGGACGAAAGCGCGGCTGGCACTCCACGAGCTCGCTGGCGCAGCCCACAACGCCCTTCTCGCGGAGCAGCCGCTTGAACTCGGCCCCGGGATCGCGCGGCCGCACCATCGGGATCGGCTGGAACGTGGCCCTCCCCGCCCGATTCTCCTTGAGCCAGCGGACGGCGTCCTTGGCGGTCTCCTCCGAGTCCACGATGAGGTCGTTGACGGAGGCGCCGAGGGCGGTGTCGATCGCCTGGGTCAGGCGGTCGGGAACCGAAATCGCCTCGCCGACCGGGACGAAGTCGCCCTCCAGCTCGCCGGCTTGGGCGGCGTCGAGCACCGCCCGCGCGCCCTGCGAAAGCCCTTCGTGGGCGGCCAGGGTCGCCTCGATGCCTTGAATCCGGCCGGTCAGGCCGGCCCGCTCGGCGAGCGCGTTGCGGACCGCGGAGGCGGTTTGGTCTTCACGCTGCTGCCACGCCGCGAGCGCCTGATGGAGCTCGGCGACCGCGCCGCGAAGCCGCTCGACCTCGGCGACGGCGGTCGCTTCCTCGGACTCGGCTTCGGCGACCGCGGCCGCCGTGTCCGCCTCGGACTCGACGATCCCCTTGAGCTCGCGCCGGGCGCCGCGAAGCCGCTCGGAGCGGTGGGCGTCCTCCACCGCATGCTTCAGGCGGAGGGCTTCGATTCGCTTGGCCTCCTCGAGCTCCCTTTCAAGGGCTCGTAGTTCGGTCGTGAGCTTTGCGGCGGCTTCGTCGCTGCCGGCGCTGTCGCGCCGGAGAGCCTCGAAGGCGGCCTCGTCGGCTTGGGCTTCCGCGCTCGCCTTCTCCAGCTCGGTTTGAGCCTCGGCAACCCGCTCTTCGGTGTTCTCGGTTTCGGCCCCGAGGCTGGCTTCGATCTCGTCGAGACTCGCGTGGCGTTGCTCGGCCAGCCGCAGGTCCCCGGAGGTGCGCTCGAAGGCGGTCATGCTCGCATGCTGGGCGGTGCGGGCGGCCTCGATCTCGGCTTCGGCCTTCTCCATCGAAATGCCGATGGTGTGGAGCTCGCGGTCGAGTTGTTCGGCCCGCTCCGACTCGTTCGCGAGGAGCTTGGCGGCGGCATCGCCGCGCTGGGCGGCGAGCTCGATTTCGCCGACGGCCTTGCGCAGCTCGTGGACGAGGAGTCCGGTTTCGACTTGGCGCAGGCTATGAAGCGCAGTTTTGTAGCGCTGCGCGACCTCGGCCTCCTCGCGAAGTGGTTCGCGCTGGGTTTCGAGCTCCTGGAGGATGTCGCCGATTCGCTCGAGGTGCCCGCGGGCGGCGGTCAACCGGCGCTGGGCTTCAACCTTGCGCGCGCGGTACCGCTGCACGCCGGCCGCTTCGTCGAGCCAGGAGCGGCGATCCTCCGGCGAGGCGGAAAGGGCGGCGTCGATCTCCTTCTGACCGACGATCGCGTACCCGGTTCGGCCCAGCCCGGAGTCGGCGAAGAGTTCGTACACGTCGCGCTGGCGGCAAACCGTTTTGTTGATGCGGTACTCGGCGTCGCCGCTTCGCGTGAGGCGGCGGGTGACGCTCACCTCGGGAGCGTCGATGGGGAGCGAGTTATCCTCGTTGTCGAACAGGAGGGTGACCTCGGCGAAGCCGAGCGGCTTGCGATGGGCGGAGCCGTTGAAGATGACGTCGACGCCGGTGGCGGCGCGGAGGTGCCGCGGGCTTGCCTCACCCAGCCCCCACAGGATCGCATCGACCAGGTTCGACTTGCCGCACCCGTTCGACCCGACGACGGCCGTGAGCTCGCTTTCGATGTCGAACTCGGTCCGGTCGGCGAAGGTTTTGAAACCGAACAGCTTGACGCGCTTAAGTCGCATCTGAGATGTGCGCAGGCCCGGTCGGCATGCCGTCCAAGCTTACAGGGAACGCGGCGGTTGTTGCTGGGTCGAAGATTCGGGCCGAGGGTCAGGCGCGGCCGCGCCCGTATAATGGCGATGTGAACGTCACCGTCATCATTGAGGAGCATGCCGACGGCTTCGTGGCCTACCCGCTCGGATTGAAGGGGGTGGTCGTAGCCGAGGGTGACACTTACGAGGAAGCTCTCAAGAATGTAGAGTCCGCGACGCGATTTCACATCGAGACGTTTGGATCCGAGGCGCTCGACGACGGCGGGGATGTGATCAAGGTCTTCGTCGCACAGACGGCAATCGCCGTATAAGTGGATCGGTTTCCTGTCGACGCGTCGAAGCGAGACGTGCTCCGAACGCTGGCGCGGCTCGGGTTCGTAGTGATTCGCGAGCAGGAGCATATCGCACTGGTCCGGGTGAACAAGGACGGAACGCGGACTCCGATGACGATTCCAAATCACAAGGCGATCAAGGGGTCGACGCTGCGGACCGCTTGTAGTCAAGCGGGGATTACACGCGAAGCTTTCTTACGGGCATATCGAGAGAGCTAAGGATGGCTGCGGCGCCAGTGCGGTGAGAGTCGTATCATGGGATGGGATGTTCCTACCCGAGCAGGATCGCGAAGTCGAGCAACCGGTGGGGCCGCTCCGGGCGCCCCCTCCCCCAAAAAGGCGCCCAATCAAGCCATGGGCAATGGTTACCGTCGCCACGGTTCTCGTAATCCCGCTGTTGGCTGTACTTGACCGGCCGAAGCACCCGCCAGATCTCGGCGTTTCATATCAGAGCGCGCTCTTTCCGCCGACGCTGAACGTGGACGTCCTCAATAAGTCCCGCGCTCCGATCTCCGAGTTGCACCTCTGGGCCGTCGAGACGCCGCCAAAGGGAGCGCCGGCCAGTTTTGTGCCCGGTCGATTTGAAGTCGAGCTACGCGGTCTAGTGAGCGATCAATTCAACGTACGGATGCTCCCCCCGCTCAAGAGAGCGACTTACGAAGGCAAGGGGCCGGAATTTCTGATTGAGCACTTCGAGGCAAGAGGCGTCGTAGACGGAGTTTCGCGGACGTTAGTCGTCCGGGGCCTCGAGCCCGAGAGGCCGGACACGGACCAGACGCTCGACGATTAGGCGCTTGTCTATTTCACGTGCTGCTTGAAAAAGGCCAACACTCTCGCCCAGGCATCCTTCGACGCCGCCCCGTCGTAGACCTCGGGCCGGGCGTCGTTGAAGAACGCGTGGTGGGTGCCGGGGTAGGTGATGAACTCGTGGGCCTTGCCGTGGGCGTCGAGCTCGGCCGATAGCGCCGCGACCGAGGCCGCGCTCGCGTAATCGTCGTGCTCGGCGAAGATGCCGAGCACGGGCGCGACGAAGTTGCCGTACGCGGGGTGGACGTTCGGGTGGATGCCGTAGAAGTCGACACACGCGGTGACCGCGGCGTTGGCGCCGGCCGCGAAGAGGGCGAGCTGACCACCCATGCAAAAGCCGACGACCCCGACGCTCGCGCTGGTGGTCGCGGGATCGTCGAGCAGCCGACCGATGGCGAGGCTGAGGATGCGCTCGGCTTCGGCGATGTTCAGGGACATCATGAGCTTGCCGGCCTCGTCGGGCTCGGTGGCAACCTTGCCACCGTAGAGGTCGGGGGCGAGGGTCACGTAGCCATTGGCGGCAAAGCGGTCGGCGAGGTCCTTGACGTGGGGGACGAGGCCCCAGTACTCCTGGATCACGATGACGCCGGGGCCTTCCCCCGAGTCCGGTTTGGCCAGGTAGCCGTGGTAGGTCGCGCCGTCCGCGTGGCTCGCAAACTCGATCATCGTGCCCTTCATGCCGCTATTCTACGCCGGGGTCAGGCGGCTCAGGAGGCCGGGCAAGGCTTCGTTCATGCCGGGTTCGTCGCCGGTGACGACCACGTCGGCGAGCATTCGCGACGGCTCGACGAACTTGGCGTGGCCGACGCGGGCCGATTCGATGTAGTAACGGGCGATGAACTCGGGGTCGGTGCTCATCCGCCCGCCCTTCATGTCGCGCAGAAGGCGGCGGATGGCGCGCAGGTCGGCATCCAGGTGGACGAAAACGGCGTAGTCGAGGGTCGCCCGAATCGGTTCGATGGCGAGGGTGAAGAGGCCCTCGACGATAACGGTTCCCTCGGTCGCCGCCACGATAGCGGCGACGGCTTGCCCGGCATCGATGGCGGAGGGCGAGTTGAAGTCGAACATCGTCGTCCCATCCGAGAGGGTGAGGGTGGGGCCGCGCTCGAGGTCGCGGGTGTAGAACGCGTCGAGCCCGATGATCTTGGCGTCGGTAACGGATTCCGCCAGAAGCCGGGCGAGGGTGGACTTACCGCTGCAGGAGCCGCCCGCTATCCCGAGAACCATGGAGCGTATTCTACGTTGGCGAGGTCAGCAGGCCTCGCTCAATCTCGCAATCCGGTCGGCCGGGCTCAGAATTTCGGTGACCCGAACCCCGAAGTAGTCGTCGATCACGACGACCTCGCCCCGGGCGACAAGGCGTCCGCCGGCCAGCACGTCGACCGGCTCGCCGGCGGTGCGCTCGATCTCGACGATCGAGCCCGTGCCCAAGTCGCACACATCCTTGACCAGCATCTTCACGCGTCCGAGCTCGACGTCGAGGGTGAACGGGATATCGAGGATCCGCTCGATGCCGGGGTCGTCGCCCTCGCCGGGCGTATCGAAGTAGTCGCCGGCCGCGCCTTCGAGCTGGTCGAACGGGCTCAGCCCCGGGGCGACGCCCGGGTTGTGTCCGAGCAGAAACTCGACGGTCGGCGGGTCCAGGAGCCAGATGGCGGTGCCAGAAAGGTCGTCGCCCCCGACGGCAACCTGCACGCGAACCGACTCCGGATAGGTGCGCATGCTGTCCGGAACGACCGCGGCTTGATAGCGGATGACGAGGTCGGTGGCGATGACCTGATCGTTGGTCGCGGCGCCGGCGGCAATGCAAATGCCCTGCACGACTCCTTCGAGAAGGCCACGAACGTTGGCGATGACGTTCTCGTCGATGCCGGTGCCGGCGATGAATTGGGTGACGGAGGCGGTCGTCTCTTTGGGAAGAACGATCACCTGCATGTTCGCGGGCGCGTTCGCGAACGAAAACTGGACGATCATCGAGTCGCCGTCGGTCTCGGAGTAAAGCTCGGAGGGCTTGGCGGCGACAACCAGCGGACTGCTGAAGGTGACCTCTTTGCCCACGCACTCGGAGGCGGCGTTGGAAACGGCCGGCCAGATCTTCTCCTGCACGGACGTGAACTCCTCGATGAGCTCGTAAACGGTCCGCTCGCGCGGGCCGGCTGGCGGCGCTTCGTTGGCCACGTTGGTGAGAAGGGCGTCGATTTCGTTCTGAGAGAGGCTGTCCGCCATAGGTTGGATCCTTGTCGGAGTTATCGGTTCCCTCGCAGGTTTCTTTAGGTTTTTGGGTTCGAAAACCTAGAATATACAGCCCGATGTCGGCTTCGTCGGTGCTGCGGAAACATCTATGCGCGGGTTCGGCAACCCGGCCTCCGCGGCAATCGCCGATTCGATCTCCCGAAGCATCGACCGGTCGTAGCCGGGCCACAACCGAACGATCCGCCCGCCCTTCCCGATCAGCGCCGAGTAGGCCGAGTGCTGGGCGCCGAACCGGTGCATCAGCTCCTTCTTCGGGTTCGAGATGAGCGGGAACGTCATCTGAAAGTGCGCCTTCCACTCCCGTCCCTGATCCGTCGTCCCGTCCGTGATCCCGACGAACGGCACCCTACCGCCAAAGCCGTCATAAAGCCGCTGGAAGTACGGCTGCGCCTCGATCGAGCACGGGCATGAATCCATGATGAAGATCAGGAACGCGGGGCCGTCCTTGGTGAGCGCGGCGAGGTCGAGGGTGTCCCCCTCGGTATCGACCACGTGAAAGCTCGGGCCCCGGGTCGCGTCGTGGGTCGCCGCTTCACGCCGCATGGCATCGGTGATCGGGTGGCGCGGCTCCGGCCCGGAGCTCATATGCGGTCGCGCGGCGATCAGCAGCCCGACGCCCGCCAACGTCAGCGCGGCGGCGGCGAAAAGCGAAAGGCTCTCAAGCCTCATCGCGGATCGGCTCGAGAAGCATCTCTTTCGTGTAGATGAAGTCTTCCCGGTGGTAGTCGGCGAGCTCGAATTCCTTACGCAGCACGATCGCGCCGGTGGGGCAAGCCTCCTGGCAAAAGCCGCAGAAGATACAGCGGATCATGTTGATCTCGTAACGCACCGCGTACCGCTCGCCGGGCGACTTGCGATCCTCGTCGGTGTTCGGCGCCGCCTCCACGTAGATGCAGCGCGCGGGGCACGCCCCGGCGCAGAGCGAGCAGCCGATGCACCGCTCCAAACCGCTGTCGTAGCGGGTTAGGGCGTGGCGCCAGCGAGTGCGGGGGTACTGCTCGCGCCGCTGCTCGGGATAGCTGATGGTCACCTTCTTGTTGCGCAGACGGCGGGCGGTGATCCCGAGCCCGGCCATGACCGGCTTGGCGACCTCTTTGAGGAAGTCGACGCTCACGCGGAGACCTCTTCGATGGTGCGCGGCTTGAGCTCGATGAGCTTGCTGGCGAAGCGGTCGCGCTTGATCTTCTCCTGCAGCTTGATGATGCCGTACAGCAGGGCGTCCGGCGAGGGCGGACAGCCGGGCACGTACACGTCGACGGGGACCACCTGGTCCGCGCCCTGAACGATGGCGTAGTTGTTGTACACGCCGCCGGAGCTGGCGCACGCGCCCATGGAAATCACCCACTTGGGTTCGGGCATCTGGTCGTAGATCTGCCGCAGCACCGGCGCCATCTTCTTGCTCAGGCGACCGGCGATGATCATGAGGTCGGCTTGGCGCGGCGAGGGTCGAAAGGCCTCCATGCCGAACCGCGCGAGGTCGAAGCGGGAGGCGGCCGTGCTCATCATCTCGATGGCGCAGCAGGCGAGGCCGAAGGTGAGCGGCCAGAGCGAGTTGGCGCGTGCCTGGCTGAACACGTAGTCGGTCGTCGTGAGGATGACGTTCCCGCCCTTCTGGACGCTGCCGATCACGGGCGTCGAGCTGTCGTGTAGGGCGAACTCTTCGACGCGCTTGGGCATGGGTGGAGTTTACCGGGTTGATAGCTGGCACCGGCGCCCTCACCCCGCTGCGCGGACCTCTCCCGAGGGGAGAGGAGACGCACAAGGTGGGCGTCGACTACGGTTTGGAGGTACCCGTAGTCGACCCGCCCGTATCCGGGGGCGGTATGTCGGGCGGCGGGGTCGTGTCGGTCGCGACCGCCGCGGCCGCCTCGTCGGCGGCCTTCTTGCGCGCGGCGAGCAGCCGTCGCGCCGCGCGGCGCCGCAGCGCCCTGCGCTCGCCCTCCACGTCCGCCGGCGCCTGGGCCCCTTCCGCCGCCGAGGCGAGCATCGCATCCGCGCCGTTCAAATCGAGACTTCCCTTCAGGACGATCGCATGGGGCACCGGGCGCGATGGCAGGTTCGGCGCCGTATGCCCGGTGACCACGATGCGCCCGTTGTAGACCAGCGAGGTCGAAAAGCCGCTGTCGAGGAGCACCGCCTCCAGGACCCCGGCGGCGGCAGCCGCCTCGCCCAAGCGCTGGCTCGAACAGGTTTGCAGGGAGGCGCCGGCAACCGGCTCGCCCTTGGCCGTCCAGCCGAAAAAGGCCCGGCGCCGGGTATCCCGAAAGTCGTGGGTTGCGAAGGCGTTGAGCTGCTCCTCAGTGAGGGCGACGCCGTTATGGATGAGCCAACCGCCGGCCAGAAACAGGTCGGTGAACTCCGGCATGAAGTCGCGGTAGGGCTCCTCCTCGTTGAAGGTCTCCGGCTGAAAGTTGAAGATGGCGACCTTCTTTCCGTCCCACATGACCACCGGCCGATTTCGCAGCTTGGCGGCCCGGTCGGGCGAGGTTTCGGGCATGAACAGCTTCTTCGTGCTCACGTAGCACGGGCCGATCATTTCGTTCGAGGTCGAGGCGATCTGCGCCATCGCGAAGAAGCTGCCGTTGATGCCGGCCGCGCCTTGATTCTCTGATACCAGGTCCGGAACTCCCTCGCGCGTTTCCGAGAGGACCGTCAGCGGCAGGCCGCCCTTGACGAACGCGATCTTCAGCCCCTCGTAAACGCCGACGGTGAGCGTAACCGGGCTGTCGGTGAGGGGCTGCTCGACGAGGGCGGCAGGCCCGTTCGACATCGAGTTCTCCGCCTCTTTCAGCGCCTGCTCCAGCTTGAGATGCTCGTACCGGCGAACGGTGAAGAGGCTCTTCGACTCTTCGGCCAGGCCCGTGTTCGTGCCAAACGCCATCTTGTAGCCGGCCTCCTTCACGAGGCCTTGGGATACCGAATCGTTTTTGCCGTCCGGGTAGGCGAAGAAGTCGACCTTGGCCCCCAGGTGCTTCTCGAGAATCGACTTGGAGTCGAAGATCTCCTTCTTCTGGGCGTCGTAATACAGCGTAGTGATGTCGGCCGGGTGGGACTCGGTGTGGGAGCCGATGGTGACGAGCCCGGACTTGTTGAGCTCGGCGAGCTGTTCCCAGGTCATCTTCGGGTGCTCGCCGGTGGACTTGCCGACGTAGTCGGTGTGCACAAACTCGATGGCCGGGAAGTTGTGCTTCTTGAGGATGGGATAGGCGTTCTCGTAGAACCCGCGGTAGTTGTCGTCGAACGTCAGGACGATCGACTTGAGGGGGATATCGGCGCCCTCCGTGAGGTGGGTGTAAAGCTGGTCGGCGGTGATGGGCTGGAAGCCGTGGGCCTCGATCATCGCCATCTGCGCCTCGAACTCCTCGGGCGTCGTGTCGAAGTACTGCCAATCCGGAATGCCCTTGGGCAGCACGTCGTGGTACATGATCACCGGCACCCGGCGGCTCATGGAGCGAATCGCGATCTTCGGCGTGACAGGCGGCTTGGGTGGGGTGGAAACGAGGCCGTTGGTCGAGACGCCCGTGGAGGGGGACCTCGTCGGCCGGCAGCCGCCAACCGCCAGCAACGCCAAGAGCGCGGCAAGCAGGAGGGTCAGGCGTGGCTGCGGGCAGCGGGTTCTCATAAATGAGCGGCGGAACGTCTGTTTTACCTTTACGCCTACCACACCGTGGTTCGTGACCTGTGACTCGTGATTCGTGTGGAAAACCTTAACTTTTTGCTTCCGTGCCACGGGTCAGCGACCCGTGCGCGGGACCGCTCGCGCCCAGCGCTCCAACAACGGAACCGTCTCCACGAACGCGAGGCACGCGTCGGTGATGCTCTGGCCATACGTCGCCTCGACCCCCGGCTTGTGGTCCTGGCGGCCACCCACGAGGTGGCTCTCGAGCATGGCCCCGAAGATGGGCGACCCGCCCGCCCCGAGCTGATCGGCGATCGACTCACCCACCGCGAGCTGGCGCATGTGGTCCTTGCCGCTGTTGGCGTGGCTGCAGTCGACCATGATGCGGTGCGGCAGGTTCAGCTTTGCGAGCGCGGCGGAGCCCTCCGTCACGTGTTCGGCGTCGAAATTGGGCCCGCTGCGCGTACCGCCGCGAAGAATGACGTGGCCGTCCTCATTACCCGACGTGCGCAAAAGCGCCGAGAGCCCGTCCTTGGTCGCCCCGGGGAACCAGTGCGGCGTCCGGGCGGCCAGCACGGCGTCGATCGCCACCTGCGTGCGGCCGTCGGTGGCGTTTTTAAATCCGACCGGCATGGAGAGGCCGGAGGCGAGCTCGCGGTGCGTTTGGCTCTCGGAGGTCCGGGCGCCGATGGCGCCCCAGGCGATCAGATCGGCCAGATGCTGGGGAACGGTGGTGTCGAGGAACTCGGTGGCGACCGGGAGCCCGATCTCGGCGATCTTCAAGAGCAGGCGGCGGGCGATGCGCAACCCCTCGTTCACGCGGAAGGAGCCGTCGAGGTAGGGGTCGTTCAGCAGACCCTTCCAGCCGACGGTGGTGCGCGGCTTTTCGAAGTAGGCGCGCATCACGATGATCAGGTCGTCGGACAGGCGGTCGGCCTCCGCCTTTAGGAGCCCCGCGTACTCTTCCGCCGCCTTCACGTCGTGAATCGAGCAGGGCCCGGCAACGACCACGAGCCGCCGGTCGCGACCGTGCAAGGCGTCGGCGATCTCCGACCGCGCCTTCCAAACGACGTCGCTGGCAGCGTCGGTGAGGGGCAGCTCCTCAAGGAGGATCGCGGCGGGGATCAACGGCCGAACCTCGCGGATGCGAAGGTCGGCGGTTTGATGATGCATCCGCAGAGGGTACCGCCCGGTGGGCTGGTAGGCTGAGCCACCGGTGACCCTCGCAGCCCTCCTGCTTGCCTCGGCCCTATTGGCGCCGCCCGCGAACGTGCCCGTCGAGCTCTACTTCGTTCGGCACGGGCAAACGGTGAGCAACGCGACCGGGCGGTACAACGCGGCCGGGCTGAACAAGCTGACGGCAACCGGCGAGAAGCAGGCGCAGGCGGTGGCGAAGGCGCTGGCGGGCATACGGTTCGACGCCGCGTTCGTCAGCCCCTCCCTGCGCGCCGAGATCACGGCGGCGCCGACGCTGCGCCAGCACCGGATGGTCGCCTTCATCGCCCCCGAGTTCAACGAGTGCTGCACCGAGCACGGAGCAGCCCGCCGCAGGCCGGCGTCCAGGCGCCTGCCGATGGACGGACCGGCGAAAGCGCCCGCGTCGCTCGGCGGACTGGTGCAGGTCGACCCGATGAACAGCCGGCTGTATGCGCCCGCCAACTACGCGGACGGCATGCTTCAGGTGAGTGTGGCGGCGGAGCGGACGCGAGCGCTCCTGCGCCACGTGCAGAAGAGCCAGGGTGTGTTCCGGGAGCTCATCGTGGGCCACTCGGCCCAGGGCGCCCGGTTTCTCGACCTGATGCTGGGCCGCAAGCCGACGCCGGACATCGAGCTGAAGAACGGCGTGATCGTCGTGCTTCGGGCCGAGGTTGGGCAGCCGTTCCGGTTGGTGCGCAAGATCGAGAACCCCTATAGGTAGCCCGGGCGTAACCGCCCGGCGGCGAAGGCGTCAGTTGACCAGGAGGGTTTCATGACCGTACTTTCAGTGCTTCTCTTTACCGCTCAGGCGGGCGCCGCCCAGGTCGCGCCGATTCAATATTGGTGCCCGGTGATGTCGGCCCCGGCCGACTCTCATGTGGAGACATTCGACTACAAGGGCATCCGCTACTTCGGCTGCTGCACCGGGTGCGCGGAGAAGTTCGCGGCCGACCCCGAGAAGTACATCGAGGCGATCGAAGGGAGCCAGCACCTGGTGGGTCAAGCGCTCTACGATCCCGTCTCGCGGATGCGGGTCAAGGCAGGCGGCGCTCATCCGAGGCTCCAGTACAAGGGGATCATGTACACGTTCGAGAACGCGGACGACCTCACCAAGTTCAAGGACGCGCCCGAAAGCTTCACCAAGACCCCTGACAAGGAGGTCCTCAAGTGCCCGGTGCTGGACGTGACGAACCCCGAGCCGGCGCTCAACCCCAGCTACTACGACGCGGACGGCGTCCGGATCTACCTCTGCTGCCACGGGTGCATCAACCCGACGCACTTCCACAAGGACGAGTACACGGCCAAGGCCAAGCCGCTGGCGGCAAAGTGCGCGGTGCACATCGTAACCGCCGACGGCCTCAAGAAGGAAGCGGAAGCGAACTAGGTTCTAGGTTCTGGGTTCCAGGTTCTAGGTTTCAGGTTCTAGGTTTCAGGTTTCGGGCTTCGGGTCATGCGTCGTCCGGACTCTGTCCCCCCGCCGGGGGGACTAGCCGAGCAAAGCGACGCGAAAGGAGGGCGTTTGCAGCCGTGGCACGTCTCGGGAAGTCGACGGTCTTCTCGCTCCGTCGGGCCTATTCTTCGCAGTCCGCTTGGGCTCCGAACACCCGGGGTTGCGTTGTTTGAGGGCGTCCCTGCCCGAGGTTAGCAACCCCGTGAGGAGGCCGCGGACGATCAGCGAAGTGTCAGACCGACGGAGCGAGGAAGGCCGAGGACGCACGGGTTCTAGGTTTCGGGTTTCGGGGCTCGTACGGTTAGTGCGAGCCCTTCGAAACCTTGATGATCTGCGCCAGCTTCTCGTCGGTCAGGGTGTCCTTCGAGTCCAGCGGGAAGCCCTGCCAGCGGACGATGCCGTCGGCCGAGATCACGAGCACGTGTGGGATTCCCTGCACGCCGACTTCCTTGGACATCTTCCCTGACTCGTCGATTCCGACGTTGTAGGGCATTTTGGTGGTCTCCATGAAATTAGCGACCACCTTCGGGACCTCGTTGCTGATCCCGATTACCACGAGGTCGTCGGGATACGCCTTGGCCCACTTACCCAACTCGGGGATCGTCGCCCGGCAAGGGCCGCACCAGGTCGCCCAAAAGTCGACCAGCACGACCTTGCCTTTGGTATCCGGCGCCTTGCCCGTCAGCCACTCCTGAACCTTCAGTTCGGGCGCCATCTTCCCACGGTAATCGTGGGTGGCGTAGAGCGTCTTGGAGGTTACCGCCGGCGGATAGTCGTCCGGCGCAAGCCGGGTCGACCCGAGGAACGGGGATACCGCCATCGCGGCGGTGAAGAGACCGACGAGGGCGGTGCGGCACTTCATTTAGCTGGCCTTGATCTGCTCGGGCTTCGCGGCTTGCACGAACTTGGTCACCTTCGAGGTGAACTGGGCCGGGTCCTTCTTGAGGGAGGCCATGCAACTCGCGCAGCAGACGTAGTAGCGAACGCCCTCGACGTCGACGTAGCCGCCGGCGGAGATGTAGTTCGGAATGTCGTCGCCGAGCACCGGGCAGTGGAGCACTTCCTTGGAAGGCGATGCGGTGAACTTGGCCGGGGTCGCGTCGAACGAGCTCTTCTCATCGGCGCTGGCGAAGAAGTACTTCACGCCCTTGTAGATGCTGTTCGGGCTGTCCGCCTTCGGCTTGATCCGCTCGCCGGACACCGGGTCGAAGAGGCCGGTGCCGACCAGGATGTTCTTCTTGGCATCCTCGGCGAGAACGGCGTCGGGCTTGGTGACGAATTCGCCGCCGCAACCGCCGCAGCAGGTTCCGTAGCGAACGCCCTTATAGTCGATCGTCTCGGCGGCCTTGTTGTAGGCATCGCCGGTCATGACGCAGTGCATCGAATCGGACGAGTGGCCCGAAGTGATAGAAACCAGGGTTACGACGGAAAGTAATAGGCTCATGGATTGCGCTCCAGCGGTTCATTATACGTACGCGGCAGGATGGGAATTACCGCTTTGACCCAGATTCTGTAGCCGGCCGGGCTCATATGAAGTTGGTCTTGAACAAATAACTCCGGTCGTGGCCCTCCGTGCGCATCGAGCATGAGCGGGAATGTGTTTACGAAGATCAGATTCCGACCCCGGCGGCAGTAGCGCTCGATGAGCCGGTTCGCCCGCTTCATTTCCTCGAGCTTCGACCATCGGGAGGGCGCCGGCGAAATCGAGATAAACGCGATTGGGACCTTGGGCAGTTTCACCCGGACCTTGTCGACGAATTTCCGGTAGTCGGCCGCGACGGTATCGGCGCTCTTCCCGGCGGCTATGTCGTTCGTCCCCGCAAAGAACACGATCAACGCGGGCTTGTAGGGAGTCACGATTCGATCCGCGTACCGCACGCTGTCGCTGATCTGCGAT
>Ga0209060_10003052_pt1 | contig 14525 bp, 16 predicted proteins | sample Coa_R1_8_FD_187155 | JGI IMG/M metagenome (GOLD analysis project Ga0209060, IMG submission 187155) | Surface soil microbial communities from Centralia Pennsylvania, which are recovering from an underground coalmine fire - Coalmine... | ecosystem: Environmental > Terrestrial > Soil >...
CGCCGAAAGACTTCCCGCTTCCGCTCTGACCCATGTAGAGGACATTGGCGTCGCTCAATCCCGGATCGAAGGTGGAGAACGGAATTAGCTGCCTGTAGGGCGTCTCAAACAGCATGAGCGGCGAGTTTCGGGTGCCACCCCAAGGCATCTCCACCGGCACAAGATCGGCGGTATGCAGAGTCAATAGGTCCAGTTCCCGTTTGTTGGTCTCCGCCATTCCCGGAAGACTTGAGAATAGGATTCTCTTTTGCGCCAGGGTCTCGGCTATGCCTCTCGCGCCGTTCATCCGGCCGATTGCATGCAACACTCTTTGCCGCCGGTCCGAAAGTATGCGTTCCGCCTCGCGAGCTTCATCCCGGTCCCTTGCGGGACGGGAGGTCCGTACGGCAATCGTCATGCTCATCTGGCAAGCTTTGAGAGAGCTCGAGATCAGATCCTGGAGGACCTGAACCAGCTGCTTCTCAGCCACCTGCGCGTCCACATTGAGGCGAAAACCTCCTCCCAGCCCCCTCTGCGCAGCGGACATCTTGCGCAGCCGGCTTTTGAACTGCTTTACCGATTTAGTCTGGTCGGGCAGGGTGACGTCCGCAACGATCGTCAGCGGGAAATCCATCACCACCAGTTCACGCAGCACTCCGGGGAAGGTCGCATCGGGCAGATCCTTCAAGCTGATCAACGAATACAGGAGACCGCCCATCTTGATGTATTCGTCCTGCTCATCCTCGATATTGACGGTCGCCATCTGGCCTCTGGCGCTCTCATATACCAAGGTCGAATCCGCTGTTTTGAACCGCCGCGTATCGTTGCCGAGAGGATTGAGCGCCCTCTTGGTCTCCGCAAACAGCTCGTCGTTGTTCAAGCGGTGGATCTTCATGCCGGTCGCCCGCAGCGTCGTCTCGACTCCGGAGAGCAAGCTTCGGAACTCGGCCACGAGATCCATGTGCTCGAGTTGCGACCGCTGGATGCATTTCCTGGCTGTCATGCCGCCGGTATTGGCGCGCGGCTTCTTCTTCCATCGAAACTCCGGCGACTGATGATGGACGGATGGATCCCAGATGAAGAAGATGTGGAGCCGGTGATGGAGAAACTGGCCGCCCTCCTCCTTCGCACGCCACGCATCGATCTGCTGCCGGTCGAGGACTTCAAGCACCGGGCTCGAATGCCTACGCTCCCGGCCATATCTGTCGATAAGATCCTCGGAGCCCTCGCCGATCTCAAATCTCACCTGCATGCGCATCGACCGCTCGGGAAGTGAACGCACCAGGGCTTCAAGCGAGAGCTTCGTGCGATTGCGCTCTTCATCGCTTGCGTAGTAGGAGTTGAGGCCGCTCACTCGGTAGCCGGCGACAAATGCGCCGCTGACCTGCACCATCAGGTCGTCGAGAATGTCCCGAATCTTCAGTTGCTCGCAAAGCGCCGGCTCCGCAAGAGATTTCACAAACTGGTCTTTGGTAAGGGGCATCGCTACTCCTCTGCCTTCAAATAGGGTTCGGTCAGTTGACTGTCGCGCTCGATCGCCGAGTAGACATGGGGCCGGGTGTGAAAGAGGATCAAGTCCAACAAATAACCTCGCTGCTTTCCGTACTTGAAGAGCATGAGCACCGGCACCGAGAGAAGTGGCACGATGTACTGCAGCAGCACATTCATCGGGATTCCGAACATCTCCCGGTTCGTAAACCTCCCGATGATGTTCATCACCACCGCCAGCCCCATCACCGCAAACAGGTCCTCGGCCTCAAGTCCCATAAAGGTCACACGTGTGCGAAGGTTCCGGTAGACGGGAGTCACGTCGAGTTTCGCCATGTTTCTCTACCTCACTCCCGCCGTGCCGTTCGTAATGAAAAACTCGACCAGCCGGAGCAATCCGGAGACGAGCATGCAAAGCGCGGCTGTCGTAAAGTGCCTCAGCCAGCCTGCGGTGGGATTGATCTGCGAGTGAACGGCCAGGCGCATGGCTCCGAGTGCGACGTGGGCTCCCGCGTAGAGCGGAAGGATCACATTGCCGAACCAGTCGACGAGCGTCACGATCGACATCCAGAAGCGGTCCGGGTCATCGAAGGCTCGTTGGGCAGCAAAGGTCTCAATGGCCCGTGTTAACCCGGACACACAAAGGCAGCCAAACACTCCGTAGAGGCTGTGCGAAGAATCCCTGCCCTTTGAAAACTGCAGGATTCCAAGAATCACAAACACCACCGCCATGGTCGGCATCATGACGTTGCCGACCCAGTTCGTAAGATTGAGAATTCCATGATCGAAGGACATCGTTAGGCCACCATCGCTTGGACGAGTTTCCAGATAGCAGTCACCGAGAGCATCCCCAGGGCGACTGCGATCAGGTGAAAAAAGGGTTTCTTGACAGCGAAGTTGTAGATGGCTCCGACGATCGCCAGTGCCGAAGCCGTGGGCAGGATTGTGCCGGCCAGATGGTTCCAAAGGCCGTCGAGCACATCCGCGGTCGCGAATTGTGTCCCGCTGTTGAAGCTCTTCATCAGGGTGAGCGTTGTGCCAATGCTGAGCAGAAACATCGCGGATAAGACGGAGAGGAGCGGGCTTTCTCCGGCGCTTGCATCGAGGATCGCCCTTACTACAAAGAAAGCAGCGAGTGTCGGCACGATGCGATTGACAACAAAGGTCATGACAAAACCCGAAATGCTCGTCTCAATGCCGTTCATCCAGCTTGAATTCACGCTGGCTGCCGTCCCAGCCGGAAGGCTGGTGTTGATGCCGAAGGAAGAAAACCATCCAATCAGAGGTGTTAGAGTCAGGAAAACCGCTCCCCATAACATCCACTTGCCGAACCCTCCGCCCGCTCCGATGCTCCCCAGTCCTTCGCGCCTGAGATTGATCCCCGCCAGAATCAGCGACACAACCGCTGCAGTCGGAGCAAGCAGCAGCAGGATGTTGATCACGTCGGCGAGTATCTGTGGTGTCGGCATTACCTGTTCCCTTCACATTTGCTATTGGGTGTTGATTTCATTGGCGGCTCGCCGCCGGACGGCCTGGGTGAACTTCCCTTCCGGACTGTCCGGTCGCGAGCGCGGAAAAAGCGGCAAAGCGCAATTGCTTACGTCACGCCTGCCGTGCCATTGGTGATAAACGCCTCGATCAGACGGACGGCGCCGGACACCAGCAGCAACGCTGCAGCGGCGATCAACCAGCGCCCTGCGCCGCGTCCGGTAAGCCAGGCGACGATCGCGCCTACAATTGCCCCGCCCGCCGCAATCGGCGCTATAACGTTGCCGATCCAGTTGATGAAGTTTAAGAACGTGCCTTCGGGCTGCGCAGCGCTCTCGCCCTGAACGGCCACGTTGGTTGCCGGTTTTTGACCGAGGTTTTGTGCCCATAGCATGGTTGAGGGCAATGCCGGGCCAAGCGCCGCCACACAGAGCGCACCCCATAAAACAGATTTGCCGAGCCCCTTGCCCAACAACCTGCCGCCTGGAAAATTCATGAACGACTAGCCTCCTTGCATTGAGCGCTTTGCTCGAAAACGAGCTTTTTTCGTCAACGCGCGGGCGAAGATATCCGCAGATGAGGATGAGTGTCAAAACACTGATGTTTATTGGTGATTTTGAGAGGTTTTTACGAAGCGATGAGGTAAGGTTTTGGGGAATACTCGCAAGAGGAGTCTCAGTCCTACGCGGGACCCGACCCCAACCTTAAGGAAAGGAAATTATTGGACGCCCACTACCAAAGCTCTTTTAACCTGGCATAGCATGCTCCCTTTGCCGGAGCGTTACTCTTAATGATCGGAGGCCTTTTCAGAGACCCCCTATGCCCAGAGTTGCAATTCGCCAATCGTCTCGGCACCCGGACTGCAAGCGATATTGAGGCTATGATTTCCTCTTCGTTTGCCAGAAGGTCGGTTGATTCAGATCTTCAAGCTTCCAAAAAATTGCCGTTTTCATCAACTGCGCAGGCGTTGTCAAAACGTATCAGGTAGCTTCTTACAGCAGTCTCCTCAATACCTCGATGCCGCAGATACGCAGCAAATGCAGACTGGGCCTGCGCGCGAGTGATCTGGGTGCTCCAAGTTATGTCAATGGTAGTAAATGCCTTATATCCAATCACCTTCATCATTTTGCGACTGGCAACGAGTCGAATGTGCCCGAACATAATCGGCTGTCCGTAGTTGATAGCCTTGCCTTGTTCGGGATCATCGTGTCCAACAAGTTCTTGTTCCTCCTCATATGTGAGGCTTGAGGGCAAATCGATCCTCAGCGTGATGTCCATATCTTTCTACACTCCCATTGAATGATTACCTTTTTACCGCTTGATGCCATTTCGCAACCTGAGATATGACCAGCCGCATTTTAAACATGGCCTTTCTGGAACCAGTCTCTCACTTTTTTATCACTATATTGAGATTGACTGTTCCCGAGGGGAACCTCTTAAAGTTTGCTGATCGCCTTGGCACCAGCGGGGCAGGACGATTTCGTCGTCGTGCTCATAGTTGCACTCAATCACGTCGCTGCGCCTGAGTCTCCTAACGTATACTTTGGAAACTTCCAGAATCACGAGTTTGATCCGAGTAACAGTATGCTAAAGGTTAGCAATGAAAAAAAGAACCTAAGTCGCCTCGCTGGCGAATTCCTGGTGGCGTCCAGGTTAAGCCAGCGCGGCTACATGGTGGCGTTGCAGTGGGGCACCACAATTGGATATGACATTCTCGTATTTGATAAGGTCGGCCATGTGGCGTTCGTCGAGGTTAAGGCTTCTGCTTCGCATCCTCAGCGATGGCTTTTGCAAAAGAAATTCGCCGCACCTTCGGAGGAGGCGATCTCAAAAGAGAGGCAGTTCGTGTGTTGCGTCGATTTGACTCCAAGAGATCGTGAACCGGATGTCTATGTGTTTCCTGCATCCGTTGTAGCTAATGCTCTTAATTACTTTTACAGCGGTCAATTCTCTCGCAGTCCGAGTTTCGTACTAGCCCTCAATATGAAGCCAAGACATCGCACACGAGAAGAAAACTGCCAAACCGTTGGCGATCACATCGGATGCCACAACTATCTCGAGCGTTTTGAGGCGTTAGGCATCAACTCTGTCGTACGCTGAAAAATCATCCCAACCTGGCGGAGGTGCTTAGCTAGGGATCAAGTATATTGCTTGGCCAAATCCGAATGGGACTCAATCCGCGCTTGATTGTAGAGCGTCGGACTCGCGCGTTCACGATACGAGCGCGCCCCCACAAAAGCAGACTTGCCGACCGCCTTCCTCAACAACCTGCCGTCTGGAAAGTTCATGAATGACTAGCCTCCTTGCATTGATCTCTCTGCTCGAAACGAGCTTTTTCTCGTCAAAGCGCGGGCAAAGATATCCGCAAACGCTGATGGGCGTCAAAATGCCGAACGTTTATTGGAGATTTTGAGGAGTGCTCATCAAGAGACAGACACAAATCAAACTTTATCCAGGATCCGTGGAGAATCTTGATCCTGCACGCGTAAACAGAGAGGCCACAGTCTTGCTCCGTTTTCAGGATCCTCGGCCTCATTGCGCCTAGGCGATCTCTGTCACTCTCTTCTATATTTCGGCTACATTAGGATGCCGTTCGGCAAAAACCAAGTATATTAGTGGTCAGCAATCCGTGGTTCAAAGAGATCTTCTTGTGAAGGCACCCAATGATTGTTCAAGCGCATGCTCCTCTTGCTCCTGGATAAGAGGTTCCTTACGTGCTAATTCGAACATTCCGTTAAGCCAGTCTTTATAATGGTGGTCTCCCGCTGGAATAAATGTCCCCACAGAAAACACGTTGAGCACATCTTCAGCTTTTTCGGCGAATGCCAACACGACGGATTCTGGGTGTGCGCGACAAAACGTCCTACAGGATAAGGCGTCGGCGATAGCTACGTCATAGACTCCTGAGGCAACACCATACATCATTTCTTCAACTCGTTCAGCATCCGACTCTTGAAAGCGGCGATACTTGTTATCCCGCAGATCAAGTGAATCCACCGCAAACTCCCATCCAATCTCTCCTGGGGCTACAATGATTCTGACGTCGGGCCGTTTGAGATCGTCGAATCTAAAAACCTTTCTCTTTTTCTTCGGACAGACCGCCTCAAGACGCGTTCTGTAAAGAAACCCAGTAAAATCACCTGCTTGTCGTCGTCGTGGCGTATCAAAAGTACATGGAATCAAGTCGAGCTTTTGTTCTTTCATGATCGTGGTCAGTTGACTCGACCTGACGGGCCGATAGATCGTCTTGAGTTTTTCGTGTTTAGCAATATGCTCGATGAACCGCACGAAACACCCAGAAGCTACAACCTGGCCCTGATCATCAATCGTGTAATCGATCATCGGTGGATATTTGAAGCACCCGATTCGCAGAGTTCCCCGCCGGCGAATTTCGTCCAAACGGTTGGGACCGCCATCAACCGAAGTGGCGGTATCGTAAGTAACGAACTTTTGCGATTCTCCACCATGTATCTTCACGTCTGAGTTATCAGGATGGCCGTGGGTACCCACATATTCCCAAATAAGCAGGTAGAGGTTTTCAAGACTCCTAACGTGCGCCCCTCCCCTACGCGCGTCCGGTATCTGAAATCGCCAGTTTCTGATGGACTCTGATTGCAAAACATTCTTGGCCAAATCAGAGAAGTACTTCTCAATTCGGTCACGAATATTGGCAATTTCAGTTCTCAACGGGTCCGATGCGCTATCCGGTTCCCGCATTTTGAATTGTTCTCTCAAGCGCCTGGGAGTAATTCCTTGTTCTTCGTTCGAGATGACCTCCAAGATTTGTTTCTGACGCCGTGAGAGGTATCTGCTTTCAGGAACAATCAGCGGCTCCAAGATGGCATCCCGTATTGGCTTATCTGGACGGAGCGGCGGCTTGGGAGGCATAGTCGAACGTTGGCGAACGTTGGCGAACATTGGCGAACGTTAGTGAACGTTAGCACACGTTATCATTTTGAGACAAGTCATTGATAATATTGACAATAGCGATCTACGAAACGTCCGTAAACCTTCCGAAACTTGGCAAGGATGACCAATAATGGGACAACAAGATTGAGAGTACTTTTCGAGGGTAAATATGCTCACAATTCCTGAGTTCTCCATTGAGTCGATCATTCCGATTTTTCTCAGTTTGGCATGGGGAAGTATCAGTGCTTACCAGATTCTGGCCGCTAAGATACGGAGAAAACGATGCGTTATTTGTAGTCGTGGCGTCTTTCATGAGGAACAGGCGCACCATGTCTCTCTCCCCTGCCATCAGACGTGTATTGGTCTTGCTAGTCTTATCTTGGAGGGTGCCAAAAAGAACTGAAAGACTAGCGAGTGGGATCATTAAATCCGGCAAGGGAATTGGAAAAATGGATTCTAGCCTGGGAACAGAAATTGCGATCGTTGGCCTCTTTCCGTGTCAAACTCGGCTACAGGATGGAAAGGGAAATATCTCATAAACGATTTAAGACATTGACCATGGATCTCCTAGAAAATTCACAGGCGCTCAGATCTCACGCTCCGTACAAAATCCCATCTCGGTATCAGAGCAGCAGCGAAAAAAGGACCGAAGAATTTCCTCGGTCCTTCTTTTCGAATTGCGACTGTCGTCTTTTCCTACTGGCCGCCGTTGGAATTGAGCGCCGGTACGGCGGTCGGTTGCTCATTGAACTGGTTAAGCTCCCGCCTCAATTCCATCAACTGCCGCAGTTCTTCAACCGTTGGAATGCGACTGGTTCCTAACGCTGCAGAATTCGAAGCGCGGATCCCTGTTGATGCAACCGGAGGCTCTACGGAACCATGCTGAAGCACTAAGTAGAATCGTGTGCTTCCGGGAACGGTCACCACGATGTTCTGGTTAAAGGTAAGATTGTTCAGCTCCTGCTGACCGGCCTGCCCGATATTGTCCGCCAGCCGCTCTCGTAACAACGAACCTTCAGAGACCGGGGCATCGAGCGTCGAGGCGGAATTCGATCCGGCCAGCAGAGAGGCCATGCTTCCCAGTCCAGTAACCGCGCTTACCAGAAAGCGTGTTCCCCGCTTGCGTCCGCTCACGTTGCCTTTGAGCGGTCCGTAAGAGAAGCTCATCGCCGAGGCTTCGATTTTTTCCATCGTTCCGTCCGGCAGTTCGAGCCGGCTGAACTGGAGATTGACGGTTCCCGATGAGGAGACCTGTTCAAGCTTGCCGATCACCTTGGACCCCGCAGGTACCACGATTTCGCCATCGTGCTCATAGTTGTACTCAATCACGGCGATGGCCGGCGCGTTAATCGCCGAAGAAACCGGCGATTCGAGGCGCGCGACCAGCTTGGTCCCTGGAGGCAAAATTCCGGTGAGGGTATTGCCCGCTTGTTTGATGGAGGCTTGCGCGTCGGGCACTTTGCTTTGCTCAGCCCGAATGAACACGATCGAGGGCTTGTTCAGGGTGAGTTTGGTTGTAGCAAAAGCGGAACCCTCCGATGGAGCCGGCTCCCCTCCAGTGGCGGCCGTGTCGAACGACACGGTCCTAAGGCTATTTGCCTCGGCTTGTGGACTCGATTTGGGTTGCGGCCCTGAGGACTGCGGCTTGTAGCGTGGAATCTCGCTTGACGTATGGTTGACATCCTCCGCCGTTACCTCGCCATTGTTCCCGTCGGCCATAGGTTGTGCTGTCGTGTTCATGATCGGGGTCACGGAGCGGTTCGTTTCCTGACGTTCGTTGCCAGGAGTCTCTTTGGCTCCGAGGTTCGGCTTGCTCCTGTTGGAGCCCGCCGTAGCCGGCTTTCTCGGGTTTGAGAAAACGACCAGGAACGCTATTGCCAGACCGGCAGCCAAGACACCAAGCGCCAGAATCTTTTTGGTCTTGTCGGCGCCGCGGTTGGCCGTTTGCGAATTCGGTTGTGGCCGGGTTCGCGCCATGGCCGCGCTGAAGGCCTTCCTTAGCTGTGCCATGCCGGTCAGTTTTTCAGGCGCCTCTACGTCCGGAGTGGCCTTTTGTACTTCGATCGGAACTGTCTGCTTCTGTTCGGAAACCTTATCGTCTTGCATGGATCGCCTCCTCTCGGCTGCTGCTCACACCGAAACCGATCGGTGCCAGTGCCGGTTTGTCCACGGCTCCCGACTCGGCCATCTGTAGAAACAATGTTTCGTTCGATTGTTTGTAAGGCGGCCTCTCAAAGACGGCCACGCCATCGGCTCGCTCGTGGAGTCCGATGCGCCTTTCGCTAAGCCTGTAGTCGACGATCGGCAGTTGCTCGGCCGTCGACCACTTGTAGTGTCTGAACACGAACCCGGTTCTCGACCTGCCGCCAAGCTGCACCTGCGGCGGCATCAACAGAATCGCGTGCTTGCCGGTGTTGACCACGCTGAAGAGAACGATGACCTGCTGCCCGTGATCGATAACCTCACTGATTCCGGTGCGCAAGCGGTCGCCTTTCTCGTTTTCTCCCTCCACGCGCTGACCAAACAATTCAGGTAAAGCTGCGCGTTGTTGCCTCGCAAGAAGGCGATCAAGAGACAGGTCTTCGGGGGCAGAGTCACCTTTCGCCCCGGATGTTCCCGCTGGAACTGAAACTACGACCGGAGCGACGCCACTGTCGGACGCGGTTTGGACGGGTGGAGGCAAAATCTCCCCGACGCTTGCCGTCTGCGCAATGGATGGAAAGGTAGCGGCGTTGGGCTCGATCAGAAAATGGCCCGCTTGGCTATACCGCACGACGAAATCCACCCCCACGGCATCTGTTGAGGCTGGCTTGCCAGAATGGAGCAATAGGCTGATCTGCTTCCCCCGAAGCGTTGTAATCAAGAGATTCGTTTCGGCCGGGTTCACCGTGAGGGCTTTGACGAATACCAGAGTTGGTTCGCGCTCCGAGTGTTCGGCTTGGAACAAATCCGGATCGCCGACAATCACGGAATTGACGGCCTCCGGCGCCCGAATGGTTGTAACAAAATGGGCCGCAAGCTCGATCCTGGTTACGGCACCTTCATTTGGGACCCTACTGCTGATTTGCGGGTCTATGTTGATCATCTGTGCTCTGGCCGCGAGTCCTGCCAACAACCAGAGCAGCATGTTGAACTTTCTCACGTTCACCTCCAGTGGTTAAACGCTTCCTTTTGGCATTCAAAACTTTCTCCCGATATCTCCTCGCGACTCTCTGGACATACCCATGCACGTCCGCCGAGGAGTAGTCGAGGCCTCTCCTTTGAATGGGCTCCTCTCCCACGTAGTAGGCCGCGGTAACCAGGCGCAAATCCCCGCCGAACTCTCGCAATAGGAAAGCAAGGTATGAAACGCCGCCCCGAATGTTTTCATCGCCTCGATATCGGTCCAGCACGCCAAACCTTCTGGCCGTCGCCGGCATTAACTGCATCACTCCGACCGCTCCCTTCTTCGAGACCGCGTGGGGATTCCACCCCGACTCCTCTTCAATGACTGCCTGAACCAACGCCGATGGGACGCCGTATGTGATCGCATAGCGATTGGCCCACAGCATCAGCGCCTCACGAACTTGTCTGTCTGGACTCTGCTGCGCCGTCGCGCTCGCAGTTAGAAGCAGGCCAATTAGCAGAGGGTGAAGGCCCCTCATGACACTCCCGTGCGTTCTTCCCCGTTTTCCGCCGCCATGATCGAATCGCGGTACCGTTTGGAGTCGAAGATCAAGCTTTCGAATCCAGCCTTCATCAGCAAGCGCCTGCGGTCGCTTTCCGTCTTGGCAAGCAGGGGTAGAAAGAGATCCCTCTGGTCGGCGGCGATTTCTTCCATGCCGAGCAGGTGCAAGGCTTCCTGGAGGTCGAGCATCTCGGCTATTGAAGGCGGTTTTTCCATTTGCCAGCCGCGGAGAGCACTGGCAAGGCCCGCGATCTGCCCTTGCAGTCGGAGGTTGGGGCTCGATGACCGCGCTGCCAGGATCTCCCGCTCCCGTTCGACCGTGGGAAATTCGAGGCGGAGATAAAAGCATCGGCGGCGCAGAGGATCGCCAAGCCGCCTCTCCTCATTTGAGCTGAGAACTACAAATGGAACATGCAAGGGCTTGATCGTTCCCAGTTTTGGGACCGTGACCTGCCACGCACTCAGGATCTCAAGCAGCAGCGCCTCGAATCCGTGATCCACCTTGTCGAGTTCGTCGATCAGTAGGACGCAGGGCCGGTCGGCATGCAAGAGCGCCCGCACCAGGGGGCCTTCAGAAAAGAACCGCAGGGTGTGAATTTCGGCCCTCAACTGGTCCCATTGGCTCTCGATGAGAGACGCATTGGTTTCGAGAAACAATCTTTGCAAAGCCTGGTCAAATCTCCCGATGGCTTTTTCTTCTGTAATCCCTTCGTAGCATTGAAGTCTCTCAACGACTGTTCCGCCCGCCGCGGCAATGGCATAGGCTAATTCGGTCTTGCCGCACCCTGGCGGCCCCTCAAGCAGCACTGGCTTGTTCATCTTTCCAGCCAGATACACGACCTGCAGCATGTTGGGATCTATGACATAGCGTGCCGCCCTGAGTTTTTCCTCCAGTTCCACAATCGATGAAAACACCGCTGCCTCCTGTCAAGCGGCATACTATGACGAAACAGTCCAAATGCCGTTTCCGGATGTGGAAGTTCACGACGTCGCTACGATTGAAAGAAAGGCGGCGCTTTGCAGGTGATCTTGGCCTTGTGGCAAGCGAGTATAAGGCGTCTCCCGAGGCAGCGACACGGCATGCATGCAGGAAATTAAGTCCGTTGCAGAAAGGGTTGCTTCACATCCCTTTGAGGGTGCTTCAATGAGGGGGCCAGGGAGATAAGGATCGGAAAAACAAGAAAAATCTTCACTGTTACAGAAGGTGGTCGTCCATCAAAGGATTTCGGGCCAGGCATTGCCTTTGACGTGCTTGATCCAGCCGCCATGCGACCAGACCCGCCGCAGACAGCATGCTGCGATGCACAAAGGTAGAAACTACAAACATGAAAATCTTGCCGTTACAGAGAGTGGTAATCAATTCACAGGAATTTGGGCCGCCTGCGGTCAAAGGCATTTCCTTTCAACGCGTTTTGATCCGTCCACCTTCCCAGTCAGGATTCACCGAACGGCTGGCTTGACCGCATCGATAAGAATTACAAACAGGAAAATCGAAAATCTTTGCTGTTACAGAATGTGGCGCACGCCAGGTCCGATGGTTTCGACGCAACAAGACTGCGATCGATTTTGGATTCGTCCCGGTGCGGCATTCCTCCAAGAGGCACATTGGCAGGGGAGAATAAAACGTTTACCAAAAAAAAATATGCGCAGCTACCCAAAGTGGTCGCTCGCCAGATTCCATGCATTCAACCGAGGGCATTCTGCGAAATCAAATTGGATCTGTTTTCAACGGGATTGCGGGCTTTAACTTCGATACAAGTAAGTCAGACTTAATAAAGTGATAGTGTTAGATGCGCTTGTCTTGAGATCTTTGGTGCATGTCCCAATTCACTCTCTTTATCATTAGCTGAAATTGTTAATAACTTAGGCTTGTGCGGTGCAACCGCGTATATAATCTTGCTCTCACATGAGAAAGAAGTTGACTAGGTGAGACAACCTCAACTTCGGGCAAGTGCTAGCAGTTCTCCTCTGATCTTCCAATGCCCAGCTCAGTACAAACGCGACAGACGATTGACCGGCTTGTGGGTCAGCAGGCCCGCGAACGTGCCGAGCAGCAATCCCTGCTGACGCCATGGCCTCGCTTTCATGAGGCCCTTCAAGAACAGGTTTGCTGGCAGGAGTTTTTCTTCTGGTTTCGTGCAATTGTCGAACACGCGGGCCGGATCCCCTCCGCCCACGTCCCTGCGGTCGAGAAAAGATGTCCGGACCTTTCACGAACGACGTTACGAACAATTCGGAATATGAATTCGTCAACCAGGCGGGTCTCCGCTCTCGAAACCTGGATTGAAGAAGCTCACACAGGCTCTTCAAGATCAGAGGGTTGGCTTGAATCGTTGAGCTGGTTTTCTGCGCACCAACCCCGCGTGGTCCAGGCGCGCAGCTACTATCTCGATTGTTCGCGGCGCTGGAAATCCGAAGAGACGGTGGCTTATCCGGACTTCGATGGCTGGATTGGGCAGGCTCGGCAATTCAATCCCACGCCCTTTTTATTGAGTGAACATCACGGTGGTTGGGCGGCACACTTTCGCGCGCCACAGGATGATCTTGCCGACGCCATCGATAGGTTTCTGAATCTGGAAGTCTTCGCCTACTGGGCGCGAACCGCCCTCAAGCAGCCCCCAGAAGAGATGCCGCTGCATGTTCTCTCCGAAATTGAGAATCGGCTGCCTGGATTCCCCGATCCACGCGCACAAGATATCGCATCCGCCATCACCAATCCCATGTGGACACAGCTTCTCGCCGCCATCCGCGAGAAGCATTTCAAGGCCGCTTCAACCGACGGCTGGTTTGACGCAATCCTGTTGCACACGGACTCCCATCCACTCCATGTCCGCGTGATGCAATTCTGGCGCCGCTGGGACCGCCTATATTACGCTGCCCCTATGCCCATCTATCCGGCTCTCACTACCTGGAAGACCGAACTCGACTCCTTCACCGGACGGTGACCTCTCCAGCCTGAAAGCGGAATCCGCTCACGGGTTAGTGCTATCTGCTCCCCGGCGGCTTTCAGTTTTCCCCGGCAGGGTTTCAAATGCCTAAAAAACGCATTCCCGCGAATTCGCCGGTTGCATTTGGAGCATTGATGGATTCGCATTACATGCTTGTATTGGGGAACGTCTGGAAGTGACCGCTTCGGCAATCTGGCGCAAATCTCGGCAAATTGCTTCGCCTCCTTCTCAAGAAAATTGGCAATATCCTTTTTTTCCAGCGGCTCCGGCTGCTCGCCCGCCCTGATTTTTCGAGATGCTTTGCCCCCTTGGTTGTTGCCCGCTATCTTCGCAATCCGGACAAACAGGCCTTCGGATGTATCCTTCCCCACCGAAAAAAGCACTTCGATATTCTCCGGCAGAAACGTTGCTCCACGATCGCAGGCGTTCAGTCTCCCCTGAATCTTTGCGATGGAGGCCCTCCATCCATCCCCGGCATAGTCAATCTCCGCCTTGCCCTCTCGAGTCATCAGTTCCCAGTTAAGCGCGGGGTAATTCTCCCGGCAGTATTCTTCGAAGGATTCGGTGTTGACGCGCGAACTGCGGATGCGAAGCATGCCTTGATTCACCCACTTTCTGATGGTTGAAAGCGGCACTCCCACAATGGCGCCAAACTTAATCTGGTCGATCGGCGTTCGGCTTCGCAACAGCCGCGAGGCCATTTCTGCGGTCAGGGCAATTTCTAGCGTCTCGGCGCCGCGCTCCACGAACTCTTTGCGCGACGAAAACAGAATTTTCGATCCAAGCCAAGTCAGCCTTCCTTCTTCGAGCAGACGGTTGACGCGCTTGTAACCGCAGCACAGGATGCGGCAAATATCGCGTCTCGAGTATCCGTCAACCACTCGGCAACGGGCGTGTCCAAAGAGGCGCTTCAGTTTCGCCTTGACCGCCTGCCTTGTTCGCCCGAGCAGCTCTGCGATGACCTTCACCTCGCAGGTGCCGGCCATTTCATTGAGCTGCTTGACCTCGTTCTTTGTCCAGCGCTTCGGGGCAGTTTTTACCTGTCG
>Ga0209060_10003053_pt1 | contig 14525 bp, 12 predicted proteins | sample Coa_R1_8_FD_187155 | JGI IMG/M metagenome (GOLD analysis project Ga0209060, IMG submission 187155) | Surface soil microbial communities from Centralia Pennsylvania, which are recovering from an underground coalmine fire - Coalmine... | ecosystem: Environmental > Terrestrial > Soil >...
CAGGCCCCTCGAGAAGCGCCTTTCTGTCCGGTTTCTTCAGCCTGGTCGGACTGCATGGCCTGCATGTCACGGCCGGGCTGGTGTGGCTCACGTTCATGGTCGCGCAGACGGCCGCGCAGGGTTTGCGGGACTACGTCCGGCGGCGCCTGCATTGCTTCAGCCTCTTCTGGCACGCCCTCGATATCATCTGGGTGGCGCTCTTTACCCTCGTTTATCTCATGGGAGTGCAATGAGATGTCCACGATGAATGAAGCCGGGTCCAATTCCGCTCCGTCCGGTCCCGATCGCGCGCCGGGCTATGGCGTGTACGCCGCGGGACTCGGGTTCGCTCTGCTGCTCACCGCCGCCTCGTTCATCGTCGCGAAGACGCATCTGCTCTGGCCGCCCGGACTGCCCGTGGGCCTCGCGGTGCTTGCGATTGCGCAGATGGGAGTGCATCTCGTGTTCTTCCTGCAAATCGGCACGGGTCCCGACAACACCAACAACGTGATCGCACTCGCCTTCGGCGTGCTCATCGTGACGCTCATCGTGAGCGGCTCTCTGTGGATCATGGCGCATCTGCACACCAACATGACGCCCGCTTCGGCACTCCTCAATATGACGCACTGAGACGTGCACGCCGGTGCTCGGTCGGCCTGGGGCCGCTCGGCGCTGCTATACTCAGGTCGGGTTCGATGAGGACGAGGCGGACGGGAAGTGGCTCGCGTGAGTGATCAGACTGCGCGCAAGGCGGCGCAGACGCACGGTGTTGCAAGCTCCATGAGCGAGGCGCAGCGGGCACATTTTCGTGACCGCGGCTGGGTCCTGGCGCGCGGTTTCTGTACGTCCGAGGAGACTTTGCAACTCTCGGCCTGGACGGACGATCTCGCGCGCTGCCCCGAGCGAGCCGGTGCTCAGATGGTGTATCACGAGATGAGCCTCGAGGCACCCACGGTGCGCCTGGTGCAGCGGATCGAGAATTTCTGTCCTTTCCATGAGCGTTTCGACCGGTTCGTTCGGGGTCGATTGCAGGCAGCGACCGAATCGCTGCTGGGCGAGCGTGTCGTGCTCTTCAAGGACAAGATCAATTTCAAGATGCCGGGGGGTGCAGGCTTCGAGCCGCATCAGGATCAGCAGGCGGGCTGGTCGAGGTATGCACCTCTTTTTGTGACGGCCCTGGTGAGCCTCGATGCGGCACCCCTGGAGAGCGGATGCCTCGAGATCGCCGACGCGCCGCGGCTCACCGGACTCATCGGCCAGGAATGGCAGCCGCTGAGCGCGCTCGAGCTCAAGGGTCTATCGCTGCAACCGCTGACCTGTGAGCCGGGCGATGTGATCTTCTTCGACAGCTTCGTCGCCCATGGCTCGAAGCCCAACCGCTCCCCTCGACCGCGCCGAATCCTCTATCTCACTTACAACCCCGCCAGCGCGGGCGATCACCGGGAGCAATATTTTCGCGACAAGCGCGCGAGCTTTCCCCCCGACATCGAGCGGCTGCCGGGCGTCGAATACCGCTTTCGAGTTTGAAGCTTAAAAAGGATAGTTGAGGCCCGTGAACACGGCGGCCCCCTCGGTCCCGTAGCCAACGTCCACGTAACCGACGACGAATGGTCGGGCGACCCCGCGAAACCCCACGCCCACCGCCCGATGCAAAGACTCGAGCGGGTTCTCGCTCCGATGTGAGAAAACCCGCGCGAGGTCGATGAACGGCGTTACTTCCAGATCGAGGACCGTCGTCACGGCATCGACGGTGAGGAAGCGGCGGCGCAGCTCGAAACTCGTCGCGAAGTAGTCCTTGTCATAGAAACGACCTTCTCCGAAAGCGCGTAGCGTCTGCTCCCCCCCGATGACACTTTGCGAGCCGCCCACACTCGACAGCGCCCAGAAAGGGACATCACGCGCGTCGATCAGATAGCGCAGCGCGACATGCGTCGAGAGGACCGCGCCCGGCCCGAGCGGCCAGAACACACGCCCATCGGTGCCTGTCTCGCGAAAGTACCCATCGCTCACGAGTCCGTCGGGGCCGGCTCCGCCGTAGTAGGCGACCCACTCGGTGCCGCGAGTCGGAATGGACGTGTCATCCCGCGAGTCATACACCACGGCAACCCGATTGAGCATTTCCTTGCGGGTTCCAAGCGTGCCCGGAAACAGGGTCTGAATGGAGTCGATGTGCGCGAGGGTTCCCGGAAGAACATCGAGAACTTCCAACCGGGCGGTGTATTGCAGCCGCCAGCGATGGTTGATGTTCAGGCCGACCTGGACCTCCCCGAGGGAGGTCTGGCTGGTGTAATTGGACTGGTCGAACTCGGATGTGTGATTGCCAATACCGTAGAAGCGCGGCGTACCATCGACGTCGTAGATGAGCGTACTGTTCAACGACCAGAGCGTCTCGCGAGCGCGTCCAATCTGATACGCCCCCACGAACTCGCGCTCGACCCGTTCCTTGATGCCGGCAACGAGCGACCACTGCTGATCGAAGGAATCGTAGCCATAGATCCGTGCATGCGTACCCCAGCCAAAGTATTCGCTGTGCAGAATATCCGGAGCGACGATGCGCGTGACTTGTCGGTCGCTGTTGGCCTTGACCCAGGTGGGAATGAGACCGAGGGTCGTACCATTCACCGGATCGACGGAGATCTCGGGTACCGGGATGAAGGGAGCGGTCGCCGGATTGAACCAGCGTGCGAGCCCCGACGGCACAGCCACCGTGGCGTCATCCGGCGCCGAGGATTCACTCTCGGCATCGGCGTACACGCCGAGGAGCAGGCAGGCCGTCAGCGCGCCGAGCCGCGAAGGTTTCGGTCCGCTCACGCGCGGGATGGACCGGAGCCCGTTGCCCTCACGAGCTCGATGCCCGGAAGCGGGTCGAGCAACGGCAAGATCGAGCGCGTGGCGCGCGCGACGTCTGCGGCATAATCGATCTCGATCCAGGGAAGCCCCGTGACATCGCGGACCTCGAATCCACGAGAGTGCTCGAGAATCAGATCGCGCACGGGCTCCTCGTGCGGCGCATGCGAAGCGCCGCGCATCACGTACCCGGCCACGAGCTCGGCCAATCGACGCGCGGCGCCTGCGGTGAGTCGAAAGAACCCGACCGACTCGCCGATGGCGTCATAGGCAAGCCCGGGTTCGACGCGCTTGCGCAGCTCGACCACAATCCCCCGCCGCACGCACACCTTGACAGGCTCATCACCCGGCTCGAACTCGTGGTCGATGAGCAGGCGATTGCACGGCTCCTTTCCCTCGGTGAGCGCCTCGAGCATCCGAATGTCGTAGAGCACGTCCGCATCCATGAGAAGCACGTCCGGGGCGCTGGTGAGCGGTGCAGCCAATGCATGCACCGTCGAGACACTGCCCTGTTCGAAATCCGGATTGCGGATGATCTCGGGACGGGGATGCCAGCGCAGTCGTGCAATTTCGGCCTCGATGAGCTCGTGCCGGAAGCCCACGCCGATCACGACCTCCTCGACTCCCACGGCGCGCAACAGCCGCAAATGCCGCTCGAGAAGAGTCACCCCGCCCAAGGGCAGAAGGCATTTCGGCAGCTGACGATCCTGGGGCTGCTGCAGGCGAAGGCCGCGGCCTGCGGCGAGTATGAGGGCGCGCATTCTCGTATCATAGAAGTTCGCGCAACCGAGGTGAACAGGGTCTTCACGGTGCGATCGAATCCGCCCTGGAGGCAGTGCCGGCGCGACGCTCCGCGAGGTGCAGATACCAAAGACCCGGGGCTCCCAGAATGAGCTCGCGCGCCCGCTTGGTGAGGGCGAGCGCAAGCCCGGTCGACGCCGGCAATCCCACCAGGGAGGTGAGGAGGAGATAGCCGCCATCCTGCACCCCAAGGGCCGCGGGCACGGCAAAGGCGGCGCTGCGGATCGTTTGCCCGAGGCTCTCGATCAGCAAGGCAGCGTCCCATCCCACGGGGTGTCCCAGAAGGCGCAACGTCAGGTATACCTCGCCCGTCCCGGCGATCCAGCCGAGAAGGCTTAAGGCGAAGCTCGCAGCGACCGCCCCACCCCGCTTGTAGGTGTCGGCAAGCTCCTGCTCCACGGCCTCGGCGTGGCCCATCCAGCGCGCGTGATCATCGGGGTTGAGCCAGCGGCCCACGAGCCGCAGCGCCCTGCTGAAAAGACCCCGCCGCTGGGCTCCGTAGAAGACCAGGATGAGGAAGGCGAGCACACCACCGGACACGAGAATGGCCGATCGTGCCGCCCCCGGCTCGACGCCGACGCGCGCGGCAACCGCGGCGAGCCCGAAGAGCATGAAGGCGAGCAGCGCAAGCGTCTGCAACGTCAGGGCCACGGTGACCCAGGCGAGAGCTTCACCGGGCGGCGTTCCGCGCCGCGCGAGCTCTCGCGCCATCAACAGCGGTCCGCCGATCTGTCCGGCGGGCAGCAGGCTATTCGCCGACTCGCCCGCCCAGCGCGCGACGAGCGCATCGCGCATCGATCCGTGGCCTCGCTTGGAAAGCACCCGCAGAGCGGCCGTGTCGATGAGAAGGGGCACACCGTGAAAGAGCACTACCAGCACGAGTCCGAGGCCGGCGAGCCGCGCGAGCTCGAGCCAGGCAGCCCATCCCTGTCGCACGAGCAGCACGACGAGCAAGATCAGGCCCAGCCCGAGGAGCGCGCGTGCTCGCTTCATGGGACGCGTGGTCGCCTCGAAGCGCTCAGCCCGGATCCGTCTGCGGCCGCCGTTGCAGCGGCCGGATGCGCATCTTGCGTCGATAGTCGATCATGACCCAGAGGGCAAACAGCGGCGAGCAGACCGCGGCGACGAGCAGCATCGGAATCGTCGCGCCGAGCAGGGTCAGGATGGGCAGCGTGTAAAGCGCATCCTCGGTCTCGAATCCCGCCATCGTGGCCTGCTGCGTCCCGGTTTTGCCCATGTGCTCCTCGATCCGCAGCCGCAGGAAAAAGATGAGGGCGATTGCCCCGCCGGCGATCGCTCCCAGAATGACGGGCGTCAGAGGCAGACCGGTGAGTTGCCGCTGCGCGCCGATCCCGATGCCGACCGACACGAACAGGCTGATGGTGACGATCGAATCGCTCACCAGATCGTACAAGTGGCCGCTGCGACTCGATCGAGCGCTGAGCCGCGCAAGCTCCCCGTCCGCATGATCGAGGAAGTTCGAGAGACAGATGAGCACCGCGCCCAGATTGCACGCACCATAGGTGCCGCGGGTGAAGCACATCGCACCGGCGAGACCCACGGCCAGCCGTAGGGTCGTGAGCTGGTTGGGCGTCACCGCCGTGCCGACGAGCGGCTCGACCAGCCGGCGCGCGAGGCGGGCGTCCCACGGGGCGGAAGGATGCGGCGCCATCAGCCGCTTTCCCTATGCTTCATCTGCTCACTATCTCATAGTCCCTGCGGCGACTCGATCCGCCATTGACCGGTGCGTACCGCACCGATCAGTTGAGCGGCCGGCCGCGAGCCAGCATGGCTTCCACTGCGTTGATCTCGACGGGCTTGATCATGTGCGCATCGAACCCGGCCTCGCGCGAGCGCGCGAAATCCTCTTGCTGCCCGTAACCGGTGAGCGCGATGAGCTGAATTCGGCCGCTGCGCGCCCGGATTTGGCGGGCGAGGTCGTAGCCGTTCATATCGGGCAGGCCGATATCGACGAGCGCGGCCTCCGCATTGAAATCACTCAGCCGCTCGAGGGCTTCGTGTGCCCCGTACACCGCCTCGGCGGCATGTCCAGCCACTTTGAGAAGCATGCAGAGCGTATCGGCTGCATCGACGTTGTCATCGATCACGAGCACCCGCCGGGGCTCGGGTGGTGCGGCGCCCGCTCCAGCAGGGGCGGTGCGGCGCGCCTCCCCTCGCAGCGGCTCTGCGATGAGCGGCAAGCGTATCGTAAAGGTCGAGCCTTGCTTCTCGCCGCCGCTCGCAGCGCTCACCGTGCCGCCGTGCATTTCCACCAGGCGCTTGACCACCGACAGGCCGATCCCGAGTCCACCGTGCGATCGATCAAGGCCTCGTTCCCCCTGCACGAAGAGCTCGAAGACGTGCGGCAGGAGCTCCTCGTGGATGCCGATTCCATCATCTCGCACCTCGATCACCCCGAATCCCCGGTCCCGCCGCACCTCCACGCGGATCTCGCCCCGCCGGTCGGTGTATTTCGCCGCATTGGCCAAGAGGTTTGCAAGCGACTGCACGAGGCGCGCGATATCACCGCGCACATAGAGGGGCGTGATGCTCGGAACGTTCTCGAGCCGGTGCTCCTTCTCATGCAGCAGCGGCATCACCGTCTCCAGGCTGCGCTGCACGACCTCCGAGAGCTCGATGGGCTCGCGCTTGAGCTCGATGCGACCCTGGGTAATGCGCGACACGTCGAGCAGATCGTCGACGAGGCGCGCGAGTTGCGCGACCTGTCGCTTGACCATGGTCGCTATTCCGTGAATCGGCTCATCTGCATAATTGCGCTCGAGCAGCTCGCTACCGGTCTGGATCGGAGCCAGCGGGTTGCGCAACTCGTGCGCGAGCATCGCAAGGAACTCATCCTTGCGCCGATCCATGTCGCGCAACGCCTCCTCCACGCGCTTGCGCTCCGTGACATCGAGGGTCACACCGTTGATCGCGCGCGCATCGCCCGAAGCGTCGCACTCGACCTGTCCGCGCACCTCAAACCAGCGCAACTCGCCCGTATCGGGCCGGCGCATGCGCACTTCGCTGCGCAGGCTGCCGCGGGTGCGAATCGCCTCGCGAATCTCCTTCTGATGCGCGGACCAGTCATCGGGGTGAATGATGCTGCGCACGTAGGAGCGGTCGGTCCACTCCGCGCCCAAGACCTCCGCGGCATTCGCCGAGAACTGCACGCGGTTCGACTTGAGATCCCAGTCCCACGTGACCATGCGCGCCGCGGCGAGCGCGATGCGCAATCGCTGCTCCCCGGCCTCACGCATCTGCTTGAGCTCGAGCAGCGCACCCAAGCGAGCGAGCAGCTCACGGGCGGAGAACGGCTTGATGAGGTAGTCGTCCGCTCCGGCGTCCAGCCCCTCGATGTGAGCCTCTTCCCCGGCGCGGGCCGAGAGGAGGACCACAGGCACTCGACGCAGCCGCTCATCGCTCCTGACCGCGCGCAGCAGCCCCAGACCGCCGAGACGCGGCATCATCACATCGCTCAGTATCAGGTCGGGAGGCCTGCGGCGCGCAGCCTCGAGCGCCGCCTCGCCATCGCCCACGGCCTCCACGACATAGGAGCCCGACAGAAGCTCGCGCAGATAGCTGCGCATATCGAGGTTGTCATCCGCGATCAGAATGTGCGCTCCGAAGGTTCGCTCAAAGCGCCGATCGGCCCTGCCGGCCTCGATCGGCTCGCTCGGGGCCCCTTCCAAAGGCGCACCCTCCGGCAGCCAGCGCAGTGCCTCCTGAACGAAGGCGCGCGCAAGCGAGGGCGGTTCCACGTGCTTGACGGAGGTGCGTACGCGCTCGACCGGCAAATGATGGCTTCCAAACGGCAAGCGCACGAAGAAGGTCGTACCTTGGCCCACGGTGCTCTCAAAGCCCACTCGTCCCCCATGCAACCGCACCAGCTCCTGCACGAACGCGAGACCGATCCCGGAGCCCTCGAAAGTTCTGCCACGGGTGCTTTCGGTGCGATAGAAGCGCTCGAAGATGTGCGATCGCTCGATCTCGGGAATGCCGACACCGGAGTCGAGCACTTCGAGCAGTGCGTGGCCCTCCTCGCGCCGCAGACGCACGGTGATGCCGCCCGCGAGCGTGAACTTGAACGCGTTCGAGATCAGGTTGAGGACGATCTTCTCCCACAGATCCCGATCGACGAACACAAGCTCATCGAGCGACTCGCACTCCACACGATAGGTAAGACCGGCACGCCCGATCGCCGACTCAAAACTGCTCGCGATCGCGCGAGTCGTCGCAGCCAGGTCGGTGGGCTCGAACGTCGCCTGCAGCCTGCCCGCCTCGAGCCGCGAGAAATCGAGCAACGAGTTGACGAGCTTGAGCAGGCGCAAAGAGTTTCTATGTGCGAGATCCAGCCGCGCGAGCAGTGGGGGCGGCGTGCCCGGTTCCTTGAGTGCGTCCTCGATCGGGCCCAGCATCAAGGTGAGGGGGGTGCGAAACTCATGGCTCACATTGGAAAAAAAGCGAGTCTTTGCCTGATCGAGCTCGGCGAGGGCCGCGACGCGGCGGCGCTCCTCCTCATAGGCGCGCGCATTGGTCAAGGCCTGTCCGAGGTAAAGCGTGCACTGCTCGAGAAACTCCTGATAGGCGCCGTCGAACGCAAGCCGCGGACTGAGGCCCACGATCAAGATGGCCGCAACACCGTCGTGTCCCGGGGCGAGCACCGGCACGGCGCAGGCGCGCACGACGGGCTGCATCCACGGCCCGGCCGCGATGTGCAAAGGCTCCAGCCCCTCGATGAGGACGGAGCGCTGCGTGCGAATCACTTCCTCGAGGTGCCATCGACTCGGGAAGCCCTCCTGGAGGCGCTGCGGCTCGTGCAGCCCGAGTGCGGCGCCATCGGCGCCCGAGATTGCACGCAGTCGAGCATGCTGCTGCTCTTCGACGAGCAGCGCTGCGATCCAGGGAATATCGCGCCCGTTGCGTGCGAGTGTCGCGACCGCGACGCGACATGCCTCTTGCGCGCTGGCCGAGCGCTCCAGGCCGCTGACTGCACCGAGCTCGCGGAGCGTGTTCAACCGGCGCTCCACCAGTAGCTTATCGGTGACCTCGGTGACCACGCAGAGCATCCCGGCGATGCTCGGTGTGTCGTCATAGACCGGACTGTAGGAGAAGGTGTGATAGGTCTCCTCGAGGAAGCCACGGCGCTCGAGAAAGAGCAGCAGCGCCTCGTCCCAGGTCGATTGGCCTTGCTCGAGCACCTGGCGAATCCTCGGGCCGATGTCCGGCCAGATCTCCTCCCACACCTTGTCGGCACGCGCACCGAGCACCCAGGCGCGCTTGAAGCCGACGGTGGGCAGGTAGGCGTCGTTGCAAAAGAAGGTGAGCTCCGGACCCCAGAGCATCCACATCGCGTAGCGTGAGTCGAGCATCATGCGCACGATCGTGCGCAAGGATTGCGGCCATCGATCCGGCGTGCCCACGGCGCTGTCGGTCCAATCGAAGCGTCGCATCCGCTCGCCCATCTCGCCGCCACCGCTCAAGAAGATATCGACTGCGTGGTGGTCAGAGCTCGATTGCGTGGCCAAGCGTCTCTCCGAGATGAAGCAACCGCGCACAAGCCACCGGGTCAGCTCCTGCTCCTTGGGACGCTCCTGCTAAAGGGGTGGCTCGCACGCAGGTCTGGTGCCTGCTCGATGCGCTAGTGTACCTCGCGCCCTTCACTCTGTGTGTTCCTCGGCTCCTCGCCGATCGACGCTCACTGGCATTTATGCGCGCCCCGCGCTACAAGGTCGTACTTTGCTGTGCCGCAAGGAGAGACCCTCATGCATCGTCGCCAGTTCATTGCCGCCGCCTCCGCAATGGCCCTTACGAGAGCCGCAGTGAGTGATGCAGGAGACATGGGCCGCGATCCCGCTGCGGCGACCTCCCCCGTCGCGCTCGACAAGCTCGGCGTCCGTGGAATGGTCGCGGCCATGCAAGCCGGGCGCTTGAGCTCGGCGGAGCTCACCGCGCACTATCTTGAGCGGATCGAGGCCCTGAATCGCCGGGGACCCAAGCTTGCCGCGGTCATCGAGACCAATCCACGTGCCTTGGAGATCGCGCATGCGCTCGACCGCGCGCGAGTCCGAGGAGCGCTGCACGGTGTGCCGGTGCTCATCAAGGACAACATCGAGACCTCGGATCCCATGATGACCACCGCCGGCTCACTCGCGCGAGGGTTGGTACGCTCCCGCGGATGCTCCACTCATCGCGCGCCTGCGCGCCGCGGGTGCGGTGATCCTGGGCAAGAGCAACCTCAGCGAGTGGGCCGACTATCGCTCCACCCACGCATCGAGCGGCTGGAGCGCCCGGGGTGGCCAGGCGCGTAACCCATTTGCCCTCGATCGATCGCCCTCGGGCTCGAGCTCGGGCGCCGGGATCGGGGTTGCGGCGGATCTTTGCGCCATTGCCGTCGGCACGGAGACTGACGGCTCGATCGTGAGTCCCTCCTCGGTGTGTGGGCTCGTCGGGATCAAGCCCACCCTGGGGCTCGTCAGCCGCCGCGGCATCGTGCCGCTCGCACACAGTCAAGATACAGCGGGTCCCATTGCCCGCAGCGTGGCGGATGCAGCGCTCTTGCTCTCGATCATGAGCGCTCCGGACCCCGCCGATCCCGCGAGCGTCGCGGTCGGACATCGCTTCGAGGCCGACTACACCCGTTTTCTCGATCCGGCGGGACTCAAGGGTGCGCGGCTCGGTATCGCCCGACGCTTCTTCGCCGACAACGCACCGCTCGACCGCTTTCTCAACGAATGCGTTGCGCTCCTCAAGTCGGCGGGCGCCGAGATCATCGACCCCGCGGATCTGCCGATGCATGGCGCGTGGGTGGATGCCGAAAACGAGGTACTTGCCTACGAATTCAAGGCCGATCTCAATGCGTACCTTGCGCGCATGCCGTCGAGCATCGCGGTCCATAATCTCGAGGACCTCATTCGCTTCAACGAAGCACATGCGGCGCAAGAGCTCGACCTCTTCGACCAAGAGCTCCTGAAGAAGGCGCAGGCCAAGGGAACACTCGAGGAGCCTGCCTACCAGCAAGCGCGTGCGCAGTGCCTTTCGGCCACCCGCACGAACGGTATCGACGCGGTGCTCGCCGCTCATCGGCTCGACGCCGTCGTGACGCTCACCCAGGGACCTGCGTGGCTCATCGACCCGGTGAACGGGGATCTCGACACGGGGGGCTGCTCATCGCCCCCTGCAATCGCCGGGTACCCGCACATCACGGTACCCGCGGGGCAGTATCGGGGGTTGCCCATTGGGCTGTCCTTCTTCGCGAGTGCCTTCAGCGAGGGGGTGCTCATCAAGCTTGCCTCGGGCTTTGAGCACGTCGCGCCCTCTCGCCCCCGGCCCTCGCTCGGATCGGCCTGACTGCCGTGGTGGGCTAGCTGGCGGGTGCGATCGGGAATGCGCATAGCACAGCTCGTGTTGATCGTCTGTCTCGCACTCACCGCCGTGGTAGCCGGTGCGCTGATCAAGGCGTTACTGGCGGGGAAAGTCAGCTTTGGCCGTGGGTGTATGGGACGGATGAGCGTTACTCGAGAGGAAAACCCGCTCGGGTACTGGTTCGTTATTCTGCTGCACGCACTGGTGGTCGGGTTCCTGCTTCACCAGCTGCCGCCGATGATTGCTGCAATGGCCACGTGAGCAAGCCGCTCGAGGATGTGCGGGTCAGGCCGGTGGGAACAATGACTGGATCGTCTGAATCGCGTGTTCGGCTTCGGCCCGATCGGGCGCGGTGCTGTCGTCACCGTAACCATAATAGTCGTCGGGGCCCACCATCTGGAAAACGAAGCCGTCGCGACGCGGGGCAAAGTAGCTGTCACGATATTCGAGGGCGTAATGAATGCCTTCTTGGGGCGGTGTGCGCGCAATCTGTCCGCGCACCGGAATGACCGACTCATCGCCGAGAAGAGCGCGAGCGCCGTAGCCCGTTGCATGGATGACTGTTCTCTGTGAAAGCCGCGAGAAGTCGGCCGGCGAGGTGAACTCGGTGACCTCGATCTGGCCACCGGCAGCCCTGAAGTCCGACATCAAGAGCCGCGTGTAAGCGCTCAGGTTGAACATCAACGTCGTGGAGCGCGTCAGCCTGTGTGCCCCCAGCGGGTGCGTGCCCGCCGGGAAGGTGCGATTCTCGGGTTGCAGGTCAACGAGTAACTCGGCTTGCAGTCGGGCGAACGCGGGCCGTCCCTTGCCGCCCTGATCGTCATCCGTCGTGGCCTCCTCGAAGTCCACGGCGTACGTATCCAGATATTCAACCGGTTGATCGGCGAGTCCGAGAAGGCCTTGGAACATCCGGTAGGAATAGCGGGCTCGCTCATTCCAGGCTCTCTTGAATTCGGGACTCGAGTATTCGGCCAGTGCAATGCGTGAAGCGGGTGAGAACACGCCGGTGGCCCACGAGGAGCGTGTGAAGGGGGGCAGCTCCTTGGTGTAAATCGTGACGCGGGCTCCGGTGCGCGCCAGCACAAGGGCGGTGGTGAGACCGATGGCACCACAGCCAATCACGGCGAAGTCACGCTCCCCTGTGGCCAGCGCCAGGCGCATTGCATCGTACCCATAGCCCCAGGAGAGCGACCAACCGCTGCCGCCGTGTCCGTAGTTATGGATCACGGTCTTCTCGCCTCGGCATTCGACCTCGAGCCGCGGACCTTGCGCTCGGAAGGGGCGCGTGCACACCGTGATTGCCGAGATCCGATCCGGCGCGATCCGCAGCGTGGGAATCGAGAGTTGCGAAGGACCCGGGTTCCGTCGCGCGTCGAGCGCGCACCCGGTCAAGGCACCGGCGGCGAGCGCGGCGCTCACACGAGTGACAAAATCTCGGCGCGGAAGATTCAATCCAGCGTACCTCTCGGAGGGGTGGTCGCACGCCTGCGGCGGTTTTTGATTGTAGCGCCCGCGCGCAGGCCAAAGTCGGGTCGATGCGCAGGTCAGGGCCTGAGGGGGTAGCCCCGAGAGGGTCGGGACGCCGTTTCTCAGTGCTGCACGGCTATTGCGTTGGGGCCAAGACTTTCATCGGCCGCCCCGGCAAACAAGGTGAAGGGGCTGCCCTTGATCAGCGTCAGCGCGCCGCTGCTCGCGTCGATGGAAAAGACCTCGATCTGGTTTGCTTGATTGTCCAGCACGTACAGGAAATTGTCGGGACCATCGAGCGCTAAAGCAATCGACGATCGGCCATTCGTCGGGGAGACGCCGATTTCAGACAAGGCGCCGGTGTTCGCGTCGACCTCAAAGCAGTCCACGGCGGTGCCGTTGGACACATGCAGCCGCTTGCCGGCTGCGTCGATCACCGGCGACCGGATGGCAAAGCTCGCCGCAAATGGGCTGCCGGGAATAGCGCTGAGCGCACCGGTCACGCCGTCGATGGAAAATCCGGACATCTCGTTCGGCTGAGATTCGGACGCATACAGGTGCGTACCGGCGAGATCGATCACCAGACCATTGGGCTGCCCGGGGGTGGCAAACGGACTGCCCACCACCGGGGTGAGAGCGCCGCTGGTCGGGTTCTGACTGTAGGCCGACACGCTGCTGCCCGCCGTATTGGCAACGTAGACAAAATGGCCCTCGACCACGATCGCGCTGGGATTCGATCCTGCGGGAAACGGGCTGCCCTCCACTTCGGTGAGCGTGCCGTTCGATCCGATGCTGAAGACCGACACGGTATTTGCGCTCCCATTCGCCGTCAGAACAAATTGTCCGTTTGGATCCACGGTGAGCCTGACCGAGGGAGCACCGGTCGAGAACGGACTGCCGGCCACGGCGGTCAATTTCAAGGTCGACGAGTCGATGACGTAACCTCTGATCTCTCCCGAGGTGCTGACCACATAAAGAAACCGCTTGAGCGGATCAATCGCAACGTCCGCAGGCGCGGGCCCGTCGGGCATCGGACTGCCTTCGACCGGCGTCGGGACGCCGCTGGTCGTGTCGATCGTGAAAAGGTCGATGCTCTGTGTGGTCGCATTCGTGACCGCAACAAGCGAATCCGTGGTCGCGGAAGGCGGCGGCGGCGACGGCGAAGACGTGCCAGTTCCACCTCCTCCTCCCCCGCAGCCACCCAGGCCCCAGAGAAGTGCACATGCCAACCCTCCCAACCGATGGCGGGCGCCGTGATGCCGTGGCTTGCGCCCGACATGAACCGTCATTGGATCGAGTGATTCTTGGATGCTCATCGGCACGTGCAATGCAGCCCGGTGTTGGAATCTCGCGGGCAGCACACCCCAATGGGCGCCCCTTAGCAATCGGTCTTGGCCCACATCGAGCCGGCCATTCCGGGAGGAGTGGCGGCGGGATTTCGCTTGCCCCAAGTCGTACAGGTCGTCGCCCAGACCGAGGGCAATTCAGCGAGGGGGCTGACGGCCCACCCGAAAACTTACGGCACACTCAGGGGATGCGGACAGACACTGGGGGACAGCTATATGGAGGCTAGGGTCGGAATCGAACCGGCGTACACGGCTTTGCAGGCCGCTGCATGACCACTCTGCCACCTAGCCGGCCGCATGCGGATGTTGCGCGGCCGGGATTCTACCCGAACTCGCGCCCGCGGCGGGCGCGAGCTGCAACGCCCCTCCCGCGGACCTCGCGCTCAACCGGGAAGATGACTGGAGCGGGAAACGAGGCTCGAACTCGCGACCTCAACCTTGGCAAGGTTGCGCTCTACCAACTGAGCTATTCCCGCTTCTAACCGGCCCGCTCCGCCTTGGAGCAGTGGGTCGCGCAATTGTAGGGCCCCTCCGGCACGAGTCAACTGGGGCCCTCCCGGAACGATCATTCTACAGCTGCGCACTGCCGCGAAGCTCCGGCCAGGCGAGCCTCAGGTATAGAAACATCGACCAGAGCGTCAGCACCGCGGCCACGCCGATGAGCACGAGGCCGAGCTTGTAGATGGGGAGGCCGAACAGATCGTAGCGAAACAGGAGGAACGA
>Ga0209060_10003055_pt1 | contig 14519 bp, 13 predicted proteins | sample Coa_R1_8_FD_187155 | JGI IMG/M metagenome (GOLD analysis project Ga0209060, IMG submission 187155) | Surface soil microbial communities from Centralia Pennsylvania, which are recovering from an underground coalmine fire - Coalmine... | ecosystem: Environmental > Terrestrial > Soil >...
CTCCGCAAAGCGCAGCAAAGCGATCTCACCAACACCAAGATAGCAGCGACCGGTCGTTCGCGTGAAGCCCGAGGATGCATGCAATATCCGCATCCTCTATTTGGTGCGCTCGTGCCTCCTGTACACCGTCGGGCTCATCCCGAATACGTCCCGAAACCTGCCGTTAAAGGTGGAAAGGTCGCTAAAACCGGTCTCGAATGCGATCGCCGACACCGGCTCGGATGAGGTGGCCAACCGCACGGCTGCCCGGCGCATCCTCACGCCAAGGAGGAATTGATAGGGCGTCATGCCGACCGTGCGCCGGAATGTGCGAAGAAAGTGGTACTTGCTCATGATCGCCACGGCGGCGAGCGTTTCGAGGTCGAGCGCATCTGTAGCATGCAATTCGATGTAACGCAGGGCGTCGGCGATCCGCCGCCCGTCGCGAGCGGAGGCACGAGCCGGAAGCGAGGTCGTGGCAGATACAAGGCCGATCACGGCCTCCATCAACCGGGGCACCGATTCATCTATCTCGAGACGCTCTCCAAGCGCCGCCCGCGCCTCGATTCGCGCGAGCCAGGGCAACAGCTCGGGCCTGGCCGGGAGCATCGGTGTGGGGAACCTGAACCGGGCGGAACCTGCAACACTGGCCGCCACTTCTGCGAAATATGCCGGCGCAAAATGAAATGCGATGCAGCGATCCCCAGTGCTGTGGTCATGGCCGCACTCGTAGCAGGCGGCCGAATTGCCAAACAGAAACGAGCCGGGGTGCATCACCGCCGTGCCGGTATCCCCGCGATAACTGAACGACCCTTCGATCACGGCCGCGATTGAGAACTGCTCGTGTCGCTCCTCGAACGGCCGATCACCAGGACCTGCGGTGCAGATGTACTCGCTGATGTTCCACTCCCGCGCCTGATGCAGGGAGCGAGCGGCCGGGGTGGTGTGGGCCAGGGCGCTGTCGTTTCGTCGCATGGTGCCAGGTTAGCAATTTTCCCCAAGCCAGATAATGGCGGCGCGCGACATATGGGAGCATCAGCGAAGGAGGACAAACCAATGATCGACCATGTATCTATCGGCGTTCGCAACATCGCCAAAACCAAGGCATTCTATGACGCCGCGCTTAAGCCGATCGGCTACGCTTGCCTGAGTTCGTCGGACGGTTCGCTCGGCTACGGGAAGGAACACCCGGCATTCTGGGTCAGTATCACGCCGACTCCGGTTCCGTCCGATGCGCAGTCCGGCCTGCATTTTTGCTTCACGGCCCCGACGCGGGCGAGCGTCGACGCATTCTATCATGCTGCCCTCCGCCATGGTGGCCGCGACAACGGCAAACCGGGGCTGCGCGCCGATTATGGCGCAAACTACTACGCGGCTTTCGTGGTCGATCCCGACGGCTATCGGATCGAGGCCCATTGCGGCAAGGCGTCCTGACTTTCTGCAGATCCAGCGGATGCCCCACGCCGAAACCAGGAGAAAACCGAAATGGCATCGATCCATAAAGAGATCTCCACTGCCGCACGGCCCAACGATGTCTGGGACGCCCTGCGCGATGTGGGCGCGCTTCACACCCGCTTGGTACCCGGGTTCGTGACCGCCACGCGTCTCGAGCCCGGGGCACGTATCGTGACGTTCGGCAACGGCATGGTGGTGCGAGAGCTGATCGTGACTATCGATGACGACGAACGCCGTGTCGTGTGGTCGGCGGTCGGAGGATCGCTGACGCACCATAACGGATCAGCGCAGGTCTTCTCGGAAGCGAACGGCCGGGCGAAAGTGGTTTGGATCGCGGACTTTCTCCCGGATCAAGCCGCGGGTGTGATCGGTGCCATGATGGAACAAGGCATGGCGGCCATGAAGCAGACCCTGGATCGCCTTGCGGATGTGGTGGGGAATGCTTGATCGGCCGGTTCAACCCGTTACGGTCAACGCATGCAGATCGACCTCACTCCGAAGCAGCCAGACTTTGCCGGACAGGCTAGCGAGAGTGGCCGTTTTAGGCGCGCCGAAGATGCGGTTGCGCCGGCACAAGCATCGCGCGCACGCGCCTTCGCGGCCTCCGTCGTCCTCTACGTTGCAGCGTTCGCGGTCCTGTCATGGCCCTGGCTTTCTGGCGCGGTCACCGTCCCGTGGGATGCGAAGGCGCAGTTCCAGCCCGAATTGCAATTCCTTGCGTCCTCGCTCGCGCGCGGCGAACAGCCGTTCTGGACTCCGAACGTGTTCGCCGGCTGGCCGCAGATTGCCGATCCGCAATCGCTGATCTTTTCGCCGCTTCATTTTGTCCTTGCGGCGCTCAGCCCGAGCCCGAGTTTTCGCGCGGCCGATTTCGTCACCTTCGCGTACCTGTTCGCTGGCGGCCTCGGGGTCATGCTGTTCTTCCGCGACCGCGGCTGGCATCCCGCGGGCGGCGCGGTTGCGGCGTTGATCTTCGCATTCGGCGGCTCGGCATCATCGCGGCTGCAGCACACGAGCGAGATCATCAGCCTTTCCTATGTGCCGATCGCGCTGTGGCTGTTGGCGCGCACCCTGGAACGCGCCTCTTGGCGCATCGGCCTTGCGGCCGGCGTCATCATTGCGCTCCTGATGATCGGACGTGACCAGGTGGCGCTGCTCGGGCTTTACGTGCTCGCCCTTTTCGTCATCGCCTGGTGGCTTGACGGCGAGGGGCGGGTCGCCCGCGTCAGGAGCACGGTGCTCCCGCTTGCGGTCTGCGCCGCGATTGCTGCGGTGATTGCGGTCGTTCCGTTGGTGTTTTCCGCGCTGCTCGCGGCCGACAGCAATCGTCCGATCATCGGGTTGGAGCATGCCGGGCGCGGATCGCTTCATCCGGCCCTGCTGCTGATGCTGGCGTTTGCCGACCTGTTCGGCGCCGCCGATCCGAATGTCGATTTCTGGGGTCCGCCCAGCCTCGCCTGGGACGCCACGATGAGGCCGAGCGGCATCGCGCTCGCGCAGAACATGGGCGAGATCTATTGCGGCATTCTCGCAGTGATCCTGATCCTCAGCGCGGGACTCGCTCGCGGCCTCTTGTGGACACGCGAAGTTCGTTTTTTCGCGATCGCGTTCGCGCTCGTCCTGCTCTATGCGCTAGGCTGGTACACGCCCGTATTTCGCTGGATGTATGAGATACTGCCCGGCGTGGACCTGTTTCGCCGCCCCGCGGACGCCACCTTCATCATCGGACTCCTGATCGCAATCGAGGCCGGATATCTGGTTCACCGCCTCCTCTCGGGCGCCGCGCCACAACCGCGCTGGTTCTCTGCGGTCGACATTGCAATTGTCGGCGTGCTTGTCGCTATCGCAATCGCGGTCGCGCAAGAAGCCGGCAAACTCGATGTCGCCTTCCTGCCCATCGTGACCGGCATCGTGTTCTCGGCGGGCGCGATTGCGCTCCTCGGTTTGACCCGGCGCTTCGCGCCGACACGCCCCCTCTTTGCGTCCGCACTGCTTCTGGGCTTCACCACCTTTGACCTTGCCTGGAATAACGCGCCGAACGAATCCACCGGCCTGCCGCCGTCGCGCTACGATGCGCTTCGTCCTCAAACCCAGAATGCCACGGTCGCGCTCATCAGGAACAAGCTCGCCGAGACAGCCAGTCCGGATCGCCGCGACCGGGTCGAACTGATCGGTATCGCGTATCACTGGCCTAACCTGGCACTCGCCCAGGGCTTCGACCACCTGTTTGGGCACAACCCGCTGCGCCTTCGTGATTTCGCGCGCGCCACCGGCGTGGGCGATACAGTGGCAGAACCGCGCCAGCGCCCATTCGCGCCGCTGTTCCCGTCCTACCGCTCCACCATGGCCGACCTGTGCGGCGTGCGCTTCATCGTAACGGGAGTCCCGGTCGACCAGATCGATACCTCGCTTCACCCCGGCGATCTCAACTTCGTTGCACGCACCGAAGACGCTTACGTCTACGAGAACCCGCGGGCGCTGCCGCGCATCATGCTCGTGCCGGACTACCAGGTTGCCGATTTCGACCAGCTGATCCGCAACGGCTGGCCCGATGTCGATCCACGCCACACCGTGCTGCTCGAACGACCGCCGCCGGGGCCACGGCCAGCACCCCCTCCCTACCCTCCCCCGCAAGCGGGGGAGGGAAATCAAGAATACGCTCCCCCACAAGCGGCGGAGAGCAACCAAGAATACCCTCCCCGGGTTGCGGCGGAGGGAAACCAAGACCCTCCCCCGCTGGCGCGGGAGGGAAATCAAAAACACCCTCCCCCGCTTGCGGGGGAGGGCAGGGAGGGGGCCGGCAGCGCGCGCATCCTGCGCTATGCCAACACCGTGATCGACATCGAGGTCGATGCGCCCGACGGCGGTTTCCTCGTACTCAACGATGCCTGGCATCCCTGGTGGCGCGCCGAAGTGGACGGCCGCCCGGCCGATATCCTCAAGGCCAACGTACTGTTTCGTGCCGTGCAAGTCGGACCGGGGCTGCACCGCGTGCATTTCGCGTTCGAGCCATTGCGGGGCGCGTGGGAGGAGTTGAAGGAAAAGATCGCCGGCCGCGGTGGAGCGGCTCCAATGTTGGGCCGCAACGATCAGGAGCGCTCTATGGTCGCCGTTTCCAGGCGGACGGTGCATTGAATCTATTGACCGTCAGGACTAAGTTGCCAAAATGTGCAATATTGCAGAATAGAATGTGCAATATTGCAGATCCTGCAGTGCAACAGAGCTTTGAAATCCTGAGAGTTCGGACCAATGACAGCCATTGTGAAAGCTCACATCGACGAACAGACGGTCGAGGAGGCCGAGGCCGTCCTTCAGCCGATGGGCTTTTCTACGTCGGATGTGGTTCGGTTACTGATCGTGCGTATTGCGAGGGATAAGGCCTTGCCATTCGAGCCCTTTGAGCCTAACGAGACGACAATTGAGGCAATGGAAGCGGCAAGGCGGGGCGAGCTTGTGACTGTCGGCGACATCGAGGGTCTGTTCGCTGATTTGCATGCGGACGATTAAGCGCAGCAATCAGTTCAAGAAAGACTACAAGCGGGAGACGAAGGGCAGGTCTTCTGTCTACGTCCAGAAGCTTGACGCAGAGCTCGCTGCGGTCGTGCAGGTGCTGATCGTGGACGGAGCCTTAGACTCGCGATACCGCGATCATCCGTTGCTCAACGACTGGAAGGATCATCGAGACTGCCATGTCAGACCCGACCTGGTGCTGATCTATCGCAAGCCGGACAGCACCAGTTTGGAACTTGGTCAGGCTTGGATCGCATAGTGAGCTTGGGTTGTGAACGGCACCCAGCTCATGTTTGGCCCTCCGGCCCAAAAGGCTACGCACCAAACAATTTCTCCACCGCCGCTGCGATTCGCAGGAGCCGCCGATCGTGGCCGTTGCGCGCCGCGAGCATCAGCCCGACCGGCAAGCCGTCGCGGCGCGGCAGCGGCAGCGAGATCGCGCACAGATCGAAGAAATTCACGATCGCGGAATTGCGCAGCGCCATCTGGTTGCGCGCAAGTGCGGTCTCCGCGTTCTGACACTCCGCAATGGTCGGCGCCACGATCGCGCAGGTCGGCAGCAGGATGGCATCGAGATCGGCGAGGCGCGCATCCATCGCGCGCACCATGGCGGCGCGATCGTGCGTCAATGTGATGTAATCGGCTGCCGAGATGTCACGCCCGCGCGCGATCCGCTCGCGCACGAACGGGTCGAACTCGGCGCCGCGCGACGCCAGACGTTCGCGGTGGATCGCGTAGGCTTCCGCGACCGCAATGCTACCCCGGGCGTTGGCCCGTGCCATGTCGTCGAACTGGGGAAAGAGTTCGGGCGACAGTTGCGCGCCGGCGCGGCTGATTTCGTTCACGGCCTCGAACAGGCTCGAAGCGACCACCTGATCCAAGCCGCGCAGCGGCAGCCCTTGCGCAATGCCGATGCGCAGGCCTTCGAGTGCCTGCGGTTCAAGCGCCGCCGCCTCTTCGCTCGCCATCGCGGCATCGGCGGCGGCGCATTCTGCGACGCTGCGGGCCAGAGGCCCGATCGAGTCGAGCGTGTAGGAGAGCGGAAACGCGCCCTCCGTCGGCACCCGCCGTTTGGAGGGCTTGAAGCCGATCACGCCGCAGAACGCCGCCGGCACGCGCACGGAGCCACCGGTATCGGAGCCGATTGCGATCTCGCACATGCGGTCCGCAACCGCGACCGCAGCGCCCGACGACGAGCCACCCGGAATGCGCGTGCGGTCCGCCGGATTGCCGGGCGTGCCGTAATGCGGATTGAGGCCGATGCCCGTGAAGGCGAATTCCGCCATGTTGGTCTTGGCGACAATCACGCAGCCGGCGGCGCGGAGCCGATGGATTGCGGGCGCGTCGGCTGCGGCGGGTGGTGCATCGGCGAGAATTTTCGAGCCGGCGCGGGTCGGCTCCCCGGCTACATCGAACAGGTCCTTGATGGAAACGATCGTGCCGTCCAGCGGCCCGAGCGCAATGCCGGCACGAAATCTTGCATCGGCGGCGTCCGCTGAAACTCTGGCGGCATCGCGATAGACGGTGAGGCAGGTGCGCGCCCCCTCGCCGGCCGGATCCGCGATCCGGGCCAGCGCTTCTTCAAGCCGTTCGCGCGCGGGACGCGATTTCACAACGGCTGGAGCGGATGCTGGAGCTTGTGCCTGAGCGATCGATGGAGACACCATCGCGGCGGCGGCCGCACCCATCAACAGACGTCGCCGGTCAAGAAACATTTTTTCAACTCCACCCGTACGCGCTTCCTCGTGTTACCCGTTGCGCGGCACACTCGCCGTGCCCCTTACCCCCCTCTCGCGAGCGGCGACGAGGGAAGCGATCTGCGCCCAGCATCATCGCCCTCAATTTGCTGAGCGCAGAACAATCACTCCACCGAAAGATTGGCGGCCTTCACCACCTTGGCCCATTTCGCTGTGTCGTCGGCAACGAACTTGCCGAATTCGGCGGGCGACATGGGCATCGGGATGCCGCCGAGATCGGCAAGCTTTGCCTGCAGTTTCGGATTGGCGAGCCCGGCCTTCATCGACTTGTTGAGAATTTCGACAATCTCGGCGGGCGTGCCCTTCGGGGCGGAAATGCCGTACCACGGCGCCGCCTCGAAGCCCGGCACCGTTTCCGCAATCGCCGGAAGGTCCGGCAGGCTCGGCCAGCGCTTGCCGACCGTCACCCCAAGCGCCTTCAACTGGCCGCTGCGCACGAACTCGATCGAGCCCGGCAGATTGTCGAACAGCACATGGACCTTGCCGGTCATGAGGTCCGGATAAGCAGGCGCGGCGCCGCGATAGGGCACGTGGATGATGTCGAGCCCTGCCATCAGCTTGAACAGTTCGCCCGACATGTGCACGGACGTACCGTTGCCTGATGACGCAAAACTCAGTTCGCCGGGCTTTGCCTTCACGAGCGCGATGAAGTCCGCCACTGTTTTGACCGGCAGCGAGGGCGGCACCACCATAATGTTGGTGAGCAGCATGATGCCGGCGACCGGCGTGGTATCGCGGATGAAGTCGTAGGGCAGCTTCCGGTAGAGCGATGCGCTGATCGCGTTGTTCGGCGCGGCGAACAGCAGCGTGTAGCCGTCCGGCGGCGAATTGATCACCGCTGCCGTGCCAATATTGCCGCCGGAGCCGGCGCGGTTTTCCACAATGACCTGCTGGCCGAGATCGTTCGACAGCCAGTCCGCCACGATCCGCGCCGTGATGTCGACGGCGCCGCCGGCCGGAAACGCCGCAACGAAATGAATCGGCCGGGTGGGATATTTGTCGGCTGCGATGGCGGTGTGTGGCGCAAACAGAGCCGCGGTGAGACTCGCGGCAGCAAAGCCAAGCATCAGCAATTGTCGGGCACTGAGCATGATTTAACCCCAGGTCAGGACAGCCCTGCAAGGCTAGCAGCTTGCGCATCAGTGCGATACCGGCATGTGGGCGGTGCAATGCCGGTGCAATCAACACCATGCCGCCGCAACACGACGGTCTCCTGACCACAAAGCGGAGAGGTGAAGACGGTGATCGTTGTTCGCGAAAGTTCCCGCTCGGCTTGACAAAAGTTCCCCAGCTCTGCCACGACAACTTTGTCGCCATGATCCCGCGCTGCATCGCCCTGCTATTGCCGCGATCCGGCGGCAGACAACCTTGGCGTCCTTTTTAGACGTGCCGCACCACGCGCCAGAACGAAGATCGCATGATGCATGCCCGCATTGCCGTTTCGCGTCGAGCTGCGCTTCGTGGCCTCATGTCGACTGCGACGGCGCTCGCGGTCGGCGGCTGCGCTGGCATGGCGGAGAATGGCCCGCGCTTTGATGCCTCCGAACTCGTCACGCGTCCGACGCTCCTCGTCGCGACCACGCGCAAGCCGGCGAACGGTGCGCGCGCGAAGCCGTGGTTCGGGACGGAGCGCGCGTCCAACATGACGGTGGCACGCGCCACGCTCGTTCCACCTGATGATGGCCGGTTCTCGCTTGCCTCGGTCGGTCTTGCGGACTGGAGCATCGCCTCGATCGAAACGGCGGCGCAGGTCGGCGATCTGCTCAATCAGGCGACCAGCGGACGGAACCTGCTCATTTACGTGCACGGCTTCAACACGACGTTCGAGACGGCCGCGCTTGACGCCGCGCGTCTATCGGACGGCGTCAAGTTCGCGGGCGAGACGATGGTGTTTTCCTGGCCGTCGCGCGCGAAGCTTCTCGACTACGGCTACGATCGCGAGAGCGCGATGTGGTCGCGCGACGCCTTCGACCAGGTGCTCGAAGGCCTGCTCGCAAGCCCGACCATCGGCCGCATCAACATCGTGGCGCACAGCATCGGCACCATGCTGACCATGGAGGCGCTGCGGCAGCTCTACGCCAAGTACGGCGACTACGCCGCCGACCACGTCGGCGCCGTGGTGTTCGCGGCGCCGGATATCGACATGGACGTGTTCACTGCCTCGGTGCAGCGGATCGGCCCGCTCGCCGCCAAGGTCACGATCATCACGTCGACCAACGACCGCGCGCTTGCGGTGTCGCGCTGGGTGAACGGCAGCACCACCCGGGTCGGGTCCGCCGAAAAGGCGCAGCTCGAGAAGCTCGGCCTGCGCGTGATCGACGCCTCGGCGCAGGGCTGGGGCATCATCAACCACGACCTCTTCCTGTCGAACGCGAGCGTCCGACAGGCAATCCGCGATGCGATCGGCGGCTATCCGCGGATCGGGGCCTATGCGCCGACGGGCATCCAGTCAGGCGGAAGCCTGGCGCCACCGGACGGGGCCCCGGCGGCGCCAAGGGAGGATGCGAATCACCTGTCCCGTTAACGTCCCCGCGTTAAGAGCCGCCGGTCAAAAGCTCACGGCCGCCTCTGCCGCGCTGGCCTTCGATTTCGCTACCCACATCGGCGCGTAAATACTGGGCAGAAGCACCCGGCGCGCGAGCTACGCAAACGAAAATCTTGACACCATATACTTGTAGCTCCATGTTTGTAACTACAACGTGGGGCGGCAGGTGCGCTGGACGTGGGACCCGGATAAGGCGGCGGCAAACCGCCTCAAGCACGGCCTGTCGTTCGAGACCGCGGTGCTTGTGTTTGACGATCCGCTCCATGCATCGAGACCAGACCCGCACCCGGACGGCGATCGCTGGCACACTGTCGGACTCGTCGGGCCAGTGTTGCTGCTGGTCGTTCATACGTGGCCAGAAGAATCTGAAGAAGGCCAGCAGGTCGGCCGTATCATCAGCGCCCGCAAGGCCACTGCACATGAAAGGAAAGCCTATGAAGAGGGGGACTTCTAAGCGGTTGACGCCCGCGCAGCGAGCGGAACTGAAGTCGCTCGCCGCACTCCCCGATGATGCCATCGATACATCAGAGGCGGCGGAGCTCCTCGACTGGTCCGGAGCCAAGCGCGGCCTTTTTTATCGACCCGTCAAGCAGCAACTAACGCTTCGGCTCGACGCCGATGTCCTTGCCTGGTTCAAGAGCCACGCGACCTCCAGTGAGGGTTATCAGACTCGGATCAATCGAGCGCTGCGCGAATACGTGCAGGGGCAAGCGGGCCAAGCGCGGCGATCCAAGGCTTAGACAGCATCGCAAAGCTGGATTCGCCTCGCCTGAGGATCACAAGCGGATCGCGGAAATCCTGCGCCGCGCCGCGGCCGAGCTCCGCGGCCAGGGATCGTGAGGGCTACGTCGTGGGGCTGCTCTCCGCAAGCCCCCGCATCAGGTTTGGCGTCGACCAGGTGACAACGCCCGATCCGGCAAAGTCGCGATCGGTCGTCCAGATGTCTGCGTCGACACTCCAGGCCAGCGCCAGCACATGAACATCCTTGGTCGACCCGTTCCGTCTGGCGACGGCATCTCTAAGCGCGATCTCGCTCCGCTTCATAATCGGCATCAATGCGGCGACAGGCACGACTGTCATTTCCGCCACCAGTGCGTCGACGATATTCAGAAGGTCCGGCCGCTTCAAACCGAGGGCGATGCGGCGCCGCGCTTCATGGACGACGCGGTCCGTCGTGACAAGCCTGGCCGCGCGCGCCGCCATGATAATCGCACCGGAACTTCGGCCACGCGCAGCCGCCACCAGCACCCCGGCGTCGAGCACCAGAGTCGACGACGGCGCTTTCATACCCTACGCGCGCTCGGCCATGAGCGCGCGCACCGCTTCCACTGACCAATCAACGGGGTCGACTTCACCGAAGGAAGCAAGCGCGGCGTCGTCGGCCGCAGCGTCCCGTCCCCTGGCCAGCGCCTCGGCCTGTGCCAATACGGCGGCGAGGCGATCGGGATCAGCGGCCTTCAGCGGCACGAGCAGGCCGACCGTCCGGTCGCCCGATTTTACAGGGGTCGGTCCCGGCAAGGCCCCGATCGTCTCCCCGGACAGCTTCTGCAAGTCGCGGATGCTGATGTGATTCATGGGACTTACATACATCCGTATGTAGGCAGACGCAAGCGCCGCCGGCGGTCAGCGCAAAGCACCCGGTCCGCAAATCTTACGAAGCTCCCTGCAGAATTCCCTGCCGGCGGGGAATGGATCGAGACGAGGCGTGGCCGCCTACTCCACGTCCTCCACCTGCTTCGGCTCCTCTCCGAACGCCTTCTGCGCAAGTGCCGCCGCCATGAAATCATCGAGGTCGCCATCGAGCACGGCGCCGGTGTTGGAGGTGCTTACGCCGGTGCGCAGGTCCTTCACCATCTGGTAGGGCTGCAGCACGTAGGAGCGGATCTGGTGCCCCCAGCCGATGTCGGTCTTGGCAGCCTGCTCAGCCGCCGCCTGCGCTTCGCGCCGCTTGATCTCGCGCTCATAGAGCTTGGCGCGCAGCATGGTCCAGGCCTGGGAGCGGTTCTTGTGCTGGGAGCGCTCGGCCTGGCACACCACCACGATGCCGGTCGGAATGTGCGTAAGGCGCACCGCCGACTCGGTCTTGTTGACGTGCTGGCCACCGGCGCCGCCCGACCGCATGGTGTCGGTGCGCACGTCGGACTCCTTGATGTCGATGACAATGCGGTCGTCGATCACCGGGTAGACCGTGATGCTGGCAAACGAGGTGTGGCGGCGCGCGTTGGAGTCGAATGGCGAGATGCGCACCAGCCGGTGCACGCCGTCCTCGCTCTTGAGCCAGCCATAGGCATTATGGCCCTTCACCTGGATGGTGGCCGACTTGATGCCGGCCTCCTCGCCGACGGTCTCTTCCAGATATTCGACCTTGTAGCCGTGCTGCTCGGCCCAGCGCGTGTACATGCGCAGCAGCATATTGGCCCAGTCCTGGCTCTCGGTGCCGCCGGCGCCGGCATGGACCTCAAGGAACGTATCGAAACTATCGGCTTCCCCGGATAGCAGTGCCTCAAGCTCCCGCCGCGCCACCTCGGCCTTGAGCCGCTTGAGCGCCGCCTCGGCGTCCGCCACCACGCCGGCATCATTCTCGGCCTCGCCGAGTTCGATCATGCCGACATTATCTTCGACCTCGCGCCCAATGCGGCCGAGCGCCGCGAGCTGTTCCTCCAGCGAAGTACGCTCCTGCATCAGCCGGCTGGCGCGCTGGGGATCGTTCCACAGATTGGGGTCTTCGGCGAGGTGATTGAGTTCGGCAAGGCGCGCGCTGGCCTTGTCAAAGTCAAAGATGCCTCCTCAGCAGCCCAAGGGACTGCTTGATCTCGTCCACGACAGTCGCAATTTCAGCGCGCATGATTTCTCCGATTCAAAAGGACTCGGAGGTTGGATGTAGCGACCCGATGCCGTTTGCGCAACGGTCAGGCCATCAATACAACCCGCCGCGACGCACGGCGCTGTCCGCCTCGGGGCTCACGCCGACCGTGTCGCTGCTGCTCATGGCGGCGACCGCGCTGTTGTCAGGCGGCGCGGTTCCGGGCTTGAACGCCTCATTGATGACGTTGGTAGAGCCCGGGCCGGCGCGTTGCCCGGTCCTGGCTTCGACCCGGATCAGCTTGATGCCGACCGGCGGCTGGAAGGGCATTGCCGGCTTATCGGCGAGCGCCGCTTTGAAGAAGTCCTTGGCGATCGGCGCGGACAGATGGCCGCCGGTGGCATTGCGGCCGAGATGGCGCGGCTTGTCGTAGCCCATATAGACCCCGACCACGAGATCGGGCGTGAAGCCGATGAACCAAGCGTCCTTCTCGTCGTTGGTGGTGCCGGTCTTGCCGGCGATCGGCTTGCGGAGATCGGCGAGCACATTGGCGGTGCCGCGCTGGATCACCCCCTCCATGATCTCGGTGATCTGGTAGGCGGTCATCGGATCGAGCACCCGCTCGCGCCGGTCGATGAGGCCGGGCTCGGCCTGGTTCTCCCATTTCTTGGCGTCGCAGCCGCGGCACTCGCGCTGATCGTGCTTGTAAATGGTGCGGCCATAGCGATCCTGGATGCGATCGATCATCGTCGCCGTGACCCGCCGGCCGCCATTGGCGATCATTGCATAAGCCGTCACCATCCGAAGCACCGTCGTTTCTCCGGCGCCCAGCGAATAGGACAGATAGTTGGGAAGGCTGTCATAAATGCCGAAACGCTTAGCGTATTCGCCAATCAGCGGCATGCCGATATCCTGCGCGAGACGCACCGTCATCAAGTTGCGCGATTGCTCGATGCCGAAGCGCAAGGTCGCGGGCCCCGCATACTTGCCGTTGGAATAGTTTTCCGGCCGCCAGATGCCGACGCCCGGCCCCTGATCGATTTCGATCGGAGCATCGAGGACGATCGAGGATGGCGTGTAGCCGTTATCGAGGGCAGCGGAATACACGAACGGTTTGAATGAGGAGCCCGGCTGCCGCATCGCCTGGGTGGCGCGATCGAACTGGCTCTGGTCGAACGAGAAGCCGCCGACGAGAGCGAGTACGCGCCCGGTCAGCGGATCCATCACCACCATCCCGCCGGACACCTCGGGGATTTGGCGCAGCTTGAACTGGCCGCTGTCCTTGCCGAGCGGCTCGACATACACGACGTCGCCCGGCGCCAGCACCTGGCTGACCTTCAGGGGATTTTTCGCGCTTGACGCACGCGCCCATTTGACCCCTTCGAGAGGAATGTTGCCGATCTGGCGCTCCCGCACCACCGCGCCGCCCGGCTCTCGCCCTGGCTGCAAGCCGATGCGGGCAGATTGTTCGTTGGTCTCGAGCACAACCGCGAGACGCCACGGCGCCACATCGTTGTAGGCGCGCAGATCCGCAAGCTTCACGCCCCAGTCGCCGCTGATGTCGATCTTCTGGGTGGGGCCGCGGAAGCCCTGCGCCTCGTCATAGTGGACCAATCCGTCGGTGAGTGCCTTATGGGCGATCACCTGCATCTTGGGATCGAGCGTGGTCCGCACCGAAAGGCCGCCCTCATAGAGCCCCTTCTCGCCGTACTTCTCATAGATTTCGCGGCGCACATCCTCGGCAAAGAAATCAGCCGCGATGATATGGGATCCTGACCCGCGGCGCTGCGCGACGGTGAGCGGCTCCTTCTTGGCCTTTTCGCCCAATTGAGCCGTCACATAGCCGTTCTCGACCATGCGGTCGATCACATAGTTCCGCCGTTCGGTGGCGCGTTCGCGCTGCCGGAAGGGATGCAGCGTGGAGGGTGCCTTCGGCAAGGCCGCGAGATAAGCGGCCTCCGCCAAGGTGAGTTCGTTGACGGACTTGTCGAAATAGAGAAGCGCCGCCGCCGCCACCCCATAAGCGCCGAAGCCGAGGTAGATCTCGTTGAGATAGAGTTCGAGGATCTTGTCCTTGGTGTAGGTGCGCTCGATCTTGAGCGCCAGCAGCGCCTCCTTGATCTTGCGCGTGAGCGATACCTCGTTGGTGAGGAGGAAGTTCTTGGCGACTTGCTGCGTGATGGTGGAAGCACCCTGCGGCCTGCGGTTTGTCCCGAGGTTCTGCACGTAGAGCCAGCCGGCGCGGGCGATCCCGGCGAAATCGAGCCCGGCGTGCTCATAGAAATTCTTGTCCTCGGCCGAAATGAACGCATTGGTGACAAGCTTTGGCACCGCCTGGATCGGAAGATAGAGCCGACGCTCCTTGGCGTATTCGGCAAGCAGCTCGCCGTCGGCGGCGTGCACGCGCGTCATCACTGGCGGCTCATAATCCTGGAGCTGAGAATAGTCCGGCAAGTCCTTGGAGAAATGA
>Ga0209060_10003057_pt1 | contig 14512 bp, 15 predicted proteins | sample Coa_R1_8_FD_187155 | JGI IMG/M metagenome (GOLD analysis project Ga0209060, IMG submission 187155) | Surface soil microbial communities from Centralia Pennsylvania, which are recovering from an underground coalmine fire - Coalmine... | ecosystem: Environmental > Terrestrial > Soil >...
ACTGACCGGAAACGTAAAACGCTACCGATTCCGGCCCGTGCCGCGCGATCGCTGCGGAAAATTTTGCGGCGGCGAGATCGAGCGCCTCGTCCCAGCTGGCGGGCCGGCCATCAATCTCCGGAACCAGCAGGCGCCCGTCATGGCCCAGCGTCTCGCCAAGCGCCGATCCCTTTGAGCAGAGGCGGCCCGCATTGGCGGGATGCGTCGGGTCGCCCCTCACCTCGACGCCGGCGTTGGCGAGAACCCCGCAGCCGACGCCGCAATACGGACATGTGGTGCGCAAAGTCGTTTCAATCGGAGCTGCAAACATGACGCCTCTCTAAGCCGCAGTCGCCAATGCCTCACCGAAGATCAGCCGGTCGCGCAGCGCCGCGACATCGCGTTTGGATTGGATCAGTTCGACAAACCAGGGGCCGTCTGCGATCTCGCCATAGAGAATCGCGCCTACGATACTTCCATTGCGCAGAACGAGCTTCTTGTATTGGCCGCTGCCGGCATCGCGGAGCGTAATCTCCTCGTCGCCATCGTCGCGTGCCTCGAGCGCGCCAGCGGAAAACACGTCGACGCCGGTGACCTTGAGACTGGTGTGAGGAGTCGGCGCCACATAGGGCTCCGGCCTTTCCCCACACAGGACCGCGGCGCAAATGCGGGCCTGCTCCCACAGCGGTCCGACGAGGCCGAAGGTCTGGCCGCGATGTTCCACACACTCCCCGACGGCGAAAATGTCGGGATCGCTTGTCCTCATAAAATCATCGACGATGATGCCGCGGTTAACATCCAGCTGCGCATTGCGGGCAAGCTCGATGTTCGGCCGCACGCCGACCGCGAAGACGACCAGATCGGCCGGCAGCTCGCGACCGTCGGCAAGTTGCACGACCTGCACGCGCTCGTCACCGAGAACCGCCTCGGTTTGTGCCTTGGTCAGCACGGTCACGCCGCTTCTTTCCAGATCGCGCTGAAGCAGCAGGCCGGCAGCTTCGTCGAGCTGGCGCTCCATCAAAGTCTGCATCAGATGGAGGACCGTAACCGTCATGCCGCGCTTCATCAGACCGAACGCCGCTTCAAGGCCGAGCAGCCCGCCGCCGACCACCACGGCACGCCCACCACCGCGGCTTATGTCGCGCATCAGTTCGAGATCCGCGATATTTCGGAAGGCGCAGACGCCCGGCAATTCCAGCCCGACGACGGGCGGCACCAGTGGACGTGAGCCTGTCGCCAGTACAAGCTTGTCGAAAGACACGACGCGGCCCGATGCCGTAGTCACTGTCTTTGCACCTGCATCAAGGCTCACGGCCGCATCGTGGTTTGTGAGCTTGATGTGGTTTGTCGCGTACCAGGTGGAAGAGTGAAGAATGATGTCCTCGATCTCCCTCTCTCCAGCGAGCACGGATGACAGCAGGATCCGGTTGTAGTTGGGGTGTGGCTCGGCACCGATGACCTCAATCTCGAAGCGCCCTCGGTCGCGCGCGAGAACCTCGTCGATAACACGCATTCCGACCATGCCGTTGCCGACGAGGACAAGACGCGGCTTGCTTCGTGCCGCCATGCCGCACCGTCAGATCCGCGCCGCCGAGCCGAGCATAGTCCCCCAGGTCCGTCTCCATCGCTGCTTGACACTCGTAAGTGCAAGCAAAGCGCCGACTGCGAGCATGCCAAAAATGAGAAACCCGGGGTGATACGAACCGGTGAACTGCTTCGCAAACCCCAGGCTCGACGCGAGGTAGAATCCGCCGACACCGCCGGCCATGCCGACGAGTCCGGTGATCACCCCGATTTCGCGGCTGAAGCCTTGCGGAACGAGTTGAAAGACCGCGCCATTGCCCATGCCGAGGGCCAGCATGGCGACAACAAAGATGAGAAGCGCGACCGGGGCCGTCCATACGCCAAGGCTGATCAGCCCGAGCGCGCACGCCGCGACCGAAAACATGATGGAGAGCGAGAAAACGCCACCGACCCTGTCGGCGAAAGCACCGCCGATCGGTCGCACGAGGGATCCCACAAACACGCACGCGGCCGTGAAGTAGCCCGCGACGACAGGACTGAGACCGAACTGATCATTGAAATAGATCGTCAATGACGAAGAAAGGCCCACGAACCCGCCGAAGGTGACGCCGTAAAGAAACATAAACCACCAGGCGTCGCCGATCTTCAGCACACGAAAATAATCGGCGAGCTTCTGCGGCGCTGCTGCCTTGTTGCTGTTACGCGCGAGCAGGACGAAGACCACAAGTGCGATGGCGAGGGGAATCACGGCGAGCCCGAAGACATTGTTCCAGCCGAACCAGACGGCGAGGCTAGGCGCGAACAGGGCCGCAAACACCGTGCCGGAATTACCGGCGCCAGCGATGCCGAGCGCTGTGCCCTGGTGTTCCGGCGGATACCATTGCGACGCCAGCGGCAGCGCGACCGCGAATGACGCGCCCGCAACCCCAAGCGCAAGTCCTAGCGCAAGGGTCGCCGCGAACGAGTGCAGGCCGATTGCCCACGCCGTAAGAAGGCTCGCAATCACGATCACTTGCAGGATGATGCCGGTCAGCTTTGGTCGCAACCGGTCAACCATGATGCCGGCGACGATGCGCAGCAGCGCGCCGGAAAGAACCGGCACCGCAACCATCAGACCCTTTTGTGCCGGAGACAGAGCGAGGTCTTTGGCGATTTGCACCCCGAGAGGCCCGAGCAGAACCCAGACCATGAAACTCATATCGAAGTAGAGAAACGATGCGAAAAGCGTAGGCAGATGACCTACGGACAGAAACCCTTTCTTCATTCGAACGCTCCGGCTGCCTTCTCGATCCGAACAGATAGCAACTGGCATGCCAGACGTTCGCAATTGCGAAAGCACCGTTTTTTCGATCGCGCACCATCATTCGGCGATCGCAATCGATTAAGTGTTAGACAGCGTGTCGAAGGAATATGCGATTGCAAATTTTCGTTGCAAATGATTGAAAAATAACATCTAATGGTGACGATTTGAGCACCGCCTTCAATGTGGGCGGCGAGCCACTTCGGGCCGCAATCGCGGATGGCAGAAATCTTACTGCTTGCGACGAATTATGTGCATTGCAGCAATGCGCAATGCCGCCAAACCTACGCAGCGTTGCCGCGCATGTCGGCGCCGTCGCCCTCGCAGCGCACGCAATTGCGGCCGCTGTGTTTGGCCTCATAGAGGCACTTGTCGGCGCGTTCCACGACCGCGCGAGGCCGTTCACCGGGACGATAGGCAGACACGCCGATCGAGACCGTGACCTTCCCGAGGCTTTCTCCGGTCGAACGCTTCTTCAGCTCGCGGTCCATGATCTTTTCGCGAATCCGATCTGCCACCTTTCGGGCGTCGGCCAGCGCCGTGTCGGACAGGATAATGGCAAACTCCTCGCCTCCATACCGGGCGGCGAAGTCCTGGCCCTTGATCGATTGCTTGAGCGTCGCGCCCACCAGGCTGATCACGCTGTCGCCCATCACGTGCCCAAAGCGGTCGTTGAAGTTCTTGAAGTGATCGATATCGAGCATCAGCAGGCAAAACGCCCTGGGGTCGTCGGCAGCGCGGTCGCAAGCCCGCTCGATGGCAGTGTTGAAGCCGCGGCGGTTGGCAAGCCCCGTGACCGGATCCTGGTTGGCTTCGATGCTCACCGTGGCGAGCGAGCACTGTAGCAGCTCCATCTCACGCTTGGCGGCATTCAGCCGTTGCTCCATGGCGGCATGCCGTACTTCCACGGATCGTAGCGAATTGATGAGAGCATCCACGATCGCTCGCGTCGTTCCCTCATCGGTTGATTGGGCAAGCTGCTGTGATGCGTTGCTGCATTCGCCGCGCTCCTGGGACGTCGATAGGATGAACTCACTGAGCATCGCAACGATCTTGTCGATCTCGCGCGAGACGTCGGTGCCGACCTGTTGGAGCTCCGAGTGCGTGCGCGATGACGATAGGTATTCATCATAGATTTCGTCGAGATCGAAAGCAGACAGCGACCCCTTCTCGTCGAGTATGCGGTCGATTCGCCGGTTCATTTCCGGATTACGGTTTGAAACGTAGGAGTACCAAAGCTCGTAGCCGGCCGGATCGGCCGGCACCGACAGCGCTTTCATCCGCTCTAGCGCCCTCTCGGCGATGTGCAGCGTATAGTCGTGGTCATGCCCCGTCATGTCGAAATCACCCCTCAGCCGCACGCACATGGACTCGGCGTTACGGCTCCCTTCGCAATTTAATGAGTGCAACTCGGTCCGAGCACAGCTCCAATCGACTCGCGTAAATTTTCCGTTTGACGTCCCATGCGCCAGCGTCGGGGCTTCGACTCCGGCGCATCTTCGATCATCCAACCTCGTGCGTTCCAGCGATACCGCTTTATCCGGGTTTTCCCCCAAATTGCCACGCAGTTTGCTGGCCAAAGGTTAAAATATTTGCCCATCACCCTCCCGCATGAAGCGATCCCGAAATGCGAAGGGACACTATGTCCGCGCGGCCCGCAATGCATGCAAGCTGCGTTAATTCTAGCGCTTGTTCTCTTCCGCCGGTTCTGGGCGCACGCATTCCACGGCTTGGGGCTGGCAGGCGATGCCGATATTGGAGCACGAGATCTTCCTGGCGTCGTGTTGGCAGATGACGCAGCGGTCCGTCCACGCCGCGCAACCGGGCGGACGGGCCTGGACAGCCGGATCATTGGACGGCACGGTGGCCGGCAGGTCCGGCACCACATCGGCAGAAGGCAGCTTCTGCTCCGTGGCGCAATTGGCACACGGCGCCTCCGCGGCACCGGCCGCCGCCATGGCAAGCACCAAAGCGGCAATTGCAATGATTGGAGCGATGTCGCGCCAGGAAATCAATCCACCCCCATGATGGGAAAGGCGTCGCGACCGGACCAAACCTCTCGCTCCCCCGCTTGCGGGTGAGGGTTGGGGAGGGGGTCGTTGCCGCGAGTCCGTGCCGTGGAGCGGGCCCTTCCCGGCAGGCGCGGGAGGGTAGAAAGCCGTGCAGTTATTTCTCATCGGTCCCCACTGCAATAATGCCCGCTTCGGCGAGGCGCACGATCTTATCCTCCGGCAGCCAGAAGCTCGCGCAGAATATCCGCAGTGTCGGCGCCGAGTCGATGCGGATAGACGTGCGCAGACGAGGAGTGTCCCTTCGACCTCAGGGGTTGCCGGCCACCTTCGCGATTTTCCGCGTAGCGTACGCCGCCTCCGATGCCTTCATGATCTCGGCGAGACAGCCGCATCTCCGCGAGACGGCCGCGCTCGTCCGCTTGGTCGCGGTAACGCTCGATTGTGCTTGCTTAAGTCAAGTGTGGCGACATCCCAAACCAAATCGAGTGTGCGCCTCAAAGGTTACGCGAAATCGCAATTACTGTACTGCGAAACGTGAGCGCAGCAACGCTCGAAGCGGATTCCGCCTGACTCGCACAGATAATGATGTGGTGACTTCGATTTAATCACACGAAACCGTGACTTTTGTCCCCTTCGGGAACTTTGTTCCCGTCGCGAACGTTTGTGCCTAGGGACTGACCGTGGAGCGTGGCGATGAGCACGATCTTGCTGATTATCCTCATTCTACTCGTCATCGGTGCGCTTCCGACTTGGCCTTACAGCGCGGGCTGGGGCTATTACCCATCGAGCGGTCTCGGCATCGTGCTCGTCATCCTGATCGTGCTTGTCCTAATGGGAAGAGTGTGAACCGTGGCCCGGCAGCGCAAATATTCCCGCAGCGCGGGCTCGGACGTGAAGAGCGAGATGCACCGTTACAAGCGGGGCACGGCCAGAAGCGGGCCCGGCGGACGCGGCGGGAAGGTCAAAAGTCGAAAACAGGCCATCGCGATCGGCCTCTCGAAGGCTCGCAAAAAGGGCAAGAAAGTCCCTGCCAAAAAGAAATGATCGGTAGGCCGCCTCCTGCGCAAGTTGCACGTTCCCTCATCACCCGGTCAAAGATCAATGGGTGACCGGAAGGAGGTTCGGTCACCGGCGCGCGCGACCCACAAGAATGATGACCGCGCTCACGACCGAAGTGGCTCTGTGGGCCCCACCAGACCGCGTCTCTTTGGTGCACTGGGCCCTGGGCTCATTGCCGGTGCTTCCGACGATGATCGCAGCGGGCCGGCAACGGCCGGCCCGCTCGTGTTGGGTACGTCTCGGGATCGATCAGGGCCGTTGCTGTCGAGACCCCTTTGCCATGCTCCCGATGAGCACGCCAACGGCTACTGCACCAAGCATGGCAGTTAATGGATTCCGGCGGGCTATGGCTTGGATTTCCGCAGCCAGCCCCGTCGCGGAATCGGCTAGCTCAGAACCCTTCTCCCTTGCCGATCTGACCGCGTCGGTCGCCGTGGTCGCAGCGTCCGACGCCAGCCCTTTGCCGCGATCCACAGCCTGGTCTGCGGTACGCCTCGCAGAATCAACCACGTTACTTGCCGTATCTCGCGCGTGCGCCATTCCCGATGAAACAGTGTTGCTTAAGTCCTCTGCCATTGCGTTCATCAGAACAATCCTCGTTGCGTTGGGTTCCTGACCCCAACATCGCTCGATGTGGTCCGGTTCCTGACAAATCATGGCGTGACTGGGACGGCGCCAACGTCGCCTGAAAACGACAGGGGCGGCCCGAAAGGCCGCCCCTGCTTCCAAAGTACATCAAGTCATTCGTGAGGAGGGCCGAAGGTCACCATTCTGTCCAGCGTCCACCACGCCAGTATCCGCGACCCTCGTGTTCGCGCCAGACATAGTGCTCGCGCCGACCCCACCGCCAATCATCGGGGTGAATGATAACGCGAGCTTCGGGCGGGTATTCGTATCGGTCGTGCGTATGCCAGCAGACGTTACCGCGACAGGCTATCGCTGCCGAAACGCTTGCTGTGGAGAGTGCTAACACGCTCGCGCCCAAAACAGCACCCAGCGTCGTCTTGACAGACAGGCTCATCATCCAACTCCCTGAGTCCGGTTTGCGACTATAAACCTCCGCGGCAGCGGAAGGTTCCCTCGCCGTCACCTGGGCGGGTGTTGCTCAGCCTCTGCTCGGGTTATTTCTGATCGGTCCCTACCGCAATGACGCCCGCTTCGGCGAGGCGCACGATCTCATCCTCGGGCAGCCCCAGAAGCTCGCGCAGAAGATCCGCAGTATCGGTGCCGAGTCGATGCGGATAGGCGTGCGCAAACGACGATCGCCCCTCGAACTTGAGGGGATTGCCGGCCACTTTGATCGAATCGCCCTCGGCATCGGTCAGTTCCACCACCATGTCGCGCTGCCGCACCTGTGGGTCGGCAAGCGCGCGATCGAGAGTGTTGATCGGCCCGGCCGGAACCTGGGCGGCCGCGAGTTTTGTCAACAATTCGTCGGACCGCATTTTCGCCACTGCCGCTTCCAACAGCGGGACGAGCTCAGCGCGATGGCGCAACCGGTCCTCGTTGCGCCGGAAACGCGGGTCGGCCGGCAGTTCGCTGCAGCCCAGCGCAGTGCACAGGTCGCTCCACATGCGCTCGGTATTGGCGGCCACCACGATCTCGATGCCGTCAGCGCAGCGGAACGCCCGGTAGGTCGGAAAAGACACGTGCTCCCGGCCTTGTGGCCCCGGTACCTCGCCGGCGAGCAGGTGGTAGGCGGCCTGGTAGACCAGCATGGAGATCTGGCAGTCGAGCATCGAGACGTCGATGTAGGCGCCGACGCCCTCGTGGCGTACGCGTTCCAGCGCGGCGAGCGCGCCGATCACCGCGTACATGCCGGCCGAGAGATCGCCGAGCGGGATGCCGGCGCGCACCGCCTTGCCGCCCAGTTCGCCGGTCATGCTCATGCCGCCGGACATCGCCTGCGCGATGATGTCGTAGGCCAGCCGGTCGCGATAGGGCCCGGTCTGGCCGAAGCCCGAAATGGCGCAGACGATGATTTTCGGATTGACCCGCTTGAGCGCCTCATAGCCGAGCCCGAGGCGAGCCGCGACGCCCGGACGGAAGTTTTCAAGCACAATGTCGGCGCGCCGCGCCAGATCGAGCACAATGGCTCGGCCGCGCTCGGTCTTAAGATCGATGGCGAGGCTTTGCTTGTTGCGATTGACGGAAAGGTAATAGGCGCTCTCGCCCTTGACGAAATGCGGCCCGATTGCGCGGGCGATCTCGCCGCCAGGCGGCTCGATCTTGATCACTCTGGCGCCGAGATCGCCGAAGATCTGGCCCGCATAAGGCCCCGCCAGGAACTGGGTCAGTTCCAGCACCAGCAGCCGCGACAGCGGGCCATCGGGACGTGCCGTCATGACGCCAGCACGTGCAGCGCGCACAGGCCGTCGGTTGAGCCGCAGCACACCTCCTCGATGCCATCGCGCACAACGCTGGCATCCTTCATGACATGCACAAGCGCCCCACGACCGATCTCCGGGATCTGACGATGCGCGTGCGTGCCGAATTTCGACATGTCGGTGCCGACAGTGGCGGCCAAGGTCATGAGAGTCTCTTCGCGGTGAGTTGACCCGTCAGTGATACTGTGATCGCCCGTCTTGTCCTGGCAATCAAGTCTCCGTGGATCATTGCCACTTGACCGCACCTCAGTCGACAAGACGAGCGTCGGGCGATGGCGATCCGATGCTCATTGACGAATTGCGATCTGATTCTGCGAGTGGCAGTCTGGCGACTGCCGGCGTCGCACAGTGATCTCGCCTATTGCAGGCATCGCCGCTGTTGGCAATCGCCGGTGGCGTCGTCCAGTGCCAATGGCGCTATATACCGATTTGGAGATTTGAAACATGGGTAAGACTGACGACCCCTTGGACTTGAAATACCCAGCGATATTTCCCAAGGTCGAAGCTATCACCAAGGAAGTGGTGGGATTGGGCGGAATTCCGATAGACCGCGTGGGATCGGGTAAGAAGCTCCTGCGATCGGTCGATGAGAAGTTTACGCCATTCGACGCACGTCGTGTCTGGAATCATTCAGGGAAAGTTCGTTGGAATGGAAGAAAACCGGTAATGGGCACCACCGCTTGGGAGCGAGGAGAAGGCTGTTTGTACCTTTCGGAAGGAATTATCTCTCTCACCAAGGAAGGAATTTTTTACGGCTTCAAAGACTTTGCGGAGAAGACTGCGAAGGGCGCGAGCCTGAATCACATCGTCTATGACCTGCCGGAAGAAAATATTATATCAGACGCATTCTACGGCAAGATTGTCTATGTTTATGAGCTGACTTCGACGAAGAACCTGGCTGATCTTGACCCAAAAAACAGCTTCATCTCCGCAATCTGTTCACGGCTTGATAGTGACAAGGACATTCGCGATGTCCTTGCGCGCGAGGGGCACAAGAATGCCGCCGAAATGCTATTCCAGGGTGACGATTATTCTTTGGCGAGACCGCTGGGAGGTTCTGTGTTGGCGGTGCCAAATGTCGATGGCTTGATAGTCGATAGTGCCCGCATCTATACCGAAGGCGACGATCGTAACCTCGCCATCAAGCCGGATGGACCGAACGACTGCGTCAATTCACTCAGGGCCGTCGAAAAAATCCAGTTCATCCCAAATGCGGCCCATCCAGGCGTTGACCAGATCGTAGTGACCGATCTGAGCAAAGTCCCCAAATCTTCGACGACTCCGAGGACCGGAGCAGGGTCCAAAGATGAGTCGGGCAAGCCGCATACCCAATATCACTCATGACAAACTGAGAGGCTCTGCGGCCGACTACCCGCGACGGGCCTGCCTCCACCGGCAGCGAGCGACAAGCCTCGATGATCAAGCAGCTACCTTCGCCCCCCGTGATTCGTCCAAATGCGCTTATCACCTCCGGCAAATCACCGTTCCGCTGGCGATAAAAATGTCACTGGGCGAGGCCCATCGGCTCCTCGGTGGTCCAAAAACGCATCACACCTCGTCCTATGCTGTCCGACCATCCATTTTGCTTGGGGCGGACGGTGCGGGCGTGCTGACGCCGGTACGCCTGATATTTTAGCAAAGCCGCAGCCTCGTCCCGTGAGGGCGCTTCCATTGAAGCATGCTGGTTTGCCCCCTTTGGCAACGTCGCCAGTCGCGCGCCACCATCGCTGGCTGCCATTCGTCCAGGTGTTCGTGCTCGTGAGAAATCGAGGGGATCGTCACCGGAAAGCGAACGGCCCCGACATGGGGCAATCGGAGATGCTAGGTCGAGGCCGCCGCGCTCTCTGTGGTCCAGACTGAGAGCAGCCATAACCTACACCGACCACTCGTTCGCGGTATTGGACCTAAGGGCAATGCAAATCAGCGACCCAACCACTTGACGTAGTACCTTGGACGCCTTCCAATGTGTGCCGCGCGGGTTGTGTATTGGGGGGTAAAAGGCATGACGATTATCCCACTCGCAAAGCAGAGCGTATTCGAGCCTGACGCGGTCGCCGTGATGAGTGAAGCTTTCGACGCTGCCTGCGAGGAGCTTCACAACACAGGTCAGCCCCACGTAATTCGCGAAATCCTCGCGGAACGCATCATCACAGCGGCAAGCGTTGGTGAGCGTGACCCGGTCCGCTTGCGGACGGCGGCGCTGCGCGGTCTTGCAGGCCGTTAGCAAGAACCCCGGCCCCTCGCAGGAGGGGAGAATCAACCAAAGGACCGGGGGTTGCGCGAGACCCCATCGGGGCAAAGCCTCACGCGTCGGATCATCCCGCTCGAGGGCCGGCCCTAACGGATCCGCACTGTGCGAGGCTAGCATGGAGCCTCGACCCCCTTGCCGCAATCTCACGAGAGAGTGGAGGGTCGAGGCTACGTGAGAGCCAAAGGCCCATCACGCAAAAGTCCAAACGCCCGAGTTTGAGTCGGGTTCCCGACCAACAGTGGAATTGTTGCCGCCTCATCGCCATTTGGCCGTCCGAGCAATTATGGCCGGCAACCGGTGCATGAGTGCCCCGGGCACGCCAGCGACGTTCCTGTGCACGCGGCCATGTCGCCCCACCAAAGCTCGCGTGGCTTTTTGGAGGTCGCGATAGAACGTCAATGAATTGCAGTCCAAACGTAGCGAGCGTGCCCGTTGGGCGACCGGTACACCGGCGTCCTGCCCGCGCTCCCAGCAGCATGGCTTACACGACGGATGCGCGGGAAAAGCACCACCTCGCCGCAATCGGCGCATTTCGAGCCGGTGAACCGCACTGCGCCGCCCTCCGCAACCACGGCCGCGAGGGCGGAAATATTCAGCGGTCATTCGCCCATCCCGAGGGTTGTCTTGAAAACCAGGACCGAGTGCGCTACCTCAGCCTCGTCCTGCTTGGGGGATAGTTCAACGGTAGATTGAAGGTTTTAAGCCTAAGCTATTGCTTTCATTAGCCGCATTTTACAATTGCTCGGCTTGGCCGTCCTTACAAATCCACATGTTTCCAGGTTGTTTGTAAAACTGGAGGGCAAGGCCGCCGGCAACGGAATCAAGTGAACGCGCCTAATGTCTCGCAAACCCCAACCACCAACGACACCGGTCGATCTACAAAATCGCCGCTAAGCAGCGCTGGCTCGGCGAAGTCGAGGCGGTCGACAAGCCGAAGCAATCGAGAAGGGCGCGCAAGAATTCAAAACGGACGCAAAGAAGTTGATGGCAGTGAAGCACTGAGGGTTTGGAACGGCGTCCGGTTGCAAACGTTGCTTATCCAACGGTTCCCAGCAACGGAGCAAGGATATGGACCGCGAACACGTGAAAGGCACTGTTGATAAGGCCAAGGGCGCCGTCAAAGACACCGCCGGCAAAATGATGGACGACAAAAAGATGCAGGCGGAAGGCAAGATGGACAAGGCGAAGGGCGAGGCGCACAAAGCAGCCGGCGACGTGAAGAATAAGGCACGCGACGTAGCGCACGGCTCAAAGCACGACTGATTTTAACGGCTCAACCTCGTATTCCTAAGCCGTCCAGCGATGGGCGGCTTTTTCTTGGCTTCGATTATCACCCATTGTTCGCTGTCGGCCGCACTATGCAATGACAATCACTGATTTAGTATCCGGACGCTTGCGATCAGCGGGCGAACCTATCTAGCATGCTCTGGCTCGGCGCCCGCCCGAGCGGCCGCACGGCCCCGGCACGTAGCACGAAGAAGCACGATGTCGAGGCCGCCTGGCTTTTTGGAGGTCGCGATAGAACATCAATGAATTGCGGTCCAAAGGGCGAGCTTGCCCGTCGGTCGACCGGTGCAGCGGCGTCCTGCCTGCGCTCTCTGCAGCATGGCGTACACGACGGACGCGCGGGAAAAGCATCGCCTCGCCGCAATCGGCGCATCATGAGCCGGTGAACCGCACCGCGCGGCCCTCCGCAACCCACGGCCGCGAGGGCGGAAAATGGTCAGCGCTGCGATGCGCGCATCCCGAGGGTTGTCTTGAAAACCAGGACCGAGTGCGCTACCTCAGCCTCGTCCTGCTTGGGGGATAGTTCAACGGTAGAACAGCGGACTCTGACTCCGTTAATCTAGGTTCGAATCCTAGTCCCCCAGCCACGAATTTTACATTGAATCACAATGGCTTACTAGCATACTCGAAACCGCTGCGCCCGAGATAGCCGGCTTTTTCAGTTCGAATGCTAGTCGCCCCCACCTCTCCGCTAAACGATGTCTCTTGTCCACTGCGTCCAACATTTCGTCCAACTGCCTCAATGGTGGGCCGCAAGCCATGTGATTTGGCTTGATAAATTCGTGGGGTTTGACGCTCTCCGAGCGCCATCGAGGCTCTTCGGGCGCGCCAATAACGCGCCACCACCGTTCCCGCCCACGCGGATGGTCTTAGCCGCGGTGGACGACGGTCATTCGACACGGCTCCGGACATGAGCGATAGGCGATGCGCCTGACGTCATCAGCTTCACGGCGTCGAGGGCGCGGAAGCACAGGCGCATCGCCCGATGGAAGCCGTTAGGGCAGATAAACCGCCTTCGGCCGCTCATTCAGTTCGATGCGGGTTCCCCACGGGTCGGTGATAAATGCAATCCCGACGCCAACGTCGTTCACACGGTACGCCCCGTCGGCGTCGAGCTTGACGCCGGCCGCTTCCAACTTGGCGATGAATGCTTTCAGGTCCTTCACATCGAAACCGATGTGATCGAGTACCCGGCCCTTCGTCGGCCCTTCCGCGACACTCACCTTGTTGAAGCGCAGCTGCACGCCGGGGAGGTCGGCAACCGGGTTGTTGTTGAGCACGCCCGCCTTGGCGCCGAAGACTTTGCCGTACCAGGCCTGGCTCTCGGCGATCGCTTTCTCCGGCAGGAAGAAGTGCACGTGCTTGCTGCGGATCGGCTCTTTCTGGTCCTTGTCTTCCTGAATTTCGATCTTCAGTCCGTCGGTTGTCGTCACCCAGCCTTGGTTGAGCCTGCCGGGGGCGCCCGGCTCGAAGGGAACCCCTGCAGCCTTCCATTTGGCGACAGCCTCCTGGACGTTCGGGACGGTGAACCCGATGTGGTTCACCACCGTTCCGACCGTGCCGCCGGTCGAGGGCGGCGTGTTGGGCCCCTGATTGAGAATGACCAGGACGCCGGGGAACTGGACCCTCTCACCCGGCCCGATGGCGACGCCGCCCATGGAGAGAAGGATATGCTTGTTGGCCGCGACATCGCGCGAATTGAGATGCCAGTGCCCGTTCGTCACGCCCGCGTCGTTGGGAGCATAGGGCTGTGCCCATGCGGCGCCCGTCGCGAGAGTGGAAACGAGCCACAGAGCCGAAATCAGTTTCTTCATGACTTCCTCCCGGTTGATCGCGCCACGCGCGCGAGACCGCCGGGAGACTAGCACCAGCAGTGCATTTTGCGAAATTCGAATCGCGCCGCAAGGCAACTTCCTGCGCACACGCGGCGCGTGATGGCCGTTATGCAGTCACGGGTGGATCGGGAGACTAAAAATCCGCACTGGATTTTAGCGCTCGGAGTGACGCAAGCAACGACGCGGCCTATAGCAAGACGAGTACCCGCCGGACAGGAGAAGTTCTGGTAGGGGGGCATGCTGGCGGGATCAAGGGCTTTCAACACGAATTGCTCAGCTGTCACCCCACGGGGAGCAGGGAATTTGGGCGGCTGCCGCTGGGAATTCTTCATCGATCTTACGATCATCGATTCCTTCACACCTTGTGGTGACCGTTTCCGCTCCCCCCGGTTACGATAGGTGTCGTATCTGCCGTGTAAGTGATGAGCGTGCCGCCGTGGCCGTCGCTTGACAGGGCAAACTCGCTCGCTATGTACTGGCCGAGCAGCGCGATGTTGGCGGTGTGGACGCCATCGGTGACGGTGAGCGTGCCGCCCACAAGGTTGCCGTTGTAGCTCAGGGGCCCTTTCTTGCTCGTCACTGTCCCGAAAGCGATGTCAACGAGGTCAATCTGATCCGGCACATCAATCTGACCCGGCACGAAATGATTGCCGAAGCCGGCGACCGTGCCGTGAAAGCTCGCCGCTGAGTCGAGCACCAGCGTGCTGCTGTTGCTGGTCCAATGCACCGAGCCGTTGATGGCGCCGAATTCGACGTAGTCAGCCAAGCCGCCACTCGCCACCTCCAGCGTTCCGCCGAGCAGCGAAATGTCCTGGGCCGCGTGTCCGCCCGACGAGATGACTTCGCGGCCGCCGCTCGCGATCTGGTCGCCGATCGTG
>Ga0209060_10003058_pt1 | contig 14509 bp, 8 predicted proteins | sample Coa_R1_8_FD_187155 | JGI IMG/M metagenome (GOLD analysis project Ga0209060, IMG submission 187155) | Surface soil microbial communities from Centralia Pennsylvania, which are recovering from an underground coalmine fire - Coalmine... | ecosystem: Environmental > Terrestrial > Soil > Unclassified...
CTGAAGAGCTCGAACATGACGATGCCGAAGGAAAAAATATCGGAGCGGGCGTCCACTTTTTCCCCGCGGGCCTGTTCGGGAGACATATAAGCGACCGTGCCGGTGACCATGCCTGGCTGGGTGAGCGTGAAAGATTGCGTCATCTCAGAGGCTGAGCTGTCTGCGGGATCGTAACCGATTTTGGCGAGGCCGAAGTCGAGGACTTTTACCAAGCCGTCTTCGGTGATCATGATGTTACCGGGCTTCAAATCCCGGTGGATGATGCCTGCCGCGTGGGCCTTGGTAAGGGCGTCGGCGATCTGTGCGCTGTAACGCTGAGCATCTTCAATCGGCAGTTTGCCCTTGTGAAGAAGCGACAAGAGGGTCGAGCCGCGAACGTACTCCATGACGATGAAGTCAGTTCCGTCTTCGGAATTCACCTCATAAATTGTGATGATGTTGGGGTGGTTGAGAGCTGAGGCGGCGAGGGCCTCGCGTTTAAAGCGGCCACGGGCATTGTCACTGATGATTTTGTCGCTGGGAAGAACTTTGATCGCGACATCGCGATTGAGCGTGAGATCATGCGCGCGATACACCACGCCCATGCCTCCGGCGCCTAGTTCGGCGATGACTTCATAATGCGAGAGTCTGCGGCCGATCAACGCTTGCCCCTCGAGAGAAAGTGGCTAAAGCGAGATTCTACACTTGCGCGGGGCGCAAGTGCAGAACTGAAGATGGCAGAGTGGTTTCCTGCCCGTAGCGAATGAACCGAGGGATTAGCCCGCGAGCTAATCCCGGTCGAAAGGTTCGCGCACCATGCCTTGAGACGAAGGCGAGCCGCCGTTTTCGTGCTGCTTTTGCCAGTCGGCTTCGTTCAACACGGAAATGGCTTCCAGCTTCTTTTTCTTCAGCGAAGCATTGAGCTCGGCCAGGTCTTTGTCGGTGCGTTTGCGGAAATTCGTGACGACATCTTCCAGTTCATGCGTAAGCGCCTCGGCGCGGGCCACTTGCTGATCAGAAGGGCGCCCTTCGTATCCGTTTACTTCACCGTAAACATCGCCAATGTATTCACGGATGCGCTCTTCGCCGGTGATGGCTCCGCCTTCTTTGGTGGCGACGATTTTGGAGCGCAGGTCTTCCATATCTTTCGAAAGCTGCGTCAAGCGTGCGCGCAAGGGATCTTTTTCGCCGAGTTTTGCCGCGCGAGCATTGGCGTCGTCCCGCACGCCTTCAATTGCATCCACTGCGTAAGTCATGTGGCCGAGCAGTTTGCTGAGCTTGACCGCAAGATCGAACTCAGCTTTGCGATCTTCCTCAGTGAATTTGGCGCGGGGATCGAGGGCGATTTTTAAAGGCGCGGTATAGACCTGATCACCTTTGGTGAGTTTTACGGTGTAAGTTCCGGGAAGAACGCGCGGGCCTTGTGAAGCCTGGAAAAGCGCTTGCGCGGCGGGAGGAACAGAAGGTGGTTTCAGCCTCATTCCCCAGGTCACACGGTTCAGTCCTCGATGCTTGCTGCCGGGGATGGTGTCCACCAATTTGCCGTCGGAGTCGAGGATTTCGATTTTGAGGTCGCCGAAAATATGGCGGCCTTTTTGGTAGTAAGTGATGGCGGCGTCGCCGGGACGGCTGGGACCGACAAAGCTCTCGTCACCAAACGCCCACCCGCCGTTGGCCTGGAGGTATTGCACGACCGTGCGGCCTTCGAGAACGGCTGCGTTCTTTGCCATGAAATCTGGCGTGAGGGCGCGCAAGGAAGAGATGTCGTCAATGATCCAGATGCCGCGGCCATGCGTGGCGAGCACGAGATCGGATTCACGGGGATGAACGACGATGTCACGAACAGCGACGGCGGGGAAGTTCGAGCCTTTGTACTGAGCCCAATGCGCGCCATCGTCAATGGATATCCATAGGCCGAACTCGGTCCCAACAAAGAGTAAGTTGGGGTCCACGGTATCTTGCGTGATGACGTGGGCGTAACCGCGGACTCCGGCGTCATTGAGATTCAGGGATGTCCAGGTTTTGCCGTAGTCGGTGGTTTTATAGGCGTACGAAGTCATGTCGCCGAAAGTATGACGATCAAAAGTCGCGTAGGCGGTGCCTTCGTCGAAGCGGCTGGCGGCGATGGTGCTCACCCAGGAATTTTTCCCGAGGCCATTGATGTTGCCGACGACGTTAGTCCAGGTTTTGGCTCCGTCGCGCGTGATTTGCACATTGCCGTCGTCGGTGCCGACCCAGATGATTTGGCCGTTCTTTGGCGATTCGGAAATCGTATAAATCGAGGTGTGCATTTCGGCGGAAGAGTTGTCCACCGTGATGCCGCCGGATTCTTCCTGCTTCTGTTTTTCGGGATCGTTGGTGGTCAAGTCAGGCGAAATCCGCTCCCATGATTGGCCGTGATCGCGAGAACGCCATAAGAATTCCGAGCCGATATAAATCGTTCCCTTTTCGTTGGGGCTCATGTGAATCGGAGAATTCCAATTGAAGCGGAGCTTTTTTTCCTGGTAGCCGGGTAACGGCTCAATCGAGCGTGTTTCCAGCGTGTGGCGATTGACGCGGCCGATATTTCCACCTTGCGCCTCGGCGTAGATGTAGTCGGGGTCAGACGTATCCACGAATGCCCAGAAGCCATCGCCGCCGTAAATGTTCTCCCATTGCGCATTGGCTACGCCGCCGGGATAGGAAGAAGCGCCGATCCACGTGCTGTTGTCTTGCAAACCGCCATAGACGTGGTAGGGATCGTCGTTGTCCACGCTGACGTGGTAGAACTGCGAAACGGGAAGATTGAGTTGATGCTTCCAGCGCGTACCGCCGTCTTCACTGCGCCAGAGGCCGCCGTCGTCGCCGCCATACACGACGTTCGTATTGGAGGGATCAATCCAAATATCGTGGAAGTCGCCGTGGGCATTGGCGACGAAGCTGAAGCTTTTTCCGCCGTTTACGCTGAGCAACAAACCGAGATCTGGTTTGAAGATTTTGTTTTCGTCTTTGGGGTCAACAATCAAATTGGCGAAGTAGAAGGGCCGCCAGACCATATAAGCGCTGGCATCGAGCTTGGTCCAATTCTTGCCACCGTCGTCAGAGCGAAAGAGCGCGCTCTTTTTTGCTTCGATCATGGCGTAAACGGTCTGCGGCTTTGAAGGAGCAACCGCTAGAGCGATTCTTCCCCAAGGTTTTTCCGGCAGGCCTTTCGCGCTTGACTCGTTGATCTCAGTCCAATGATCACCCCCGTCGGTGGACTGAAACAGGCCGCTGCCGGGACCACCGGAACGGAAAGTCCATCCCTGGCGGCGGAAGTCCCACATCGAGGCGTAAATGGTTTTCGGGGCTTGCGGGCTTGTGGCCAACATGGCGCACCCTGTTGAACCGTTTGCTCCGGCCAAGACTTTGCGCCAGGTTTTACCACCATCGTTGGTCTTGTAAACGCCGCGCTCATCGTTGTCATTCCAGAGATGTCCGGTAGCGCACACCAGGACGGTGTTGCCGTCGGATGGATCAATCAGGATTTTTGCGATGTGTTCAGAATCTTTGAGGCCGACATTGGTCCAGTTCTCGCCGTTGTCGGTGGATTTATACACACCATCGCCGATGGAAACGCTGTTACGCGTCCAGGCCTCGCCCGTTCCCGCCCAGATGGTTTTGCGATTGGAGGGATCAATGGCAAGCGCGCCGATGGACTGCACATCTTCACGGTCGAAGACAGGCTTGAAGGTTGTCCCGCCGTTCACCGATTTCCATACGCCACCGCTGGCAGCGGCAGCAAAAATCGTGACCTGGCCGTTTTCATCCACGCCGGTGATAGCAGCGATACGACCGCTCATGGCGGCCGAGCCAATGTTGCGCGCGGGCAAGCCGGAGATTGTCGCCGAATCAAATTTGATGGCTGACTGGCTGAATGCAGCCGCGGCGAAAGCAAAAGTCAGGAGCAGGGAGTTGGATAATTTGCGAGCGCGAAGTGAGCGAAGATTCATATTCATGTCCTTAAGTGATGAGCGCTATTTCTTGGTGGCGTCGCTTTTAAGCGAAGCTGGCACTGCAAAGTCCGAATTTTCCAGTGGAACGTTGGCTTCCATTTTCTCGATCGTGGTGGTTTGCCATTGGCTGGGGTCGGTTTTGGGGCCGGATGCTATGGAAAAGGGAAAATAGACACCGGCGACTTGCTTGTAAGAGCCTAAGTCGATGGTGTTTTCACGCACCGAGCCTCGAATGAATTCCTGAGTTTCTTTGCGGATCTCAAGAAATGTATCCGGATCGAGGTAGTAATAAATGATGTCGCCATTCTTGAGGGTCACTTTGAGGCGAAGTGCGTCGTCGCCATCCACGGTGTCGTGGCCAAGATATTCGACGGTGTTGCCTTTGGCTTTGTAATCCACGAGCGGGCCGTCGAAATCTGCGTCAATGAGCAAGTCGCGCATGTCGTCGTCGCCCATGAGTTGAGGATCTTTACGTCCTCCGAAAGGCTGAATCTGCCAGCCGGTTGCGCCATCGTAAGCCTGCACTTGCGTCATGCCTTGCAGGGAAAAGGTCTCGCGAACCAGATTTGGGCGCATATTTTCCTGGCCGACGATACCGGTAAAACCTCCACCAGCGACTAGCCGGCCGGTCACACGCACCGTCTTGATAGCTTTAATTTTTTCCAGGCCGCCTTTGGCTTCGATGTTCTTTTGCACCAATTCATCGGCGGTTTGGGATGCAGCGAAAAGACTCAGGCCGAAAACGGCGAGCAACAGCGTTCCATAGTGACGCATGCAATTTCTCCTCACAAAACACGAGTACAAACTTACTTTGACGTTGCAGCCAACTATTCGTTATCGTCGGAGGCTAAATTGTAAAGCCTTTTACGAGAATTGTGGGCGGTACTGGGTTTATACGGGAATCTCGCCATACACTTGTGCCCTGGGAAAGGGATTGTCACTATGGCTTCTATCGGAATTCAACCCAGGAAGGTACAGCTTGGAAAATCCGCATTGTCTTCGCTGTAATCGCGAACTTGAAACAGGCAGCAAGTTTGTATCTTTATATATGTTTGCGCAGACGGTCGGCATACGACCGCGGCAGAAGTCGTCAGCGCACCGCATCTCGTTTTGCCCGCAATGCTCGGTTTCATTGGCGATGGGCTTACCCCCTGAAGGCTCACTCAATGTTGCCGCATGGGACATGATACGAGGACTGGTGAGCGCCGATCCAGGTTTGAACGACGCTGCCTGGGAGAATCTGCGCGGAGTAGTTGGGCTGCTACCTTCGGGCGACAGAGAGAAAGATGAGCCAGCCTCGGACGCATGGGTGAGATTCAGTCGCGCTGGGTAGGGGAACGAGTGCAAAAAGAAAATCGGCCCAAGCGGGCCGTTTCTTTGACACTAAATTTCAGGATTACAACTGGGCGCTGGCGTATGAGTTGATTTCGCAGTTGAGGCAAACTTCTTCAAACGTCGGGCTGATCCATTCCATGATTTTCTCCTTGCCGAACAACCTCATCGTAGCATCCGCGACGTTGCTGAAACAATACTAATTTTGCAGAAAAACCACGCGGGATAAGGCGTTCAGACAGAAGTCGTTATACTAAAAGCGTGTTATGCAGCGAGAGTGCAAGGTTTTGCACTTCGACTTCCGGTTCAACTCTTCATGCATATCCTTATTATGGGTTCGGCAGCGGGCGGCGGGTTCCCGCAATGGAATTGCAACTGCCACAATTGCAACCGCTTACGTGCAGGGTCATTCACGGGAAAGGCCCGTACGCAGACCCAGGTTGCCATCAGTGCCGACGGCAAAAACTGGTGTCTACTCAATGCATCCCCCGATCTGCGCTTGCAAATCGAAGCAACGCCAGCGCTCCATCCACGCGAAGGCAGCCGAGATTCGCCCATCGCAGGAGTTGTGATTACCAGCGCAGATATTGATCAAATTGCAGGATTGTTATCGCTGCGTGAGTTGCAGCCCTTTTGTCTTTATTGCACGCCTGCCATCCGACGAATTTTACGCGAGGACAACACCGTATTTGGAATGTTGAATCGCATCCCGAATCAAGTTTCGTGGGTAGATATTGCGCTGAATAGGGAGTTTCATCTTACTTCCGATGCAAATTTGCGGTGCACGGCATTTTCTTTGGGAAACCATTATCCTGCTTATGTGCCAGCGGCACGCGCGTCGAAATTAACTACCGGAGAGGCGCTGACAGGGTTGTTGATTGAATCATCGGCGGCAGGGCGCAATAAAACAAAAGTCGCCTATCTGCCTGCTGTGCCAGCGCTCGATGATGATCTACTAAAGCGGTTGGAATCCGCCGATTTGTTGTTATTCGATGGCACTTTTTGGAGTGATGATGAATTGATTCGAGTGCAGGGGAGCGGAGCTACGGCGCGTGAGATGGGTCATATTCCAATCTCTGGCGCGGATGGAAGCCTGAAGAAATTGGCTATATTGAAACGTCCCCGAAAAATTTTTATTCACGTGAATAACACCAACCCTATGCTCGACGAATCCAGCGAGCAATACCAAGAAGTACGAGCGGCCGGATGGGAAGTGGCGGAGGATGGATGGCAGTTGGAACTATAGATTCCCGCGAAGAGATGCTTTCGCCGGAGGAATTGCATGCCCGGCTTCGCCGGGTGGGCGAAGAACGGTACCACCATCAGCATCCTTTTCATTTGCTGATGCACGAAGGCAAGCTGAGCCGCGGACAGCTGCAAGCGTGGGCGCTGAATCGTTATTACTATCAGAGCAACATCCCGGTAAAAGATGCCATTATTCTTTCGCGAAGCGATGATCCTGAATTTCGCCGGGCATGGCGAAAACGGGTTGTGGACCACGACGGCAATGCGCAGCAGGCAGGCGGTATTGAGCGCTGGATTCGGCTGGCAGAAGCGACAGGATTGACTCGTGAGCGCGTGATTTCTTGCAATGAAGTACTGCCTGCTGTGCGCTATGCGGTAGATGCGTATCTCTCCCTGGTTCGGAGCAAAACTTTTCTCGAGGCGGTCGCTTCTTCACTAACAGAAATGTTTTCGCGTGACTTGATTGCCCTGAGAATGGACAGGATGAGGCAGCACTATCCCTGGCTGTCGGGAGGCCTCGACTACTTTACGGCGCGGCTGGATCAAGCTCCGGAAGACGCCCGATTTGCTTTGCAATGGGTCACTGAACATGCGCGAACCCGGGCTGAGCAGGAACTGTCAATCGCGGCCTTGCGTGCCAAGTGCGACATTCTTTGGGCACAGTTGGACGCGATCTATTTCTCTTATGTGCAGCCGGGATGGCCGCCGCCGGGCGCTTTTCGAATTGAGGAGAAGTGAATGCCTCGGCCTTCCGATTCCAGCCGTCCACGTTTTGCCGCCGGATGCAGATGGGGGAGTCATGGCGAAGACCGGGTCGTTTTGTTTCCTGAAGGCATGATTCGGGTCGAAGCAACAGGTTTGAGCATCCTTGAACTCGTTGATGGCCAACGAGACGTGGCCCATATTATTTCCACGCTGGCCGAACGCTACCCGAAGGCAGATCCGACAAAAATCCGCGAAGACGTCTTGAGCTTTCTCGAAAAATTGCACGATAAACGCGTAGTGGATTTCTAACGTGGCTACTCTTCATAAACCGCTGGCTCTCATCGCGGAAATCACGCATCGTTGTCCGCTGCATTGCGTGTACTGTTCCAATCCTTTGGAGATGATTGCGGCCAAGAAAGAATTAGCAACGCACGATTGGGTCAGAATTTTTCAAGAAGCGCGCCAGCTTGGAGTTTTACATCTTCATTTAACCGGAGGCGAACCTGCGGCGCGAGCGGATTTAAAAGAATTGATACAAGCAGCGCATGTTGCTGGTCTCTATACCAATCTCATCACTTCCGGCATCGGGTTGAATGAAAGCCGACTGGCTGCGTTGGTTGAAGCCGGGCTTGATCATGTGCAACTCAGCATTCAGGATGCAACGGAAGACCGGGCCAATTGGATTGCCGGAACAAAAGCTCACGCGCACAAGATTGCCTTTGCAGGCGCGGTCAATAAATTACGAGTTGCTTTCACAGTAAATCTCGTCGTTCATCGCCAGAACCTCGACCATCTGGAAGAGATGATTGCCTTCGCCGAACAACTAGGCCCGAATCGTCTGGAAATTGCGCATACGCAATATTACGGATGGGCGCTTAAGAACCGTGCACAATTGATGCCGACGCGTGAGCAAATTGAGCAATGCATGAGCATTGTCGAGGCCGCGCAAAAGCGGCTGGCGGGGAAAATGAGAATTGATTGCGTTATTCCCGATTACTATGCGCGATATCCCAAGGCTTGCATGGGGGGATGGGGGCGGCGTTTGTTGTTGATTGATCCTGCTGGGCAGGTGTTGCCTTGTCACGCGGCGGGAGTAATTCCAGATTTGAAGTTCGACAATGTGCGCGACCGTTCGCTCGAATGGATTTGGAACAAGTCGGCTGCGTTTAACCGCTTCCGTGGCGAAGAATGGATGCAGGAACCGTGCCGCAGCTGCGAACGGCGCACAGAAGACTTCGGCGGCTGCCGCTGCCAGGCTTTTCTGTTAACGGGCGATATGACCGCCACGGATCCCGCATGCTCGCTCGCGCCGATGCATCATCTAGTAACAAGCCAGCAAATCGAAAAGCACGATCTGCGGGAAGAAACTACAGACGTATCCTGGTCGTATCGCGCGACTGTTGAATAACTCCCGTTATTACCAAATAATCTTGGCTCCAATTTGAATGTGCCGCGATCCGCCTGAGCCAATCACGGGGTTGGATTCGGCCACATCGGGGGTAAAAACAACCGTGCCGACTGATGCAGGCGAAGATAGATCGGTATTCATCGTCGTCGTGTCGAAGTTTGCGTGGTTCAAGATGTTGAATACTTCTCCGCGAAGTTGCATGGAAATTCGTTCATTGAATTTGAAGACTTTCGACAAGGAGAAGTCCCAATTTCTGAAAGTTGGGCCGCGGAAGATGTTTCGCCCCATATTGCCTTGCGTTCCATATACGGGCGGAGTGATGACGGTGCTGCCTGATACAAAGCATCCATAGGTAAGAAGTTGCTGAGCGGCCGCGCTGGCTGCGCCTCCTGCGGCGTTAATGCACTGCGCATTTCCAGTGACATTCCCGCTGGAATCCGTGCCAAAAGTGCTGGGGTCCACATAAGGAATTCCGGTGGTCGGTGACCAATGAATATTGCTTGCCGGGCCGGACATATTCCAACGGTCATTGAACTCGCCGGTAAGGCTAATGTCGTCGTTGAAATCGCCTAGCGTGTAAGGTAGTCCGCCTTCCAGCATGGCAACGGTCGCGACTTGCCACCCTTCCAGCAGTTGCCACTTCGACTTTACGTCGGGCAAATTGTAGGTAAGTGAAACTGTGAAACGATGCCGAATGTCATAGTCGCCATTACCACGCTCTTCGGCATAATTGTTGCTGTCGGGAGGAACTCCGGCGAGATTGCTTGTGGCTGTGTCAATCGCGTGCGCATAGGTGTAGCCGGCCAACAGGTAAAGTCCATGTGAATAGCGATGTGTAAAGGTGATTTGCAAACTGTTGTATGCGGAATTGGATCGGTTGCTTAAGTACTGAAGAAATCCAATGTACGGGAAGCACGGACCACCCAAACCCAGGCCGCCCTGCGCAACCGGACAATTTTCATTGAGCGGTCGGCCGGGGCCTTCGCAATTATCATAACCAGCATTGACATCGCAAGGGGAGTTGGGCCCAACCTCCAGTGGCGAATTCGGGTTCACCTGGTTGATGTCGGTCACGCTATACAACTTGACCCCGTGATTGGCGACATATGCGATCTGCATAACCGTTTTTGGCCCCAGGGCTTGCTGGATGTTGAAATTCCAATTCATGACATACGGAGTTTTGAGGTGCGGGTCCACGCCAAAGACGCTGCATTGGTTTACCGATCCTGATGCGTTGAACAAGCTGCATCCATTTCCTGCGGAGGAAGCATTGGGAAAAATCGGCCCAGCCTGATTCCAGTTGATGACGCTGGTATCCGAAGATTCCTGAAGGAAAGTTGTGAGGTTGCCGTTGCCGACGAGTCCACTGGGATTCAGGTTAAGTCCGCCGCCGTTAAACATAAAAGTACGTATCGAAGGCTGCTCGTAGATGATCCCCATCGCTGCGCGGACGACAGTTTTACCGGTACCGAAAGCATCCCAGGCAAAGCCGACGCGAGGGGAAATATTGTTGTAATTGGTTTGATAGGGGGCGCTGATGCCATAGCCCACCTGTACCAACCCTGTAGCCGAGTTTGGGTCGTAATTCGCAAGTAAATTACGCGAATCTTTAATCGGATACGTTACGTCATAGCGCAGACCTAAATTCAGGCTTAAGCGCGGTGTAATGCGGTAATCATCCTGGACAAAGAGAGCGAATGCCTTCTGCGAAATATCGCGAGCAGCATCGCCGTAAAGAAATCTCCAGCGTCTAACATCGCCTGCGACGAAATCGGTGAGGTCGCTGAAATCGATGCGCCCACGGCCATAACCCGCGCGTAGATAATTCACATTGCCGTTGCGAAATTCAGCGCCCATGCGAATTGCGTGTTTGCCGGCAGTGTAGGAAACAGTGTCCGACCAGTTGTAAGTCGCACTTGGAGTCGTCGCCAGCGGCCAACTCGAGTTGCCGCCCATGTAATTGAACTCATCGCTGCCGGGATTGATTCGAGGAAAACCGAAGAGCACTGGATTCGTAACGCCCGTGTTCAGCCCGTAGGTTGTCGGATTTACATTGTGATCCACGGGGAAAATGGTTTCGTTGAAGCGGTTATAGCTAAAGCGCGCATCGTTGACCCATTTTGAGCTTGGCGTCCAAACCCATGAGACGCCAAAGACCTGCGTGGTCGGGCTTGTGGTCGAGAGCCACTCTGGACGCAGGGCGTTAATATCTTCTTCCGTCTGCGTTGTGTTGCTGTAAATGAAACGCGCGCTCAACGTATTGTGATCATTGAGCGTGTAATCCGTTTTGGCTACCAGATTGTCGCCACGATTTTTATTGTTGAAGTTGAAATCAATGGCTCCGGGATCGGATGCTCGCAGCGTGAATCCTGGATTCGGAAGAAACAATTGCGACAACTGCGCGCTCAACGGATTTAGCGTACATGCTCCGCCAAGTTGCTGTTGGCAATACGTAACAGCGTCAGGATAGCTGTATGTGGCTGAGTTCGGGCTTCCATCTGGATTGGCAATTGGGAACGAAGGGCTGGCGAGGGAGACGGTTACAGGGCTGTCGGTTACGCCGGGGTTGCCAACTTTGTCGCGAATGCCTTCATAGTTGAAGAAGTAGAACCATTTATCTTTTTTGATGGGGCCGCCGATGGAAGCTCCGAATTGGTGAAGAAGAAGAGCCGAAACCGGGCTTGGCGCGGGGTCGAAATAATTGCGGGCATCAAAAGCGCTGTTGCGATGAAAGTAGTAAGCCGTGCCGTGAACTTTGTTGGTGCCTGATTTCAGCGCCATGTTAACGACGACACCAGGCTTGGCGCCATAGTCGGCCGACGGACCTTCCTGCGTATTGAATTCCTGAATGGCGTCGAGAGGCAAAATGCTGGCTGGAGTTCCTGAGATACCGGCGTCATTGACCACCGTTTCGCCGTAGTAGGCATCGTTATCGTCCGCGCCGTCTATGAAAAAATTGTTGTCGTCCGGGCGATTGCCGTTGGAAGTGACCGAGTGAAATCCTCCACCGGGCACACGCTGAACGCCGGGATTCAACGGCAGCAAATTTTGAAAATCGCGGCCTTGCAATGGCATTTCGTTGATGGCTTTGTTGCTGATGACGCCGTTCAACGCAGTGTCAGTTGTATCCACGAGAGCCTGCTCGCTGGTGACTTCTACGGTTTCTGTTGCTGCGCCCGGCGACAGTTTCAGATTCACGCGGGTATCGCGCGAGACTTCCAGGATTGCAGAACTTTCGACTTTTTTAAATCCAGTTGCCTCGGCAGAAACCGTGTACGTACCGGGGTCGAGAGCAGGCGCAACATAATCACCTGCGCCGTTAGTGGTGAGACCACGGCTTACCCCAGTTGCTCGATTGGTGATCGTTACCTTGGCCCCGGGAACAACCGCGCCCGATTGATCTGTGATCGTGCCCAAAATTCTGCCTTGCGAAGTTTGGCCGCATAGAAAGATCGAGTTCCCCAACACGAGTAACAGCATTATTCCAACAAGACAGAAGGATTTCATTTGCAAGCCCCATTGTGCATTCAGTTTTTTGAAATTGGGAGACAGGAAATACGTAACGCAGAGACAAATCACAGGCCAGCTTCGAGTTTGCCGGAATCCACAAGGTGGACAATTTGCTCCAGATTGTTCGCGACGGCAAGTTTATCTTGTGTCATGGCCTACCAAAACTGGAACGCGCAAGTGTGGCAAGAAAAAGGAGGAAAGTCAATCGCCTTCCGTATGAAGTACTGCGACTACTAGTAGACGGCATGATTGGGCTGCGTGCTTTGAATCGCACCATCTTTTACAGATAGGGAATAGCTCAGCCCGCCCTGGCCTGTCCATGAATTTAGATCAAATTTCGCGCCTTTGGGAGCTTTATAAACTTCAATGTCGCTGAATGTGAGCGGCGTATCTTTTTTGCAGACTTCCGGATTCTGAGTCGGATGAAGGAAATATGCACCCTTGCCTGATCCGACGACCAATGCTTTGCCGTCTGCATCCACAAGCACTGCCGATTTTTCATCAATCGCAATTTCCCGCGGATGTGCGGACATCCCGTCTTGCATGATCCGGGCGAGAAATGCCAATGTTCGTCCCATTCGATCGCGTTTGGCGAAGTGGCTGTCGGTAATTGTGTTTTCAAGATGCGGGATTTTTAAGAAATCATGCACGATGGTGACTTGATTGTGGTAAGGATTCGGCAGCGCCATTTTTGAAAGCAGTTCGCTGTCATCAGGGTCGTTGAGCGCACCATAAGAAAACTCACCCTGTATCGCGAGACCTGCGCTCGTGCCGCCGATGGGCTTGCCTTCGGCAATGTCAGCGTTGATCGCATCTTGGACAGGGGTCCCCTGCCAATAGCGCACATATAGGGCTTGATCGCCGCCAGCAACAAAAATGACTTCCGCATGGCGGATGATCTCGGCAACGGCGGGGGCCTGTGCCGATTCCCGGTCGGGAATAATCAACGTTGCCACGGAGTTGGTTTTGCACAGCCCCTGCACATAAGAGTTGTAATCATCATCTCCATGTGCCCGGAGAATGAGAAAGTCACCTCCGCCTCCGCGGTTGCACAACCATCGGAATGCCTCATCGAGATCGGTCCCGCCGCCCATCATGGCAATGCCGGGAGTTGTTTTCGTTTGCACATCTTCCTGGTGACCGCTGCGGATGTACTGATACGTCGGATGTTCAGCAGCATGAGCCATCAGACTGAAGCACAAGAACAACAGGAAAATTCGAGAAATCGTGCGCGCCATAGTCCTGACAATATAACTCAACCTACGGCGCGCAAACATTTCCGTTTACATAACAACCTGTCAGCCGCAGTAGCATCTAAAATCGTTCTATCGAAGTGGAGGATTTACGACGAAGAAACTGTTGGTGGCACTATTGGCGGTAGGAGTCGTGGGCGTCTGGATGCTTTATATGTCGAGGCATTTAGATCCATATCTAAAACAACAGGCGATCATCGCGCTGCATGATGAATTTCATGCGGATGTTGATTTAGCGAATTTGCAGATCACGGCATTTCCGCGCATCCACGCCCATGGAACGAACCTCGTGCTGCGACAAACTGGCAAGGAAGGCGTTCCTCCTCTGCTCGAGATTCGAGAGTTCGACGCAAATGTACGCTGGAAGGATTTATTCGCTCCCCACTGGACGGTCAACCAAGTTCGTTTGTCTGGTTTGAGAATTCACATACCGCCCAAAGGCGAGCGGCCTCACTTTCAGCCATTGGGCAAGAAGCAGTTACCGATGATCATTCGCGAATTGACCGCCGATGACAGTCAATTAGAAATCATTCCGGCAAAACCGGCGGCGCTTCCTCACGTATTTGAAATTCATCACTTGTTTATGCGTGACGTCAGGTCCGACAAAGCGGCGGAGTACATGGTTGAACTCACCAACGCGATACCGCCCGGAGAGATTCAGGCCAAAGGAACTTTCGGCCCTTGGATGGCTGATGAGCCCGGAGATACGCCGTTGACCGGTAAGTACGATTTTGCCAACGCAAATTTGGGCGTGTTCAAGGGAATTACGGGAACCCTTTCATCCCAGGGAGAATTTCAGGGAACCCTTGATGACATTAGCGTTCAGGGCAAAACAGACATCCCTAACTTTGCGCTGCGAACGAGCGGAAAACCAGTCGCTTTACACACCGAATTTGAGGCGACGGTGGATGGAACAAACGGCAACACGATACTAAATTCTGTGCAAGCCAACTGGCTGCATACAACCGTGCTCGCCAAAGGAGACATTGCCAAACGGTCCGCCGAACCCGTGCGCACAATTTCGCTAAGCGCGATTGTGAACCGGGGAAAAATTGAAGACATGATGTTCCTCGCCGTCAAGGCTCAGAAACCCCTCATGACCG
>Ga0209060_10003061_pt1 | contig 14502 bp, 13 predicted proteins | sample Coa_R1_8_FD_187155 | JGI IMG/M metagenome (GOLD analysis project Ga0209060, IMG submission 187155) | Surface soil microbial communities from Centralia Pennsylvania, which are recovering from an underground coalmine fire - Coalmine... | ecosystem: Environmental > Terrestrial > Soil >...
CCGAGCGATTGAAGAAGCTCGACGTTCATCCGGAGATGCAGATCCCGATGGGACGCGTCGGGACGCCGGAAGAGTTCGCGAATCTCGTTGTGTTTCTCGCTTCAGAACGTTCCAGCTACATCACGGGAGTTTCGATTCCGGTGGATGGGGGCTGGACGCGGGCGCTTTAGGCAAATCCGGCGCCGGATAGTACGGCTTGCCGTTCAATGCCTTCACTTCTTTCCCGAAATTCGTTCCGTAATCCTTATCCGGATTCGCGAACAGCCACGCGTTGCGTTTGTAGTTCCAATCGTCCGGACGCAGCGATTGCGCGGTTTTGAAATACGGAATCGCTTCGTTCGCGTGGCCGGCAGCCACCAGATACTGCCCCATTTTGAAATTCGCGTCGGCCAGCAGATTCTGCGGCGTGAACTGATCCAGATGCTCGCGCAACCGCTCAGCGTTCATCGCATAAATGCTCTTGCCGCCTTTGTCCAACCAGTCGAGAAGACCATTGAGATACGGCTGCGCGTCGATGCCGTGCATGCTCTTGTAGCGATTGTCGATGAACGCGACTTCGTTCGGGCGGACCATCTTGCCATGCTCATCGATCCACACGCCAGTCGGCACGTTCACCATTCCATATAACGTTGCGACGGTGTGCCTGTCGTCCACGAGGACAGTAAAGTCTGGATTGACCTTCTCGATCCAAGGGCCCGCATCCTTAATACCGCCGATGTCTTCGGCAACCGAAACGATTTCGAAATTCTTGCTCTTGTTTTCCGCGTAGAATTTCTGCCAGCCTGGCAGATCGAAGCGGCAGCCTCACCAGGATGCCCACGTGACCAGCAGCACTCTTTTGCCTCGAAAATCGTGCAGCGAGCGCGGAGTGCCTTTCCAATCGGGAAGCGTGAAATCCGGCGCCTCCAGCGTGTCTGCCAGCGCACCCAGTGATTGGGGACGGCTTCCGAACAGCCAGATCGAGTTCGCTTCATCATGGATCGCGGGCTGCTTCATGGTTCGCGCAAGCTCGGTCAAATTGAAAAGCTTCCGGTCACGCTCGGTCTTGATGAACGCCGCCTTGCGCGATTTGGGAATCGGCACGCAGAACTCATCCAGGCACGCGCCTTGCGGTTTCAGGACGAAGCGAGTCGCGCGGGTCAGATCGGGGAGCGTGACCCACAGATTGTCGGCTTCGCTTACGGCTTCCGGCAGCGCCGACACCGAGCCATCATAAATCACCGTGGTTTCAGCGGCGGAAAGCGCCGTAGCCAGAGCGAAAACAACAATGCCGCGCATGTCAGCGATTATACAGCCGCGCGGCGGCCAAAACATTTTCACCCCTTTATGTTGATCTTCGCCCAACGCTTGGTAAAATAGAAAAAGAGTGGCTTGCTTTCGTCGTACCACTACGTTTACTGCGTTGGTGTGCCTGCTCGTGGATCCCCTGCTCGCCGCGCCGGATTATTTCACACCCGAACACCGCCTCTCCGGCGTTGGCGCCGATCGCGCCGAGATCACTCCGCTGGTTCTCGACACGCGCACCGATCGCATGATCGCCTCCGAGACATTCGCCATTCTGCGCGAGCCGCAAGCCGTCGCCGGCGCCGAACGCATCACTGGTCCCAAGCTCACCAAAATCTTCAACCGGGCTGCTGCTTCGAGCGGCCTCCCCGCCTCGCTGATCTCCGCCATCGCGTACCTCGAAAGCTGGGGCGATGCCAATGCCGTGAGCCCCGCCGGACCGAAAGGCATCATGCAATTTTCGGAAGCCACCGCGCGCGCAGCCGGACTGCGCGTCATCCGCACCACGCGTTTCAAAGTCACCACCGAGCGCAAATTAGTCAAGCGCAAGAATGGCAAGCCGGTTTATAGGACCATCCGCCATCGCACGCCGTACACAGAGCTCGTGCGCGACGACCGCCTGAATCCCGAACGCGCCGTGCCCGCCGCCGCCAATTACCTGGCGCGCATGGAAAACAAATTTGGTGGCCGCGATTGGGCCGTCTTCGGCTATCACTGCGGCGAGGGCTGCATCTCCGAACTCCTGCCGCTCGCGCAATCCGCGTTGGGTCACAAGAAGCAGCCTACGGTCGCGGCTATGTTCTTCGCGGCCAGCCCAGCTTTCCATCGCGATCTCTACGAAGCGCTGCAGCGCCACATGCAGCGCGATTATTCGCCCACCTACTGGTTCCGCGTGATGCGCGCCGAGCAGCTTCTGAATTTGTACCGCGAGGATCGTGCCGCGTTCCACGATCTGGCGGAAGAATTTCGCAACCCGAACAATCCCACGCGTCGCGCCAACAACAGGCTGATGGTTTGGCTGAAATCCGAGGACACGTTCTACCGCTCCGCCGGCGATTTGCGCAAGGCCGAAAATCTCGTTCGAGCCGTGGACGATCCAAAGCTGTTCGGATTCACGCTGCCGAAACCCTCGGGCGATCCGGATCTTTACCTGCAAGGATCGCGCGCCGCAATCGGCACCCTGCTCTACATTGCCTTCGAAACGCGCCGCCTGTTCGAAGAACACAAACCGCGCGGCGAACATTTCGTGCCGCTGCAAGTGCTGGAACTCGTGAGCACCAACGATCGGCCGGCCGAGGCTGGAACCTTGCTCGTCGATCCGGAATTTCCCGAACACTCGACCGGCCAAGTCTTCGACATCGATCGATCCAACCTGCCGCCCGGCGAGCGCGAATGCCTGAACTTCATTCTGGACGACATGGGCTGGGACGGCTACCTCGGCTTCATCCAGGTAACCGGCGACACGCTGCACATCGGATGTTCGCCCGATTCGCGCGATTTCTTCGCCAAAGTTTTTGACGAAGCTATCGAAGCTTCGCGCCAGTAGTTTATTCGTATCTCAGCGCCACCATCGGATCCACTTTTGTCGCACGCCGCGCCGGAACATAGCAGGCCAGCATCGCGACGACAGTCAACAATAGCGCCACCGCGGTGAAAGTCAGCGGATCGGTGGGCCGCACTCCCCACAGAAATTTTTCGAGCACTCGTGTAATTAGCAACGCGCCCCCGAGCCCGAGCGCGATACCAACCGCTGTGAGCTGCATTCCCTTCCCCACTACCAGGCCCAACACGTCGGACGCATGCGCACCGAGTGCCATCCGCAATCCCATTTCGTGCGTCCGCTGCGTCACCGAATAAGCCATCACGCCGTAAATCCCCACCGTCGCGAGAATCAGCGCCAGCGCCGCGAACACGCCGAGCAAAAGCGCCGTCAACCGAGGCTGCGCGATCGAGTGCGACCGGATCTCCTGCATCGTGCGAATGCTCGAAATCGGCAGATCTTTTTCCACTGACCAAACGGCGCTCTGGATGGACGAGACCAGCTTCAATGGATCGCTCGACGTCCGCACCAGCATCGTCAAATACGGCCAAGCAAAAGGATCTTGCAAGTACGAAAGATAAACCTCGGGCACCGGATCCTCGCGCAAACCGCCTTGCCGGACGTCACCCACCACGCCTTGAATGACAGCCCAATTCTTCCCATCGCCGGAAATGCGCGCACCGATCGGATCCTGATCCGGCCAATATTTGCGCGCCATCGCCTGATTGATCAAGGCCGCGAGCGGGGTTGCCAGCGTGTCGCGCTCCGTGAAATCGCGGCCTTTTAAGAGTGGAATTCCGAGCGTCCGCACGTAATCTGGACCCACCACATTCACGTTAATCTCGAATTTCTGTTTCGGACCAGGATCGGGCCGGCCCTCGATGCTGAATCCGATGGCATCGCTGTCGGGAGTCAGCGGAGTATCGGTGACCACGGACGCCGCTTCCACTCCCGAGATCTGTTCCACGCGATGCAGCACGGCGCTGACAAACGGCGCGCGCGCCTGCGTCTCCGCGTACTTCTTGCCGCTGATCGAAAGGTTCAGCGCGACGACGTTGTCCGCATGAACGCCAGCATCCACGCGGTTCAGCAGCGCGAATGTCTTGATCATTAGGCCTGCGCCGACGAGCAGCACAAGCGCGAGCGCAATCTCGGCAACCACCAATGCCCCGCGAATCCGATTGCGGCGGCGATTGCCGCTGAGCCCGCGCCCGCTTTCTTTCAACGTATCGTTGACGTCCAATCTCGATGCACCGAACGCAGGCGCTAATCCCGCTAGCATTCCCACGGCCAGGGAGGTCAGCAAAGTGAACGCGAGCACCGTGCCGTCGATCGAAACCGTTTCCAAGGCTTGCGTCGAGAACGTGGACCCTACCAACATCACCAATCCTTTTGCGCCCCAATACGCAAAAAGCAATCCGACCAATCCGCCGGCCAATCCGAGAAGCGCGCTTTCGGTGATGAGCTGCCGGATTAATCGCAAGCGGCCGGCGCCCATCGCGGCTCGCACCACGAGTTCTTTCTGCCGTCCCGCCGTTCGCGCTAAAAAGAGATTCGCGACATTCGCGCACGCGATGAGCAACACGAATCCCACTGCGCTCAAAAAGATCAGCAACGCCGGACGAAACTCGGCCGCATAAGAATCGCGCAGCGAGAGCACACGCACGCCGTTTCCTTTGTCGAACTTCGGATATTCCAACTCAAGCTGCTTCGCGATGGTTTGCATTTCCACCAGCGCCTGCTCCAGAGTGGCGTTGGCTTTCAGACGGCCCACGACGTTGACGAAACCATGGCCGCGATTTTCATCGGGCGGCTGCGGCAACACGATTTCCGCCGGCTGATCCGGAGGAAACTGAAACGTCGAAGGCAGAATCCCGATTACATTGAACACTTCATCGTTGAGCTTTACGGTCTTGCCCAAAACGCCCGGGTCCTGCGCGAAGCTGCTCTTCCAAAGCCCCTCGGAAAGCAAGACCACGTGATCGCGGCCGGGTTGAATTTCCTCAGCGACAAACGCGCGGCCATGAATCGGATTCACCTGCAAAAGCTGCAACAGCCCTCCGGAAGTCCGAAGTCCACGCACACGCAGCGGCCTGTCTCCGCCCGCCAGGCTGAACGATCGCGGAACATAAGCTTCCATCTGCTCAAAGCTGCGGCTCCGCTTTTTCCAATCTTCGAAATCCGGATAACTCGTGATGAAACCTGCCGCCGGCGCGATGCGCAACAAGCGGCTGGAATCCGCAAAGGGCAGTGGCCGCAGCAGCACCGCATTCACTACGCTGAAGATGGCCGTGTTTGCGCCGATGCCGAGTGCCAGCGTCAAAATCGCAACGGCGCTAAAACCAGGAGTCCGCCGCAACAAGCGCGCTCCATAGCGCAGATCCTGGAATAAACGTTCGAACGAAGTCCATCCCGCCATATCGCGAATTGTCTCCTTGAGTAGAGTGGTGTTTCCCAACGCGCGCCGCGCGGCGTGACGAGCTTCTTCGGACGCGGCTCCGGATGCTCGCAGCTCTTCGGCTTCGAGGTCCAGGTGCGCCTTTAGTTCCCGCTCAACGTCGTCATCCCGCATAGCATTGGTAGACATTCTACCATCGTGGCGCACGCACTCGTGTGAACGCCTTGAAAAATTTGTGTTCGCAAGAGTGCGAACACGGCACGCACGAGTGCGTGCGCTACGTGTACATCCCCGGATATGCCGCCCGCATCTCCGCCGCCTGCTCCTTCGCGTTTTCGATCTGGATCAATTCGCCCTTGCCAATTCCTGGACAATATTTCGCCGTTTTCCGCCACTCCCGCTTCGATTCCACCTGCTCCGGCCAAAAAGGAAAAATACGGCATTGCGTAGGTTTCGCCGGATGAATGGAGCAGCCCTCTTTCCGCAGAAAATGGCACTGTCCTTGGCGTGGCATCCGCAGCCGCAGCAGGTGCCGCGTGCGATAGACATAGCGCTTTTCGAAGGCAGCCACACCCATCCCGACGAACTTAGCCATGCGCGCCAGATCGGACTCGGTGATGTAAACAAAGCCCTTTTGGGTACAGCAGGCGGTGCATCCGGGCTGGCATTCGAAGCGTAAGCAGGTCATTCCGTGGGCCGTGCAAGCCCATAGTACCGCTGCTGCTACCGAACCGCGACCGTAAGGGAGCGCAAGGACGGCCAGTCCGGCTAACCGTGACGAAAATCAGTAGTCTAAAGGCTGGATGGAAGTGGAAGCAGGCAGCGCAGTCGAACGGGCGCGGGCCGGCGACAGCGACGCCTTTCGGCTGCTCGTCGAGCAGCATAGCCGATCTATCTTCCGCCTGGCTTTTCGAATGACGGGAAACGAACAGGACGCCGAGGACGTGGTGCAGGAAACTTTTTTGCGGGCTTACAAACAACTCGATCGATACGAAGCGCGCTCCAGTTTTTCCACTTGGCTGTTCCGCATCGCTTCCAATTATTCCCTGGATTTGATCCGTATGCGAAAACGACACGAAGAAAAACGCGAGCGCGGTTCTCGTGAGCTCGGTTCCGAAGAGGAGCGCGACATTTTGCAAAACATCGCAATGGATACGCCGGGGCCGGAGCGCCAGGCGTACGGCTCGCAGGTTCGCGATCGCGTGAACGAGGCATTAAACGAATTGAGCGCGCAGGAACGCACGGCCTTCGTGCTTCGCCATTTTGAAGGATTGTCAATTGAAGAGATCGGCGCTTCGCTCGGCACCGGCGCGAACGCCACCAAGCACAGTATTTTTCGGGCAGTGCAAAAGCTGCGCAGGAATTTGGAACCACTGGTAGGACAAGCAAGATGAATCACGTCAGCGAAGAACAATTAGTACTCCTGTATTACGGAGAATCCGCCGAAGCGGGAGCCATCGATCAGCACTTAGGCGAATGCGAAGCGTGCCGGACGGAGTTCCGTGCATTGCAATTGGTTTTGAACACGGTAGACTCGGCGCCGGTGCCGGATCGCGACGCCGATTACGGGCAGCAAGTCTGGCAGCGCATCGAAAAGCGGATCGGCCATCGCATCGGCAAACGAAAGACCCGCCTGTTCGCGCAATGGTGGATTTGGGCGCCGGCAATGTCCGCGCTGCTGGTGGGCGCGTTCTTCATTGGACGCATCACGCATAAGCAGGCCACCACCGAAGTCGCAAAGAACCAGCAGATCCGCGAGCGCATTTTGATGGTCGCGGTGGGCGATCACCTGGAACGGTCGCAAATGGTGCTGGCCGAGTTGACCAACGCGCCGGATCACCAAGGCAAGCTGGATATTTCCGACGAGCGGCAAATGGCGTCGGAGTTGTTGGATGACAATCGCCTCTACCGGCAGACGGCGCGCACCGCCGGCAATACTGCTGTGGCCAATGTCCTGGACGATCTGGAGCGCGTACTTCTCGAAATCGCCCACAGTCCGACCGAAGTTTCGAGCGGCCAGTTGGACGATCTCCGCCAGCAGATCGAGAGCCGTGGACTGCTTTTCAAAGTGCGAGTGATGGGAACCAAAGCGCGGGAGCCGCAATCGGCGCCCGCAAAAAATAACGACAAGAAGTTGTAAGGAAGAAACAAGATGACACACATGTACCGATTTTTCGTGATGACAGGGATGATGGCTGCGGCCGGACTGATGGCAATCGCGCAAGATGTTGCGCCTCTTCCGCCTCCCCCAGCCGCGCCCGCGCCGCGCGCGTGGTCCTTCGACCTCGCGATGCCGCCGGAGCCTGCGGATTGGCCGGAGCCGGCCATTGCCGCGATAGCACCGCTGCCTCCCAGAACGCTGATGGAAATCGACGCCTGGAGATCACTGCCGGCCATCGCCCCCGTGCCGCCTATGCCGGCCATGCCGCCCATGCCTCCGGTTCTCGCGGCAATTGCGATGGCCGCAGATGCCGGCGACGAGCAGGATGAGCGCGCGCAAGAGGACGCGCAACGCGCTCGCGAAGAAGCGCAGCGTGCGCGCGAAGAAGCCCAGCGGGAGCGCGAACAAGCGCAGCGTGAACGGGAAATGGAACGCCGGAACATGGATCGTGATGAATCCGAGTACCGGCGCGCCAAATCGTATCTTGATCGCAAATCCTACGACAAGGCGATCGAATCTTTCAGCCGCGTGATCGAGAACAAAGGCAGCCGGGCGGACGGAGCTTATTACTGGCGCGCCTATTCGTTGAACCGGGTCGGCAAACGGGATGAAGCGCTCGCCAGCTTGAGCGAGCTGCAAAAGAATTATCCGAAAAGCCATTGGCTGGACGATGCCAAGGCGCTCGAAATGGAAATCCGGCAGAAGAGCGGCCAACCCATTTCACCCGACTCCACCGCCGATGAGGATTTGAAACTCATGGCGCTGCAGGCGCTCTCGGAAAGCGATCCCGAGCGCAGCATTCCGATGCTCGAAAAGATCCTGCACAGCGCCAATTCGCCCAAGCTCAAGGAGCGCGCCTTGTTTGTGCTCGCACAAAGCCACGGTCAAAAGTCGCGCGAAGTTCTGGCGTCCGTCGCGAAGGGCGGTACGAATCCCGACCTGCAGTCGAAGGCCATCGAGTATCTGGGCGTATACGGAGGCCGCGAAAATCTGCAAATCCTGGTGGACGTCTACAAGAGCACCAACGACACGCATGTCAAACGCGCCATCTTGAACAGCTTCATGGTTTCCGGTAGCCGCGAGAACCTCTTGACGGCGGCGAAATCGGAAACCAATCCGGAACTGAAAGTGCAAGCCATCCAGCTTCTCGGAAATGCGGGCGGATCGGCCGACTTAGCCCAGCTCTATGCGAACGAATCGTCTGTGGAAGTGAAACGCGCGATCATCAACGGCCTTTTCGTGGCCGGCAATTCCGACAAGCTGTTCGATTTGGCGAAGAATGAGAAAGACGCCAGCCTTCGCCATTACGCCATCAACCAGCTCGGCGTGATGGGTCGCAGCAAAACCGGTCCGTCACTGGCCGGAATGTATCCGCAAGAAACCGATTTGGAAAACAAGAAGGCCATCATCAACGCGCTGTTCGTGCAAGGCAATGCCGCGGCGATGGTGGAAATCGCGCGGAAAGAGACGGACATGAATTTGAAGAAGTTCGTGGTCAATCAGCTTGCGGTGATGCATTCGAAGGAAGCCACCGATTACATGATGGAGATCCTGAGCAAATGAAATCCGCGGCTTGTCTGATGGTTCTCGGGTGCGCCGCTGCCTTCGGGCAGCCGCACATCGAGAATGCGCGGATGGAAACACGCTCCGTGTCCGGTGGATTCGAGGCAACGATTCGCGGAATCGTCGCACAGCAGTCGGCCGCGGCGTGGATCGGCTACTCGGTTCCGATTGTTCCCGGCGACCACCAGATGTGCTGCTGGAACAACAACGTGAAGTGCGGCTGCTCGTTAGAGCCGCACGATCGGGACCGCGTGATTGTTGTGGCCAATCCCAACGAAACGGTCAAGCTCGAAGGCGCCAAGGAACTTGTCGTGTTGTATCGCGTGGAGAATCGGCAGATAGGAAAAATCCGCACCTTTACGCCGGATTGCAACTTGGACGCCGGCGGGCTGTCCTTTATCTGGCTGAACGGCGTCAACTCGGCCGAAAGCGTCCGCTGGCTGCTTACGTTGGCGAAGGACACATCCGAAGGGACGCATGAAGAACTACGCAAATCGGACAGCGCAACAGCGGCACTCGCGATGCATGCCGATCCCAGCGCCGACCAAGCGCTCGAAGAATTGGTAAAGACAAGCCAGCCGGAAAAGATTCGCCGCCAAGCGATCTTCTGGTTGGGGAATGCCCGCGGACAGCGCGGTTATGAAATCGTCAGCCGCGTGGTGCGCGAAGATCCGAACGACAAGATCCGCGAGCATGCCGTGTTCGCGCTCACGGAAAACAAGGATCCACGAGGACTCGAAGTGATCGCGAGCGTCGCGCACAATGACAAGAGCCCGCATGTCCGCGGCCAGGCATTGTTCTGGCTGGCGCAGCGAGCCGGGCAAAAAATAGCCGAGACCGCCATCAACGACGCCATCGCGAACGATCCAGAAACCGAAGTGAAGAAGAAAGCCGTCTTTGCCTTGACCCAGATGTCCGCGGGCGAAGGGGTTCCGCTGCTGATCCAGGTTGTTCGCACCAACAAGAATCCGGAAGTCCGTAAGCAAGCGATGTTCTGGCTCGGCCAAAGCAAGGACGATCGCGCGTTGTCGTTTATTGAAGAAGTGCTGAAATAGCTAACCCAGAATCCCGCGGAACTTTGGCTTCGTGTAACCGGGGAAAACGGCGTTCAGATTGGGATTTCCCATGTGGCGGGCGACCAGTTCGCCCAGCACATCGCGAAAATCGGTGGTCAGGTTGAGATCGCGGCCCTCGTAGAGCTGCGAATCGTCGGCGAGGCCGGGCCAATCGCCGTAGATCTTGCCGCCCTGCACATCGCCGCCCATCACAAACATCACGTTCGCGTGGCCGTGATCGGTTCCGCGATCGCCGTTCTCGCGCACGGTGCGGCCGAACTCGGACATCGTCACAACGGTGACATCTTCCATGCGATCGCCCAGGTCCTGATAAAGCGCCGCGAGTGCCTGCCCGAAATCCAGCAGGTTGTTGTCGAGCTGGCGCGACTCGTTCACATGCGTATCCCACCCGCCGATTTCAGCGAACGCCACTTCCACGCCGACATCCGCTTTGATCAACCGGGCGATTTGTTGCAGATTCTGACCGAATCTTCCACCCGGATATTTTGCGCCGTTGGCCGGTGTGTAGCTTTGCTTCTGAATCGACTGCATGATCTTCACCGCGCTGAAGGTCTCGCGGCCCGTGCCGTGGAGAACGGTGTCGAGCGAATGGTCGTACATGCTTTCGAACGTCGCCGCAGACTTCTGATCGCGCACCTGAAAATCGTTCAAGTTGTTCATGGCGATCGCGTCGTTACGGCCGCGTAGCGTGCGCGAGAGACCAGAGCCTAAACTGACCGCGCGCAGCGGGGAAACTGCGCCGGTCGATTTGAGCAAAGCACGATTCATCCAGCCGTCGGAGGTTGCTTTCAAACCCGGGGTTCCGGATTCCATGTAATCCTGCGCATCGAAGTGCGAGCGCGTGGGATCGGGAGAACCAACGGCGTCGACGATCGCCAGATGCCGAGCGTCGTACAACGGCTTGAGCGATGCGAGCGAAGGATGCAGACCGAAGAATCCGTCTAAATCGACAGCCGATTTGTCCGTTCCGTCCGGTTTCGCGATTGCGATCGACGGGCGAAGCTGGTAGTAGCGCGGCTCCCCGAAGGGAACAACCATGTTGAGCCCGTCCACGGCGCCGCGCTGGAAAATCGCGATCAGGATTTTCTTGCGGCGCGCACTCGACGCGTCGCCTGCATAAACGGATCGCGAAAGCCAGGCCGGTATCGTGCCGACGCCGAAAATCGCCAGCGCGGAATTTTTGAGAAAAACTCGTCTTGAAGCCATGACTACCTTCTTTGAAAATCCGGCGATCCGATCACCAAGCCCGCCACCAGCGCCGGCGTCTTCTGTTTCTGCTCCAGCAGCGCTTTGTGGATCGCGGCGCGCGTCTGCGGCGAAGCGTTGCGATACATCAGCGTTTTCGCGACCATTTCCGGATCGTTTCCGAACCGGCGCGTGTCCACCTTGACGCCCAATACTCCATTTCTAGCAAGCTGGAGAGCGAAGTTCATCCGGTTGAGCAGCGCCGCCGAACTAACCCACTCCGAATTCAAGTTGGAATAGCCGGTTGGCTCCTGTTTGCGATACAGCGGTTCGCCCAGATTGCCGACCTGATTCGCGAGCGCGAACGCATCCGTAACATCGGCGCCCAACGCACGCACGGAGCTTGCCACCATTTCAAACGGCGTCTTCAACTTTGCGCGATACGCGCCTTGCGACCAGAATTCTTTCGAATCGAGCATCGTTTTCATCACGGCGCGGATGTCACCGTCACTTGCAAGAAATGTTTGCGCCATCTTTTCCACCAGCGCATCCGGCGGATTGTCGGCGACGAATCGCTGGGCCAGCTCTCTCGATATGAAGTGCGCCGTGGAGGGATGCGCGGCCAGAATATCCAGCACCTTCTCTCCATCATCCATGCCGCCGCCCGCGGGGATCACGTGGCCGAGCACCACTTTCTCGCCTTTATCGTGGAGCTTGTCGTTGTAGAAGAATCCGCCGCCTTTGCGCGGCTCCAGGATGGTCCAGCCGGTGAAACAGCGCGCGACTTCGGTGACATCCTGCTGCGTATAGCCGCCATTGACGCCGAGCGTGTGCAGCTCCATCAGTTCGCGGCCGTAGTTTTCATTCAAGCCGCGTTTCACTTTTCGAGTTTTGTTGTTGGCATCCAGATCCGGGCGGACCGATTGAAAATTGTCCAGATAGAAAAGCATCGCCGGACTTTTGGCGGTCGCTTCCAGAAGATCGCGGAATTTGCCGAGCACGTTCGGGCGAATGACATCTCGCTCGTATTCGGGAATCAGAAACCGGTCGGCGCCCTTTTCGTAGAAGACGTTGAAGTGGTTGAACCAGAAATCGTCCAGCTCTTCGGCCAGTTGGCGATTGCTTTCGATGGCGCGCAGGAGCTTTGCTTCGAGCAAATCGTACGAAACCACTTGCTGGGGCGCATTCAGTAAGAAGATACTGCGGCGCACTTCCGTGGGCGCGACGTTCAAAAGCTGCTGCCGGTCCCGCCGTGGCATCGCGATCAGCATCTCTTCGAGCTTCGCCGAAGGCATCGCTTCCAGCAGCGCGCGCTTTTTGTCTGGCGTGCCAGAGTGCAGCGTCGCAAGTTCGCCCGAATCCAGAACTTCATCGAGCGACCGCGCCGGTTCCAGATCCTCGCTGTCGTTCGCCGTTTCCAGTCCCTTTTTCGCCTTGTATTTCGCGATCAGTTTTTCTACGGTCGCGCGCAAAATCGGATCTTCCGGCAACGGCTGTTTTCCATTCGCGATGGCTTTGATCAACTGCGGCGGCGGATAATGCTGCACCGTTTCCATGGGCGTCATCCGCAGCGATTCGAGCGGCTGCAACTGGGCTTCGAGCGCCGGATTCTCTTTGATTCGCTCCGGATGAAGCTGCTGGTCGATCCATTTTTTTAAGCCAAGCTTTTTGACACGCTCCACGTCGCCAGGGCGAGGACCAAACGACAGGCGGTCCAGCGCGTGCAGGATTTGGTCGTCCTTCCCCAGTTTTTTCTGGAAAGCCTTATTGTCCGGCTTCGGGCTTTTCGCAGCTTGGAGCGCGATCGCCAGGATGCAGATGATGGAAAAGCCGCGTCGCACTAATTACTTAAACGTCAAAAGCGGAAAGAAGTTTACAGGCGATCTTTTTTCTTGACAATGTACTATATAACTAATACACTAGCATTGTAGATGATCGTCGGAAACCAATCCGGTCCTGAGCGAAATGGGTTCGTTTTGAAATTGGACCTCCGCAGCGGAGTGCCGGTATACCGGCAGATCATCGATCAGGTGCTCGGCGGTATTTCGGCCGGGGCGCTGAAGCCGGGTCACCAACTGCCAACCGTCCGGCAACTCGCCGTCGATTTGGCGATCAACCCGAACACAGTGGTGCGGGCTTACCGGGAACTCGAAATCCGGGGCGTCCTCGCAACACAGCAGGGCACCGGCACATTCATTACCGATAAACAGCCCGAGAAAAACGAACTAGAACGGCGCCGGCGGGTCGGACAGCTCGCGGGCGAGTTGCTGGCGAAAGCGGGCGCCGAAGGAATCACGCTGCAAGAGCTGCTTGATTATCTGAACGAGCAACAGAGCGAACAGAACAGGAGAACTTAAGCCATGGCATTTCCAATGTTGACGATTCGACCTACCCGGGGATTCGATGTGAACCGCGCGCAGATCAGCTCCATCGGTCTGGCGGTATTTTTTGTGTGCATCGCGCTTGGATTATGGCCGTCGGTGTATTTCAACAATCCGGCCCCGATTGCAATCGGAGCGCTGGTTGGTCTGTATTTCCTTTTCGCTATCAAGGTCGCGGAACAGTGGCAGAAGGCCGCCGTTCTTCGCTTGGGACGCTACATCGGGCTGCGCGGTCCTGGAATCTTCTTCATCATCCCGGTGATCGATTCTATCAGCCAATATGTCGACCAGCGCGTACGCGTGACGGATGTCAAGGCAGAATCGGGGCTTACGCGCGATACCGTGCCTGTGAACGTGGATGCGATCATCTTCTGGCTGGTCTGGAACGCCGAGAAGTGCATTCTCGAGGTGTCCGATTTCGACCAAGCCATCACGATGAGCGCGCAAACGGCACTGCGCGAATCCATCGGACGGCACGATCTGGCGCAGATGATCACCGAGCGCGAGATGCTGGGTAAAGAGCTGCAGCGCATCCTGGATGAAAAAACGAACCCATGGGGGATCACGGTGCAGTCGGTCGAGATTCGTGACGTGCATATCCCGCAGGCGCTCGAGGACGCCATGTCGCGCCAGGCGCAGGCGGAGCGCGAACGGCAAGCGCGCATCATCTTAGGCACAGCCGAGACCGAAATCTCGAGCAAATTCGCGGAAGCCTCCATGATGTACGTGAACAATCCGGTGGCGCTGCATCTGAGAGCCATGAACATGCTTTACGAGGCTATTAAAGAGAAAGGCGCAATGGTGATTGTTCCTTCCAGCGCTGTAGAAACAATGGGCTTAGGCGGATTGTTGGGTACCGCTTCCATCTCAAATATCAAACAATAGGGACCGCCGGGGTAACCGGCGGCCAAAAG